>ERZ761609.950-NODE-950-length-28932-cov-776.850989_pt1 | contig 28932 bp, 20 predicted proteins | sample MGYA00511163_ERZ761609 | MGnify/ENA primary metagenome ERZ761609 (study PRJEB28899, sample SAMN02445070) | bioreactor sludge metagenome | biome: EBPR sludge | place: Australia: Brisbane, Thorneside Wastewater Treatment Plant | collected 2011-12-16 ... | reverse complement strand
CCACCGAGATCTACACTCTTTCCCTACACGACGCTCTTCCGATCTGTCGGCCGGCACGGCGCGGGATCTCGCGTTGCGCGTGCGCGCCGCGGTGAGCGAGCGCCGGGATCGCGACGGGCTGCTCTTCCTCGATGAGCTCGATCCCGTGGCGGCGCGCGTCCGCGCCACCGAGACCCGCCGCCTCGCGCCCCGGCTGGGCGAGGCACCGGGGACCATGGCGCTGACCGCCGAGGAACTCGCTGCATTATCCGGCGGCCGTCTGGAGGATCGCGCGGCGGGCATCACCACCGTCAGCAACCGGCTCGACCAGGTGCAGGGCCTGCGCATCCCGGCGTCGGAAGACGAGATCGTCGGCGGCGTCTTCCGCGTCGTCGGGGCGATCGAATCGCTGCCGTTGCTGATCACGGAAATCCCGCTGACGACGATCCGGGAAGACGAGAACGTGCTCGTCGGCCGGGCAGGAGCATCGACCGGATCGGTCTCCCCCAGGGGGCATTTCGACATGGTGCGGGTCGTGCCCTTGAACGCGGCGGCGGTCAGTCGACTGGGTGGCGCGGGTGTCCGCAGTCTTCCGGACTACAGCCTGAGAGCGGTGCGCCTGCGCGATCTCGCCGCGCCCGCGGTGACGCCGGCTGCCGTGCCGTCGGCGCCAGCAGGGTCGGCGGCCGCCGGGGCGGGTCCTTGATGCCGATCGTGCCGCGACCCCGGCTGCGCATCGAGCTGGCGGGCCGCCCCCGCGAGCTGGTGCTGCGCGAGGCCGAAACCGCCGAGATCCTGCCCCTGGTCCTCGATCCGGAGCAGCGCTTTCCGGCGGTGGTCGAGGGGCGACTGGCGCTGGAGATGGCGGCGCTGATCGACACCATCGACGGCGACGTGCCTGCCGAGGAGCAGGCGCAGGCCATCGTCGCCTCGCCGGCGGCGCTGGCGGCGGTCTGCCAGGCGCGCAACGCCTTTTACGACGCCCTGATCGCCAGCGGCCGGGTTCTCGCCGCTTGTCCGCATTGCACGGCAGGCGAGGTGGAACTCGATCTGTTGTTCTATTGGCTGACGCTGCGCCTGCCGCCCTACCGGCTGTTCGACGAGGGTGTGCTCATGGGGCACCCGGCGCTCGCCGATCCCTTGCCCGGCGGCAGCCGCCCGGCGGGGCGGAGCCTGGCGCGGGCGATCGGCTTCTCCTATGCGGCAGAGCCGCCATTGCGCGGCCGGCTCCGGCCACTCGTCGGGCGCGACAGCCTGGCGAGGGAGGAGTCCGCCTGGCGGGCATTGGCCGCGATCGAGCGCGACGACGACCACTGGCACTGGACGCGACGCAACACGGGCTTTCGCGCGATTCTGCGCCTGAGCCAGGGTCTGGCCTGGGCCGATGGCCGGCAGGCGACGCCGCAGGAGATCGACCAGCTGCCGGTGGGTGCCTACCTGTTTCTCGACCTGCTGCACTTCGCCACGACGAACGTCGATGTCAGCGATGCGTCGCGACTCAGCGTGTCCTGCCCTGACTGCGGCTGCGGGTTTCTGCCGGTGATGCCGACGGACGCGTAGCGCGGCGTTTTCACCGGCTCTTCGGACGCCCCCACGGGCGATGGCGGGAAACCACCAATCGCCGTTTCTGTCCTTGAACTCGCCGCTGGACCGTTGGCCAGCCTGTGCACCGAGGTGAATGCGGAACTCGACGGCGTTGTCGCAGCCTTCTTCCCGAACTTCGCAGCCGCGTCGCGGAACGATGGACTGCAGTAGCCATCGCCGCGCCTGCGGTGACGCCGGCCGCCGTGCCGTCCGCGCCCGCACGGTCGGCGGTTGCCGAGGCGGGCCCTTGGTGGACCTGTCGGCGATTGGCCAGCAGCGACACGGCCCCTGGCGGACAATGCGAGCGGATAAATCGCGACCTGCCGCGTGGCACCCGATCGGGCAAGCACCCGCTGCACAACTAGTTGGGCATTAATTCAATGCGCCTGCTATAGTATTCCATGTCAGCTACGCGGAAAATGCCGTGCTGGGCGCCGCGACGGATGCCAACGCCACGACCCACACCAAGAGCGACTGAAGACCAACCCGGGCCATGAGAACCTGGTGCCGGGGCCAGAAAAGCCAGAAGAAGCTTCGATCAGATTGCTTTGCATCGTGATTGCCGAGGCCATCAAGTTTCTGCGGGGTCGCCTGAACGCCACCTTGCCGCGAGAATCCTCCGGCGGACCGGTCGAAGAGCTTTTCGTCTATGCCGGCACCAGCAACGACGAGAGAGTGGTTTTCAAAGCAGACGCCGTATCCGTAGCGTTGGTCAGGATCGATCAGGAGACGGCGCTTCGTCAGCCCGACCTCCATGCCAAGTTTTCCACCGACGGCGTACGCCAGAAAGTCGAACCCGAAATCAGGCTGAATTTGTTCGTACTGTTCGTCGCCCGCTTCCCCGACGACTACAGCCTGTCTTTGCACCATCTGTCGCGGGTTATTCGCTACTTCCAGAATCACCGCGTCTTCAATCACCAGAACTCGCCGGATCTCCATCGAGACATCCCCCAGCTTGTGCTGGAACTTGTGGCGCCGTCATTCTCCGAGCAGAACGAGATCTGGGGCGCCTTGCGCACGGCCTATCAGCCCAGCGCCCTGTACAAGGTCAGGATGGTCGTCTTCCGGGATGAAGACGCTCGGCCGCTGGCGACGATCGAGGAAACGCTGCTGACAGTCGGGGAGGTGCCCTCGCCATGAGATTCGTCCCCTTGTTCGGTGTTCGCGTCAGACACGATTACCATGGCGCCGCCACTTGTGGCGACCTCTCTTGCGAGCCGACACCGGAGACGCTGCGTCTCATCGCGCGCTACCGCCTGCGGATCAGGGAGGTTCCCGGCGGGCTGACGGTGCTGGCGGCGCTCGCTGCCGACGGCCAGACGCCGCTGGTCGGGCTGCCACGCGACGAACTCTTCGCCTTCCACCTCCGGGTGCGCAACGCCGATTTCGCGCTGTTCACCGATCTTCAGGAACTGACGTGCAAGACCGACCCGGTCTTCTCGAACGAAGCGCTCGCGGCGTCAGACCGCCGGACTCTCGATCTCACCGATCGCCAGTCGTGGAACATGGAAGGCTTCGTCGTCGCACCGGGAGACACCAAGCGACAGTTCTCACTCGCCGGAAATCCGCTGGCCCTGGATGGCGATGCGCTCAAGACGCCACAGGCCGCTGATTTCCGCCTCATGCCGCCCGCCGGAACGGCAAGGATCACGGCCTACGATGCCGCCACCAAGATCCTCACGCTGCAGTTGGGCGCAGCGCAACCCGATCTGACGGTCCGCTACCGCGTGCGCCCGAATCGGGACCGGCGCTTCCTCGCCGACGTCGAATTGCGCTACAACCAGTCGATGCCTGCTCCGGGAACAAGCGACGCGCCGTTCGAGATTCCCTTCAAGGTCCGAGCCGGCCGTTGGGCCTACTACCTGGTCACCGACCAGAAAGGGGATTTTTCGATCGTCGACACGAGATCGGGAACCCTGTCCATCAGCTTCAGCGCCGCCAACCGGACGACGCTGAATGATTTTCCCGACGATCCCGATCCTCTGGCGAGCGAGCTGTCACGGCAGTATCCCGATCTGCGGCGCGTCCGATTCCTGTCGGATCAGGCCGTACCGTGTTCGATCGCGACGCGCAGCGGAATCGAGCTGCGGCTCGGCGACCAGACGCTTCTCCGCCCGCTGCCCAATCCACCGCTCGGATACCTGTCGAGGATCAGAGAACAGACGGGAGCGGGATTTCTGGAGCTGGACACGTTTCACCAGGTCGTCAAGTACCTTCCAAACAACTAGGAACTCAACCAGGGGGCTCAGCACATGACCACTTACAGAACACCCGGCGTATATGTCGAAGAGAAATCAACACTGCCGCCCTCGGTCGCCGAGGTGGCGACCGCGATACCGGCATTCATCGGCTACACCAGTAAAGGACCGGCGGACACCGCCGAGCCGATCGTCGAGCGCATCGCGACGCTGCTCGAATTCGTCACCGCTTTTGGCGGTGCGCAGCCGGCGAAGTTTGACGTGACCGAGCCGGCCGATCCGGCCGACGCTGTGGCGGTCGCGCTGACGCCTCCCAGCCATTCGTTCTCGCTGTATTACGCGCTGAGCCTCTATTTTCGTAACGGGGGTGGACCGTGCCATGTCGTTTCGGTCGGCAACTACGCTTCGACGCCAAGCTCGCCGCGTTTCAAGAAGGGCCTTGATGCCCTGGAAAAAGAGGACGAACCGACGCTGATCGTGCTGACCGATGCCGCTTGCGTCTTGAATGCCAGCGACTACTACGACGTGTGCGGGCATGCCTTGGTGCAATGCGCGAAGCTGGGTGACCGCTTCACCATCCTCGATGTCGTTGATGGCAAGGTGGAAGACTTCAGAAACAACAGCAACCTGTCGGCCAATCTCAAATACGGCGCTGCCTATCATCCTTACCTGAAAACATCGATCAACTACGATTACGAAGATATCGGGGTTTCCGTCAAGCTTGCCGAGGTTGCGGGAACGCACAACCTGGGCGGCGTCAAGGGGATAGCCGTCAGCTTCACCGGCTCGACCGGCAGTACCCCCAAGGTTAAGGTAACCCTCGCTGGAACGTTGAGCTTCTCGATTGCCGATGGCACGCTGGCCGTCACCGGCGCGAAGGACAAGACCGGGACGGATATCGCCGCGGCGTGGAGTACCTGGAAGAAGTCCAACAAGACTTTGGGCTTCGATGTCGTCAGCAGTGGCGACGGATCGGACGTGGTCGCGACTGCCGATGTGGCGAGTGTCGCCATCGTTGTGGTCAGGAAGAACACAGGCGTGACGCTGGAGAGCATCTTGAGCAGCAAGACCGCGCTCTACAATAAAACCAAGGCAGCGCTCGCAGAGCAGCGTGTCGTTCTCCCGCCCAGTTCGGCGGTCGCCGGCATTTACGCCCGCGTGGACCGCGAGCAGGGCGTCTGGAAGGCGCCGGCCAACGTCGGCGTGCTCTCCGTGCTCGGGCCGGTCGCGAGGATAACGGATGCACAACAGGAGGATCTCAACGTCGATTCGACTGCCGGCAAGTCGATCAACGCGATCCGCAGCTTCACCGGCAAGGGCACGCTGGTGTGGGGCGCCCGTACTCTGGCCGGCAACGACAACGAATGGCGTTACGTCCCCGTCCGTCGCTTGTTCATCGTGATCGAGGAGTCGGTCAAGAAGGCGAGCGCGTTTGCCGTCTTCGAGCCGAACGATCAAACCACCTGGCTCAAGGTAAGAGCGATGATCGAGAGCTATCTCTACGGCCTGTGGCAACAGGGGGCGCTCGCCGGATCGAAGCCGGAAGCCGCCTACTACGTGCGCGTCGGCCTGGGCACGACGATGACGCCGCAAGACGTGCTCGAAGGCCGGATGATTGTCGAGACGGGTATCGCTGCAGTCCGACCGGCCGAATTCATCATTCTCCGCTTCTCCCACAAGATGCAGACCGCCTGAGCGCAGTCGCCACCCACTCGCCACGCATTTGCCGCCAAACCAGACATCACGAGGCCTAGACCACCATGGCACTGACCAAAGACGAAATCAGGACTACCTACCCGCTGCCCGTCTACAACTACAAGGTCGAAATCGACGGCAAAGCCGTCGCTTTCTCCGAAGTATCGGGCTTGAGCATTGCCTACGAAACCAGCACCTATGTCGAGAGCCCGACGAGCGGCGTTGGCCCTCGCCGGATGTACATGCCCAGCCAGCGAAAATCGGCGACCATCACCATGAAGAAGGGGATGGTCGCCGGCGTCAGCGTGCCGGTGCTCTTCGGCTGGATCAGTTCGATTCAGCTCAATCGCGTTGACAAGAAGGACATTTACGTTCGCCTTTGCGACGAGAATGGTGCCGCGGTGGTCAGTTGGAAAGTCATCAACGCCTTCCCGACCAAACTCGACGCGCCGACCTTCACCGCGAACTCGAATGACGTCGCGATCGAAAGCATGGAACTGATGGCCGACGGCGTCGTCGTCGAGCCAGCCTGAAACGGGACGACCCAGCGATGTCGGAAACCGCGGCGAGCCAGCGGGCGCAGTATCCGCTGGCGGCCTACAACTTTCGCGTCACCGTCGGCGAGGCGGTGATGAGCTTCACCGACGTGTCGGGGCTGGTTCAGGAGTACCAGACGCTCACCTACAAGCACGGGTTGAGCTTCTGGGAGGGCGAGTCGATCAGCAGGTTCCGCTACGACAAATACGTGCAGCTGACGCTGAAGAAGGGCGTGATCGCCGGTCTCACCGAGATCTACGAGTGGCTGGGCAGCGGGGACCAGCCAAGCCTGAGCATCAGCCTGTGCGATGAGGAGGGACAAGCCGTGGTGACCTGGCAGATCAAGAAGGCGCTGATCGTCAAGCTTGAAGCCCCGCCGCTGCAGGCCAGCGGCAACGAGGCGGCAATCGAGACGCTGACGCTGATGGTGTCGGGGATCTCGGTCGAGCACCACTGACGCCATGAGACAAGGAGCCCGACAATGAGCGATCCGATCCTCGGCATGCGCTTCAGTGTGCTGTTTCTCGCCGGAGGAGCCGTGCCCAATCCGCTTGATATCCGCTTCCAGAGGGTATCGGGGCTGTCGGCCGAGGTCGAGACCGAAGCGGTGAGCGAAGGCGGGCAGAACCTCTACACACAGAAGCTGCCGCGAGGCATCAAGTACAACAACCTGGTTCTCGAACGCGGCATGGTGGTCGGTTCGCCGCTCAATCTGGAGTTCAACGCCGCGATGTCCTTGTTCAAGTTTGCCACCTCGAACGTGCTCGTGACGCTGCTCGGCGAGGACAGGCAGCCGCTTGCCGCCTGGCTGTTTCTCAAGGCCTACCCGGTCAAGTGGTCGACTTCGGATCTCAGCGCTGAGCCCGCGCTGGTGATCGACACGCTCGAACTTGCGTACACCCGCATGCAGGCGTTGAGAGTCTGATCATGCCGGTCGAGATCAAGGAACTGGTGATACGCGTCGTGGTTGGCGACGACCGCGCCGGGGCAGGCAAAGAGGGGAAGGAGTCCCTCGCCGCCGCGTCGAAGGGCAGATTGGGTGCCGCCAACAACGAAGAAATCGTACAGGAGTGCGTGCGGCAGGTCCTGCGCATCCTCGCCAAAGAAAAGGAGAGATGAAATGGGGCTGGGGAATCTATTCAAGCTGGAGAAGCTGCGGATCGAGGCTTTCAAGGACGCAGACCGGAACTCCCCGGCCGATCCGCCCGGCATGGAAGTCATGTTCAATCCCACCAGCTACAAGCGAAAGTACGAGATCGCGTTCTCTTCTCCGCAGGCCGTTGGTTCGGCCAGCAAGCCTGCGGACTACAGCTTCACTCCGCCGGGCGAACTTGCCTTCCAGTTTGTTTTTGACGGAACCGGCGTGGCATATTCCGGCGTCGAGCACATGACGCGCGCTTTGCGCGGCGAGAGCGTCAAGAAGCAGATCGAGAAGTTCGAAAAGCTTTGCCTGGACATGAACAGCGACAGCCACCAGCCCAACTTTCTCCGCATCTCCTGGGGCGATCACCTGAAGTTTGACGCGCGGCTGCGCTCGCTCGACATCACCTACAAACTGTTCGACGAGGGCGGCGATCCGCTGCGCGCGGAAATAGACGCCAGCTTCGTTGACGACCGGACCCCCGCAACGATCGCCCGCACCGCCGACAAGAAGTCTCCCGACCTCACGCATATCCGAATGGTCAAGAGCGGTGACACCTTGCCCTTGCTGTGCAAGGAGATCTACGGGTCGTCCGCGCATTACCTGCGCGTGGCGGCCGATAACGGACTCGACGATTTTCGCTGTCTCGTCCCCGGACAGACGCTCCGCTTCGCGCCGCTGAAGAGCGGCGAGCGCGTGACCAGAACCTGATCATCCCTCGGCCAACCGATCATGAGCGTCGTCACTGCCACCATCCTGAGCGAGCAAAAGCAGATCGATGAGGTCTATCAGTTGCTGGCGATCGACATTCGTCGCGAGGTGAACCGTATCCCCTACGCGAGCCTCGTGCTGGTCGACGGCGACGCGGCGAAGCGGGAATTCGCCCTCAGCAATGACCAGGTTTTCGAGCCGGGAAAGGAAATCGAGATCGCCTTGCGCTACGAAGCGGAGACCGAAGACGCGACGCTGTTCAAAGGCCGGGTGATCACGCACGGTGTCGAGGCGAGCGCCCACGGGTCTTTGCTCAGGGTCGAGATCAAGGACGCCGCCGTCAAGTTGACGCAGACGAGGAAGAGCGCGGTGTTCATCGACCAGTCCGACGATGAAGTGATCAAGAAGATCATCGAGGACGGCAAACTCAAGGCCGGGACGGTGGAAGTGACCAAGCCCAAACATCCGCAGATCGTCCAGTACGGCTGCTCGGACTGGGATTTCCTCGTCTCGCGTGCCGACATCCAGGGGCTGCTCACCGTTGTTGAAGACGGGGAGATTTCGGTGCGCAAGGCGGACGCGAGCGCGAAGCCCAAGCACCGCTTCGATTACGGCATTGACGAGATCTACGATTTCGAATTCCAGGTGGACGCCGGCCATCAGTACCCGAGCGTCAAGAGCAGTGGCTGGGATCTCAAGCAGGCCGCGCCCACCGACCCGGCGAACGCCAAGGCATTCTCCCTGTCGCAGGGCGACCTCGACGGCGCCAAGCTCGCCGACGCCGTCGGCTTCGAACCCTGCGCACTTTCGCATCCGGTGCCGGTGGCGCAGGAGGAACTGCAAGCCTGGGCGGATGCGCGCATGATGCGCAGCCGCATGTCGATGATCCGCGGCCGTCTGGCGACCCGCGGACTCGCCGACCTCAAGCTCCTGGACGTCATCGAGATCGACGGCGTCGGCACGCGCTTCAACGGCAAGACCCTGATTACCGGGATCTGTCATCGCGTCGATAGGGACGGTTGGCGCAGCGATATCCAGTTCGGTCTTTCGCCGCGTGCTTTCTGCCGCGAGGATGGCATCGCCGATGTACCCGCTGCCGGGCTGCTGCCCGGAGTGAGTGGCCTGCAGATCGGCGTCGTCGACAAATTCGTCGAGGACCCGGACAAGGAGCTGCGCGTCAAGGTCGTTCTTCCGGGCATCGGCGCCAAGACCGAAGCGCTGTGGGCGCGGCTGGCGGCGCCCGATGCCGGCAAGGATCGAGGGTGCTTCTTCCGTCCCGAGGAGGGTGACGAAGTCGTCGTCGGCTTCTTCAACCAGGATCCCCGACAACCGGTGATCCTCGGCGCGCTGTACGGCTCAAAAAACACCGCGCCGCAGGACTGCGCCGAAATCACCCAGGACAACCTCAAGAAAGGCTTCGTCACCAGGGCCGGTACGAAAATCCTGTTCAACGACGACAAGAAGGCTTCGCTGACGCTCGAAACCGCGTCCGAGAACAAACTCCGTCTGGACGATGACAAGGAGACGATCGAGATTTCCGACCAGCACGGCAACAAGATCACCCTCGACAAGGATGGCATCACGATCGAGAGCGCCAAGGATCTCAAGCTCAAGGCGAGTGGCAACGTCGAGATCCAGGGCGCGAAGGTGGACGTGAAATGACCGCGCAAACCGACCGTGGGCCGATGCGGCGGCCCGACGACAACCATTGAAAGGACTACCATGCAGGAAATCAAGCTGGATCTGGCGATCGAAGACGCCAACCTGATCCTCGAGGCGCTGGGGAGTCTGCCCTTCGCCAGGGTCTACACGCTGATCGGAAAAATCCAGCAACAGGCCGCGCAGCAGCTTCAGGAGAGCGGCGCAGAGAAGGCGGACGCAGGTCCACCAATGGCCCACACGCTGGAATGAGGCGATGAGCAGCGACAGCTCCTTTCTCGGCACGGGGTGGAGCTTTCCGCCGAGCTTTGCCTCGGCGGGGAGCGACGTGCACATGGTTTCGGCGGCCGAAGACATCGAACAGAGCCTGGCGATCCTGCTCACGACGCGGCGCGGCGAGCGTGTGTTGCAGGAGGACTTTGGTTGCGACCTGAGCGAATTCCAGTTCGCCGAGGTCAGCCAGGGGCTGATCGGCCGCCTACGCAGCTTCATTGCGGACGGGCTGCTGCATCACGAGCCGCGGATCAACCTGAACGACGTCGACGTCTCGCTGAGCGGCGCCCAGGAGGGGCTGCTGCTGATCACCATCGACTACACGGTACGTGCGACCAACTCGCGTTACAACATGGTCTACCCGTTCTACCTGAACGAGGCGAGCTCGCCGGGCCGCTGACTGCCATCATGTCTGATTCCATCCTCATCGAATGCGACCAGGTCATTTTCCTCCCGGCTTTTTCGCCGGCGATCGTGGTCGTGCAACCCGGCAAACTCGAAGGCAGCGGCCCGGCGACGATTGGCGGCAAGAAGATTTGCGTGGACGGTGACGAATCGAAGGTCTCCGTCTCCGGATGCACCTACATGACCCCGCAGTATTCGATCCCGGGCACCGGCACCTTGAAGATCTCGGCGCTGGCCGGCGACCAGAAGGCCAAGAAGACGCAGACCGGTGGCAAGCCGGTACTGCTCAAGGGCGGCAACTTCACCGCCAGGTTCGAAGTCCAGAGCCCGGCACAGCAGCCGCCACCCGGGCCGGGATCGCCAATACCGGACTCAGCGAGCGACTACAGCGGCAAGGGCATGTTCGTCACCACCAACAGCAAGTTCATGGGCGACTAGGAAACGGGGAGCGGCATGGCAAACGACCAGAAGACGACGCTCCCACAAGTGCGCGACGGCACCAGCCAGTCGGGCAGGATTCTGCCTGAGCTCGATCCGCAGCATGTCCGGGTCGACGAACGCACGACGCGCGACCTGCTGGCTTTCGTGCAAGCCTACGCGCGCGAGTTGAAGTATTTCGGCATCGACGATCCCGATCAGGCACAGAAAGACTGGAGCGGTTTCGTCGGATCCATCGACCTCGACCTGGCCGTGCGCTATGCCGATGAGCCGGAGAGATTTTCGCCGGAGGCTGCGAGCGCGTACGCGCGGCCGCACTTTGCCCTGTTGCTCACTTTTCTCAAGCTGCTCGAGAACACGTGCGCGCAACTCAACACCCTGACCGGGCGGCACCTCGAATTCTTCTACCGCGACATCCTGCGGATGATCCGCAAGCGCGCGGTTGCCGACCAGGTCCATGTGCTGGTCGAACTCGACGGCCGCGCCGATGCCGTGCAACTGCCTGCGGGAACGGCACTGCGCGCCGGCAAGGATCGCCTGGGCAGGGACCTCCATTACCGCACCAGGAACGAGCTGATCGCCAATCAGGTGCAGGTGGCGCAAGTCAGCTCGCTGCATACCGAGATCAGGCACATCGGCATTCGCGAGGCGAGCCGCCAGTGTCTGCTGCGCGGCACGCGCGAGGAAGCGTTCGTGGCGATGTTGCGAATCGCCCTCGGTCAGCCGAATCCCGGCGATCCGCTGCCGGTGCCGATTTATGCGGGCGTGCCGCCGGCCGGGTCGGAAGTGAGCTTCGAAAACCTCGTTGAGGCCCGCGATCTGCTCGCCATCGTCGACATCAAGCTCGGCATGCCGATGTTCGCCGACTTCCGCGATCTGATGCGCTTGAAGCGGCTGCGAGAGAAGAGCGATGCGGTGGACTGGCAGAGCATCAACCGGCACCTCGTCGAAGCTGGCAGGAGCCGCGACGCGGCCTTCGCGATCGATCCGATGGATTCGAGCGAGTTCGAGGCCAACCTGGCGGCAGCGCTAGCCAAGGATCTGGCAAAGCTGTTTGATGGCTTGCCCGACGTCGATACGGTGGAGGAGGCGTACGTTGCGTACCGCGATCGCCCCAAAGATGTGGAAGCATTTCTTGCGGACGCGCTGCACCCGCTGACGCTGGCCGATTTCAAGGCCATGATGGACATCAAGGTGCTCAAGGTTGACAACCAATGGGAAGCCATCAATCAACTAGTGGAAGCGGCTGGCAAACGCAAGGACTCCACGTTCCGGCTGCCCCCCGCCGAGCGCGCATCGCGCGATTTCAACGGCAAGCTGGAGGCCGCTGTCGCGAGCGTCGAACCGATATTCGACTTCCCCGGCGGCATCAATGCCTATTTCGACGCGTTTCTCGCCGTCGAGAGCTACTTCTTCATGTCGGCCGAGAACTTCACGTTCATCATGTCCGTCGCCGCTCCGCAGAACGCGTGGACGGCGGAAGATCGCGACTGGCAGAAGGTTTACGAGATCGTCGGCGCGGCGCACCGGGAAATGATCTACGCCCGGCGGCGCAAGGCACTCGAGACGATCGCGCAGGCCGCAAAAGATGGCAAACAGGCCTTGCTCGACCTGCTGCTCAAGGTGCTCGGCCTCGACAGGATCGAGGATGTTGATCAGGCGCTCGCAGGCCTTGGCGCACTCAAGCTAAGCGAAGCTGATCAGCAATACCTCGCCAACATAGCCCATACGAGCGAGCCGACCGATTGGGGTCGCGTGTACCAGATGCTCGAAATCGCCCAGCGCAACCGGGAGGACTTCAAAGACCCCATCGCCGAGAAAGTCGAATGGCGCAATCTCTATCCCGCCGCCGACGCCAGGGCGGTTCTCCCACAGCCGGAGCAGACGGAGCCTGAAGCCTTGCCACGCTGGAAGACCTTCGGCTGCGGCGAGCAGCGCCGCGTCGCGCTGCCCGTTCCGGAGCCGGTATTCGGTTGGGCGACGTCGTCGCCGCTGCTGGCGCTTGCCGAGGGAACGAGGACGATCGACCTGACACTCGGCTTCGTCGCCGATGCGCAGAGCTTCGATCCCGAGAAAGTCCGAAAACTGCTCGCACCGAACGAGGAGGCCCCGAACATCGCGACCTTCAACCCCTGCCAGGTACAGATGAGTACTGCCAAGGGCTGGATCGAACCACAGTCCGTGGAGATCACCTGGAACGATCCGGCGATGCACTATCCGCCGCCGCCCGATGTGGACATCACGAAGCTGCGCGCGTTGATGTTCCGGTTCGTCCTCTCGGAGGACCAGCCGCCGCTCGTTCCGCCAACGCTCGCAGTGCACGGCATCGAAACCCCCGTGCCGGTTCTGCGCCTGATGCTCAGGCCGATCTGGAACGACGACGACTCCTGCTACGTCACCAGTTACCAGCCTTTGAGCAAACTGACGCTGCTGCGCGCCCGCCTGGTCGTCAAGGTCGAAGGGCTCGCTGGTCTGTCCATTCGCAACGACCAAACCATCCTCGACGCCAGGAAGCCGTTCGAGCCCTTCGGCATCCAACCGGCGACCGGTTCAAGGTTTTACTTCGGGCATCGCGAGATGGTCGGCAAGAAACTCGACTCGCTCGGCTTCAACATCACCTGGATGGGTGTGCCGAAAAATCTCGGCGACCACTACGCGAACTACCCGAAGCGTGTCGTGGGAGCTACAGAGGTCCCGTTCGACAACGAGAAGTTCACGGCGAAAGTGAAACTGGCCGACGGCAAGGTACTGAAGGACTTTTCTCCTGACCTCCCGCTGTTCGAAAAGGCCGACGCCACACAGGCAGTCGCGGTAACTCTGCAGGCTCCGAAAGATCAAGGCAACCCGGACCACGTGCTCGCCTCTTCATCCGATGTTACCGAATGGAACCGCTACTTCGTTTGGGAATTGAACGAGCCAGCCTTTCAGCACGCCATTTACCCGACGGTCGCGCTGCAGCAGTCGCTGGCGATGGCGGTGGCGATTGCCAACAAGAAGCCGGCAGCGATGGAGGAGCAGTCGCCGGGGACGGCGGCGGCCGAGCAGCAACCGACGGATCTGCTCGCGGCAACTTACCAGGTCAACCCCCCGTATACGCCGAAGATCAAGTCGCTGACCGTCGACTATGCGGCTTCGGCCGACCTTGTCCTCGACCCGGCAGTCAGCGGCACGGCAGCGAGCGCCACGGCCGCGATGTGTGTCTTTCACATCGAGCCCTTCGGCTACGCCGAGCTGAAGCCCGAAGGCGCGCCGCCGGGTTGTCCGTTCCTGCCGCAGTACGAAAACGAGGGCGAGTTGTACATCGGCTTGCGCAACGTCCGCGCTCCGCAGAGAGTCTCGCTGCTGTTCCAGGTCGCCGAAGGCAGCGCGAATCCGGACGCGACACCCGAGCCAGTGCAATGGAGCTACCTGAGCGGCAACTGCTGGCAGACGCTGTCCGACGGCAGCCTCCTCCACGATGGCACGCGCGGGCTGATCAATTCCGGCATCGTCGAGCTGTTGCTGAAACCGGCAGCGCCCAACACGCGGCTACCCGGCGGCTGCTACTGGATCCGCGCCACCATCGCGCGTTCGTCCGACAGCGTGTGCGACCTCGTCGACATTCATCCGAATGCCGTGCTCGCGTCCTTTGCCGACGACCGCAACGCTCCCGAACATCTCGGTGAACCTCTTCCCGCCGGTCGCATTGCCCGGCTGGTGACGCCACTGCCCGGCGTCGCGCACATCCGCCAGCCGTACTCCTCGTTCGGCGGAAAAATGGCCGAGCAGGACGCGAGCTTCAACGTTCGCGTCAGCGAACGGCTGCGGCACAAACAGCGCGCGCTGACGGTCTGGGACTACGAGCGCCTGGTGCTCGAGAAATTTCCGCAACTGTACAAGGTGAAGTGCCTGCGCGCCGACCCCAGCGTGCAGCGGGACCACCCCGGCCGAATCGAGCTGATCGTCATTCCGGACATCCGCAACCGTCTGCCCTTCAACCCGTTCGAACCCAAGGCCCCGGTTGACCTGCTGCGCGACATCGAAGCCTTCCTGCAGGACAAAACACCGCCATTCGCCACCGTCAGGGCCAGGAACGCGCACTACGTTCCGGTGATGATCCGTTGTGGCGTGCGCTTTCGTTCCGGCAGCGACGAGGGTTATTGCCGGAACCGCCTCAACGAGGAGCTCAACCACTTCCTGTCGCCCTGGGCCTACGACGAAGGCGCGGACATCGTCATCGGCGGCAGCATCTACGCCAACAGCATCATCCATTTCCTCGACGGCCGCGACTACGTGGATTACCTCGCCGAATTCAAACTGTTCTCGAGCCAGGACGATGGCCAGAGCTTCAACGTCGTCCCCGAGGGCGACAGCTATCACGTTCGCGCGCAAAGCCCGGACGACGTTCTCGTCGCGGCGCGCAAGCACGAATTCGACGTCATTTCGCAGGCCGACTACCGCGTCGAAAGACTCACCGGCATCAACTACATGAAAATCGAGCTCGACTTCGTCGTCGCTGCCTTCGACTAACGAACCATAGATCACAGAAAAGACCGCCATGGACATCAAGAAACTCGACCGCAAAGCGCTGAAGTCCTTTTTCGTGAAAAACGCGATCCCCACGGAAGGCAACTTCAAGGACCTGATCGACGGGATGATCAATCAGAAGGACGACGGCATCGTCAAGCTGCCGGACGAGCCACTGAGCCTGCAGGCGGACGGCAGCGCCAACAGTCAGAAGAAAGTGATCAATTTCTATGGCAGTTTCGCCGATCCCAAGCCGGCGTGGACGCTCAGCCTGAATGCGTACGTCGACCCCAACAACCCGGCGACTACTGCCAGGCCGGGTTGGAACATCGGTGACGCCGACGGCAACAGCAGGCTGTTCATTGATCAGAACACGGGCAACGTCGGCATCGGCACGTCGGAGCCAAGAAGCGCCTTAGGCATATTAGCCGTGACCAAACGGCAGATCAGCACCAATGAATGGGCGGATATGTCAGCCTCACCAGGTGGCTTTGGTCTGTTCGCGGGCAATGCCTACTTGAACCACGACAAAGAACACCATTTTAGATACGCGAGCCAGCATGACAATATCGGTGCTATCGGACTGGCCGTAAACTATCCCAATTGGAATAATCTAAGCATTATTTCTAGTGGCACGACTTCCTCTAGGGAGTCCGAGGATTTCACGCCAAAGGTTTTGGCACTATTTACACATGATGGCAGGGTCGGCATCGGCACGGCGGACCCGGCAGGCAAGTTGAATATTCATCTTGGCAATCCTCAGGGGTGGGACGGAAATATACCGGCAATCAGGCTAACTTCTCCCGATGCCGGGTATTATCTCGATGTGAATGCCTATATTGTAGCGGGCGGCAACGTTGGTTATCAATTTAGTCCAGTCGCTGGTGGCACTGCTAATGCAGGACTAGTAATAGATACATTCGGCAATGTTGGCATCGGGACGACAAGTCCGGGGAATTTGCTGGAAATTAAAAACAGTGGAGGGACAACCCCCGGCGTAGTTATTGGCAATGGCACGGGACGGTACCAATTGGGTGTAGGGATCGTGACAGCCAACGACGGCAAATTTGGCATTTACGATTTTAAGGGGAGCAGCAACAGATTTGTTATTGATACAAACGGCAACGTCGGCATCGGGACGACAAACCCGGCAGGCAAGTTGAATATTCATCTTGGCAATCCTCAGGGGTGGGACGGAAATATACCGGCAATCAGGCTAACTTCTCCCGATGCCGGGTATTATCTCGATGTGAATGCCTATATTGTAGCGGGCGGCAACGTTGGTTATCAATTTAGTCCAGTCGCTGGTGGCACTGCTAATGCAGGACTAGTAATAGATACATTCGGCAATGTTGGCATCGGGACGACAAGTCCGGGGAATTTGCTGGAAATTAAAAACAGTGGAGGGACAACCCCCGGCGTAGTTATTGGCAATGGCACGGGACGGTACCAATTGGGTGTAGGGATCGTGACAGCCAACGACGGCAAATTTGGCATTTACGATTTTAAGGGGAGCAGCAACAGATTTGTTATTGATACAAACGGCAACGTTGGTATCGGCACGGCTTCGCCCGATTCAAGTAATAAGCTCCAGGTTGAAGGCAATCTCCACGTCAATGGCAATTCGATTTTTCTGCGGGAGGGAGCCAGCGACCAGTTTGATGTCATCCGCTGGAACAGGAATACCGATAGGGTTGATATCGGTGGTTATAACGGCGTCAGTCTATGTTTCACCGGAAAAGGTACTTCGCCCAGTCTGACGCCGGTGCTATCGGTGGATGGTGACGGTAATACCTGCCTTGCTGGAAAGGACCATGGCCAGCCACCTCTGGTAGAGAGTTACGCGCACAGCCTTTTGTTGACGGGGATCGGCGGCAAGGCAATTCCGTTCATGATCATCACCGACTACCGAGAGCACTTCATCGGCAACAGCGCACGATCCGTTACGATCGCGAGCGATTTTCAGTTCATTGCGCAAGGCATTACCGCACAAACCAAGAACTTCAAAATTCCCCATCCCCTTGACCCTGAGCGCCGGACCCTGGTGCATTCCTGTCTCGAAGGGCCGGAGATTGCAGTTTTCTATCGCGGCAAGGGCCGGCTCGACGCAGGCGAGGCCACGATCCGCCTGCCCGAGTATTTCGAGGCACTGACGGCACCGGGAAGCGCCAGCATCATGCTCACTCCGATCTTCCACCCTGGGCAGAAGCCCTGTTCGCTGGCCGCGTCCGAAGTCGCCGACGGGGCCTTCACGGTCGTTGGCATCACCGACTCGAATTCAGCGCAGGCGTTCTTCTGGGAGGTCAAGGCGACCCGCAAGGATGTCGCACCCCTGGAAGTGGAGCCTTGCAGGGCCGACTGAACGGACATCGCCATGGCTAACCCCGGTACACTCCCCACGGTTACACCCAATGCCGCGCCGCTCGATTTCGCGTCGCTGCGCGAGCAGGGAATATCGCTCGTCCAACATTTGGCCGGCGACACCTGGACCGATCACAACGCCCACGATCCAGGGATCACGATCCTTGAGCAGCTCTGCTATGCGCTCACCGACCTCGGTTACCGGAGCCAGTTCGCGCTGCCCGACCTGCTGACCCGCGCGGGACACGATCCCTGCGCTGATCTTCCGGCGCCAGCGCAGATCCTGCCGACCAGCCCGGTGACGATCAGCGATCTGCGCAAGCTGGTGATCGACGTTCCCGGCGTCAGGAACGCCTGGATCGACCTCGTCGACGAACCGGCAGCAAGCTTTGATTCGGCGAATCGCGAAGTAAGCCCGCTTGCCCTGGCCACCACCCCAGGCGCTGCGGCGCCGAGCCCGAATGTTTCCGAAATCCGCATCCAGGGACTGCTTCGGGTTCGCATTGAAATGAGCGGCGTCGAGAAGACGGTCGAGGAGCGCTCGGAAGCGGCGCGTGCAATCCGTTTGGAAGCCGCGCGGCGGCTGCATCGGTGCCGCCCGCTGGGAGTGGATGTGCACGAGATTCTCGTCCTCGATGACGAGCCGATTAGCCTGGGCGCCACGCTGGAGATCGGCGCGGTGGGCGACGCGACGCGGTTGCTGGCGAGCATTTACCAGAGTATTGCGGGCTACTTCTCGCCGGCAGTGCCTTTCCGCACGCTGGCGGAAATGCTCGAGCGCGGCCGGCGCGTCGATGAAATCTTCGAGGGACCGCTGCTCGATCACGGATTCATCGACGACGAAGACCTGGCCGGGATCGAACGGTGCAACTCGGTGCGCATTTCGGATCTGATCCGCGTGCTGATGGCCGTGCCGGGGGTGCTGGCCGTCAAGAGTCTGCATTTCACCGATGGCGACGGCAAGCCGCTCAAGGACTGGTTGCTGACCGTCGATGCCGACAAAACGCCCCGCTTCGATCTGGAGAAGTCGGAAATCCGCCTGGAAAGGCGAGGCCTGCGGATCGATCAGGCGGGCATCATTGGGGCGGAACAGGTGCTGTACGAGTCGCTCAGGTGCGAGACCGCCCGCCGCAGCCCGTTCGGGGAACATGAAAGCGAACTGCGCCCGCCGCCAGGTCGCGACCGCCACGTGGCGAACTACCATTCGATCCAGGAGCACTTTCCGATGACCTACGGCATCGGCGCGGCGGGATTGCCGCAGTCGGTGCCGCCAGCCCGGCACGCTCTGGCGAAGCAATTGAAAGCCTACCTGATGTTCTACGATCAACTGCTGGCGAATCAATTCGCCCAGTTGGCAAACGTCGGCAAGCTGTTTTCGTTTCATGACGAAGCGCCGGATGCGAACGATGCCGCCGATGCGGACGATTCGTACCGTTCGTACTTCTCGCAGGTCGTTCCGGACGACGGCGTGCTCGGGCTGGACGAGATTCGCGTATGGGGCCCGGATGAGCATCGCGCACGGCTGCAACGGATCACCGAGGAGCCCTCGGACCCAGCCGGGTCGAAAAGCAAGCCAGGCCTGCAGCGGCGCAACCGTTTTCTCGATCACTTGCTGGCGCGCTTTGGCGAGCAATTCCACGACTACGCACTGTTGCAGGCCGGCGAGGGCGCGGCTGCCGGCATGACGCCCGCCGAGCGGCTGGCGCGCGACAAACGTGCCTTCCTGCGCGATTACCCGCGCATCGGGCGGGATCGCGGGATCGCGTTCAACCTTCTCGAACCCGCTGGCGCCGACAACCGCTCGGGCCTGGAATGGAGGCTGCGCCGCAAGCTCGGCATCGCCGATGACGATAGGTTTTATCTTCTCGAGCACATCCTGCTGCGCCCACTGCCGGGTGACGTGTATCAAAGCGGGCCGCTGTTTCGCGACGCGCAGGTGCGCGATCCCTACTCGTTGCAGATCAGCCTGGTTTTCCCTGGGTGGATCAAGCGCTACCGGGACCCCAACTTCCGGCAGTTCGTCGAGCAGACGGTGGTCGACGAAACGCCGGCACACCTCAGCGCCCGCGTGCTGTGGAAGGAGGAAGAGGAGATGAAGGCCTTCGAGCTGGCGTATAGCGCCTGGCTGGAGCAATGGCGCAGCTACCGCCTGGCCGAGTTGGCGCGTTGACCGATGAACACGCCCGACCACGCCATCCCGCTGCGCAGCACGCGCGATCGACTGATCGACCTGCTCGCGATCGGCGACACCTACCCGCTGACCGACCTGCACGTCGTCACCGATCAGCTCAAGGTCACGTACGGCGGCACCGCCAGGGTTCCGATCAAGAACGCGCAGGCCGGCGTCAGTTACCAGTTACGCGATCCCGAGGGAAAGCTCGGCGACCCGCATCAGGGCAAGGACGCGACGCTGGAGATCGAGACGCCTGTGGTCGAGGCAGACGTGACCTATCGCATTATGGCGATGAAGGGCACTCTGACGGCCTCGGATCTGCCGGCGCAGAGCCCGCGTTTTCTCAACGAGACCGCGCCGGTCAAGGTCGGCATCGACACCAGCCTCGCCATCAGGTTCCTGGCGGCGCAGCTGCTCGATGGCACGCTCTCCGATCCGAAGCCTTCCGACCCGCGCATCGTTCCCTACGGGTGCAGCGTCGAGGTGCAGGTCGACAAGACGCAGGAGGGCGTCCGGTATTCGCTGGTCGTCGACGGGCGCGAGGTATCCGGAAGCAAGCCCGGCGATCTGCGCGCGGTCCGTCTGCAGACCGGCCCGATGACCGAAGATGCCGTGATTCGGGTGCGCGCGACCAAGACCTTTCCCGCCTCCGCACACCGGCCCGACGAGAGTGACCTGCTGGAAACCAGCCTGTACCTCAAGGTGATTGCCAATCCGGGGCTCGCCGTTTCGGCCGACCCGCAGCCGATTCTTGACTACCGCCAGGGCGCGGCGATCAGGATCGCCGACACGCAGAAGAGTGCCACCTACCGCGCCTACCTCCGTCGAATACCCGATGCCGACTTCGTGCGCGGCGACGCCGGCGGTGCGGACATCGCGACGGTGCCGGTACCGGGGTGGCCGAATGTGCAAGTGCAGAAGCCGCCGCCAACGGCTCCCCAGGCGTGGCGAACGTGGCAGATACACGCGGGCTATGCGCCGCTCGGCGACGGTCCGGTGCCCGGCACCGGCGGGGAGTTGCGCCTGGCGATACCTTCCTTGACCGACGACTCGCTGGTCATCATCCAGGCACTGAAGCAGCATCGGGTCAATGCCGACCACCCGGATTCGGCGATCATCACTTCCGCGGTCCAGTTGAACCAGGCCGCGGCGCTGCTCGTGCGCGCCGACCCGGAGCGGGTGCTGACGTTGCGGGTGCCGGTGATCGGCACACAGACCGGCGACAGCTTGCAGGTCGCCGATGGTCAGCCGGGGGTCTTCTACCACTTCCGGCCGTCGTCGGGAGGCGACGAGCTGCCGCTGCCGGCGTATTTCCACCAGCGGGATGAACACGACGTGACGCAAAACAAGGGCGTCGATCAACTCGGCATCGCGATTGATCTGGCGCTCGCCGCCGAGCCCGAAACCCCTCTGGCCGCGGGCGCCGACCTGGCGAAGGTTTTTCCGTGTCTGCCGCTGCTCGACATCACGCCCTTGCCGGCCGGCACCAGCCTGGCATGCCGCGCGGTAAAAGCGCAGACCAAAGTCGAGGTGGCGATGGCGCAACTCGCACAGCTCGCGGCGGTGCCCGCGATCCGCGCCGAGCAGGCGGTGATCGACTACGGCGGCAGCGCGAAGATCCTCATCCCCGACAGCCAGCCCGAAGACCAGTATCAGGTGACGCTTGCCGGCGCCGCGGTGGGGCCGGCGCTGACCGGGGACAATGGCGAACGGGCCGTCAGCAGCGAGCCGCTGCACGCGGATGCAGTCTTCGAGGTGGTGGTCTCCAGCGTCGTCCTGCAAGGCATGCGTGTCGAGCGTGTGGTGGCGGTTGCGGTGCTGGTGCGGCCAAATGCGGCGCTGACGGTATCGGCGATCGCCGATACCGTCGCACTGAACACGGGCAGCCAGATCGTCGTCGAGCATAGCCAGGCGGGGGTCGATTACCAGTTGCTTTGCGGGCAGGCCGCCATCGGCCCGTCGCTGCCCGGCAACGGGGCGAGCATCGTCCTGCCGACCGGACCGATCGCGGCGGACACGACGTTCAGCGTCGCTGCCGCGCGTGCCGACAAACCGGAAATCGCGGTCGTTCTTGCGGCGCAAGCGACCGTGAAACTCAAGTCCGGCGCCTGAGCGCGCCCGCCGAACGATGATCGCCCAACAGCACAAGATCATGCGCCAGGTGCTGGAAGTCCGCGGTTGCTCGCGCGACGCGGCGCAACACGTCCAGTCGGAGCTGCGTGACGCCTACCGCGAGCGCCTGCTGCCGCTGATCGAAGTGATCTGCTCGGAGCTGAGCGCGCCGGGTCGCATCGATCGCGTCGACAGGCTGGAGATCGACCTCGGCGAGCTGCCGCTCGAGACTTTCGCAGCCGCGCTCGCCGACAACTTCGCGCTGACGTTCCGCAGCCGGCTGGCTGACGCCATCGACGACGCGCCGGAGAGCGACGCCGATCTGGAGCTGTTCGACTTCTTCATCCGGACGGGAACCGTTCCGTGGTGGGCCGACGCATCCGACCGAAATCTGCTGCCAGCGGCTCTGGAGCGATTGCTCGGGCGTGCCCCGCGAACGCTCCGGCGGACGATCCTCGCCGCATCCGACGGAGAGCGAGCGCGGCGGCGGATCGTTCGCGTCTGCTCCGATCGTTTGCTTGATCAATTGACCAGCTTGCTCGCGCCGCGCTGGACTGCCGCCTGTCCAGGGCTGGGCAGCGCCTGGATCGCCATTTTCGGCTGGCGGCGCGAAGGGCAGGGCGCTTTGGCACTTGCACAGCGGGCACTTGCAGAACGGCATCTCCTCTGGGAGGAGATCCTGCGCGCTGCGATCGCCGAGGACGTTTCGGCAGCCGAGGCGCCGCGTGTTTTCAGTGCGGTGTTGCGGCGCGTCGCCCGCCGCAGGCAACTTGACTATCGCTCGCTGGTAGCCGATCTCCATCGCGCGCTCGCCGATGTCAGTGTATCGGTGCCGCTATGGACACGCGAGGCCATGGAAGCGCTGTGGCGCGAGACCGGCGGCAACTTGCTGGCAACCCGCGAAGTCACTCCAGCCAGCGAGTCGGCGCGCGCGCACTTCCTGCGGCTGCTCGAACGGTTCGACTCGCCCACCGCGCTCGTGCCCGATGGCGGTTTGTGGCAGCGGCTCGGCGTGGTCTTCGATCGCCTTCCCTCGGCCCTGCAAGCACAGGCCATCGAAGCGTTTGCCATCGTGCAGGATGGCGGAATCGCGGACTTGAGCAGCACGATGATCGAAACCCTTGCCGCGCTGGTGCGTGCCGCATTCGCGCAGCAGCTCCTTGCGCCCGGCGTGGTCGAACGCTGCGCGGCGAGGCTGCAGCAATCGGCGCCGCCGGGAATGACTGCCGCGGTTGCCTCGGAAGTCAGCGCGAGGCTGCTTGACGCCATTGGGGCGCCCGGCGCGCTGAGCGAGGACGGGCAAGGCGATTCGGCCGTCGGCGATGCCGAGGCGGCAGCCCCGACCGGCGAATCGGCGCGTGCGCACTTCCTGCGATTGCTGGAGCAGCTTGCGCCGGTCTCCCCACCCGAGGCCGATTTTTGGACGCGGTTGGGCGAGGTCTTCGGCCGCCTGCCCGCGCGCCGGCAAGCGCAAGCGATCGAGACGTTTGCCGCCGTGCAGGATGGCGAGGTCCTGGCCTTGAGCAGCGAGATGATCGACACCCTTGCCGCGCTGGTGCGTGCCGCGTTCGCGCAGCAGCTCCTGACCACCGGCGTGGTCGAACGCTACGCGGCGAGGCTGCTTCAATCGGCCCCGCCGGGAATGCCCTCCGTGCTCTCCTCGGAACTTGGCGCCGCACTGCTGAACGTTTTGGATGCGGCACGGGAGCTGGCGCCGAGCGCGCCAAAGAGAACCCCGCGAGTCAATCGTGCTTTCAGCGACACCGACGAGATCTACGTCGACAACGCCGGTCTGGTCATCCTCTGGCCCTTCCTGCAGAGTTTTTTCGGCCGCCTCGGGCTGCTGGACGAAAAGCGCTTCAGGGATGAGGCGGCGGCGCAGCGGGCAGCCGGTCTGTTGCAGTACGTCGCGACCGCCGACGAGGCGCCGCCGGAGTATCTTCTGCCCTTGAACAAGGTGCTCTGCGGCATCGCGCTCGACGAAGTGTTCGACTTCGGCGAGCCGATCGGCGCGGACGAAGTCGAGGAATGCACCGACCTGCTCACCGCGGTGATCGCGCAGGCGCCCATTCTGCGCCAGATGTCGATCGCCGGCTTTCGCAGCACTTTTCTGCTGCGCCAGGGGCAACTCAGCGCGCGCGACGGGAATTGGCTGCTGCGCGTGCAGCGCGAAACGCACGACATCGTTCTCGACCGCTTCCCGTGGAGCGTCCAGATTGTCAAGCTGCCGTGGATGACGGCGCTGATGCAGGTCGAGTGGTGATGCCCATGGGCGCCAATCTACCTCTGGAAACGGTTACGTCCTCGCTGATCGAGCTCAACGCGCGCGACCTCGAAGAGGAACTCGCGTGGTTCGCACGCCTGCTCGATACGCGCTTCAAGCTCTATTTCAGCCAGGAAACGAGTTACACCAGCGTCTTCGAGGTCGCGCCGCCCGAATTTGGCTCTCCCGAGTCGGCCTACGCAGGTTTCCTGCGCCATTACGCGTTCTCCTTCGCCGAGCGCGTGACTCTCGTCCTGGGCCTCGTGCCCCACCTCCGGCCACAACTGCTCGACATCTTCCACACGAAGAACAAGACGTTTGACCGCCGGTTCACCGAGTTCGGCGGCATGCGTGATGAAAACGGCGACTTCGTGCCGACCGGCGAAACGCTCGCCTTCATTCTCGCCGGCACCGATCTCGAAACCCGCTTCGCGCTTCAGCCGATCTTCGACCGCGACCATTATTTCGCCCGGCACGACCTCCTGCGGCCCCTCCCGCAGAGTCGGGACGAACCGCTGATGAAAGCGCCGCTGCGACTGTCGGCGGAGTGCCTGGGCCTGGTCACCACCGGTTACGCCCGGCGCCCCGACTTGAGCGCCGATTTCCCCGCCCGCCACATCGAAACCCGGCTCGAATGGAGCGACCTCGTGCTGCACCCCGGCACGCTCACGCAGGTACAGGAAATCGAAATCTGGCTGCGCCACGGCGACACCCTGATGGACGACTGGGGGATGGGGCCGAAGCTGCGGCCCGGTTACCGCGCGCTGTTCTACGGGCCGCCCGGCACCGGCAAGACGATGACCGCCTGCCTGCTCGGCAAATCGACGGGCCGCGAGGTATACAAGGTGGACCTTGCGCTGGTCGTCTCGAAATACATCGGCGAAACCGAAAAGAACCTCGCCCGCGTCTTCGACCAGGCGCAACACAAAGGCTGGATTCTCTTCTTCGACGAAGCCGACGCGCTCTTCGGCAAGCGCACCGAGACCCGGGATGCGCACGACCGCTACGCCAACCAGGAGGTCTCCTTCCTGCTGCAACGCATCGAGACCTTCGACGGCATCGCCATCCTCGCCTCGAATCAGAAAGACAACATCGACCAGGCCTTCGCCCGCCGCTTCGAGTCGATCATCTACTTTCCCATGCCGCGGCAGGAAGAGCGCTTGCGCCTGTGGCGGCAGGGGTTTTCGCCAAAAGCCCGGATCGACGAAGGCGTCGATCTCGACAAGATCGCGGCGCAGTACGAATTGTGCGGTGGGGCGATCATGAACGTGGTGCGCTACGCGTCGCTGCAGGCGTTGGAGAGCGGCGACAGCGTGATCACGTTAGAGACGCTCCAGCGCGGCATTCGCCGCGAGCACGTCAAGGAAGGGAAAGGGACATGACCCCATCCGTGAAAACCCACGCCTCGGCCAGTAAAGCAGCCAAGAACAGGGACGTCGCGTCGCAACAGTCATCCAGTGGAAAGAACGGCGCAGCGTTTGCCCCGACGGCTCATGGCAAGAAAAAGGGGTCAGACCCCTGGGCTTGTCTCTCTTTGACCGCTCCCGAATACGGCATTGCTTTCCTCGACCGCCAAAGGCAGCCGCAGGAGGCTTTCGGCTTACCCGATACACTGAACCAGGAAGATGAAGCCTTTTCCAGTCCTTCACCGGAAGAAGAGGACACCCACGGCAACATCGCCAAGCAATCCCGATGGCAGGCCCCGGTCCACAGTCGAGGCATGGCGGGTCCCGTACAGCAGGCCGGAGGTCGCAAACCTTCCGAAGGGGGAACTGCCTACGGGAAGCCTGCTCCGGTCTTGGATCACAAGGGCTCTTCCATTCTCGTGAAGCCGGGAAGTCCCCAGACTCCCGCCGCTACAGGGAGGCCAGTCGCCGACAATACAGATGGAATAGGAGGCCCTGAAAGGCGGGCGCCCTTCAGGGTGCTTGGGCGGCCTGAAGGGCGCTCGACAATGGAAAAGGGTGCTTGGACACCATTCGGTGCGGGAAATGGCCTTCAAACTCTCCCCTCGGGAGAAGGTGGGGTGAGGGCCAAAACGCCTGTTGCTAAGACAAACCTGGCGCAAACATGGAGGGCTTCGGCCCTCACCCCAACCCCTCTCCCGCGGGGAGCGGGGCTTGATTCAACGGCATTGCCGTTCTTGGATAGTGGGGCGAGGGCAAATGCGGAACGTGTGGGGACGGCTGACGTTCGAGGACTGCCTCAGAAGACGCCAGGCGGGAAAGACCCTGGACAACCTCAGCCCATCAGTCCCGATCAGGAAGGGGGGATGGCCATCCAGCGGGCAGACACTCACGCCGACAGTAACCAGGCGGCCATGGGCCCTGCCCTGGCTTCGACAGGCAGGGTTCCCATTCCTGCTGGCAAGGCCGAAGGAGCGCCGGTACAGAGAGAGGCGGCTTTCATCCCTGACAAGCTCGCCGGCGCGGGTCTTGCCTCGCCTCGCACCGCGGCCAAATCACCGCAACTTGCGGCGCCAACCGCCAGTGGCGGCAAAGGCGGCGTGGCTGCTGAACCTGTCGCCCCGGCTGCAGAAGGAGCCGCGGCCGAGGCAAGCTCGGGGGCCGAGCTATTCGCCGGCGGTAACGAAACGGTCCCGGATCCGGCTCAGGAGAAAACCGGGGAAAAGCTGGAGTCTGACTCTCCCGAAACCGCCGAAGCTGCTAAAGAATCCGAACAAGCGCCGGAAGCCGTTCCTGAATCCGGTGCAGAAGCTCCCACTCCCCCATCAGAGGCAATAGCCGAGCCTTCGTCTCTCTCGGATGTCGGCGCTGATTTGTCGCCGTCTTCCGGTGAGCGAGGCGAAGCCGATAAACCAAACAGTAGTGAAAGCAACGCCCCGGCCGTCGAGCACGTTCTCGTTTTCCCGGGTGGTGCCGGCCAGTTGATCGATCCGGCAACGCGCACAGAGTTGGAGGAACGCTTCGGCCAGGATTTTTCGGACGTCCGCGTGCACACGGACCCCGAAGCGGTGGAATCGGCAGCCGATGCGAGGGCGAAGGCTTACACGGTCGGTCAGGACGTGGTGTTCGGCGAAGGACGCTACGCGCCAGGCACATCAGAGGGCCGGCGGCTGTTGGCGCACGAGCTTGCACACGTCGTCCAGCAGAGTAGGGGTGGGGCCTCCGGCATTGAGAGCAACTCCCTGGAGGCAGCCGCCCGGCAGGCGGCCGGACAGGCTATAGGCGGCACGACTGGGAGTCCGATCGCCGTAACCGGGGCTGCAGCACCCGGCATCATGCGTGATCCGGAGGACGACGAGGAAGGCGAGGAAAATGCCTCGCGACGCAGAGAAGGGAAGAAGCGGACGCAGCAGCGTGAGCGACAGAGAGCGACCGCCGGCAAGCAGCCCAGACAGATCGGTCGGGCGGAGGCTGAACGCGAGCTACGTGAGCTGGAGAAAAGCTACCGCAAGCCTGGAGCCAATCAGCGGTCGCCCGAGCGCAAGAATGCGGACCTCAAGCGGTTTCAGCGGCTGCTAAAACGGGCAGGCGGCACGGGTCTGGAGAAGAATCAGCGTTCGGGCAAGTTTGATGAATTGCAGCGTACGCCGGCAAAAACAGCCGGGGCACCGCAGACGAAAAGTGTCGCAGGCGGCGCGCAGTTGCCTGGCCAGGAGCTGCGTCCCGGCAAGGATTCCTATGCGCAACCGGATTACTCTGTCTGGCGCCGGCACAAAGACGGCACGATGGAACGTGTGCACGTGAACCTGAAGTCGGACCAGATCCAGATGCAGACCCCGGCAAGGGCACAGTCGACGGCCAAGCGATACGTGAAGCAGGCGGTCCGCAACGTGCGGCATCTGGCGCAGGGCGAAGGCATCGTCATCAGCTTCGCACACAAGCCGAGCGACGAAGTACAGGCGGCGATGAACAAGGAGTTCTTCAAAGCCGGTTCGCCCGTAAAAGAAGTCCGCTACGGCACGAGCGCCATCCGGGCCGAGGATTACAAGCCGCCCACACAAGCGCCGACCGCGCCAAAGGCCCCACCGGCGAAGGGAGCGAGGCCGAAGGGCGGGAAGGCCGGAGGGGCAAAATCGCCGGGCGTGCCAACAACAACGCCCAAGGCGCCCAAGATGTCCAAGACGCCTAAGGCACCGGGGACGAAAGCGCCCGGCGCAAAGTCGGCGCCACTCAAGGGAGCCAAGCCACCGAAGGCGCCGGCCGGGCCCAAGACGGCAACCCCCAAAGCGCCGGGGACGAAGGCTTCGGGGCCCAAGGCACCGGCCCCGAAGGCCGCTCCGCTCAGCGAGACCCCGGCTGCACCCGCGCCGAAGAGCGCGCCGCTGCCTCAGGCGCAGCCTCAGCCCTTAGCGCTGAAGACTCCCGCTCCGCAGACGCCCACCCCGCAGCCGAAGGCTGCGCCGCCACAGGCTCCCGCTCAAGCCCCGGTCACCAAGTCGTCTCCCCCGCCGTTGGCCGCACCGCCCGTCCGCCCGGCGTCTGCCTGGAAAGGCGGCCTGAAGGCCGGCGGGAAGGCCGCCATCTGGGCGTTGGTCTTCGCGGGGCTCGACTACTACGTCCACAGACGGCTGGCGAAGGAGTTGGAGGAGTCCATTACCATGACCCATAACGGCGCCATGCCGTGGGCGCAGAGGCTCAAGCGAGAGGATCCCTCGAAGCCCGTGTACATGATGGTAAAAGTCGAATCCAAGGAGTACAGCAAGTTTATTCCTCTCCTCGGCTGGATGCCGGAACCGCCGGTCCTCCACATGATTTCCATGGCGATGGTTCGAGAGCCGATCGATCCACCCATCGTCGAGGTGCAGGACAATCGGCTCAACCCCTGGACGCCGGGCGTCACCACCACGATCACGCATACCGAGCTGATGGTGGAGTGATTAGTTCTACTTTGTCAGATTGCCTTTCACTCTAATGCTGAGAGCATGGCGGCT
>ERZ761609.948-NODE-948-length-28944-cov-59.024611_pt1 | contig 28944 bp, 26 predicted proteins | sample MGYA00511163_ERZ761609 | MGnify/ENA primary metagenome ERZ761609 (study PRJEB28899, sample SAMN02445070) | bioreactor sludge metagenome | biome: EBPR sludge | place: Australia: Brisbane, Thorneside Wastewater Treatment Plant | collected 2011-12-16 ... | reverse complement strand
CCTGGAAACACCCACTTACCGCCAGTGGGCAACCTGTATGCTTCAATCCGGATTGCGTCAGATGACCCAATCCGGGCGGGGGCGGGGCGGGAGCGGCGGGGTTGGCTGGTAAATATGCCCCACCTCACCGGGGATGGGAGTGGGGATCGCGGTACTGTGGAGGAGTGAGGGACCGGACGAGAGCGATGAAGATCATCTGGATGGCACTGGTGATGGTGGTGGCTGCCTGGGGGCAACCGGCGGCGGGGTACCTGGAGGTATTCGGGAACCGGCGGGTGTCGCCGGAGAAGATCCTGAAAGCGTTGAGTCTGGCGCCGGGGTCGCCGCTGCCGAAGTCGAGGGTGGAGGCGGAGGAGATCCTGGAGTCGATTGACGGGGTGGTTCGGGCGCATCTGGAGGCATTTTGTTGCGAGGAGGGGAAGGTGGTGCTGTATATCGGAGTGCAGGAGCGGGGACAGCCGGGGTTGGATTTGCGGCAGGCGCCGGGGGGGACCGCGGTGTTGCCAGAGGCGATCGTCTCGGTTTATGAAGACTTTACGCAGACGATCGGGCGGGCGTCGCCGGAGGATTTGACGGAGGATTTCCGGGCGGGCCATTCGCTGATGACGGGGGTGGCGCCGCGGGCTTTGCAGGAGCGCTTTGTCGGGTTGGCAGAGGTACATTTCGAGGTTTTGCGGGAGGTATTGCGGGATTCGGCGGACGAGGATCACCGGGCGATAGCGGCGTACGTGCTGGGTTACGCGCCGGAAAAGGGGGCGATTGCGGCGGATTTGCAGCAGGCTTTGCGGGATCCGGCGCCGGCGGTCCGGACGAACGCGGCGCGGGCATTGAAGGCGCTGGCGGTACTGGCGGCGCGGCCGGAGTCGAAGATTCTGATCCGGACGACGTGGTTCGTGGAGATGTTGAACGCGCCGGCGTTGAGCGACCGCCTGGAGGGGGCGCGGGCGCTGCTGACGCTGTTCGACACGTTGAGCGAACAAACGAGGGCGCATTTGAAGGAAAGGGCGGTGCCCGCGCTGACGGAGATGGCGCAGTTCCGGCATTTGCCGCACGCGCTTCCGGCGTTTCTGATTCTGGGGAAGGTGGCGGGATTGCCGGACGGCGAAGTGGAGCAGGCATGGGTGGAGGGGGAGCGCGAGGCGCTGCTGGCGAAGGTGCGGAAGGCGTTGCGGAAGTAACGGAAGGCGTTTTTTGGCGCGGAAAGACGCGGGAAAGCGCCGGTTTCACCTTAGAATTGAGGCATGAAGCGCGGCAGACTGGGCCTGCTGGCGCTGGTGGTGTCTCAGGCTGTCTGGGCAGCGGAGCCGCCGGCGCCGACTTTCACAGCGGAAGCGAACCTGGTGCGGGTGGATTTCGAGGTATTGGGGCGCGAGGGTCAGCCGGTGGGGCCGTTGCGGGCGGAGCATCTGGTCGTGAAGGATGATGGAGTCCGGCAGGAGGTGGCGGCCCTGACGGAGGGGCAGGGGCCACTGGATCTGGTCCTGTTGTTTGACATCAGCGGGAGCATGGAAAACGCGGTGGAGCAGGTGGCGGCGACGGCGGAGGTGGCATTCCGGGAGTTGCGGGAAGGCGACCGGGTGGCGGTGATGACGTTCGAGGAGCGTTCGACGCTGTTGCTGCGGCTGACGCCGGATTTGGAGCGGGTGACGCGGACTGTACGGGAGAGGGTCCTGGCGGGGCGTTTCGAAGGCGGGACGGCTCTGCTTGCGGGGGTGGATGACGCGGCGCGATATTTGATGAGCACGGGGCGGGGGGCGGGCCGGCGGGCGGTGGTGATCATCACGGACAACCAGGGATTGCGGAGCCGGAAGGAGGGGGCGGTGGTGAACCGGTTGTGGGAGGCGGACGCGGCGCTGCATGGGTTAGTAACGGCTTCGCGAGGACGAACGGTGATGCAGTGGTATCTGCGGATCACGGCGCCGTATGTGATGTTTCTGGAGGAGGGGATTGGCGGGGCGGTCGCGAAGACGGGGGGCGTGGTGGTGGCGGCGAAGAACGCGGAAGAGGGGTTTCCGGAATTGATCCGGCGGATCCGGACGAGGCCGGCGCTGTACTACCGGATGCCGGCGGGGCCCGAGGGGAAGTTCAGGAAGATTGACGTGGAACTGTCGGCGGCGGGACGGAAGGCGTTTCCGAGGGCGAAGATCTACGCACGGCGGGGGTACCGGATTCCTGGGGCGGAGACGGCGGTGGCGTCAGCAGAAGAGTTGCTGGCAGAGATCGATATCGAGGAGGAGATGGAGGAGGAAGTCGAGGAGGAGGAGGAAGAGGAGTGGGATATTGTGCTTCAGGCAGTGACTGAACCGGAGGAGGAGGAAGAGGCGGTGGAAGTGGGACCGCCGCCACCGCCGCCTCCGCTTCCACCGATGTAGTCAATGCTGTCAATGACAGCATTCATGAAGTAGCGAGGGGATGGATGGTGTCGAGGGCCTGTTCGAAGTCGCGGAGGAGGTCGCGCCAGTCCTCGACGCCGACGGAGATGCGAACGAGGCCATCGGTGATGCCGGCGATGGCGAGTTCATCGGGGGAGTTGCCGGAGTGGGTGGTGGTTTTGGGGTGACAGACGAGGGTTTCCATGCCGCCGAGGGAGACGGCGTTATGGGCGAGTTTGAGGGAGCGGAGGAACTCGAAGGCGGCGGGTTTACCGCCGTGGAGGTCGAGGGCGATCATGGCGCCGGGGTAGTCGGTTTGGGCGAGGCGGACGCGAATCTGTTCGGGGTCATCGAAGAGGGTGGGGTAGAAGACTTTGCGGACCTCGGGACGGCGAACGAGGGATTCGGCGATGCGCTGGGCGTTCTTGCTTTGGCGGTTCATCCGCAGGGAGACGGTGGGGAGGCGTCCATCGAGGATCCAGCATTCATCGGGTTGGAGGATATTGCCGAACAGGCCGCGGTGGGCACGGATGGCGCGTTCGAGATCGGGGTCGGCGCCGAGGACGACGCCGGCGAGGAGGTCGGAAAAGCCGCCGAGGTACTTGGTGGCGGAGTAGACGACGAGGTCGGCGCCGAAGATCATCGGATGCTGGAAGGCGGGGCCGAGGAAGGTGTTATCGACCATAACGACGGGGCGGGGATCGACCTGGGCGGCGGCGAGGGCGGCGCGCCGGATGTCGGTCATGACCATGGTGGGGTTGGCGGGGGTCTCGATAAGGACGAATTTGAGGCGGGGGGTGGAGCGGATGGCGTCATCGAGTTCCTGGCCGCGGCCGGCGACGACGGGGCGGCAGACGACGCCCCAGGGTTCGAGGAGACGGTGGAGGAGGTGCTGGGTGCCGCCATAGAGGGGGACGGTGTGGACGATGGCATCGCCGGGGGCGAGGCGGGCCATGAGAGCGGTCATGATGGCAGCCATGCCGGAATTGAAGACGACGGCCCATTCGGAGCCTTCTTCTAGGGGGACGATCTGGTCTTCGAGGATTTCGGCGTTGGGGTGGTTGAAGCGGGAGTAGATGAGTTCGGGGGTTTCGCCTGGGGCGGGAATGTCGCGGCCGGTGACGATTTCGAAGGCGCGTTCGGCGCTTTCGGGGCTGGAGAAGACGTAAGTGGAAGAGCGGAAGACGGCGGGGCGGGCGCTGCCGACGGAGAGGTGGGGGTCGTAACCGCGGGTGAGGACGGCGGTGGAGGGATGGGAGCCCGCGGAGCGGCGGGACTGAGGCGGTTTGGGGAGTTGGTCGGACATGGCACCTCCTTGGAGTGGAGCTTTGGCTTCCCCTGGATTCTATCGTGAACGGGTGAGTGGAACGAAGGGAGCGAGGACCTTAGTACTGAAGACAGGCGACTCTTCCGGAGGTGTAGGAGACTTCATGAATAATCTAAGGACTCCTCCCAATTGGGAGAATGGGAATGGCGGCCTACACTACGGATGAAGGGCACCGGAACAGGCAGGCAACATGAACTTGACCAGGCCCCCGAGAGGGCACTATACCGAGACGGAAGTGGCGCGCTTACTAGAGGTTAGCCTGGAAGAGCTGCGTGAGCTGGTGCGCCACCACATACTGGAATCGGACGAGCACAGCGAGAATCTGGCGATCACGTGTTATCAACCGGCCGATGTACTTCTGCTCCGGTTGCTGGTGGGGAACCGCAAAGCCGCGGCGGCCTGAGGACTAGGGCTGGAAGGCCTCCGGATTGAGGAGGTTGGCCGGGCGGCGGCCCAGGAGAACGGCGAGGGCGTTTTCCACGGCCATTTCGGACATGCGGCGACGGGTGGCGACCGAGGCGCTGGCGATGTGGGGGGCAAGGGTGACGTTATCGAGTTCCAGAAGTCCGGGGTGGACTTTGGGTTCCTCTTCAAAGACATCGAGGCCGGCAGCGGCGATTGTTTTGTTGCGAAGCGCTTCGACAAGGGCGGGTTCATCGACAACGGGGCCGCGGGCGGTGTTGACGAGAATGGCGGAAGGCTTCATGAGAGCGAGTTCGGCGGCGCCGATGAAGTGGCGGGTTTCGGGGGTAAGGGGAACGTGGAGGCTGACGTAGTCGGACTCGCGGAGGAGATCTTCCCTGGACACGCGGCGGGCGCCGAGTTCGGCTTCGAGTTCGGGCGAGAGGGGGGCAGCGTCGGAATAGAGGATGTTCATGGAAAACCCTCTGCCGCGGCGGGCGACGGCCTGTCCGATGCGGCCCATGCCGAAGATGCCGAGAGTGCGGTGGTGGATGTCCTGGCCGACAAGGAGGTCAATGAGCCACTTGCCCCACTTGCCGGAATGGACGAAGGCGTGGCCTTCGACGACGCGGCGCGCCGCGGCCATCAGGAGGGCGAAGGCGAAGTCGGCGGTGGTTTCGGTGAGGACATCGGGGGTATTGGTGACGAGGATGCCGCGGGCGGTGGCGGCAGGCACGTCGATATTGTCGTATCCGACGGCGACATTGGCGATGACTCGAACGCCATCAAGTTGGGCGAGGACGGCGGCGGGGAGTTTGTCGGTGAGCTGGCTGACGATGGCCTGGCAGCCTCGAGCGCGCTGGATCAGTTCCTCGGGGGAGAGGCCGGCGTCGGAATCGACATAATCGACTTCGCAATGGGGGCGGATGAGAGCGACCGCTTCGGGATAAATGCGTTTGGTGATGAGGACTTTGGGCTGCGACATGGCACTTGACCCGATTGTCGCACCGGGGCCCGCCGTTCTACAATGCAGGCCAATGACACTCGGATTTCTTGGACTCGGCATCATGGGCTATCCGATGGCCCGGAACCTGTTGGCGGCGGGGCAGCGCGTGGCGTTGTGGTCGCACACGGCGGCGAAGGCGGTGAGGTTGGCGGGGGATTACGCGGAAGGGGCGGCGGTCTGCGAGACACCGGCGGAGGTGGCTGCGCAGGCCGACGTCATCTTCCTGTGCGTGGGGGACACGGCGATGTCGGAGGCGGTGACGCTGGGCGAGGGGGGGCTGATCGAATCGATCCGGCCGGGGGCGGTGGTGGTGGACTGCTCGACGGTGGCGGTGTCGTACGCGCACCGGGCGGCGGCGGCGCTGGCGGAGAAGGGGGCGCACTTCCTGGATGCACCCTGCACGGGGTCGAAGCCCGGGGCGGAGGGGGGAACGCTGACGTTTATGGTGGGCGGCGACCCGGCGATCTATGAAAAAGTGAAAATCTACCTGGAGCCGATGGGAAAACAGCTCTACTACTGTGGAGGTACGGGGAAAGGGCTGCATGCCAAGTTGAGCCAGAATCTCATTCTTTCCAATCTGTTACAGGCGTTTAACGAAGGGATGGTGCTGGCGTCGAAGGCGGGGGTGGACCCGGAGTTGATGGTGGAGATCCTGAGCAACTCGGCGGCGCGGAGCGGGTTGGTGTCGTTTAAGGCTCCGTATGTCTTCCGGCGGGACTTTAGTACCAATTTTTCAGTGAGATGGATGCACAAGGACATCGGACTGATGCTGGAATCGGCGGCGGAACTGGATGTGCCGCTGCCTTTGACGGGGCTGACGAGGCAGATTTTCCAGATGGCGATTGCGGAAGGGCATGGAGAAGAGGATATCTGCTCTACAATCAAGGTGTTAGAGCGGATGGCGGGGGTTGAGGTGAAGAAGGAGGGCGAGTGATCTACAATTTTTTGTAGAAAGTTCTTGCATTGCCGGAATTTCTATGAGAGACTGAAATCAAGCCAGGGAGGCAACTCCCACCAAAGCGAGACTAACCTCAAAAAAGACCCCTGAAGCATTCACCTCCCTGGCGCCCTCTGGGTCTTGCTTCCTCCTCAAAAACAGATTCGATGAACAAGGCTTCATCTGCGAGAAACGATATTCGGACAGAGTACGGGCCCCCGTCTGACGACGGGGGCTCAAGTGCTTCTGAGGCGGGCGAGTGGGGAAATGGCTGCGATCGTTACATCAGCGAGTCCATCCAGATGGCGGGATGGCGAATCATGGATGATATGATGGCGAAGGTTTCCGCATGCAGCGCTTGACGATATTGGGTTCGACGGGGAGTATTGGGCAGAGCACGCTGGACGTGGTCCGACGGCGGAGCGACCGGTTTGGGGTGTATGCGTTGATCGCGGGGCGAAACGTGGCGGAACTGGCGCGGCAGGTGGTGGAATTCCGGCCGGCAGTGGCGATTGTGGCGGAGGAGGAAGACATTCCTGCTCTGCGGTTGGCGCTTGAGGGGTTGGGACTGGCGCGGGGGGAGCATCCGGAACTGGCTGCTGGGGTATCGGCATACCGGGCTGCGGCGGTCGCGGCGGAGACGGACGTTCTGTTGTCGGCGATCGTGGGGGTGGCGGGTCTGGAGGCGACGTACGCGGCGGCGTGCGCGGGCAAGCGGATCGGGCTGGCGAACAAGGAGACGCTGGTGGCGGCGGGGTCGCTGGTGATGACGGCGGTGTCGGAGCACGGGGCGGAGTTGATTCCTGTGGACAGCGAGCATAACGGAGCGCATCAGTGTTTACGCGCGGGGCGGCGGGGGGAGGTCACGAAGCTGATCCTGACGGCTTCGGGGGGCCCGTTCCGGAACACGCCGAAGGAAGCCTTGAAGGAAGTGTCACCGGAGCAGGCTCTGAATCATCCAACCTGGAAGATGGGCCAGCGGATCACGATTGACTCGGCCACATTGATGAACAAAGGCTTTGAAGTGATCGAAGCATGCTGGCTTTTCGATTTTCCGGCCGATGAGGTGGAGGTGGTCGTGCACCCGCAGTCCACGGTCCACGCGATGGTGGAGTATAACGACGGCAGTGTGATTGCGCAGGTTTGTGCGACGGACATGCGGATGCCGATTCAGTATGCCCTGACGTGGCCGGAGAGGCTGGAAGCGCCCGTGCCGAGGCTGGACTGGGGGGAAGCGCGGACGTGGGAGTTCACGGCGCCGGATCTGGAGAAGTTCCCGCTGTTACGGCTGGCGTATGAAGCGCAGGCAGCGGGGGGAACGGCGGGTTGCGTGTTGAACGCAGCGGACGAGGTGGCGGTGGAAGCGTTTCTGGCGAGGCGGTTATCGTTTCCCGGGATCGCGGAGGTGGTAGAGGAGACGTTGTCGCGTGCGGGAACGCGGGCGGCGGAGTCGATCGAAGACGTACTGGCCGTGGACCGGGAGGCCCGGCGGATCGCGGCGGAAGTCGCGGAAGAGCGGGCCGGAGTGCCGGCGGGAGTTGCGCTCCCGAGTGTTCACAAAGGATAAAGGGACGATGGCATTTTTTGAAAATCTCTGGTGGCTGCTGGTACTGATCGGGGTCATGATTGTGATCCACGAGCTGGGCCACTACTGGGCGGCGCGCTGGTTTGACGTGCGCGTGGACGCGTTCAGCATCGGGTTCGGACCGCGGTTGTTCGGATTCCGGCGGGGCGAGACGGACTTCCGGGTGTCGATGATCCCGTTTGGGGGCTACGTAAAGATGGCCGGGGAGCAGCCCGGGGACGAAGAAGACCCTCGGGGTTTTCAAGCCAAACCACGATGGCAGAGGTTGATCGTGGTATTTGCGGGTCCGGCGATGAATATCGTGCTGGCGGTGGCATTGCTGGCGGGGCTGTTCATGGTCCGGTATCCGCAGTTGGCGAATGCGGGTGCACCGGCGACGGTCGGGTACCTCAAGCCGGGCGGCGCGGCGGAGAAGGCGGGGGTGCAACTGGGCGATGTGATTATCCAGGTGGAGAACCAGCAAGGGCCGACGTGGGAAGATATCGTGCTGCGCGAGGTGGTCAGCGCGGACAAGCCGATGCCGATGCTGGTGAAGCGCGGCGCGGAGGAGTTGCGGCTGGTGGTGACACCGAAGCTGGACGAGAAGACGGGCGTGGGTTCAGCGGGCTGGGCTGAGCAGACGGACATCGAGGTGGGCGGCCTTCTGCCGGGCATGGACGCGGAGAAGAAGGGCTTGAAGACCGGCGATGTGCTGGTGTCGATCAATGGCGAGCCGATCCGGACGGTGTTCACGATTCATGATGCGCTGGCGGCGTCGGATGGTGCGCCGGTGGATCTGGTGTATCGGCGCAACGGCGAGACACGGGCGATGTCGATCACGCCGGCGCGGAGTGACGATGGCACGGGTGAGCAGCGGTGGCTGATCGGGATCAAACTGGCGCCGCGGGTGATTTACACGCAATTGGGTCCGGCTGAGGCGGTGCGGGAGTCGGTGAACCAGAATGTGAAGGGGGCGACGCTGATCTTCCGGTTCCTGCAGTCGATTGTGGAGCGGCGGAGTTCGGCGAAGTCGCTGGAGGGGCCGATCGGGATTGCGCAATTGTCGGGGCAGGCGGCGCGCGAGGGTCCATTTACGTTCATCGGCCTGATGGCTACGGTGAGTCTGAATCTGGCCATCTTCAATCTGCTGCCGATTCCGATTCTGGACGGCGGCGTGATCCTGCTCTTGCTGATCGAGATCTTCATGCGGCGCGACCTGAGCCTGCAGTTGAAAGAGAATATCTTCAAGCTGGGGTTCGTGTTCCTGATGATGATCGTGGTGTTTGTGCTGTACAACGACATCACGAAGCTGCTGCCGGGCTGAGGCGGGGTGTGATAGAGTCCTCCGTGCAAGGAGGGCTTTGAAGAAATGGGTGATTCGGATCGCCGGAATTTCCTGCGCGCGGCCGGCGCGGGCGGGCTGTTGCTGGTGGAGCCCCGGACAGCTTTCGGGACGCAGGCCAACTCGACGGTTGAGATCGGGATTGTGGGCTGCGGGGGGCGGGGCAACTGGATTGGGCCGTTCTTTCCCGAGTTCGCCGGTGCACGGATTGTCGCGCTGGCGGACGTGATCAAGGCCAATCTGGACCGGACCCGGGAGAAGTTCACCGTGGACGCGGGGCGGGCGTACCATGGACCGGATGCGTTCCGGGAGTTGGCGAACTCGAAGGTGGACGCGGTGGTGATCGAGACGCCGACGTACTTTCATCCGGAGCATGCAAGGGCGGCGGTGGAGGCGGGGAAGCATGTTTTCATGGCGAAGCCGGTGGCGGTGGACGTGTGGGGTTGCCAGGACGTGCTGGCTTCGGCGGCGGCGGCGAAGAAGAAGAATTTGAGTTATCTGGTGGACTTCCAGACGCGGGCGCAGCCGGTGTATCAGGAGACGGCGCGGCGGATTCACCGGGGGGATCTGGGGGCGCCGGTGTTTTCGCAGGTGTTCTATTTCGCGGGGCGTCCGTCAAAAGACAAAGGGCGTCCGGGGATGGATCCGGGGCAGCGCCGGTTGATGAATTTCTACATGGACAAGGTGCTGGGCGGGGACATCATCGTCGAGCAGAACATTCATGTGATCGATGTGGCGAACTGGTTCCTGCAAGGCCACCCGTTGAAGGCGACCGGAACGGGCGGGCGGACGAACTGGGAAGGGACCGGCTATGAAGGTTCGGACGCTTGGGATCACTTCCTGGTGCATTACGATTATCCGAACGGGGTGCACGCGGATTTCTCGTCGCACCAGTTGACGAACGCGTTCAGCGATCTGTGTGTGCGCGTTTTCGGGCTGAACGGCATGGCCGACACGCACTACGGGGGGATGGTCCGGATCAACGGACCGAACGCGTGGATGGGCGCGGAGAAGGACAACACGTTCAGGGACGGAGCGATCAACAACGTGAAGGCGTTCATTCAGGCGATCCGGGAGAACAAGCCGGTGAACAACGCGGAGACGGCGGTGGAGTCGAACCTGACAGCGATTCTGGGACGGATGGCGGCGTACAAGCACGGGACGGTGACGTGGGGGGAGATGATGGCGTCCGGGGAGAGGTGGACCGCCGACCTGAAGCTGCGCTGGTAAATTAGTAACTATCGTCATGAAACGAATCGCCACGCTGACCATGATTCTCGCGGCGGCCACGACGGCCGTTTGCGCGCAGGCTCCGAAGCCGGTTCCCTGCCCCGACCCGCCGGGTTATCGCGACACGCCGCAGATTCCGGGGCAGCCCTGGAAGGTGCACGACATCGACCGGCCGAGGCCGGAGCGGGTGAAGGGCAGCGTGGTGGCGACGCCGCCGCCGTCGGACGCGATCGTGCTATTCGACGGGAAGGGGCTGGACAGGTGGACATCCTTCCGGCGCGGCGAGGAACTGGCGCCGCAGTGGAAAGTGGAGAATGGCACGCTGACGGTGGCCGGCCGGGGCGACCTGGTGACCAAAGAGCAGTTTGGCGATATCCAACTGCACCTGGAATGGAAGCCGGGGATCGCGAAGTGCGGGCAGAACCGCGGGAATTCGGGTGTGATCCTGATGGGCCGCTACGAGATTCAGGTATTGGAAAGCTACAACAATGAGACGTATGCGGACGGGCAGGCAGCGTCGATGTACGGGCAGTTTCCGCCGCTGAAGAATGCGACGAACCCGGAAGAGGAGTGGAACAGCTACGACATTTTGTTTAAGGCGCCGAAGTTCGAGGGCGGCAAGATGGTGAGCCCGCCGGTGGTGACGGTGATTCACAATGGCGTTGCTGTGCACCACGGGCAGGCGTTCGTCGGCCAGATGGCGCACCGGATTCACAAGCCATTCGAGGCGCACGGACCCGAGGCGCCGCTGGTGCTGCAAAACCACAATGAAGCGACGAGTTTCCGGAATATCTGGGTTCGTCGTGTGGGTAGCTACGACTAGCGGCCATGTCAGGAGCGAAAATCGAGGTCTTCATCCCGGCCGCGCGTATCGCGGAGCGAGTAGCGGAATTGGGCGCGCAGATCAACGCGGACTATGCCGGACAGAGCGTGGTGGTCGTGGGGGTGTTGAAGGGCTCGTTCATGTTCATGGCGGATCTGGTGCGGCACCTGAGCATTCCGGTCCGGCTGGATTTCATGGGGACAAAGAGCTATGTCGGGACGACATCCTCGGGGCAGGTTCAGATCACGAAGGATCTGGACAAGCCGGTAGAGGGCGAGCACGTGCTGCTGGTGGAAGACATCATCGACACGGGGCTGACGCTAAGCTACCTGCGGCGCAATCTCGAGCAGCGGCGGCCGCTGAGCCTGAAAACGATCGCTTTTCTGGACAAGCCGTCGCAAAGGAAGGTCGAGATCCAGGCCGATTACGTAGGATTCGAGATAGAGAATCGCTTCGTGATCGGCTATGGTCTGGACTTCGAACAGCAGTACCGCCAGTTGCCGGACTTGTGCGTACTGGCGGGCTAGCGGCGGGGGCGGCAGCTAACGTGCGGCATTGCGGCCGACGGGGTTGACGATGATGCCGGCGCCCCAGATGAACAGAAAGATGAACGCGCAGCCGACGACGATGTCGTAAGCGGTACCCTGCATACCTTCGATCTGAGGCATCAGCCCGATGCCGAGGGCGACGAGCACGGCGGCAATATGCCAGTACCAGCGTGCGCCGCCGAAGCGCCACAGCAGCAGCACGGCAGCGATGAAGGAGAGCGCGTAAGTGATGGGGATGAGGGACATGGCTTGGCCTCCTGACACCCCCACAATATCGCCGTGGGCGGCGGAGTCAAGCCCCCCAATCCACTACTCGGGGCCGCCGGCCTCGATCCACTCGGTGTTGAAGCGGGCGTAACGGATCGTTTTGCGGGGCTCGCCGTTGTCGAGATGATTCAAAAACACGCTATAACTGGCGTGGATGGAGCCATCGGCGGACTGCATGATGGAGGGGTAGTGGAAGGAACTGGCGCGTTCGGGGCGGGGATCGAATTCGAGCCGGCGGTTGGATTTCCAGGAGCGGCCTTCGTCATCCGACAGCGAGAGGGTGAGTTGGTGGCGGCCACGCTCGGTGTCGTTGTTGATGAGGAGCCAGCGGCCGTCCTTGAGGGTCTGGACTTCGAGACCGGTTCCGGAGTTGTGGAGGTCGGAGTCGGCGGCCATGGTCCAGGTTTCGCCGTTATCGCGGGATTCGCTGATCTGAACGCGCTTGGGGGGCGGGCCATTGTCACGCATGTAGGCGATGAGGGTACCGTCGCGGCGCCGGGCGAAGCTGGGTTGAACGCCGCCGCCGCCGAGGATGGGTTCGCTGGCGAACCACGTGGCGCCGTGATCATCACTGATGGCGACGAGGGAGAAGCTGAAGCCGTCGGAATACAGGGGGATCAGAATGCGGCCCGACGGCATTTGGAAGGGCTTGGCGCGGCCCATCCAGCCCATGCGCGAGAAGTACTTGTCGGCGGAGCGTTTCAGCATGGTCTGCCAGAATTTTCCGGCAACGCCATCGGGTTGGCGCGCGGCGGCCTCCTTCACGCGCTCCTCGATGTTGCGGGGTTTGAGGAAAAGGGGCTGACTGGATTCCCATTTGGGCGGGCCGTCGTTGAGGTAGTCGGAGGAAATGCGGATCTGGGTGACGGCGGTGTGCCATTCATTGGCGACGATGGTCTGCCAGAAGAACCAGAGGCGCTGTTTCTGGTCGATCCAGAGGACGGGGTTGGTGTCGGGGAAGCCGGGGACGTCGGCGAGCACAAACGGGGCGGACCAGGCGGAGGCGCCCTTTTTTTTGCGGGCGGCAAGCACGGCGACGTCATCGGCCTGGCGTTCGCCTGAACCGCGGTACCAGCAGACGAGGAGGTCGCCATTGGGGAGTTCAACAATGGAGGAACCATGGTTGTGCTGGCGGTCGAGCGGGAAGATGTCCTGCTTTTCGACGAACGGCGGGGCGGCGGTCAACAGGGACGCGGCGAGGAAGAGGCCGAGGCGTTTCATCCCTCCATGGTATAGCGGGGAGGCTGGCGCCCGGAATGGCGCTGCGATACGATACCAAGATCTGCAAAAGCGGGCTGACACGGGATGCTGCGCCTTTACTTCGCACTCACATTCGGGACTGTGCTCGCCGCCGCCGCGCCGGGCGTTGATTTCAATCGGGAAGTTCGCCCGATACTTTCGGACAATTGCTTCCACTGCCACGGGCCGGATTCGGCGACGCGGATGGCGAATCTGCGGCTGGACACGGAAGAGGGCGCAAGGAAGGCGATCGAGGCGGGAAATAGTGCGAAATCGAGGCTTTTTGTGCGTGTTTCACACGCAAAGAAGCCCCTAAGGATGCCGCCTCCTGCTTCGGGGCTGAGCCTGACGGACGCGCAAGTAGACACGCTGAAGCGTTGGATCGACGAAGGGGCGAAGTGGGACGAGCACTGGGCGTACCGGGCGCCGAAGCGTCCGGCTCCGCCTGTGGTGAATGCGAAGAGCTGGGTGAAGAACCCGGTGGACCTGTTCCTTCTGGCGCGTCTGGAGCGGGAAGGGCTGAAACCGGCAAAGGCGGCGCCGCGCGAGACGCTGATCCGCCGGTTGAGTTTTGATTTGACGGGGCTGCCGCCCACGCCGGAGGAGGTGGCGGCGTTTGTCAACGACCGTGCAACAGGCGCGTACGAGCGGCTGGTGGACCGGTTGCTGGCCTCGCCCCACTACGGCGAGCGGATGGCGATGGAGTGGCTGGATCTCGCGCGGTATGCCGACACGCACGGGTTTCACATTGACTCGCACAGAGACATGTGGCCATGGCGCGACTGGCTGATCCGGGCGTTCAACCGGAACCAGCCGTTCGATCAGTTCACGGTGGAACAGATCGCCGGGGACCTGCTGCCGGACGCAACGCTCGATCAGAAGATCGCGAGCGGGTTCAACCGGAATCACATGATTAACTTCGAGGGAGGCGCGATTCCGGAGGAGTATCAGACCGAGTATGTGGTGGACCGCGTGGACGCGACGGCGACGGTCTGGATGGGTCTGACGATGGGCTGCGCCCGCTGCCACGACCACAAGTACGACCCGATCAGCCAGAAGGATTTCTACCGGTTCGCGGCGTTTTTCAACACGACCAGCGAGGAAGGCCTGGACGGACGCTACGGGAATGCCAAGCCGTTCCTGCCGTTGCCGAACGAGGCGCAGCAGCAGCGATTGGACGCGATCGACGCGAAGACGGAAGCGCGGCGCGCGGAACTCGATGATGAAGTGATCGAGTTGCTGTTGCGGCGGTGGCAGCGGGAGCGATTCGACCATGTGCCGGCTTCACCGGTGCGCGGGCTGCGGGCCTGGTATGAACTGGACGGGAATCTGTCGGATATCTCCGGGCAGTTCCGGCACGGGCGTGTGCTGACGGGCGACATCGCGTTTGGCGCGGGTTCGATCCGCAATGGCGCCAACTTCGATTCGGCGACGGTGGCGGAGTTTCCGGCTTCGGCGCTGGACGTGTCACGGCCGTTCAGCGTGAGTGTGTGGGTCCGCGCGGGGCGGCAGCAGGGGCAGCCGATCCTGCAGCAATTGGAGTTGAGCAGCGGCGGGATGAAGGGGTTTGAACTGGCGCTGGCGAAGCCCCGCACGCTGCCGCGTCTGCGGCGCGGACACCCGGTGGAGATTCGCCTGCTGGGCGGAGACCCGGGGCGGGCGCTGATTGTGCGCTCACGGGACTACGTCTTCTTGCAGAATGATAACCACCATCTGAGTGTCACGGGTGATGGCTCGGGCCGCGCAGCGGGATTGCGGCTGTTTGTGGATGGAAAGCCCGTTGCGCTGGATGTTGTCCAGGACACGTTGCCCGAGGGGTTCCGCGTGGAAGCGCCGTTGACGATTGGCGCTGCGAAGGCGGGCGCGCCGTTCAAGGGTCGGATCGACGACCTGCGTTTTTATGACCGGCCGCTGGGGGAAGGGGAGGTCGAACAGCTTGCCGTCCGTTATCCGGTGGAGGTTGTTCTGGCAACGCCGGGCAAGCGCAACCGCGAGACGGCGGGCGCGCTGCGCGATTACTACCTGAAACACGAGGCGCCGGAGCAGTTCCGCGAGGCCTATCGCGAATTACTTGCACTGCGGGAAGAGCGGATCGACCTGGTGGAAGAGATTCCAACCGTGATGGTGATGGACGAGGCGGAGACGCCGCGAGACACCTACGTCTTGGGACGCGGAGACTACACGCAGAAGGGCGAGAAGGTACTGCCGGGTGTGCCGGCGATGCTGCCGCCGCTGCCCTCGGGCGAAAAGGCGAACCGCCTGACGCTTGCCCGGTGGCTGACCTCGCCAGAGCATCCGCTGACGGCGCGGGTGGCGGTGAACCGCTACTGGCAGATGCTGTTCGGCTTCGGGATTGTGAAGACGAGTGAAGACTTCGGCAGCCAGGGTGAACCACCGGTCCACCAGGAGTTGCTGGACTGGCTGGCGGTGGAGTTCGTCGAGAGCGGCTGGGACGTGAAGGGGCTGATCCGGTTGATTGTGACCTCGGCGGCGTACCAGCAGCAGTCGCAGGTCACACCGGAGTTACTGGAGCGGGATCCCGAGAACCGGTTGCTGGCGCGCGGGCCGCGAAGACGATTGCCCGCCGAGATGGTCAGGGACAACGCACTGGCAGCGAGCGGGTTGTTGGTGAAGACGATCGGGGGACCGTCGGTGCTGCCGTATCAGCCGCCGGGCTTGTGGGAAGAATTGGCGTTCGGCGAAGCGTTCACGGCGCAGGAGTATGAACAGGACCACGGCGACAAGCTGTACCGGCGGGCGATGTATACGTTCTGGAAGCGGACGGCGCCGCCGGCGTCGCTGGTGACATTCGATGCGCCCGACCGGGAAAAGTGCACGTCGCGGCGCGCGGTCACCAACACGCCGTTGCAGGCGCTGGTGACCTTGAATGACCCGACTTACGTGGAGGCGGCTCGGCATCTCGCAGCGCGTGTGCTCAGCGATGTCAGCGCACGCAACGACGACATGCGCCTGCGAAAGGCCTTTCAACTGGTGACCGCACGTTTGCCACAGGCGCAGGAACTGCGCGTGTTGAGGGGGGCGTTGGCCCATCAAGTGGGGGCCTACCAACGGGATCCCGAAGCAGCACGAGCCTTGCTGGCGGTGGGTGAGAAGCCCGCGGAGGCGGCGATTGAGGCGCCGCGACTGGCGGCATGGACGAACATCTGCACGATTCTGTTGAACCTCGACGAATCGGTGACCAAGGAGTAAGTCGCATGATGACGCCCGAGCACGAACTGCTGTTCACACTGACGCGCCGGCACTTCTTCGGCCGCGCGGCGACCGGCCTTGGCGCTGCCGCGCTGGCAGCACTGCTACCCCGCGCCGCTCAGGCAGGCGGCGGTCTGGAAGGGCTTCCGCATTTCGCGCCCAAGGCAAAGCGGGTGATTCTGCTGCACCAGTCCGGCGGTCCTTCGCAGTTGGACACTTTCGACTACAAGCCCGGGCTTGCGAAGCACCGGGGCATTGATCTGCCGGATTCGATCCGGATGGGCCAGCGGATCACGGGGATGACGTCAGGGCAGAGTTCGTTGCCGGTGGCTCCGTCGATCTTCAGTTTCCAGCGATATGGACAGACCGGGACGTGGGTCAGCGAACTGATGCCCCACACGGCGAAGATCGTGGACGACCTCGCAATCATCAAGACGATGCACACCGAGGCGATCAACCACGATCCGGCGATCACGTTCTTTCAGAGCGGATTCCAGCAGCCTGGGCGGCCATCGATGGGTGCGTGGGTCAGTTATGGTCTCGGGAGCGAGAACGAGAATCTGCCGTCGTTTATTGTGCTGTTGTCGCAGGCACACGCTCTGAATACGGATCAGCCGCTGTTTTCGCGGCTGTGGGGCAGCGGATTTCTGCCGTCCAGCCACCAGGGGGTGAAACTGCGTTCGGGCGCGGACCCGGTGCTGTTTCTGAACGATCCGCCGGGCGTGGCGAAGGACACGCGGCGGTCGATACTGGACACGATCGAGCGGATCAACCGGATCAAGCACACTTCATTCGGGGATCCCGAGATCGAGACGCGAATCGCGCAGTACGAGATGGCGTACCGGATGCAGACATCGGTGCCGGAGTTGATGGATCTGACGAAAGAGCCGGAGACGACGTTCGAAAATTACGGACCCGAGTCGCGCAAACCAGGCACATACGCGGCGAACTGTCTGCTGGCGCGGCGCCTGGCCGAACGGGGGGTCCGTTTCATTCAGCTCTATCATCGCGGCTGGGATCAACATAACGACCTGCCTCGGGATTTGCGCTTGCAGTGCCAGGGGACGGATCAGCCGACCGCGGCGCTGGTGGCGGACCTGAAGCAGCGGGGGTTGCTGGAGGACACCCTGGTCGTTTGGGGCGGCGAGTTCGGACGAACGGTCTACTGTCAGGGCCGGCTGACGGAATCGAATTACGGGCGGGACCATCATCCGAGAAACTTCGTCATGTGGGCTGCGGGCGGCGGGATCAAGGCGGGAGTGCGGATCGGCGAGACGGATGAATTCAGCTACAACGTGACGGCGGATCCGGTGCATGTCCACGATCTGCAGGCGACGATTCTGCATTGCCTGGGCATCGATCACAAGCGGCTGACGTACAAATTCCAGGGGCGGCATTTCCGGTTGACGGATGTCCATGGCAAGCTGATTAAGGCCGTCCTGGCCTGAAGGCGGAAAAATTCTCCGGCAATTCTGACCGGCGCGCCCGGCAGGAAAGCCACAAGATGTTGCAAGCAGGTCATTTGCAAAATTGGCTCCCGAACTGCAAGGGCGTCTGATATGTGGACCCAACTGCGTATCGGAATTCTTGGCGCCGTCCTCGGCGGTTTGGCGATTGGCGGCGTCACGATGCTGAAGGACCGTGAGCCCGCACCGAGGCCCATGACGGAGCAGATGCCGGTTCCGATGGCTGAAGTCCCGGGTTACGTTGGCCCTTTGTATGACCACGAAGGCAGAATGGTCGGCTATGCGCTGCCCGAGGACGCACGGGCGAGGCCGATGCAGCCGGCCTCACGGACGGCCCCCGCCCCCGCTGCTGCACCGAGGAGACAGGGCCGTTCGACCGGGAAGTCGATCGCCATTGTCGGGGGCAGTGCGGGGACCGGCGCCGCCATCGGCGCGCTCGCTGGTGGTGGAAAGGGCGCGGCAATCGGAGCAATCAGCGGCGGAGCCGCCGGCCTGATTTACGACCGGCACACGCACAAGAAGCCTCGTTGAGCGCTGGCATGATAGGATCAGGGCCGTGAGACTCACGGCCCTTTTCTCTTTCTGCGCCGTCGCGCTCCTCCTCGCCGGTTGCAGTTCAGCCCCGGCGCCGGAGGTCGCAAAGCAACCAGCCGCGCCTGCGGCACCCAAGCCCACGGATCAGACCCGCCGCTTCCCGATGGCGGAGCGCGGGGAAGTGACGCTGGTCGAGACTTCGCTGCTCGGCAAGGCCTTCCTGCCGGGCGGCAATCTGGCGAAGTACAAGCGCGCGGGCAAAGAGTACGAAATGTTTCTCGTGCGAGCAGCAACGCCCACTGCGGCTGCCACGATGTTGCTCGACTACAAGAATTCGCTGGTTGAGCCGAAGTTCGTGGCGCACTTCGGCGGGTTTTTTGGCGACGACGCGGGCACGCCCACGTTCCTGTTCAGCAAGGGGAGTTGGCTCGCAGGGGTCCGCGGGTTGAACCGCGAGGACGCGGACACCGTTGCCCGCCAACTGGCCGCGCGCCTGGATGCGGATTAGCGGTCCAGCCGTTTGAGCGTTTCGGCGACCACCCGGCCGACCACTTCGAAGCTCTTCGGGCTCAATTTGTCCATCGTGTCCTCGTCGGTGTGCCACCAGGAGTTGTTGGGGCCGTAGTCGAAGTCGATCAGATTGATGGCACGAACGCCGAGGCGAAGAAACGGGGTGTGATCGTCCTCCACCGCCCAACCCTGGTTGCCGAAGTGGTGGGCGTAGCCGAGTTCACGGGCAACGGACCAGACCAGGCGCTGGAGAGGTTCGGAGGAGAAGCTCTCCTTGAGCAGCACAAGATCCCGGTCGCCGATCATGTCGACGTTGATGAGGGCATTGATGCGAGCGATGGTGCCGTCCTTGTACCAGCGGGCGGCCAGATGGCGGGACCCGTAGAGGGAGTCCTTGTCGCTCCAGTCGCGGATGGCTTCTTCACCGTCGAAAAAGACCAGGACGAGATCGTGCTTGAGTTTGGCGTTGCGGAAGACGCGCGCGAGTTCCAGGAGAAAGCCCGTCGAAGAGCCGGCATCATTGGCGCCGGCGAAGTTGATGGCGAGTTTCTTGGTGTCGGTGTGGCCGGAGACGACGAGAATCCGTCCACCGGGCTGACCCGGAAGGCGGGCGATGATGTTCCTCATCGGCAGGCGCCCGATAGGCGTGGAGGCAGTGAAGGCATCCTCTTCGACCTGCCAACCCCAGGACTTCAGCCGGGAGACGATCAGCGCGTGCATCTTCCTGGCGGCGGCCGAGCCTGGAGGACGGGGCCCGAGTGCGACGACCTCCGCGGTGAGCTTGTAAGCGGAGTCACCCGAGAAGGGTGCCTGCGCCAAGGCGAGACTGGCGGCGGCGAGGACGATGAAAGGGAGAAGGCGGAGGGCGGTCACGGGTTCCTCCGGGCGAGGGCGATGTAGCCGGGGGTGTAGTCGCCGTGGCGGTCCACGGAATCAAAGACGGGCAGCAGCAGGGCGGCAGGCGCACACACGAGCAGCGCCAGCCAGCGCCAGGGAGGCCGGAACAGCAACGCGGCGGCCCAGAAACGGCGGGCCAGGAGGCGGAAGAGTCCACCGACGGGACGGATTTCGACAGCCGCGAATCCGGCTCTTTCAAGCAGGTAGCGTAACCCGTGGCAGGTGTAGCGGAAGTAATCGTGAGGAGCTTGATGCACTTCCCACTGGTGGGGTGCGACGATCAGCAGCGGCGCGCCGGGCCGAAGGACGCGTGCGATCTCCGCGAGGGCGGCCGCGGGCTCGGGGAGGTGTTCGAGGGTGACGATGTTGAGAGCGGCGTCAAAGCTGGCAGTTGCGAAGGGGAGGGCGGCGAGGTCGGCGATGGCATCGAGGTGGCGGTAGTCCCATTCGGCATCGCCGACGGCGAGATCGACAGCCACATAGCGCTGACGGTCAAAGCAGGGAGCGTGGCGGGCCTCGCCGGCCCCGGCATCGAGCACTCGGGCGCCTTCAGGCAAATGGAGGGCGAAAGTAAAGACAGACTGATCCAATTCCGCCTCGAAATGGTAGACCCAACGGACGAGCGGGTCGGGCAGGAGTTGGCGCGCCCGGGCGTAAGTCATGACTTTGCGGGGCGGGCTTCGATCATGATGGTGGACCCGGCGCCGAAAGCGGCTTCGAGGGCGGCGACGGGCAGGGCGGCGAGCGTTAACAGTAAATAGAGCCCATCCTTGAGGAGTTTCACGGCCTTGTGCTCGGCAACACCACGGACGCGGCGGGACATCGGATCGAGGGCGGGAATCAATGAAGTGGCCATGCCGGCGGGGTTGTCCCGCAGGGAGAAGTGCTTGGTGCGGATGATTTCGTAGCCGCAGTGTTCGAGCAGGTTGACAAGGTCCCGCTCCTTGAAGTGAATCAGATGGCGGGGGATATCCAGCCCGTTCCAGCGTTCGCCGAGCAGGAGAAACTGCCAGCAGGCGGCATTGGGGACCTGCACGATCAGCCGTCCACCGGGAGCCAGCAGGGAGCGCGCGGCCTCGAGGTAGGTCACGGGATCGTAGAGGTGCTCGAGAACGTGATACATCGTGATCAGGCCGAAGGTGCCGGGCCGGAATGGTGCGCGTGGCAGTGCGCCGCACACGGCGGGCACTCCGTTGGTCTTCCAGGCCACGGCCGCGGCGCTCGGCGAAAAATCGAGACCCACGCGCTGGCTCTCAGGGATCCCAAGTTCGCGCAGGAAGAGGCCGCCGCCACAACCAACGTCGAGAACGGGAAGTCCACTGACACCGGATTCGTTCAAGGCGCGGCGGGCAAAGGCGACGTGATCACGGAGGACAAACCGGCGCCAGGCTTCGGCGAGGCGGTCGGCCGGGTCGGCGTTTGGATCAAACCAGTAGTTGTCGGGGTAACAGGCGGCGAGTTCGGCGGGCGCGGGCCAGGGGTAGAGGCGCATCATCCGGCACTCGCGGCACTCGATGACCAGAAAGGACTCCGTGGTGGTGGCATACAGACGATCGCTGCCGTGGCAGAGGGTTCGGAATTGGGGACAGCCACAGCCAGGGCAGGCATTGGGGTCCTTGGGCACGGACGCGCCGGGTTGCAGTGCGGCGGAAGCGTTCAGGGGCGGCGGGGCGGCAACGGCGGGATCGCCTGCTCGCTCAGAGTCCGGAGCGGGATGCGGTACTGTTTCAACAATTGGCGGATCTGCCGGCTGCTCAGCCGGTGGAGGGGGCGGAACTGGCGGCGCTTGCTCCACGTCCGGGGCAGCATCCACAGCGCTTCCCACTGGCCCTGAAGCAGGGCCAGTATCGCCCGAAGTTTGTCCTTCGGGCTGGAGAACCGGCTGATCTCCCCGCGGTTCAGCAGCGCGGCCTTCGCGCCGGCGGCCAGTCTTGCCAGATGATACGCGCCGTTTAGCCAAAGAAGAGTCCCAGGAAACAGTTTAGCGGCCAGAAGCACCCGGTTGCGCTCAATCAGGCGAAGCCGGGCGCTGGAGGCGAGTCCCAAAGTCGCGCCGCGATGATGACGGACCACCGCCTGCGGCATCAACCAGCAGTGCCAGCCCGCGATCCGGGCCCGCAATCCGAGTTCGGCATCGTCGCCGTACGCGAACAGATCCTCGTCGAAGCCGCCGATCTCTTCCAGCATCGAACGGCGGTACATGCAGGCGCAACCATCGGGCCAGAGCGCCTCCTGGATTTCGTCATACTGGCCTTCATCCAGTTCGCCGGCGCCCCGCCCCCGGTTCTGCCCGTCGGGCCAGATCAGATGGCCGACCTTGTCGATGAGCCGGGGGTCCTCCCAGACAAGGATTTTTGCCGCGGCCATGCCAACGCGCGGACCGCGATCGAAGGCCGCACGCAACTCGCCCAAAAAGTGCGGCTCCGCCTCGGCATCGTTGTTGAGCAGGGCAATGAATTCGGCCCGGGAGGCGTAGATCCCCTGGTTGTTCGCGGCACAGAAGCCGCGATTTTCGTGGTTTCGAATGACCCGGATGGGATACGGCCACGCGGCGGCTTCCACTGCTTCGACCGATCCGTCTGACGACCCATTGTCGACCAGGATGACCTCGAAGGGTGCGCCTTGGGGTGCGGCCAGGGAGCGAAGGCAGGCCAGCAGCAGTTCGCGCCGGTTCCAGTTCACCACGATCACGGAGACACTCCCCGGGCCCTGGTGCGATGCGGAGGCGGAGTTCGGCAAATGTTGTATCATACCACCAAGAAGTCGGCTGTAACGAATGGAGAAGCTCGGTCAAATCCTCCGCAACGAGCGGGAAAAGCGTGGCCTGACCATTGACGCGCTGGCGCAGCAGACACGCATCAATGCGCTCTACTTTCACGCCATTGAAGAGGGCGACCGGAAGAGTCTCCCCGGCGGGTTCTTCTACCGGAGTTTCCTGCGCCAGTATGCACGACTGCTGGAACTGCCCGAATCGGTCTACCAGGACGAGATTGCGCGGTCGCTCGAGCAGGAAACGCAGGAGATCCCCTCGCTGCCGGAACGGCACATCGATGTTCCGCCGATGCCGACCGGGACAACCGACCGCGCCGCGGAAACCCGCCGCTGGGTGATTCGCCTCGCGGGTCTGGTGGCGGTGGTGGCGCTGGCGACGATGCTGTATACCGTCTATCTTCGGTGGCGGACGCCCGCTGAACTGGCGGAGAATGGCGTCGCCGAACCCCCTCCGATCGCCATGCCCGCCCCGCCCGAACCTCGCCCGGCGCCGGGGGGCGAAGCCACCCCGATCCCGCCACCCGGAAATTCGCAGGAGCCGGCCGGAGCCACTACCCCAGCCTCGCCCGCCACCGCTCCGGAGGTCGACTTGACGGCCGATTCCGCGCCGGTGCGCCTCCGTCTCACCGCCACCGAGGCAGTTTGGGTGGAGGTATGGACGGACGGGCGCCGTGTCTTCAACAACCTGATGAACGCCTCCGACGCCCGCAGCTTTGGCGCGCAGGCGAAGATTCGTGTACGGCTCGGCAATGCTGGGGGCATGAATCTCGAATGGAACGGACGAGCGGTTGAACCCGTCGCCCCACGCGGCCAGGTACGGACGGTCGAGTTCGGCCAGGATGATTTCCAGGTTGTCGCCCCGGCGCCACCTGCGCCACCGGCGGACACGACTCCCATGCCCCCGGCATCGGCCTAGTCTTCTCGGGTTGCACCTCTATTGCACCCTTCGCGATGATACAGGTTCGGCTCTGTGATGGCCCAGCCCCCGGTCAGGGCACCCCCGAGAGCCCGCAGCGAGGAACATTCTTTGGACATTCCCCTGGTGAAAGTCAACTCCGCCCAGGTTCTGGGTATCGCAGCTTTCGGCGTTGCCGCAGGCATCTGGCTGAAACGGCGGCTGCCGGTCCTGGACCGCCTGAACATCCCAGCCTCTGTCGTGGGCGGCCTCTTCTACGCCCTCGTGATTCTGGGCCTGCGGGACAGGGTCGTCAATTTCGAGTTGGACGTCACCTTGCGTGATCTGTTCATGGTGGCGTTCTTCACCACCATCGGGATGAGCGCCAGCCTGCGTGTCGTCCGGCAGGGCGGCAAACAGGTTCTGGTCTTTTTTGGACTGGCCACTCTCGGGGTGCTGCTTGAAAACGTCACTGGCGTGCTGACGGCGCTGGCACTTGGCCTGGACCCGCTGCTCGGCCTGCTGGTTGGTTCTGTGTCTATGGCCGGCGGACCAGCTACCGCCCTGGCCTTCGGCGAGACCTTCGAGTCACTCGGATTGCAGGGGGCCACTTCGCTCGGGGTGGCGGCCGCCATCTTTGGCATCGTGGCGGGTGGATTGCTTGGAGGCTACGCGGGAGGATTCCTCATCAGGCGGGATCGCCTGACCCCTGAAGCCACGGGCGGCGGGTCACGCCTCGAAGAGGTCGCTTATCGCCCTGAGGAGGGGGCCGAACCCCTGCGTTTCGCCGAAGAGCACGAGGAAGAGCGCTCTCCTCTATTGACGAACGCTCTCGCCATTGCGATCGCCATGGGGCTGGGAACCCTTGTCAGTGCTGCCCTGCAGAGCGCCGGCCTGCTGCTGCCCTCCTACATCGGCGCGATGATGTGCGCGGCCGTCCTCCGCAACCTGGATGACCGCTTTGGGCTCATCGGGATTGCCCAGCGCCAGATGGACCAGATCGGCAATGTTTCCCTGGACCTGTTCATCGTGATGGCTCTGCTCACCTTGCGCCTCTGGGAGATGCTTGCACTGGCTTTGCCGGTGCTGCTGATGCTTGGGGTGCAGGTGTTGCTGGTGCTGGCGCTGTCACGTTGGCTGGTGTACCGTGTCATGCGCCGCGATTTTGACGCCGCGGTGGTTTCTGGCGGTTTCTGTGGATTCATGCTCGGCACCACCGCCAACGCCATGGCCTGCATGAACGAACTGGCGAACCGCTACGGCCCCGCCCCCCGGGCGTTCCTGGTCGTATCGCTGGTGGGCGCCTTCCTGATCGACTTCACCAACGCACTCATCATCACCCAGTTCCTGAATCTGTTCCGCTGACAGTTGCCGATAACAGGATGCTATAGTAGGTAATGATCGCAACTTGCGATCGATCTGGGAGAGTTATGAAGTACCTGCGTCTGTTCATTCCTGTCTTGACCCTTCTGGCGGCGTTTGCCGCCACCAGCGGCCTCTCGTACGCCACCAAGGAGTTCTCCAAAAAGGAGAAGAAGCCTTGCACAACCTGCCATCCCAAGGGCAAGTTGAAGGAGTTGAACGAGGTCGGAAAGTACTACAAAGAGAAGAAGAGTCTGGAAGGCGCGCCGAAGTCGTAGGTGCAGGTCTTCCCGGGCCTTGTAACGCGACGGGCCCGGACTGCATCTCATCAGCCGAGTGATACACTGTCTGAATCCGCAACCCGCGGAGCCTGTTGGGAGGATTATGAAAGCAATTCGCCTGTTTATTCCGGTTCTCACATTGCTGGCGGCATTCCTGGCTACCAGCGGCATCTCCTTCGCCACCAAGGAGATGGGGAAGAAGGAGAAGAAGCCCTGCACGACTTGCCATCCCAAGGGCAAGTTGAAGGAACTGAACGATGTCGGCAAGTACTACAAGGATAAAGGCACGCTCGAAGGCGCGCCGGCCACCAAGTAGGTCCGGGCCTCGTCATCAGAAGAGAAAAGGGGCGGCCCTTGCGGGTCGCCCCTTTTGTTTTGCTTCCGGCCGGGTGCTAGAAGAAGAAGCGCAGCGACATCTGCAATTCGCGCTGGCTGCCCTTGCTGAGAACCTTACCGAAGTTTGCGTCGGTCGGGTTGGTGTTGGCGCCACTGAAGTTCGGGTGGTTCGGCCAGTTGAAGGCTTCGAAGCGGAACTGCACACCCGTGGCTTCCGAGAACTTGAAGGTCTTGAAGGCCGCGAGGTTCCAGTTCTGGAAACCTGGCTGGTGGAAAGGTATTGACTGGCGGTTCTGGTTCGGGTACGTGCCGTCGGCCGGGCGCGTGGCCCAGGCTTGGCCGCCAACCGTCGGTTCAAACCAGAATTCGTCGCCGAACTTCCGCGGATTGTTGGTGATGCCGTTCAGGTTCCAGGGCTTGCTGTTGGAGGAGCCGATACCCAGGTAGTCGTCGCCACGGGCGACCGTGAACGGCGTTCCGGTCTGCATCTGAGTGACTCCGGAAAGCTGCCAGCCGCCCAACAGACCGCGCGTGAAGGCGCTGTCGGCATCGCGGAACCACGGCATTTCCCAAACGAAGTTGACCACCGCCACGTGGCGGGTGTCGAAATTGGACTTGCCCCAGTTCAGCCCCTGATTGAAGACATCAATGAAGCCTTCGCGTGGACCGCTGCCGGCGTCCATCGACTTGGAAAATGTGTATGCGAAGCCGTAGCTGAGCCCGCTCCGGAATCGGCGGTTCAACTCGACCTGCAGGCCGTTGTACTCCGAGCGCGCGGAGTGTTCCAGCATGTTGATGTTGGCGTAGCCACGGTAGGGCCGGAGCGCATTCACATTCGCGCCGGCGTTCTCCGGCCGGAACGTGGTCCCAGGGGCAAGCTGATTCAGGTCGCGTTCGCGGGCCAGATAGTTGCCTGACGTGCCGACATAGCCAACTTCGAGGGTGGTTTGCTGGAATAGTTCGGTCTGGTAACTGATGTTCCAGTTGTAGCTCCGCGGGATCTTGTAGACGCGGTCGATCGTCATGAAGAACTGCGGGAACGCGACGCGCGTGGCGCCTCCGGGGTTGTCGGCCACGCCGTTGGTCACCGAGCCCATTGGCTGCCACGGCGGATTGCCGCCGAGGAAGACCGAGTCATAGACGCCGGGTCGAGCCATGAAACCGCCGAAGCCGAGGCGCAACACCTGCTTGTTGGCCAGTTGGTAGGCCAGACCCAGGCGGGGCACCACGTTGAACTGGTTCGGCGAGGCGTAGGGGCTGCCGCCCGAGAGCAGGCGGTCAAACTCACCCGAATCGATCGCCGGCACGCGGCCGCGGCCGGCGTCAGGGAACGAGGAGCCAGGGATCACAACCCCGTTATAGCGGTCACCGGCCAGAATGTTCCCCGTCGCACGATCAATGACGATCGGACTGTTCGGGTCATACTTGGCCGGGTCGAAGTACGCCATGTTGCCCCAAAGGGACTTGGCGTATCCGTTCATCCAGGTCGCGCGGAAGCCGAGTTCCAGCTTCAGCTTCTGGGTCACGCGCCAGGAATCCTGCCCGAAGAATTCGAACATGTGCGAGCGGTAGGGTGTAAAGCTGCGGGGACCGATCTCGGCATAGCTCGAAAAGAGCCCCATCGCGGCATTGGCGATTCCAGTGCCAGTGCCTGGCGCGCCGCCGGGACGAACGTCGTTGAACACGAAACGGCCGTTCTGGTTGTTCGTTCCGCCGGGAACGCCCGACACGTTGATCTGGTCGAAGTCATTCTGGCCGGAACGCTCGAACAGCGCCCCGAACTTGAAGGTGTGATTGCCAGCGATCTTGGTGAAATTGTTGGAGATCTGGTAGATCGGGCCAGTGGAGGAGGCCGGGTAAGGACCGCCGTCGATCGTTCCTACGTTCGGAATGGCGATCGTCGGCACCTTGTCGAAGATCTCTTTCCGTTCGGGGAACAGATACGGGTAATTGATGCCCGAGCGCGAGCGCAGGAAGCGCTCACCGCGCCGGTCGATCTCGATGAATACCCGGTCGACCGACGCCGACACCAGGAATTCGTTAATCATCGTGGGACCGAGCGTCCAGGTGTGGTTCAACGACGCAGTCTTGTTGGGCCGGTCCCAGTCCGTGGTGGCGAAATCGAAGCCGCCGCGGAAGCTGTCCAGCGCATTCCAGTTGAAGTTGGTGTGGCGGAAGCGGAAGACCTGATTCTGAGTGGGATTGTAGTCGATCGCGACGGTGTCCTTCCGCTGGTTCTGCGGATTCGGGCGCACCTGGAAGAAGTTGGTGTTTCCCTGGAACGCGCCGTTTGAAACCGGATAGGTGTTCAGAAAGGCCATCCCGTTCGGACTGCGCTGCGCTGCGGGGATGACGTTGCCTGGGAACGGATTGCCGGTGGCCGGGTCCAGAATGGTCCGCGGACTGCCGTAGTAGATGTTCGAGCCGAGCAGTTCGCTGAAGTCGCCATTCCGCATCGCCGCCGAGGGGACGCGCTGGAATGTCGTGTTTTCACGGCGGAAGCGGACCCACTCCTGACTCCAGAGGAAGAACAGCTTCTCCCGGTCCGGATTGAACGCTTTGCCGAGGGTGACCGGGCCGGAGAAATTGTAGCCGAACTGGTTGAAACGGAAGGGCGCCACGAAGTTGGTCGCCGGATTGGTGTTGCGGCTCCAGCTATTGGCGTCCAGAGCCGAATTCCGGAAGTACTCGTACGCCGCGCCATGGAAGTCACGCTGACCCGAACGGGTCACGATTCGGATCTGACCAGCAGCCGAGCGGCCGTACTCGGCCGAGTAGTTCGCCGTCAATACCTGAACCTCTTGCACGGTATCCAGGTCCACTGAACCGATCGAGGTTCCGTTCGCACGGGTGCGGGTCGCGACTGCTCCGTCAAAGGTGAGCACCGAATCCTGCGAGCGTCCGCCATTGATGGCAAATCCGCCCGAGGACATCGCGAAACTGAAGCCCGAAAGCGCGCCACCGCGCACACCAGGCTTCAGCAGGGCCAGAAACAGCGGGTTGCGGCCGTTCAACGTCAGGTTCTGGATCTGGGTCTGCTCAACGGTCTTGCCAACCGCCGCGGATTCAGTGTTCAATTGCGCCGCGGATGCAACCACTTCCACACTCTCCGTGACCTGGCCGACCTGCAATTCCACGTTAATCGAGGCGCTGCTGGCCGATTCCAGACGGAGACCGGTGGTCGTGTACTTCTTGAAGCCCGCCAGTTCCACACTCACCGAGTATTGGCCCGGCGGCAGATTGGGAGCCACAAAAAAGCCCGATTCGTTCGTCTGCACGCGACGTTCAAACCGGGTGGCTTCGTTGGTAATGGTCACTTGGGCTGTGGCAATGACGCCGCCTGATGCGTCTCTGACCACGCCCGTGATCGTGCCGGCGTCGGATTGGGCATACACCGCCCCGGCGCAGAACAAGAGGATCGCCATAAACGGTATGACGATCCGGGTGAGTCGATTCATCTCGACCTCCTGGATTCACAGAGTCTCGACAGAAGCGTAGGGTTGGGCCCCTGAAGCCTCCCTCAGGTCTTCAGTCGTCTATGCAAAGATACTCTATTTCGATAGGTGGTGTCCAGAAGATAGATCGGAAGAGCACACGTCTGAACTCCAGTCACTGACCAATCTC
>ERZ761609.947-NODE-947-length-28957-cov-59.770327_pt1 | contig 28957 bp, 19 predicted proteins | sample MGYA00511163_ERZ761609 | MGnify/ENA primary metagenome ERZ761609 (study PRJEB28899, sample SAMN02445070) | bioreactor sludge metagenome | biome: EBPR sludge | place: Australia: Brisbane, Thorneside Wastewater Treatment Plant | collected 2011-12-16 ... | reverse complement strand
GGAATTTATTATTATACAATACGGGCAGGCGGATTTACTCAGACGAAGAGGATGACTTTACTCAAGTAATTATAAATTCCAACTGACTAATAAAGTGCAGTTTCGAGTTTTCAAATTACGGTTTTCTAACCGGTAATTCCCGAGTGCTCTTTCCGGAAATCAAATCAAATTCAAGTTACAAGTTTCAATTTTCGAGTTTCGAGTTTATATGACCGTTGATTAAAATAAACGGTCATTTTTTATTACTTAAAAATTAAATTTCACAGACTGAGAAAATTAATTTTGCTTAATTCAATCAAACTGAATAATTTGTTTGCTATGAATGACATTATTAAAAAAACATTCCGGAAAGTGAATATACTTTATCACAGCATACTGGATTTTGTTTATCCTACTGCATGTGTACTCACATCTGAAACTATTGATGAAATGAATTCAAACAAATTCATAAAAGATGAGAACTTCAGTCTGCTCAGCAGAATATCGGATAAAGATAAAACCGATCTTATAAATAAAGTAAAATCAGAATATTCATTCAGTCTGTTTGCATTTTACGAAGGAGATGAATTTTCAAAAATTATTTACAGCATAAAATACGGAGGTATGAGAAAACTCGCGGGCTATATGGGTGAGATACTCGGACTGGAATTTCTCAGGAATTTTACGGGAGATGATATTAAAAACTTTTATTGTATTGCGCCTGTCCCTCTTCACAGGTCAAGATTCAGAGAAAGAGGATTTAATCAGTCGGAACTCATCGGAAAGGGTATGAGCAATATTACCGGAATTATGATATATGAAGATCTTTTGCTCAGAGTAAAAAATACATCTTCGCAGACCAGATTAAATAAACACCGCAGAAAATTAAACATCGAAAACGCTTTTGAAATAAACAGTAAATATCAAGCGGAAATTTACGGAAAGAATATAATTATATTAGATGATGTGATAACCACCGGATCGACAATTAATGAAGCAGTAAAAATTCTTAAGTTAAATGGAGCAGGTGAGATAATGAGCTGCTCGCTGGCAATGGCGAGAGATTAATTTTAAAATTTAGATTTGATATTTTTAAATTATTTTGAAGTGTTTAAATTAAATTCAGTTTATACAGAATTATTTAGGTGTAAATAAACACTAAATTTTTGTAGTTTGAAATATAATATTTACTTAATCTACATTTTAATTCTGATTAATGGATCAAAAGGAAAAGTTTATTGCAAATGTAAATGAGGGATATAATTTCAAAGGGGAGAGCATAACGCTCGGCGGCGCAATATACAACGGAGAGAATCTTCCCGGTGTATTTATCAAACTGCCTTTAAAAACCATGAACAGGCACGGACTGATCGCGGGAGCGACCGGTACCGGTAAGACAAAAACTCTTCAGCTTATTGCCGAAGGTCTTTCGTCAAAAAGCGTTTCAGTTCTGCTTATGGATATTAAAGGCGATCTGAGCGGACTTGCCGCAGCGGGCGTTGCGAATGAAAAAATTACAGAACGTCATAATAAAATCGGACTGGAGTATATTCCTTCCGCATATCCGGTTGAGCTTCTGACCATTTCAAACGAAAAAGGCGCTAAACTCAGAGCTACAGTATCCGAATTTGGTCCGGTGCTTTTCTCTAAAATACTTGAGCTAAATGAGACGCAGTCCGGCATAGTATCAGTAATTTTTAAATACTGCGATGACCATTCGCTTCCTTTATTGGATCTGAAAGACTTTAAAAAAATACTTCAGTATATTTCAAATGAAGGTAAGGAAGATATTGAAAAAGAATACGGCAAGATCTCTCCTGCGTCTGTCGGTACAATGTTAAGAAAAGTAATTGAGCTTGAGAATGACGCAGATCTTTTCTTCGGGGAAAAATCTTTTGAAGTAGATGACCTAGTAAAAATAAACGATGAAGGAAAAGGTCAGATCTCCGTTATCAGACTGGCTGACATTCAGAATAAACCAAAACTCTTCTCCACTTTTTTACTATGTTTACTTGTTGAGATTTACAATAACTTTCCTGAAGAAGGCGATCCGGATCAGCCGAAGCTTGTTATTTTCATCGATGAAGCGCATTTGATATTTCAGGAAGCCTCAAAAGAATTACTTGAGCAGATCGAAACAATTATAAAACTTATCAGATCAAAAGGCGTCGGCGTATTTTTCTGCACGCAAAATCCTACTGATATTCCGGAATCCGTGCTGAGTCAGCTCGGGATGAAAGTACAGCATTCTCTGAGAGCTTTTACCGCAAAAGACAGAAAGCAGATAAAACTGATCTCCCAGAATTATCCTATGTCGGAATTTTATAATGTGGAAGATCTTCTGACTTCAATGGGAATAGGTGAAGCAGCCGTAACAGTGCTGAGTGAGAAAGGCACGCCGACTCCAATCACCGCTGCGCTTCTTTGCGCGCCGGCATCGCGAATGGATATACTTACAGACGCCGAACAGGATGAAATTGTTAACAGGTCTGATCTTGCAAAAAAATATAATGAAGTAATTGACAGGGAGAGCGCATATGAATTGCTGACAGCAAAACTTAATGCTCCGCCGGCTCAAGAAATAAATGAGGAGCATGCAAAAGGCAAAGTCAAAGAAGAGAAAAGTACGGTTGAAAAAGTTCTGACCAGCACAACGGCAAGACAGGTTGGTAGGACAATTGCAAGAGAGATCACAAGAGGATTTCTGGGAGTTCTCGGGATCGGAGGAAGCTCTTCAAAGAAAAAATCAGGATGGTTTTAAAAATTTGTTTTCTAAAATAAAACAGAAAGGAAAGTAAGTTGGACGATTTAATAAAATTGGTTTCGGAGAAAGCCGGAATCACAGCAGAACAGGCAAAATCAGCAATTGAAACGATCGGCGGTTTTGTGAAAGATAAGCTGCCCGCAGGTCTTGGCGATCAGGTCAGCAATTTTCTTGAAGGCAAAAGCGGCGGAGGACTTGCCGATATGGCAAAAGGATTAAAGGATAAGTTAGGTCTTTAAGAATTATAACCGTATACGGTTTTAAATTAAAATTTAAATTTTAAAAGGTTTATACTTTTAAAGAATTATCTCTGATTCGACTTTAATACAAAAGAAAATTTAAAAATCAGGTTTTTGTCAATTCTATTTTATATTTCAATGGAATATAAAAATAGTATTGGGTAAATTTACAAAAAATACATATATGAAAAATTATTACAAATCTGTATCAGCGCTGTTTGTTTTTATTATCTTAATCTTCGGATGCGGTAAGCTGAAAAATCTAACGGAATCCGTAAGCGGAAACAAATTATATTTCTGTGAAGAGTATGACTCTTCTACTGATAACTGTAAGGGGGAAAGCAATAAATACACAGAGGGTAATCTGACAGTAATGGTGGACCTCAGACCGACCAAGACAAAACTCGGCGTCAGATCAGTAAACATTAATGTTACTGACATCAGCACAGGAAATGTAGTGGAAACTTTTCCTTTTGATACTGATTCGGATATGGATTACATATATTTCGAGAATGTAAAGTTTGAGAATCCGGGGAAATATAAAGTAAGTGCGCTTAAACCGGACGGTACGGTTATCGTTTCCAATGAAATTGAAATTATTGACAAGTAGAAAATAATTTTAATATTAGAATTTAAATTATACATTCTGAGAAATTTTATCTCTGTAATATTATTTGTTTTAACAGTTAATTTTATTACCGCCGGAGAAATTTATGCCGGGGATAAAAGCCCGAAGAAAAAGAAATCCGATAAATCAAAAACAGAGAAAACAAAGTCTGAAAAATCCAGGAAGATAAATGTTTCTTTGTTGTCTGTTTCAATGAAGATCAGAGAACTTAAAGCGGATGAGAATTTCTACGGAAAACCGGACAGGATTGCAGCAAGATGGGGTGTTATAATTAATGATATCAGAAAACAAAATCTAAACCGTCAGGATGCAATTGATTCCTTGTATGTTTTTACAAATCAGCTCTGGGATTTTTTAAACGGGAGAATTGAAGCCGGCATAATAAGAAAATATACTGATGAAGAATGGGTCTTTCCTGTAAGAGGTTACGGACCGTCCGCAATTGGCGGCAGAAACGGAAGCGGATACATTGTCGGCGGATTTGATTTCTTTGACGGAAGCACGGGAGGTCATCCGGCTCATGATATTTTTATTAATGACAGGGATCAGGATTCCAGGGATGATAATACAGGTCTGCCTGTGGAGATTCTTTCAATGACAGGCGGAATTGTCATTGAAACAAGAAAAAACTGGACAACTGAAAACATGGATATTAAAGGAGGTAACATTGTATATGTGTATGATAATTATACAAACGGATTATTTTATTATGCACACCTGGAAGATGTGTTTGTAGATGTCGGTGATTACGTAAGTCCGGGTAAACCGCTCGGCACAATGGGCAGAACAGGAAAGAACGCTTTTCCTTCGAGATCCCCGACACATCTGCATCTTATGTATGTAAGATCATTTGACGGTGAACTGCTGCCGGAAAACATATACAGCGATCTGATCAATGCTAAAATAATTTATTGAAATGCAAACCGGAAAAATAACGGGTACCGCGATCACATTTGACGATATACTTCTGATACCCGCTCACTCGGCGGTATTGCCGAGAGATGTGGATCTCAGCACAAGACTTACAAAAAACATTACCCTTAATATTCCTCTGCTGTCTGCAGCAATGGACACTGTTACTGAAAGTGAAATGGCTGTTGCAGTAGCAAGAGAAGGAGGAATGGGGATCATTCACAAAAACATGACTGCCGAAAGGCAGGCGTCTGAAGTGGATAAGGTAAAGAGAAGCGAAAGCGGAATGATCAGGAATCCGATCACGCTTACTTCAGATAAAAAAATATCTGATGCTCTGATGCTTATGCAGCAGTACAGCATATCCGGAATTCCTATCATCGACTCATCAAATAAGCTGATTGGAATATTAACAAACAGGGATCTTAGATTCGAGCCGGATGTAACTCAGTCAGTATCGGAGATAATGACAAAGAAAGATCTTGTTACTGCTCCGGTCGGAACTGATCTTGAAAAAGCTGAAGTAATACTGCAAAGATACAGAATTGAAAAGCTTCCTGTCGTAGATAAGAACGGGATATTAAAAGGACTCATTACATTTAAGGATATTCAAAAGCGCAAGAAATTTCCAAACGCAAGCAAGGATAATTTCGGAAGACTGAGAGTCGGTGCTGCAGTCGGAATTTCAGCAGATACGCTTGACAGGGTGAAGCTTCTTGTGAATTCCGGTGTCGATGTAATTGTAGTGGATACCGCGCACGGACATTCAAAAGGCGTGATAGAAATGATAAGGAAAATCAAGAAAAATTTTAATGTTGAGCTGATTGCCGGAAATGTAGCAACAGCTGAAGCGACAACAGCTTTGATAAAGGCAGGAGCAGACTGTATCAAAGTAGGCATCGGAGCAGGTTCAATCTGCACTACACGTATTATTGCGGGAGTGGGTATTCCTCAGATGACGGCGGTGTTTGAATGTTCGGCAGCAGCTGCTAAAAGAAATATCCCTGTGATCTCTGACGGAGGAGTTAAGCAGACCGGAGATGTTTCAAAGGCAATTGCAGGAGGAGCGGACAGCGTAATGCTGGGCGGATATTTTGCCGGAGCGGAAGAAGCTCCCGGTGAAAAAGTTTTATATGAAGGAAGAAGTTTTAAAGTATACAGGGGAATGGGTTCAATAGAAGCGATGAAGCACGGAAGCAAAGACAGGTATTTTCAGGATGCTGAAGATGATATCAGTAAGCTTGTACCGGAAGGCATTGAGGGAATTGTACCTTATAAAGGAAATGTAGGAGATACGATTTTTCAGATCATCGGAGGACTCAGATCATCTATGGGATATTGCGGCGCAAAGAACATTCACGAGATGAAAACAAAATCAAAATTTGTAATGATCACAAACGCCGGACTGAAAGAATCACATCCTCATGATGTCAGGATTACAAAGGAAGCTCCGAATTACGGATTAAAATAGTTTAACTTAATTATATTATATTATGTACAGATCATTGGAAGATTTCAAAAAAGACTGGAAGTATGAAAGTGATTCTACTTTAAAAGTATTTAACTCTCTTTCGGATGAATCATTGAATATAAAAGTATATCCTGAAGGCAGAACTCTCGGTTATCTGGCATGGCATCTTGCAGTTACGATTCCGGAAATGATGGCTAATGCAGGACTTAAAGTGGAAGGACCTGAAGTAAATGAACAGCAGCCGGCTAATGTTGCGGATTTAACTGCTGCTTACAGTAAAGCATCCGATTCACTTTTAAATGAGTTATCAAAAAACTGGAACGATGAAAAGCTTCAGGAAGAGGACGAAATGTATGGTGAGAAATGGAAAAAAGGATTAACGCTGATGTATCTGAATCTTCATCAGACGCATCACAGAGGTCAGATGACAGTGCTGATGAGACAGGCAGGACTGAAAGTACCCGGAATTTACGGACCTGCAAAAGAAGAATGGTCAGCAATGGGTATGGATCCGCTTCCTTAATAAATATAAATTGAGTTTACGAAAATTTAATTTTCAGGATTTACCGGTGATTGATCTTACGGAACTAAATTAAGAATTTCCATGTCTCAATCCGTTAATGAGAAAAAAATTTTTTTTACCAATCAAACATACAGGAGAAATAATAAATGAATCAATTTAATAATCAGTTTCAGAATACTGGAGCGGTGGACGCTTCCTTTACAACTGAAAGCACAAGAAAATTTTTGCTGAATGTATATAACTGGATGGCAATGGGACTTGCTCTCACCGGCGTTATTGCCTGGGGAATTTCCGGCTCGTCATTTGCTGAAACATTGTTTAACAATTCTTTTTTATTCTTCGGAATTGTAATACTTCAGCTCGGAGTTGTAATCGGACTCACATTTGCAATTAAAAAAATGTCAGCAGCTGTTGCTGTCGGAGCATTTTTCTTTTACTCTGCTCTTACAGGTCTTACAATGGCTTCGGTATTTCTGATATACACAAGCGCTTCAATTGCATCTACATTTTTCATCTGCGCCGCAATGTTCGGCTCAGTCAGTGTCTTCGGTTATGTTACAAAAATGGATCTGTCAAAATTCGGAGCGTTCTTTTTTATGGGACTTATCGGTCTGATAATTGCTTCCGTAGTAAACATTTTTCTGAACAGTCCGACACTTTACTGGATCATAAGCTATGCCGGGGTTCTGATATTTGTAGGTCTGACCGCTTATGACACTCAGAGAATAAAACAAATGAGTCAGTCTATGGATTTTGAAACAGAGGACGGAAAGAAGGCAGCGGTAATGGGATCCCTGATGCTGTATCTTGATTTTATAAATATGTTTCTATTCCTTTTGAGAATTATGGGTGACAGAAAATAATCAGGTTTTAATTTTTTTAAAACGGATTTGCAGATAAATACTTTTGCAGATCCGTTTTTTTTATATAGTTATTGATTTACTCTATCCATCTTCTTATTACAAATCTTTTGCCCGTTGAGGAAGCCCAGTCATTAACTGCGGTTCTTTCATTCATTACTTCGTTCAGTCTTTCAGTCAGCATTGACCTGTGAACTCCTTCATCAGGCGAACTTTCTATTACGGTATTTTTATCAAGAATTACAATAACATGACCGCTCCAAACAATGATATCAAGAGGTTTCAGCATTTCAGCAATTTCCTCTAAACTCTTACCTTCTATATTCAGTCCTTCTCCGTATATTACGAGCGATGAAGTATTCCTCGGCGTAGCTCCGCCGGTCGCCTGATAAATAAGTCCCGAACAGTCAACTCCTTTCAGACACCAGTTTGTTTTTTCCGATGCGTCTATCTCTGAAGCGGGTTTGTAATAATTAAGGAGTTCTTCTACGCCGTCTCCGTAATTTCCTCCCCACATATAATTCTTTCCTTCAAGAGATAAAATGCTTTCAATAATTTCATTTCTTTCAGGCATAACTTTTAATCTGTCAGACGGTTTGTCCGATTTTACTTCGACAAATCTGCTGTCAATATACAGAGGCGAAGATTCATATGGATAATCTGAAGTTACAATTCTAAATATGCTGTAACCGTCTTTCTGAATTCTCTCCGTTATTTCAAAGACAGTATTCGGAAAAGCAATAAATTCCATTTCCCTAATAAGACCCTGACCGTCAAGTTTCACTTTGTCACGTTCAGGTCCTCCGAATACACTTTCAAAGTCAGGTGTATTAAGCACGGGAGTATATTTTACAGCTACTGCATACAGCGTTGTATTTTCCTGTGAATAAATTCCGGACGCTGTTAGAAATAAAATTAAATATATAATTAATTTTAACTTGCTCATCTGAATTATAAATGTTTATTTTGTTTCGTGAATTTTAAAAAAATATTATGCGCTTTCAATGTAATATGAAATGAAATTTACCTGCTTCGAATGCACAGTTACTGAATTTTTTGCTAACTTAAATTACGATGAATATGAAAACGACGTTTGCCGCTTTAATGGTCTCCATTCTTTTTTACTCTTTCTCAATTTTTACTCCGCCTGTATATCCGCAGATCATAATAAATGAAGTAATGTACGCTCCTGTCTCACCGGCTAAAGAATGGTTTGAGCTGAAAAATGTTTCACAGACTCCTGTAAATTTACAGAACTGGAAATGGCGTGACGCTGCAGCCGGGAATCCGCTCAGAATAATTACTGCGTTTAATATTCAGTTGCTTCCTGATTCATTTGCAGTCGTTTGTGAAGACTCCGTCAGTTTCAGAAATCAATATCCGCTGTTTTACGGAATTGTTTTGCAGTCTTCAGCATGGAGCGCTTTGAATAATTCCGGAAATGAAAATGTGGTCGTCTATAATGTTTCAGGCGATATATCAGATTCACTGACATATAACAGTTCATGGGGAGGAGTATCAGGTCTTTCGCTTGAGAGAAAACAAAGCGGAGAAAATACAAACAATTCCTCAAACTGGAGTTCGTCCGTTCACCCGGATAAAGCTACACCCGGAAAAAGAAATTCGGTTACACCTTTTGATTATGACGTGAGACTTTTTTCATTTGAAACAATTCCGCTCTATCCATATTCCGGCGGGGAAATTAATATGAAGTTAAATATCAGGAATACAGGTTTAAACACAGCTAACTTATTCAGCGCGGCAATTTATTCCGATTTGAATAACGACAGCATCGGTCAGATAAATGAGAGAATTTGTATGCAAAATTTTGCCTCACTAATTAGTGGAGACTCATTGCAGCATCAATGTTCGCATACACCTGCAGATACGGGATACAAAATGTTCATAGCAGAAATTAAATTCACTGAAGATGAGGACACTTTAAATAATAAAATATTTAAAAAAATCTACATCAGCAATCAGACCGGCGGCGGCGGAGTTGTAATTAACGAAATTATGTATGACCCTCTGACAGGTCATTCGGAATGGCTGGAGATTTTGAATAACACAGGCACATCAGTTAATTTAAAAAAATGGAAATATGCGGAGAGTACTAATATAATGACAATATCAGATTCGGATTTTATTTTAAATCCCGGAGAATATTTTATTATAGCACATGATACTTCTCTTTATCAGGCATATCCTTATTTAAATACCAATGAAAACCGCAGAAGGATAACATTTATAAGTGCTATGAGTCTGTCAAATACAGGTGAAAGAATTATGATAACAGACAGTATGAATAATACCGTTGACGCAGTAAATTATGAATCAGGATTTCATAATCCGAACATAGAAACAACTAAAGGCATATCTCTTGAAAAAATTAATCCGAAATTTATATCAGGAGACAGACACAGCTGGAGCTCATCTGCAGATCCTTCAGGAGCAACACCGGGAAAATTAAACAGCATTTACACATCAGGTATAAAAAGCGAATCAAAAATTTCCGTATCGCCAAATCCATTTTCTCCGGACGGGGACGGATATGAAGACTTTGCCGTAATCAGTTATAAACTTAAATCAAATATAGCGCAGATCAGAATAAAAGTATTTGATATAAAAGGAAGGGAAGTCCGGACAATAATAAATAATTCCGCAGCCGGGAGTTCCGGCGAGACTGTTTTCAACGGACTTGATAATGGTAATCAAAAGCTCAGAACAGGAGTTTATATAGTAATGATAGAAGCAATTGACGAAAGAGGAGGCGCATTGGAAAATATGAAAGTGCCGGTTGTTATTGCTTCGAAATTAGAATAAATTTATTTAATATAAAACAGTTTTACGGTTTAATCACAGTTACGACATTGTAAGCATTATTGTCTGCGATTGTAAGATCTGTTATATCCGTAAGCAAGTCATAGTTAAGATCAGAATTTAAATAGCCGGCCGTAAAAGATGAAGCTAAATTATCAATTAAGGTTAAGTCGGTAAGATCTATAGCTCCGTCTTTGTCAACATCGCCTGAATAGAAACAAAACTTTGCGCCTTTTTTAATAACGTTATTGCCGTAAGTCATGGATGAATCATTTGTAAAATCATAATTCAGAACAAAAGAGCTGAATGACTGACCTCCGGATTTGCTCCATGCGTCAGTGGAATTTCTGTGAACAACATTTATGTAATAATTTATATCGTTGGATACATTATGAAATTCAAGTGATGAAAAACCTGAAGTATTAAAAACCGAAACAGCGGAATCAACTTTATTATAAGGAGGATTAATACTTCTTAAATAAACTCTGACTGTATCTGATACTGTCTGTTGTGTATTTATGTCATACAAACCTTCTATAAGCATATTAAGATTTAAGACCGGCGTTTGGATTTCACCGTCATTGATCAGGATCTTTGAAGAAAAGGCAGGTACCTGAATGACATTGCCGTTTACATTACTTCCGTCGAGATTTTTATAGCTTATACCGTTCAGATTATAGATCTGCGGGGAGGTGGTTTCGTTTATAAATATTTTTGACTGTTCAGTCGAATCAATTTTCTGAACATCGACTTTATACATATGTACATTGTCAACAAAGTAAAGCGAGTCGGGGAGTTTCATCCCGGTTGTAAGCGTAGTGGCGGGATCGGTTGTGTCAGGTTTGAAAATAAAAGAATAATCTCTTCTGAACGGTTCAAACCTGTATAATCTTCTCAGTCCCATTTCAAAAACCTGCGGAAGACTTGATCTGCCCCAGAGATTAAAGTCACCGGACTGATCTCCGACGACGCTCATGCTGACCTTATAAAAACTTCCTTTTGTTGTTGGAAATGAATTACTGATAACGAGATTTTCCGTATATCCTGTGCCGTTCCAGCGGATCCTCATCGCGCCGCCGTCAAGAAGGGGATGAATAACTCTCGCAATGGATGAGCCGGAAGGCCATGTAGTCCAGCCGGCAATAGTATCGTTGAAATGAGGATTTGTAATGTAATTATTACTTAGTGTATCAGTAACTGAATACTGTTCAAAAGAGAACTGGCTGTAAGACGAATTCAGATCTTCGCCTACGGATGATTTCCATTCAGCTAACCTGTATTCCTTTGATGAATAATTCGGAGGCATGATCATTCTTCTTACAACATATTCGTTATAGGGATTAGCATAATAATTGCTGTCAAAGACGCCGTAATCGCTGAACGTAAGCGAGTGAAACATCTGATGTTCCATACATACCTGTTTCCAGCTAAGACTGTAAAAAATATTTCCTTTGCATATTGTATTGTATGAGGGCTTAAATGATGAAGCTGAGAGATCGGAAAACTTTATCTGTGTCCAGTGATTATTATAAAGAATATTATTTCTTATCTGAATATTATCGAGAGTATTTGTATTATCAACATAAATTCCTACAAATCTGTTATGCGCAATAGTATTTCCTGAGATTATGAGATTTTTTATAGTGGTGTTTCCGAAATATATGCCATAGCTTAAATTATAATTTGCAGCAGGAGATGTATCCTTATTGCCTATTGAGTTTTTAATAATGTTGTTTTTGATCTGAAGTCCGTTGACATTATCTATAGCAATTCCTCCGCCGTCATTAAGTATCAGACAAGAATAATCTATAATATTATTTTCGCAAAGATTATTCTGACCAATCCGAAAACCCGTATAACCTGTGCTGTCTATGATGTTGCCTGTATAGACAGAACCTGTAGAGCTTTCGGCTCTGAGTCCGATATAACCCCAGGAGCTTCCGCCGTATCCAGGTTTTAATCCTGTCCGTTTTATAGTATTACCTGTAACGAATCCGTCAAAGATCTGCGCAACGATTCCGATATCAAGAACGTCTTCGATAAGATTGTTTTCTATTTTATGGCCGGTCCCGAAAAGTCTGATCCCGTTTTTATCGGATTTGCTGATACGGCAGTTTCTAACTGTGATTGACGTTCCGTTAACTTCTTCCACTCCTTTATCTTTTGCATATGAGAGATGAAGATTTTCAATGATCACAAATTTTACGCCTGCATTAAGATGCACATTGAACTTGTTAACAGTCACCTGAATCTCCAGTGAATTTGGATTAACTCCTCCCGGCGCATAAAAATACAGGAGCTGATTGGGAATGTCGTAAAAATATTCACCTTCTGCATCAAGTAGGTTTAATTTATTGTCAAAGAAATATCCGTAATCAAAAGCAAGCGCATTTACAACGGGACTTGAAAACTGAACATTACCTAAACTGAAATTCGATACTGTCTTTACTTCGTAAGACCAGTCTCTTGTTCTGATCCTGCAGGTTGCATTATTCCAGTAACCGTTAACCTGATTTAACGCGGCGTCATTGAAACCGGTATTGCTGATGCCGTAATCAGTTCTCAGCCAGCCGCTGTTCGGAAACCTCGCGATGTTCATAATTTTCCCGGAAACATATAAATTTGAAACAGTATCAGTAAAAGTAGTTTTATAAATATTTCCCGAATGGACAATCCAGTTTTGAGGCGACTTTGCACCGGTAATAACAGGAAGATCACCGCTGCCGTAACTGCCGAAAATAATTTCATTTCCTGCAAGACCGGACTTCGATACAGTCAACTGTCCGAAGAAAGTATCTCCTCTTCTGAAAAGGATCATATCTCCGGGAGCAAATGAAGCCATCATGGAATTCACTTTTGCAACTGTTGCCCATGGAGTGGATATTCCGGTACCGTTATTACTGTCGTTTCCGTCACTTGATATGTAATAGTTTGCTGCATATGCAGGATAAGCTGATGAAATAATTAATACAGCAAATGAGATCAGAAAAATTTTATATTGCTTACAGATTGGATTTGATTTGCCCGCCATTTTAAAACAGTAAATTTAAAAATAATATTTAAAATTCGGGGCAGAGAAACCTAAGATTATTTAGTTAAAAATTCAAGTGATTAGAAACGCAATGTTATTCCCCCCCAAAAAAAAGCGGGGAAGTTTGTTTTTTAAAAATTTAAAAATCAGGCAAACAAAAATGAATATTGTTTTTAGACATATTAAAATTTATTACAAAAAAAAAGAACCGGAAGATTTCTCCTCCGGCTCTTTCCCAACATAACTAACTAATTAACTAACTAACTAAAGAACACTCTTTTGATTATGCTGTTATGGTTTTATTACTGCAATACTGTTTGAAGCATTATTATCAGCTATACTTAGATCTGTCAGATCAATAACGTTATCACCGTTACAATCTGTCGGCAGATAACCTGATGCAAATGAAAATCCGTCATTATCAATTAATGAAAGATCAGTAACATCTATTACTCCGTCCTGATTAGCGTCGCCGCTGTATATGCAGTATTTTCCTGATTTAAGAATCATGTTATTTCCGTATGCCTGTGAAGAGGCAGTTGTGAAATCATAATTGTAATTTCCGCCGGCTGCCATTACCACCGGTGCTGCGCTCCATGTCTCAAGACCGTTTCTGTGTTTTACTACTATATAGTATGAGCCTGCCGGAGCTGAATTAAATTCGTATGTCTGATATCCGTTAACTGTTATAACTTCCTTTGCCACATCTACAACTGCAAAAGGTGAAGTGGAATTGTGCAGCTCAACTGTAACTGTATCTAATACGTGAGGTTTACCGTTCCAGAATCCTTCAATATTAACGGTTACGTTGACTGAGATTGAAGTTATATTTTCAGTTTTTCTTCCCGCCTGAAATGAACCGTTTCTGTCAGAAACTGCCATCCATAAATTTTTATTTAAGAAAGAAGCATCAACTAAAGTAGAGAAACCCGGATTTGACTGAGCCCATGTCAATCCGCCGTCAGTGGTTTTTGCAGCCCATCCGCTGGCTCCGATTACAATACCGTGCTTAAGATTGAGCCATTTTGTTTTGAATATTGTAGTTCCTGCTGCGCCGGCGAGATTGGAAGTAATATCCGTCCATGTAGCTCCGCCGTCAAGTGATCTGATTATTTTTTTAAGTCCGCTTGTTCCGGCTCCGTTTAAATAAATAACATCTTTATTTAGTACAAACATATTTGACCAGCCCGTAGTGAGTACATATGAGTTTGTAGTTTTTAACCAGTTAGTTCCGCCGTTTGTAGTTGTATATAAAGAGTTACCAAGTAAAAATCCATTGTTTTCATCAATCATCTGAATGCTGATTACAGAACCGTTAGGACTTGTTTCTAATGTCTGTGTATTCCAGGTATTTCCTCCGTCAGTTGTCTTAGAAACTAACGCCGGTGAGAATGGTCCTGCAAAACCTCCTGCCCAACCTGTAACATCGTTTACAAAGTCAGCAGTATTAATCTGATATGTGCTTAACGGCGCAGGTAATCCAAGAGCAAACCAAGTCATTCCGCCGTCTGTTGATTTTGACATTTGTCCGACTCCCGAAGTAGCTCTTCCGCCGTATGCATAACCGGTATTAGCACTTGAGAAATCCATTCCATAAACAGCAAAACTCATGCCGTTTGGCTGAGTTGTCCAGTTTGTGCCGCCGTTACTGGAATACAGAAAGTTTGTTTCGCCGATAATATTTGATCCGATCCAGATATTTCCTGTCGGTGACTCAGCGTAAATACTGGAATAGGTCGGAGCATTGGGATGAACAGTGTAATTTTTATTTCTCCATGTTACTCCCCCGTCATTACTTAAAGTCAATTGTCCGTTTTGACCTCCGACTGAGAGATCATTACCGTTTACACCTAAAGCATAAATAATAAAAGGTGACGGCTGATTGACATTACTGTTATCATAAAACTTCACCGAATCCCAGTTGACTCCGTTATTAGATGAAAAATAGACATATTCATAATCACCGGCTGTCCAAACAACTCCGTTATCATATTCTATCGCTCTCTGTCCTCTGATGGAAGAATGTGTAGAAGCAGTCCAGTTTAATCCTGCATTTGTTGTATATGCAAAGTAGTTCGGGTTACCGATTACATATCCTGTGTTTGCATCTTTGAATTTCATACCGAGGAACTGAACGTTAGTAGCTGCTGAAAATAAAGTATCGATGATCCAGCTTGTTCCGCCGTCAGTAGTTCTTACAATTCTTCTTGAAGATGTACCGAGTAAAATATTATTTTCATCAAAAGCGTGCATACTGTAATAAGTATTTGCGGGAGCTGAAGCAATACTCGTCCATGTATCTCCCTGATCTGTAGTCTTGTATAATTTCGCGTTTGGAGTTCCGCCGCAAAGATATCCTGTTGTAGAATTAATAAAATAAAAATTATTAACTGATGAACCTGCAGAGGCATTCACATCTATGTTAGTAAAAGTAACACCGCCGTCAGTAGTTTTTCTGATAACTGTTTTTGTCGGTCCTGTTTGTGTTGCGCCTGCTACTATACCTGTATTTGCATTAAAGAACCAGCCCGTAAACAAATCTCTTCTTGCGTCAGCGCCTGAGCTAAAATCGTTAGCGCCTGCCTGTGAAAGAATCCATGAGTCGCCTCCGTCAGTTGATTTCATAAATAATCCTCTGTTAGTTACTGCAAAGATGTTAGCAGCATCAAAAGCTTTTATCCAGTTGATGGTATGTCCCAGGGGCTGGCCATTCATCCAGTACCAGCCATTTACATCCTGCTGAGCAAAAACTTTAATGCCTGAAAAACTGATCATTACTGATGTTAACAATAATAAAAATTTCAATTTCATTTTACTTTGATTAGTTATTTAAAAATTTGTTTAACGCAAATTAAAAAAATCACTGTTTTATTACAAAGAAGGTAATTAAAAGAAATACCCAGCAATAATTTAAGGAAATTAAAAAAAGTTTAAATTATCGTTATAATTAATTAAATTTAAATACTAACTATACCCATAACTATTGAACATAATTAACTATAAACTATTAAATTTCCTTAATTTATTATCTAAGGAAGATTTAACCGAATTTAAAAAGTTTATCTGCTCTCCTATATACTCTTTAGGAAGAAATTACCTGCCTATGCTTGAAGAGTTAATAAAATATAAAAATGCTGATGCTGATAAAATTTCCGCTACGGACCTTTATAATGCCGTATATCCCGGGAAAAAATACAGCGGTCAGACTTTAAAAAACAGATTTTCCGAACTGCTGAAGCTCGGCGAAGAGTATATTATTTATAAGGGAGTAAAGAATGATATTGTGGAAAGAGATTCCATTCTGACTAAAGCGTATCTTGAGAACAGGATGTTTAAATTTTATGAAAGCAAATTTAAAAAAGCTCTGAGTTATCTTGAACTGCAAAAAACTGATGATAAAAAATTCGCAGATATATATTCCCTTAATTTGAGAAATCTCTGGTATTTGAATGAAACGGAAAAGTTTGATAAATACTTTACAAATATTTATGACCATTCCATATATTCAGTTTCTATGTCACTAATCTCACTTTTTGATTATGGGATTGAATTTCTTCAGCAGGTTAATCTAAACAGAAAGTATGATCATAATATCGTTTTAAATATTGTAAGAAAAATAAAATATGAAGACATATTCGACAAAAAGGGTATTAATGAAAGCGAAATTTTAAATGTTGTAAAATTATATTACTATCTGTTTAACGCATTTGATAATCTGGAACAGGAAAGTTTTTATTTCGAAGCAAGAAAAGTGTTTAATAAAATCTCCGCTTCATTCAGCGATTCATATAAATATAAATTTTATATGATCTTTATTTACTTCTGCACGCGAATGCAGAATCTCGGCAGGAAGGAATATCATGCAGAATTATTCAAATTATATAATGAAAAACTTGACAATGGTCTGATTACTGATTTTACTGAAAATATTTTTCCGGTAAATAATTTCAGGGATTATGTTTTTATCGGAATAGAAATGGGAAAACCTGACTGGGTAATTAATTTCATAAAAAAATACTCCGGTTACCTGCCGAAAAAAAACAGGGAAAATGAAACCAATCTCTCTTATTCCAGAGTAAGTTCTTATCTTGGCGATTATCGTAAAGCACTGGAATATGTCTTAAAGGTTAAGCCGTACAATTATATGCATTATCTTGACGCTTCGGTTGCAAAACTTATAAGTTATTATGAACTGGATATGGAAGAAGAAGCTTTTCTTGAAATTGATAAACTGATCCACTATGTCAAAAGTCACAGAGAGATATCTAAGATTCACAAAATTTATAACAAGAATTTTATAAAAATATATTCTAAACTATTAAAAATAAAATTTAATCCTTCGAAAAAAGAAATTGTAATTTTAGAAGGAGAGTTTAAAGAACTTAAGTTTGTAACAAAAAGAGACTGGATCAGGGAAAAAATAAACCTGCTTAAAAAATAAAAAAAAAGGCAGTCCCAAATTCTGCCTTTTTTTTAAACTGGTCCGGAAACCAAACCGGACCATCAACGATAGGAAATGAAATGAAAAAATTATTTTAGTAAAACCATTCTTCTTGTCTGATTAAAATCACCTGCGGAAATTGTATAAAAATATATTCCGCTTGACATATCCGAAGCGTTAAAATTAACTTCATATCTGCCGGCTTCCTGATTTGAGTTTACCAGAGTATATACTTCTTTACCCAGCACATTATAAATTTTCAGAGTTACAATTCCTGAAACCGGAATGCTGTATTTAATTTTTGTCGACGGATTAAAAGGATTAGGATAGTTTTGTGAAAGTTCATATGAATATGGTAATTCGCTGCCGGATAACGGGTCATTGGATGTTGGTATTTCATCAACGAATTTCATTAATCCGTCAAGCACTCTTCTGACTGTAAACGGGTTCGGATTATCAGAAACAGGTCTAAGTGATTCTGCATCAGCAGCCATTACGGCTACATTATAAGTCGGGGAGATCCTTCCGACTGCATTCATTGAGTCAAGGAATAATCTGTATCTGTATAAATTAAATGTCTGATTTGAAGGAATGGATTCTGATCTTTTTATCACGTCAGATGACGGACCGTATGTGCTGTCCGTTAGATTGGTATTTATTGTCATTCCGATTATACCTCTTCCGCCTACTCCCGGCCTGTCTGCGACATACTGATATCCGAGGCTGCTTCTTGCAAATGCTGAATCAAAATAAACTGACGCCGGTCTGTCGATCTGATAGCCAATATCTTCAGACATAATTATAAGTCTGGATTTTCTCTGAAATGTTCCGGCGTTTAAATATGATTTGAGAGAATCTTTTATCTTGTTTGACATTACAGATGAACCTTCGCCGAGAAGTATAACGCGTTTGTATTCTCTGAATGATATTGCATCAGTTGAAGTTACTCCTTTTCTGTTATACAGGTCATAAGTTACTGCAAGTCTTTCAAGGTTAACAAGCACCGAGTCTCTTGAGATCCTGCAGTTTACGTTGGTCGAATCGTATAATACAATGACATCACCCTTAGCTTTTCTCCTGAAAGTAATAGTATTGCTTTGCGATGCCTGCGCCGAGTCAAATCCGTTATATGCATATACAGACCACTGTCCCGTTATTGAATCACCGGGCAGTACGCCTATACTTGCGAGTAATCCGTCCATCTCATTGTTAGGAATATTTAATGATGAGTCCACTCCCGACAGATCGGAAGTTCTGATTATTCTTGTCGCTGATATTACAGGCGATCCGAATTTCCATTTGTATGTTACTCCCGGTCCGGAGGTTGACCAGTTAAATCTTAAATTACTGAAATCAGTCGGCGAAGTAAAAATCGAAATTCCGCTTACCGGAGTATTTAAATTAAAAGATGAGAGGGGAGGAACTCCTCTTTTCAGAGTTATTGCTCTCGGTCCGTTTGCAGCTTTTAAAGAATCATTTGTTAAATTATTTCTGAATGCCCATACATCCCATTGTCCCACAAGAGAATCTCCCACATTAAGACCAAGACCGATTAAAATATTATCAAGCTGACCTGCTGTAAATGAAATTGAATTCTCAAGAGACGGGATTGTAATTCTTCTTGAAGAAGCGCTGGGATTTCCGAATATCCATTTATAAGAAGCCGTCGAAGCTGATGTATCCCAGTTTACGGTATATAAGTTTGTAGAATTCGGATAACCTGTCAGAGTAACGCCTGCCGGAGGCGAATTCAGATTAAATGAATTTAAAGGAAAAGAAGTAATGTCAACTCTTGCAGTCCACGCCTGATATAATCCTGTAATGTCATCGCACCAGTAAGGCCAAAGGACATTGTTTCCTGAAGTAATGCCTATATAATCTCCCTGATATCCGCCTGCAAGTCCGGTAATTGCTTTTGGTCTGAATTTGTGATCTGAAACTAAAATATCTGTCCACGTATTTCCGCCGTCCAAAGATCTTGAAACGTAAACCTGTGCAGAATCATTGGTCGGCGTATTTCTGTTATCATAATATATTACATTCACTCCGCCGTTATCATCAACATTTACCGCAGACAAATACTGATACTTTCCATTGCCGGGAGTATCCTGATTGACTCTTACTTTTGTCCAGGTGGTTCCTTCATCAGTTGACTTGTGGAGTATAACATCCGCAACATCAGTAGCCGGCGCTAAATTTTTCTCAGAAGTAACTACATAAATCCATCCTCTTCTCTGACCGTTAGTTTTATCTACTGCAATTCTCGGAAAGCCGTTCGCTCTGATGCCGTTCATAAAAGACTGACCGGTGTTTCTGATTCCGTTCATGTCGCTTGCATTGTTTCTTGTTACAGCCCACGTTACACCGCCGTCAGTTGACTTTGCAAAGCCAAGCGAATCTTCCGTTGCATTGTTGAGATTATTTGCCCATACTACATACAACTGTCCGTTAGGACCGACAATTGGTTCGGCTCCCTGATGGAAATGCTGAAAATAAGGACCAGGACTTACAGGCGTTGCATTTGACCATGTAGCTCCCTGATCTGATGAATATGATAATGCGATTCTGTTTAAGTTTATACCGGAAAATTCCGTGTAAACTGTGTAATATCTTCCGTAATAAGGACTTGAAGGAGCATCATCCGTAGCTGAGAAATTTTTATCGGATTGTGTTGAAGATCCGGGGATAAGAAAATCAGGAGTCCAGTTTATTCCGTTATTTGTTGAGACAGAATTTGATATTCTTCCGGATGTGCTGATATATGAAATTAAAAATCTTCCGTCCTTGTCGATAGCCGGACCCGGATCGCCGAAATTAAAAGAGCCTGTATTAATTGTATCCGTGCCTGACCAGGTGACTCCGCCGTTTGTCGTAACATATACTCCGAGACTGAATATGTTTCCTCCGCTGAATGTATTTGCAGAAGCAAACATTATATTCGGATTTGACGGATGTCTTACTATCGGTACTTCAGATTGTGTGTTAAAACTTTCATGAATTAAAAAATTCGGGTATATGGTATAGGTCTCTCCCTGATTGTGAATTATCCTCGGCTGCGTTGAAAAATTCTGAATGCCGCTTTTAGGCAAAGCTGAATAATCTCCCGAAATTTGTAACCGTGTTGACCATTTCTTTACATCATCACCTGAATTCTGTCCGGTGAAAATAAAGTATCCCGCCAGTATGAAAGGTATGATTAAAAATAATTTCTTCATTTCTTTATGTAAAATAGTTAATAGTTTTTGTTGGTTTTTTTAAACTGATATATTCATTTTAAATTTCAGTGATACAAAATATAAAAAAGTGGTAATTGATTCAAAGAAGGCATTTACTGATTATACCCAGATAAAATTTACCGCTGCAGAAATTTCTTCTTTTTTTAATGCTTAATTTGAAATTAAGACAGTAAAAAATACCCTTATTTAATATATTTGTGTTTTGTATGTATGGTTGCGGAAAAATCAGACAGGAAGAAAATTATTTCAATAAAAGCATACTTTTCGAAATGCTCTGAATAAAATTCCCGGATATTCCTGCTGCACTCATTCTGTAAAAATATATACCCGAGCTGAGATTATTTCCGGAAAAAATTATTTTGTGATCTCCGCTTTCAAAAACGGAATTTGCCAGAGTTGTGATTAATTTGCCTCTTATATCAAACACTTCTATTTTAATAACTGCCTTTTTGCTGACATTAAAATTAATTTCAGTAGAAGGGTTAAATGGATTCGGAAAATTCTGATTTAATGTGAATCCGGAAGGATATGAAACCTGCTGATTACTAACTGAAATCGGATATCCTGCTCCTCCTCCGTTTATTGTTTTAAGAACTGTGCCGCTGTTTCCCACGGCAAAACCTGTATCTTTATTCAAAAGGAAAAGGGAAAATAATTCTTTATCCGTATTTGACTGAAGTGAATCCCAGCTTTTTCCTCCGTCAGAAGTCCTGAGAATATATCCGGCTGAGCCGGCAGTCATTCCGAAATAGTTATCAGTAAATTTCATTGAAAATAAAGTAAGACCCGGAGTCAGATAAAATTCTTTCGACCAGTGTATCCCGCCGTCAGTTGTTTTCAGAAACATCCCGCAGCATCCTGTAATATAACCTGTATTTAAATCTTTAAACTCTATGGCAAAAAACGGATTCGGCTGATTCATCGAATAATAATTCCAGCTGTTTCCCAGATCAACTGATTTGAAGATCATTGATTCCGATCCGGATAAAAAAATTATCTGCTGATCCGTTATTTTAATAGCAAAAATATCAATGGTGTCTATTCCTGCGTTAAGTCTGTTCCAGCTTTCTCCCGCATCAGTTGTCCTTAGTATTACAGAATTATTGCCAACAATGAAACCTGTATTGTTATTTAAGAATGAGATCTGATTTAAATTCACGGTAACTGTGGAATTTACATCATACCAGTTCATTCCGCCGTTCACGGATTTTTTTATCTTTCCGTTAAATCCGCATATCCAACCGGTATTTGCATCAGTAAAATAAACTGAATTAAAATCTCCGTTTACATTTATTTTTGTCCAGGAATTTCCGCCGTTATCTGTTTTCAATACAGTTTCAAGCCCGCATACCCAGCCGTTAGTCTGATCAGTAAAATAAACCGACCGTAAAGAATAAACAGCGCCTGTATTCTGCGGAAACCATTGTGCGTTTAAAACGGAAGATAAAACGCTGAATAAAATTAAAAAGATATATTCAGTTTTCATTTAACTACTAACTACAAACTATTAACTACTAAATGTTAACTATTAACTATTATCTGTTCCCTACGGAACAATTTTCGTAACTGTATTAAAGGAGTTGTTATCAGCAATTGAAATATCATTTAAATCTATAACTTCATCACCATTTATGTCAGTATTCAAATATCCGGTTTCAAATGAGGACATATCATTATCAATAAGCGCGAGATCTGAAAGATCTACGGACCCGTTATCATCTACGTCGCCGGCAAAAACTGCGTATCTCAACGGCGAAGTATCCGATTGTATCATATTGTTTCCGAACGCCTGAGATGAAGCATTTGTAAAATTATAATTGTATGAAACTCCCTGAGTCAGTAATTCTCCTCCTGCTTTACTCCAGGTCTCAATGGAATTTCTGTGCTTCATCACGATATAATAACCGCCGGAAGTTACATTATCAAAATAAAAATTTCCGTTAAACGATACAGAATCTATTACAGCGATTGAAGAACCAAGAAGATTGTAAGGTGATGCAGAACTTCTTAAATAAGCTCTCACAGTATCCTTTCTGTTCAGCATATTTGTAACAGAATTATAATATCCCTGCGGAATGACTTTTATATCAGCAAATAAAAAGTTGCTGAGCTGAAGTTCATAAACTCCTCTGCCGTGAGTACCGATCCTTAACTTATTTGTAGCTTTGTGATGATCAAGATGAATTGCAACAGTATTCGGCAGTCCGTTGGCAAGCTCCTGCCATGACTGACCGTAGTTATGAGAAACAAAAACACCGACATCCGATGCGCAGAAGTAAGTGCTTGTCGGAAAACCCGGATGATATATCACTGCGTCATTCATCGGCGAGTCAGGAAGATTGCCTGTTATATTTATCCAAGAAGCTCCTGTATTGGTTGTCTTATAGATCTTTCCTGTTCCGAAACCTGAATAAGTAATCAGAGCAACATTTGAAGAATCCGGATGTATTCTGACTGCAGTAATTGTATTACCGGGAAGTCCTGAGGTAACATTTGAAAACGTATAGCCGCGGTTTGTAGATCGATATATAGTACTTCCGGAAGTGGCATACATTACATTACCTGTATTATTGCTGATATCCATTTCCCTTATTGTGCCGCTTGTGCCGGTAGAAATTGAAAACCAGTTTGCTCCCCAGTTTGTGGATTTAAAAACACTTTGTCTTGCAGTATAAAAAATTCCGGCTGAGTCAGGATGTGAAAGCAGGGGACCGACCCAGCTTCCGGCTCCGGAAAGTCCTGAAGTAGCAGAACTGAAACTTGCGCCGCCGTTTGTAGATCTGAATACGCCGTTATTTTGAGTCTCACCTAAAATATAATTGTTATTCTGTGTATGAAAGCAAACCTCACCTCCGTCTCCGCTGTATGCGGCAACCCAGTTAAGTGTGCCTAAAGTCCTTTGCGTGCCGTTATCCTGAGTGCCTCCCATTATATGATTCGCATTAGAAGGATCGGAAGCTATTCTGTAGAATTGTGTCAGTACCTGATCTCTGTTCATGTTGGTCCAGTTAGTACCATTATTTGTTGATTTCCAGATACCTCCGTCATTTACGCATACAAGTTCTGAAGGATTGGTCGGATGAAAATCAATATTATGCTGATCTACATGCACGATACCGCCGCTGTAACCGTTTGTGATGTTTGTAAAATTTGTAGCGCCGCCGTTTGTTGTTCGCCAGATGTCAATTGATCCGACATAAGCTATGTTCGGATTAAAAGGATTTACGTGCATATAAAAATCATACCACGCCTGAGAGCCGCTGAAATTCTGACCTACAACAATCTGACTAAAATTAAATCCCGCGTTTGTAGATTTATAAACAACAATTGTAGAAGAAGAATGTCTTGCATAATATAAAACATTCGGTGCGGATTTACAAACAGCAATATGGTTTCTTGTACCCATGGATAATGCTCCGTTTGCGGAAAATGATGCGCCTCCGTTTGTAGATATAAGGTAACCTATTCCGCTGCCGACCGCATATACAGTATCACCTGTTGGTGAAAAAATTACATCATCAGCTCTTCCGGAAGAAACTAAAAACCAGCTCTCTCCGGCATTTGTACTTCTGTAAAGTCCTCCTGCAACACCGAGACTTGTTCTGTTTCCGAGAGCAGCGATAAGTTCATTGCTGTTTCCCGGTCTGATCGCTACGCGTGAGAAAAAACTCAGCGAAGGAAGTCCGGAAGTGTAATTAGTCCATGTGTTTCCTCCGTCAACGGATTTAAGAAGTCCTCTGCCGTAATATGAAGCTGCGCTGTATGTGGCTTCACCGGTGCCGTAATAAATTATGTTTGTGTTGTTCGGGTCAATAGCAATTGATCCTGATGAAAGAGATACTTCATTGTCACTCATTGCTGTCCAGTTATTCCCTGCGTTTGTAGATTTCCACACTCCTCCGAAAGCTGTTCCGGTATAAATTATATTGGGATCATTCGGATCGTATTTTACGGTTGTCATCCTTGAAGTTATATTTGAATAAGCAAAGTAGAATCCGGTCTTCGGTCCTAAATTGACCCATGAGTCGAATAGCCCGTTCATAGCAAAACCTTTATTCTTTCTCATTTCATCTCTCTGCTGATTGGCTTTCGAATAAGCATCTTCAGGTATAAAATTATTTGGATACATTCTTTGCTCATAGAACCATCTTTCTCTTTTAAATGCATTTCGGTTTTTAGTTTGTTCATCCGCCTGATCATAAGGACTGTCAGGTATTGCAAGATCCTGTGAATATATTCCGATTGGTATTAAGATAAGTAAAAGAAGTATGAATTTTTTCATGCTGATTTTGATATAATGAAATTTTTTAATTGGTCATAAATAATAATTTTAATCCGTAATTTGAACTGAAAAAGAATTCCGGTTTTTTTAATACTAAGAAAACTAACTACTGTTTTTATGATTACTGAGTCAGCTAAAATTTATTTTAAATTTATGGTTAGCAATTTATAATCTGTTAAATTATTTTAAATCAATAAAAAATTAAAAGGGATTTACTGAATATGACTGCCCATATATAAAATTCAGTCCAAATGATTAATTCTCAAAAAATATTATTAAAATTAATTTTACTGAAAGTAATCTTACTATTATCAAATCATAATTCTCATTCACAGTATTATCTTGAAGAAGCATTTCCGAATCTGCCGCCTTTTTTAACTCCTACTACTATTGTTCATTCCAATGATAATACCAACAGACTTTTTGCAGCGCAGCTCAAGGGGGTAATTTATGTATTTGATAATTCCTCTTCCGTCAGCACCAGAAAAGTTTTTCTGAACATCGGCACTAAAGTTCAGAATACCGGAGCTCAGGAAGGACTGCTCGGACTGACTTTTCATTATGATTTTCCCAATAACCCTCACTTCTTTGTTCATTACGTATTTGACAGTATAGGAAGTCCCGTTAGAAAATGGATAAGAGTTTCAAGATTTACTGTAAGTCCGTCTAATCCCGATTCGGCTTTATTCAGTTCTGAAAAAACCTTAATAAAGGTTCCGCTGCCGGACAGAAATCATAACGGCGGGCAGCTTGCATTCGGACCGGATAATAAATTATACATTGCTCTCGGAGACGGTTATGCCGGAGGCGATGTGTCACAGGATAAGACACAGCTGCTCGGAAAAATATTAAGAATTGATATTGATTCAAACGACACCGGGTTGAATTATTCTATTCCTCCCGACAATCCGTTTTTTACGAATACATCTGGTTGGAGAAAAGAAATTTATGCATATGGATTCAGAAATCCCTGGAAGTTCAGTTTCGATCAGCCGTCAGGAAGAATGTGGCTCGGTGATGTGGGTCAATTCAGGTATGAAGAGTTGAATGTAGTTGAAAGCGGAAAAAATTACGGATGGAATAAGATGGAAGGATTTCACTGCTATCCGGATACTATGGTCTGCGATACTGCCGGCAGAAATTTTACATTGCCCGTTCATGAATATATTCACCTGGATATCACTCAGCCGTATGCAGTAATTTGCGGAAGCGTTTACAGAGGGAATAAACTTCCCGGATTGACAGGTAAACTTATATTCGCGGATTTTTCTCAGGGGAATGTGCAGTCTTTAGAATACGACGGAGTTAATCCTCCTGTGAGTGAAGTTCTTCTGGACACAACTATAAATATCACATCAGTAGATGTCGATCAGTATAATGAACCTTTAATTGTAAAATATTCAGGCTCGGACGGAAGATTTTTCAGATTGAGATATTCCGGTCCTTTGACAATTGATGTTAATGTTATAATTGAAGGTCTTTATAATCTGAATACAAACACAATGAATCTTTCTGATACAGTTACTGTGTATCTCCATGATGCATCATCTCCGTATGCAATTATTGATTCGGCAACTTCAGTAATAGATTCTGTAAATTTTAAAAGCCGTTTTAATTTTTATAATTCTCAAACCGGATTATATTATATAAAAGTAAAACATAAAAATACAATTGAAACCTGGAGTGTAGAAGGCGGTATTCAGTTTACGAGGGGATTGTTAAACACTTATGATTTTACAGATGATGAAATTAAAGCTTTTGGATCCCGGATAAAACTTATAGGAGATAAATACTGTCTGATCAGCGGAGATATAAATCAGGACGGGGTCATAAATGCAATTGACAGAGCTGCCGTTGTATCTTCTCTGGGAATGACAGGATTCTCATATACTGATCTGGACGGTAACGGAATCGTTGACACGCTTGACAGAAAAATTGTTCTGGAAAATATCGGTAATACAATTTCAGCGCCGTGAAATATTCTTATTATGGTAAAGAAAAAAATAATGATACTTAAAACAGAACTATGAAGATAAAAATATATATAATTTTATTTCTGTTTTATTTTGGAAATGCAGATGTTTATTCACAGTCCGGCAGATTTTCAATTTCTCAGACAAATGACGGATCAGTGATAGATGTCAGTATCTATGTCAGAAGCGACGCAGGTCCTGCATGGAGTATCGGCTTTGCAAGTCTTGTATTCAATTATAATAATCTGGCAATGACAAATCCTGTAGAAATTTCCGAAAGCGTTTGGGACGACAGCGCAAATGCAGAATATGCAGATCAGTTTATAGTCTCATATGATGACGGAAATTCAGTTTCAGTCGAGATTGGACTTGATACATTGCCTGCAGCCGGAACCGCAGTACAGGAAGATTCAACTCTTGTAGGAACCATAAGATTCGATATCCTTGACTATCTTGCTACACATCAGATAAGATGGAATCTGCAGTACTGCGCTGTACTTGATAATAACGGAATTGATATTACTTCAGGTATGATTTTTTCAGATCCGGAGAATTTACTCCTGCCTGTCGAGCTTACAGCATTTTATTTCAGTAAGAATAAAAACAACATCGATCTCTTCTGGACTACTGCAAGTGAAATCAACAACGACGGTTTTGATATTGAAAGAAAGAAATCATATGCTTATGAAGAATGGAACACTGTGGGTTATGTAGCCGGTAACGGTAACACAGCCGGATATTCTGAATATAATTTTACGGATAAAAATCTTTCCCCGGGAAAATATTTATACAGACTTAAGCAAAAAGACTTTAACGGAAATTTTGAATATCATTATTTATCGGGAGAAGTGACGGTAGAAATTCCTGTAAAGAATTTCCTTTCGCAAAACTATCCGAATCCGTTTAATCCTAATACGGTTATATCCTACGAAATCGCATCTCAAAGCAGCGCTGCTGTTAACGTCCGTCTGTCGGTTTATAATTCGCTCGGAAAAGAGATTTCAGTTCTTGCAAATCAAAAACAGCTTCCGGGTTATTACAGGATAAATTTTAACGGCTCGGATTTTCCAAGCGGTGTTTACATTTATGTATTGCAGACTGACGGAAAGATCATTGATTCCAAACGTATGATGCTGATCAAATAAAATTAGTCCGGAATATTTTGAACAAAACAAAGTAAATGAATTTTCCGTTAAGTCAAAATAACTAACTAATATTTTTCGTGAGAATTAAAATTTAGTCAGTTATAAAAAAATTAATTAAAACTATGCAAATCAAACTATGAAAAACAAAAGGCTTATCATCATTTTAACTTCATCAGCGTTTTTGTTACTTATACCGCTGATCGCTATGCAGTTCACAGACGAAGTCAACTGGTCAGCATTCGATTTTTTGTTAATGGGAATACTTCTTACAGGAACAGGTCTAGTATGTGAACTGATTTTAAGGAATGTTACAAAAACCGGATTCAGGATCGCACTGACAGCAGCGGCGCTCGGTTCATTTCTGTTAATATGGATGGAACTTGCCGTCGGGATTTTCGGTACTCCGTTTGCCGGAAATTAAATCGTATATTTATTGTCAGACTAAGGAAATGATTTAAGAATTTAATCTTCATAAAACAGTTTCAGTTTAAAGAATAAAAGAATTTTATAAAAAAAGCCGCAGTGAATTTTCGCTGCGGCTTTGAGTTTAGTCCGATCACGGATTACACGGATTACACGGATTACACGGATAAAACTAATTAAACTGATTAAACTGATTAAATGATTGCATGGATAAAACTGTTAAAACTGAT
>ERZ761609.946-NODE-946-length-28985-cov-10.724300_pt1 | contig 28985 bp, 32 predicted proteins | sample MGYA00511163_ERZ761609 | MGnify/ENA primary metagenome ERZ761609 (study PRJEB28899, sample SAMN02445070) | bioreactor sludge metagenome | biome: EBPR sludge | place: Australia: Brisbane, Thorneside Wastewater Treatment Plant | collected 2011-12-16 ... | reverse complement strand
GACTGGAGTTCAGACGTGTGCTCTTCCGATCTGACGGCCCAGGAGTTGCAAAGCCGTGTACAGATTATTTCGCCTTCCCTGCAAACTTCTGCTGCAGATAAATTGTTGTTTGAGCAATTGCAGCAGCAGTTAACAGAGTTCATGAACAATACTCGCTGGACAACCGAAAACTTTAAGGATGAAGAAAAGATTGATTGCAATATTTTGATGAATATTTCTGAAATGCCCAGCGCAGAAGATTTCGGTGGAACGATACAGATCACTTCTTCGCGCCCGGTTTTCAATACCAATTACAAAACCACGCTTTTCAATTATATCGATGATAATTTCAAGTTCAAGTACCAACGCGGGACTCCTCTGATCTTCTCCATCGATCAGCACAGGAATAACCTTACTTCCATTCTTGCCTTTTACGCTTATTTTATCATTGCGCTCGACTACGATTCATTCTCGCTCGAAGGTGGTACGCGTTATTTTACAAAAGCACAACAAGTGGTAAACAACGCACAATCTGCTGCAGAACCCGGGTGGAAAGCTTCCGAAAACGATCTGAACCGCTATTGGCTTGTGGATAATGCTTTGCAGGGCGTATTCAAACCTTTGCGTCAGGCTTTTTACAAATACCACCGCACAGGCTTTGATCGTATTTACGATAATGTTGCTGAAGGCAGAAAAGATGTCATCGCTTCTCTTGAGTTGATACAAGGTGTAGCGAAACAACGTCCGGCTAATATCAATGTCCGTTTGTTCTTTGCTGCGAAAGTGGATGAGATCATTAATTTATTTTCCGAAGCTCCCGCAGAGGAAAAACTGAAGGTATATAACCTTTGCCGCTCTATGGATGCCGGTAATCTTACCAAATACCAAAAGCTTACACAGGGTAAGTAATCTTTTACTGAGCTTAATTTTTTAATTACGGTTTTACCGCGAAAAGGGAAGGATGAAATAATTCATCAGATCGCCCACTTTTGTTCCGTTGCTGAGTTGTTGATTGAGCATTAATCCGCTGGCCGTATAGGTGCCTTCATAATCGAAACGTGAAATCGAATTATCGAGATCGATAAACAATCTTCCCTGGTTGATTTTGTATTTCCCGTGGGCGGTGCCGGATTTTTTGTACTCGCGTTCCAAACCCTGATTTACAATTACAGCATCGTCTCGCGAGGTGATGATAAAAACGACACTATCGTTGTAGAGTTTCAAATAGGTTTTTTCGATGTTGGAGGAATTGCTTCGTAATTGATAAAATCCGTTGAGGTTAATTTCCCGTGTTATCGATACATTTTCTTTTGCCGGGCTCCCACCTTCCACCAGTTTAAAGCGCATCGGGTTCAGTTGAAATTTTATTCCTGATGCGTCCTGCGCGAGTATTTTTTCAAAAGTGATCATCATACCGGGCTTGGTGGTGTTCAGGTAGGAACAGATCTCCGGGGGAACCTGATTGCCTTCTACTTCTCTGGTGACTTCTCCTCCGCGGTAATAGGTGATCTCGTAGTGAATGATTTTTACTCCGGCAATCTGAGAGGTAATTCCCAAGGCATTGCACAATTCTGCAGGGGTGATGTCGCCTCCTGTTTTTCCTGCAATCCTGGGGTTATTGTCTTTTAGTTTACGCACCGTAATCACTCCGGATTTATCAATGGTTTGTGCGCGTAACGAATGTTGTTCCGTGTAACAGAATGCGGCTACAAACAGCATGAAGTAGATTGATAATTTCCTAAAGCAATGGTGTGTTGGCATAGACTCAAAACGCATTTGGTGGCAGAAGGTTGCAGGAGATCATCAGCCAAAAATCAATTTTTCAAGTTCACTTGCATCCCTCACCGGTGCATCGCTGATGCGCATAGTAAAATGGTACATGGGCACTTCATTCGGAATCTTTTGAAAATCCTCCGCTGAAAACACAGCTGTTTTACCATCTGCAAGAATAATCAGAATCATATTATCCCCTTTGGGATTGTAGCCGAATTGATTAAGCATCGACGATGAATAGGGATAATACATTTTCGTTTTCCGGTTTACCAGAAATGTTTCCATGGCAACAATGGGATGTTCTTCTCCCTCTGTTTTTCCTGAAAATGTTGCGGAAAGAACACGCTCAGATGGGAATTTGTGGGGGGAGTCGCAATTGAAGGTTCCGAATTTTGCAACAGAGAAAGTACGTGCTGCCATCATGCGAACCTGATTTCCGGTGCTGATCAGAACCATTTGTCCGTAGCTGTTGGTGCTGATGCGGTTGGCGTCTGCTATTTGTTGTTTGCGTATGCGCTCTCTTTCTTTTTCTGCTTCTTTGCGGGCCATTTCTTGTCGTGCAAATTCTATTTCCTGTTTTTTGATTTCCGCTTTCAGCTCGGCTTCTTTTTTTGCCAGGTCTGCTTTTTTATCACTCAGCGTTTTTTCATAAGTGGTGAATTGCTGATCAAAACGTTTCCGCGCCATTTCGTAATCCTTGCCGTCGAACGCAGGATAAACAACAACTGTTGAGGTGTTGGGTTTTCCGTTTTGTATAACGGTTAGATCGAGGTAATAACTGATCCCTTTTGATTTTTCACGCAGGCGGACATCGTTCCATGTTTTGGAAAACCATGTGCGATCGAAATTTTTTGATTCTTCGCCCACTTCAAATCGGGTGGATTTAAAGCTCGCCATCTCCGGGAATTCCTCGGGGTCGACATTCACCAGAAAATTGTATTTGTCGGGATTGAGTTTGCGGGGTTCAACAGGCTTGCTTTCTTCGGTTTTCGCCACTTCTTTTTTGGCCTGTTCAACCATTCCGGTTTTTTTGATGACTTCAGGATGAGATTGGACAGAATGATGAGTTGTTATTTCTTCATTTGTGTTCACCTCTTTTACATCTGTAATCACCTCTTTTACATCTTCATTCTCATTTACAATTGCTTCGTTTTTCCCTTTTCCCAGATATACCCAATTGCGGGCGGCGGTATCCAATTCGTAAAAATTAAAACGGCCTTCTGCACTGGTCGATTGCATTTTTACGCTGATCGGTTTTTTCTCGTCGAGGTAAACTTTTTTTCCGTTTTGCACGCAATGAATATCGAACATACCAGCTGTTTCAAAAGCATAACGTGTTCCTGCAGAATCGTAGGTCATGGGTATGCCACTAAGCAGGATTTCAGGTACAGTGTGGTATTCGCGGTACTGCAGTTCTGCTTTTCCTTGTATCACTTTTCCGGATTCATCGGTGAGTGAATTGGCGGGGATGCGGATCTCTGTTCCTGTACTGTGTTTTAGAACTGCTCCTTTTTGATTGTCGACCGTATACGTGCTGGCCTGCAATTCTGCTCCGGGTACAGGTGGTTTTATACAGGGAGAATCTTCGCTGTAATAGCCGCTGCCCAATAAAGCATTCGCCGGAATACTATCGCTTTTTACTTCGCTGATCAGGGCTTCTTCCTGCTGATCTTCGGTTGGAGGATGTGCGGCAAAAATGGCAACAACTGCAATGGCAGCCATAGTGCCTGTAATAACAGCAGATGAAATAAACCATGTCGATTTAAAAAATGGTTTTTGCATCAGCGCCACCTGGGAAACGACCTTGCGGAAGTCCTTTCGCGACTGGATCTCCTCTGAGGATACCGGTTCCCTGTCGATGATAATTTTAGGTTTCATTATTTTGGAATATAAGTCTTAAACATTTTTTTCAGCTTCTCCAGCGAGCGGTGACCTTTTACCTTGGCATTGTTTTCCGTAATACCCAGAATGTCGCCGATCTCTCTAAAAGAACGTTTTTCAAAAAATCGCCATTCAATCATTTGCAGGTCTTCCTCGGGTAATTCCGGTAAAACCTTCTCCAGCAATCGGAACATTTCTTCGGAATGACCTTCCTCTATTTCTTCGAGGAATTCACTCACCTGACGTGTCTCAATGCTCACAACCCGACGTGTCTGATGGCTGCGTAATGCCTCATATACCTCGTTTTGCGCAATCCGGTAGAGCCAGCTTGCAAAAGGCACTCCTCTAAACTGGTACTTACCGATGTTGGTCAGTGCTTTGAGGAACACCTGTGAGCAGAGATCAAAGGCCGTGTCTTTGTCATCGATGCGCTGATGGATGTAGCGGAAGATCTGTTCGTAATACGCATTGTACAGAGGCTCAAACCGCGCGGGATCGCGTTTGGCTGCTTCAACTACCTGGAGTTCATCCTGTAGTTGTCGCTCTGTTTTATGGTATCTCGAACCGGTCTCCAACATGCTGATTAATGGCTGTTTTGACTCTATAATGAAAGCCCGCAAGAAAGTTACAGGTTATTTCTGTCTTTTTTTTCCGAACGCTTGAACAGGCCGATTTGTACCATTTCATGAATCATGCCGTTATTAGAGCTGATTTGTGCTTGATGACAACTGTTACAAAGGACCATCAGGCACAAAACACAGTCATTTTTAGTATCTTTAGTACCATGATCAGAACACTATTTCTCCTTCTAACCATTGTTGCTTTTGCTACGAACGCACGGGCACAGGACACCACCAAACTGGATATTGCCGACAATGGGGATTATTACAGTTTCAGAATGCTGGATAATGTGATCAATAATTACAGGATCATATTTACGGGCGAAAACCATGTATTCAGAAAAAGCAATTACCGGCTGGAGCTGAAAATGATGAAATACCTTTATCACAAAGCCGGATTTCGTCACTTTATTATGGAATTCGGTTTCAGCAGAGGCTGGCTGGTCGATAAATATGTGCAGACCGGCGATACTTCTTTGTTTAAAGTATTGAGCGATTATTCGTATCAGGAATATGCACTGCTTTACAAAGGACTTTATGAATTCAACAAGACCTTACCAGATACGGCAAAAATCAGAATTCACTCCATCGATATTGAACGATCGTTGAGTACGCCACTTAAGGTAATGGATCTGCTGATTCCAAAAAACAGGAAAATACCGGCTTCTATTGCATTAACAATCGAATCCATTCACTCGCTTGCGGTGATGTCGGACGATGAGCAACGCAAGGCACAACAAAAAAACAAGGAAGATTTCCGGACGGGTGCTCCGTTTTCACTCAAGCGTTCGCTCAAATTTATTTTGCAGGATCTGGATAGCAACAAAGCTGCATTTAAGGAATTGCTTGGGAACGATTATCCGGTGTTTTACAAAATCGAACAAGGGTTGCGCGCTGAGATGGATCGTTCAACGTACAACGATATGAGCGCTGTACAGGGCTATTTGTACCGTGAGCGATTTATGCATGAAAGTTTGAGAGAGTTGGCTGCTGAATTTCCAACAGGAAAATTTTACGGACAATTTGGTCGTTGCCACACTTCATTGGAGACGGAAGATGTTTGGTGTGGATTTTATGCCTTTACCACTCTTGCAACTCGTTTGGATAGCGACTCGCTGTTTAAAGGGAAAGTATTGGCAATTGCACAATATTATCCCAATGGCAGCGCACATGAAAAGGGAGTGATCGATCGTGACGGGGTAAAACCATTGCTGAAAATTTCGAGTCCCGATGGACTCACCCTCATCCATCACCGCGATGTGGTGAACGATACTGCACGTTTGAAAAATCGTTTTCAATACCTGATCATCAACCAGGCCGATCATCGCATGGATAACATGAAAGTAGACAGTACCAAACCACCTGTTGATTACAGTACCTATGAATCGACCATCTTTCTTGAAGGACATTACGGATTACTTGGTGTAAATCTGAATGCATTGAACAGTACGTTGTTTGGATTGGATCCTTCTGCAATTTCATTTACCTCTCCCTTAACAGTTGTTGGAGGATCGTACACGCAATTAGAGGATGGTGTATTTTATACATTCATGTATTCTGCAATACGCAATACTGAAATTGGATTTTCAGATTCCCTTTATTACGGATTAAAAGGCGGTTCATTTCGTTTTCGTGTGGGAGGAGATTTTGTTCGAAGCAAATGGCTGGATGTTGGTCCGTTTTTCGGTTATGGATACCAGCGATTGGTACTCACCAGAGATGAAATACTGGCAGGACCGGTAGGCTCCGGATTTTTCGGTGCAACAAATCGTTTGCGGACAAGTGTAACCAATCCATCCATTTTTCTTGAAGCAGGCGTTTCGCTGAAATTGCGTTTGAAATTTTTCTTTTTCGGAGGAACTGCAGGTTGGCAGTTGGATGTTTCGAAAAAAGGGTGGCGCGAAAACGGATCGTATGTTTCCGGCGGACCAAAAACATCGCAAAGCGGAATGGTAATAATGGGTCAGGCAGGATTTTATTTTTGATGATTAAGTATTTCTTCATAGCGTTTTTGTTTGTTCCGGTTTATTCGAACGGACAAAGCTGGACAGATGCAGATAAAAAGCAACTGAAGAAAGACTGCATGAAAGATGCGGTGAAAGCACTTATTCCCGGTGCTGCAAATGATTATTGCAGTTGCTATGTTGAAGGATTTTTGTCGCGCTTCCCGCTGAAAACGACACCGGTTTCGGATACTGCTTTGATGGTAATTGCCAATCGATGTATCGAAGAAGTAAAATACCGTTATCCCGGCGGACCATTTATCGACCGTTGGAACGATCCTGCCAAGGCATCCTTCATTTCCGGCTGCAAACAGAAACTGCTGAACGTAAAAATGGATGCAGACGCATATTGTCAGTGCATGCTGGTAAAAGTAATGGAAGTTCAACCCGATCCCCGATTGGTGAATGCCATTGATCCGCTGATTCTCGATAAGATCGCCTCTGCATGTCTCGGTAGATAGTTTGCGAAACATTTCCTTTATTTTCGGAATCACTTAGAATTTCCCGTATTACTTCCAAATCCGCTTGTTTAAACTTATTAAGAGCGAGTACAATTTTTAAACAAGTTTTTTCGCTGAGGTCAATAAGTTTTCCCATGTGCAATCTGCCTTTATCTTATTATTGCGGAACAAACACAAGTCATGGAAAAGATCATTTCTCTTATTGCTAACCGAATCGGATTGCGTGTTCCCCAGGTGGTGAATACGGTTAAATTGCTTGACGAAGGCGCGACCATCCCTTTCATTTCCCGTTACCGTAAAGAGATGACCGGCAGTATGGATGAAGTGGAAGTGATGCGTGTAAAATTCGAATACGATAAGCTGAAAGCACTGGTTACGCGCAAGGCAGGCATTCTTGAAACAATTGAAGAACAAGGAAAGCTGACACCTGAATTGAAAGCGAAAATTGAAGCTTGTTATGATCCTACCGATCTTGAAGATCTCTATCTGCCCTATAAGCCCAAGCGAAAAACCAGATCCGTTGTTGCCCGCGAAAAAGGATTGGAGCCACTTGCTTTAAAATTATTTGCGCAAAAAGATAACGATGTGGAATCGCTTGCCGAGAATTTTCTTTCGGATGAAGTTAAAACAGTGGAAGATGCATTGGAAGGTGCGCGTGACATTATTGCGGAGATGATCAGCGAAGATGCAACTGTGCGAAACAAAATTCGTTTTTTGTATTCACGCGAGGCACAGGTATCCTCCAAACTGGTGAAGGGAAAAGATTTGGATGGTGCAAAATTCAAGGATTATTTCGATTGGAAAGAGGCATTGTCGCGCATTCCATCACACCGTTTGCTGGCAATGTTCAGAGGAGAAAACGAAGGTTTTTTGCGTGTTCGCATCGGTGTTGATAAAGAAGAAGCGTTGGAAGTAATCGAACGTCACGTCGTAAAATCGCGCAATGAAAGTGCTGACCAGGTAAAAGATGCCATTGCCGATTGCTGGAGTCGTTTACTCGAGCCTTCGATTGAAACGGAATTTAGAATTTCATCCAAGGAAAAAGCCGATGAAGGAGCAGTAAAAGTATTTGCGGAGAATTTACGTCAGTTGTTGTTAAGTCCGCCATTGGGACAAAAACGTATTCTCGCGCTTGATCCCGGATTCAGAACCGGATGTAAATTGGTGTGTATTGATGAAAAAGGAGATTTGATTCATAACGAAACCATTTATCCTCATCCGCCGCAAAGTGAAACAGCCGATGCCATGCGTACTTTATCGCGCTTGGTGGAGCAATATAAAATTGAAGCGATCTCCATTGGCAACGGAACCGCCAGTCGCGAAACGGAGCAATTTGTTAAGCGTTGTCGTTTCGATCGCGAGGTAAAAGTATTTGTTGTGAGTGAAGCTGGTGCTTCCATTTATTCTGCATCATCGGTGGCGCGCGAAGAATTTCCGAGTTACGATGTTACCGTACGCGGTGCAGTTTCTATCGGTCGCCGACTGATGGATCCGCTTGCTGAGTTGGTGAAGATCGATCCGAAAAGTATTGGAGTAGGGCAGTACCAGCACGATGTTGATCAGGGAATGCTCAAGCGCGAACTGGATGCGGTGGTGGAAAGTTGCGTGAACAACGTAGGCGTTTCGCTCAATACCGCTTCCAAACATTTGCTCACTTACGTTTCCGGATTGGGTCCTATTCTTGCAGAAAATATTGTAGAGTTCAGATCGAAGAATGGTCCTTTCCGTTCGCGTGAAGATCTGAAACAAGTACCGCGCTTGGGTCCGAAAGCATTTGAACAATCTGCCGGATTTTTGCGTGTGGAAGACAGTGCGAATCCTCTTGATAATTCTGCAGTTCACCCGGAGAGTTATGCGATCGTGGAGAAGATGGCGAAAAAACTGGGCAAGCAGGTAAAAGAGCTGATTGGTAACGATACCATCACCAAACAATTAAAAGCCGATGAATTCATAACGGAAAAAGCAGGAAAGGAAACGGTGCAGGATATCATCAAGGAATTGGCAAAACCAACCCGCGATCCGCGCAAAGCAGCGAAGGTGTTTGAATTTGCCGATGGTATTTTTAAAATGGAAGATCTGCGCGAAGGAATGATCGTTCCTGGCATTGTTACCAACATAACCAATTTTGGTTGTTTTGTGGATGTGGGAGTGAAACAGGATGGTTTGGTGCATGTTTCTCAATTGGCGAACCGTTATGTAAGCGATCCCAATGAAGTGGTTAAGCTGCACCAGCATGTAAAAGTGAAAGTGATGGAAGTGGATATTCCCCGCAAGCGAATTGGATTATCCATTAAGGAAGCGGAGTAGACGAATAGATTTTTTTATAGGAAAAGCCCTGTGAATTTCATTGGGCTTTTTTAATTGGATGTTGTTGTATTAATCGCTCAGAACAAGGAATGCATCAACGCCGAAACCATGATGTAATATTGGTTCAATATAAACCGAATTTGAAAGTGTTGTAAACGGGAATGATGGTTTATTCTCTTTACAGATTGTTATTGGAAAGCCATCTATTGTTTGCCCTTTTTTAGAAGCATCATCGGTTAGATAACCCATGTGAATTTCATCACCTGTGCCAAGGTGTATAAAGATCAGTTTCTTTCTTTCGTGCCTAAATATTCGGATCGAACTGACCTGAAGTGAACTTATTCTTATTCCTTCCATATTCCTGTAGGCTTCATTGTGTAAACTATCTCTTGGTATATCGATGAAATAGGATTTTTTATTGTAAACTATAAATGAAGAGTCCAGGTTTTTATTATGCACTAACGAGATAATATTGCACTTCTGTTGAAAATCGCATAAGGAAAGATATTCCGGTGTAAGGTTTTTTATTGCAGGTTGATTGGTTTTGATTTGTTTCATCCCCGTGCTGAAAACTGTTTTAAGTTTTGCAAGAACTGTTTTGTCTTCAAAATTTACGATGCCTGTGTCCAAAATAGAAGTGGAAAAGAGCCGTTGGTTCAGGTCGTATTTTGAAATGTATGCCTTGTAGTACCATACAATTTCCGGTTCATCAGATAAGGTATCTGAGGGTGTTGGTCCAAATTGTCTATTCATTAAGAATTCCACGCAAAAGAGTGTATCAGAATACACCCCAACAGGAAAATTTTTATGCTGAAATGCGTTTAAACAGCTATTACCATCCACGGGCAAACAGAAACATAGAAGCAAAAGAGGCAGCCATTTCATCGTGATCGTTTTTATTATTCAGAATTGAGTTGAATACAAGGGTATAACGTCTTTTAATCTTCAAACTCTATCCTCACCGTATCATTCAGTTTCAGGCCGAATAATCCTGACGCTCCGCCGCCTGAGCCTTCTACGCCTTTGTTGATAGCGATTTCCAGGTGACCGGATGCGCCAAAGAGTGCGAGCTTCTCTCCTTCGGGAACATCGCCATAAGTGCTGCTTATCTCGTTGATCTCGTAATCTTCGCTGCGGAAAAGCAGGGTGAATTTGCGTCCCTTCCGCACTTGCTCAAACAATTCGCGGGTGATGTTGGTGATCACGTTGCCGTAGAAATCGATGTATATTACAGTGCCTTTTAGCATGCCGGATTCTACCACGGGACGAAAAACGGCTCTTTCGCGGATTTCTGCATGGGGTAGTCCGATCTCCTCCAGTGGTGTGCCGGCAGCAAGCAGACAGGCAATGGGGGCGAACACATTTTTCATGGGAAAGCCTCCCGGATCTTCGTTCAGTTGGATGGTAATCTCAAAAACCTCCTCCGGCGCTTCGTCGAAAAGCAGGGAGAAAATACCATTGTCGGCCCCGATAAAGGTGTGACCCTTGTGCCTGACAACCAGGTGTCCTGCTTCATCGCGCATATCGAAAGGCCCTTTTCTGCTGATTTTTTCGGGGTTGATGCCAATGATATGAATGCTGCCCTGCGGGAATGAAGGGTAGGAGTTGCGGAGAACAAAGGAGGCCTGTGCAATGTCGAAAGGGGCTATGTGGTGAGAGATATCCACGATCCTGCTGTCGGGCAGGCGGCTGAGAATGGCACCCTTCACCGCGGCCACGTAGAAATCGCGGTCGCCCATATCGGAGGTGAGGGTGATGATGGCCATTCGGGAAATTGCTATTTTTGAAAACAAAAGTAATCCAAAAAAACAGCAAGCCCACTTTTTGTGTGCTGTGATCTAAATCCAATTCAATTGAAAGAAAAAGTTTTTGAGATCAATGCAATCAATCCCATCGAATTATTCGGGGTAAATGATGCCAAACTTGATCTCATCCGCAAGCATTATCCAAAACTCAAACTCGTTGCCCGTGGCACCACGCTCAAGGCAATTGGCGATCAGGATAACCTGGAATCGTTTGAGAAGAAACTGGAGCTCCTCATTGAGCACTACAACAAATACCATCGCCTCACCGAAAGCAATATCGAACAGCTTCTGCTCGACGATTCTTCTGAAGCGGTGAAACCTACAGGTGGCGATGAGGTGTTGGTCTATGGCAATTCCGGATTGCAGATCAAGGCGCGTACTCCCAATCAGCGTAAACTGGTGGAGAAAATGGCGGAACACGATATGGTGTTTGCGATTGGACCTGCAGGTACAGGTAAAACCTACACTGCCGTAGCGCTTGCTGTGCGTGCACTCAAGAACAAGGAGGTGCGAAGAATCATTCTTACACGTCCTGCTGTTGAGGCCGGTGAGAATCTGGGTTTCCTCCCGGGTGATCTCAAGGAAAAACTCGATCCTTATCTGCAACCGCTCTACGATGCCTTGCGCGAAATGCTGCCGCCCGAAAAATTACGCGAATACCTCGAACAGGGAACCATTCAGATCGCTCCACTGGCTTTTATGCGTGGAAGAACGCTTGATAAGGCTTTCGTTATTCTGGATGAAGCGCAAAACGCTACCGAAGCACAAATGAAAATGTTCCTCACCCGTATGGGAATGAGTGCGAAGTTTGTCATTACCGGCGACGTCACACAGGTCGATCTTCCACGTCACCAGCCTTCCGGATTGATTCGCGCTATTCGTGTATTACAGGATATTGAAACCATCGGATTTGTGTTTCTCGATGGTCGCGATGTGATTCGCCATAAACTGGTGAAATACATCATCGATGCATTTGAGAAAAAAGGAAATACAGCAGACGAAGCGGAAAATCCTCCTAAGGGACGCATCGGCGGACAAGAGAAAAAAGAAGAGCACAGAGATGCTGTAAAAACAAAAAAAACGACATCACGAACTCCCATTCGTAAATCAGCAAGAAAATAATGGCAACAACTATGAACGCACTCACCGCTACAGATTTTAAGTTTCCCGGACAAAAAAGTTTCTACAAAGGAAAAGTCCGCGATGTGTACAATATCAACGATCAGTTCCTGGTAATGGTGGTGAGCGATCGCATTTCTGCTTTTGATGTGGTGTTGCCCAAGGGAATTCCTTACAAAGGACAAGTGCTCAATCAGCTTGCCGGACATTTTTTATCGGCCACTTCCGATATCGTTCCCAACTGGGTGATCGCACAACCGGATCCGAATGTAACGATCGGACATTTATGCGAACCCTTTAAAGTGGAGATGGTCATACGCGGATATCTTGCAGGCCATGCGGCACGCGAATACAAAGCAGGAAAACGCATTTTGTGCGGGGTGAAATTGCCGGAAGGATTAAGGGAAAACGACAAATTACCTGAACCTATCATTACACCAACCACCAAAGCCAGCGAAGGACACGATGAAGATATTTCGCGCGAGGAGATCATTGCCAAGGGAATTGTGAGCGAAGAAGATTATGTGCAACTCGAAAAATACACACGCGCCGTTTATCAGCGTGGAGTAGAAATGGCTGCTGAAAAGGGATTGATACTGGTCGATACCAAATACGAATTCGGAAAGAAGGACGGGAAGATCTACCTGATCGATGAAATTCATACTCCCGATTCATCGCGTTATTTCTATATGGAAGGCTACGAAGAACGTCAGGCCAAAGGAGAAGAGCAAAAACAACTCTCCAAGGAGTTTGTGCGTCAGTGGTTAATTGCAGGCGGATTTCAGGGGAAAGACGGTCAACAGATTCCGGAAATGGACGATGCTTTTGTAAGCAGCGTAACCGAGCGCTATATCGAACTGTATGAAAAAGTGAGCGGAAAGAAATTCGAACGCGGAACAACTACTGCCATTGAGCAGCGGGTGTACGATAATGTGATGCGCTTTTTAAAGGCGACGGTGTAAGAACTTTCAGTACGCCTGAAATTTCACCCGGAAAAAAATCAAAGCAGGAATTGTTGTTTTGGAAAACGAAGATCAATCCAGAATCTGGTTATCATCGTGCACCTTGATGATGGTGGTAATGGTTTGCAGTAATTTGAACTTTTCTTCCTTTTCAGCTTCAGGATTGGAAAAATAGCTTTTCAGCTGAATTAAAGCGTCCATGATCTCTTCTTCGGGGAAAGGTGGGTCGAGGTTCTCGATGATGGTTAAAACCTCCAGCGTTTGCATGTAATTGCCCTGTAAGGCGATGCGCGCCAGGGTGGAAAGATGTTCCCGTGTATCCAATCCTGCATTCCAGAAAATGGTGAGGATCTGTTCGCGTGCAGGGATGAATTCTTTTTCGTCCAGCAATTCAATGAGTGCTTCCGTTACGGTATTGTCTTTTAACTCGTAAAGCAGGTTGGTCAGCTCCGTTTTAATTGCACCTTCTTCCTTCAGCCAGAGGCGTACAAGGTCGGGTATGAGTTCACGGTTTCCTTCGGCGCGTATTTTTTTGATGGCATCAAGCACAATGGTTTCCTTACCGGAAAGCAGTTCTTCGCGCAGTTGTTTGATAAGGGCAGGTTTTGTAGACATGGGGTAAAGGTAGTGTTTAGTGTGCTAATGTGTTAATATGCTAGTGTGTTAATATGCTAATGTGCTAGTGTGTTAATATGCTAATGTTTTAATATGATAGTGTGCGAATCCCGACGCTTCGGTCGGGATGGTTCTCCTACTGTCGAACCATATGCTAGTTGTGACGCTTAGGTTGGTTCTCCATTGGCCGAACTATATGACAGTGTCTTAGATCTTCTTCGTCCTCGTCTTCGTCTTGTAATGGACCGCTAAGGGAAAGAGGGAGGAAGATGTACTTTTTAAGCATATGGAGCCAACTACGGTGCCTAGCGAAGGGTGTATCACTCGAAATTTGTTCAACCGTTCACTGTTCACCGATTACCAAATTTCAATCATAGACTGATTTGAGGCATATTCTGGAACTCCTAGGTCACAAAAGCAGCAAGACGACTGAAATATACACCCATGTGTCTACAAAGTCGATCCAACAGATAAAGAGTCCGTTTGATGATTTGGAAATTTAACTGAATTTCATGATCTTAGCTAAGGAGGATAAAACCAGACATAGCACGCCGAATCAGCTAGATATGGATGGAAAATCCAGACATATAAACGAGTTACCGGCAAGGCTTTGACGACACACCGACAGTAAAACAATAACTATGGCAGACATAATTTTTTGCTCATTTCCTAAGACAGAAAGACCTAAGGACTTTTCAATAAATGTTGCTACTATTTTCAAGACACATCTTGCAAGTATTTCAACTGTTGACCTGGCAAAGGGACTTGAAAGTGATGAAGTATTAGAAACATTGAGACCCGACTTAGAAGCATTAGGTTTTGAAGTTGAGAAAAGCAAAAAGAAAATCGACAAAATTCACAGACCTGTATTTTTTGGTGACAACGGAGAACCAACTGTGAGTTATGAAATTGATGCATTTCACAAGGATTGGAAATGTGGCCTTGAAATAGAGGCAGGCAGAGCTTGGATGGGCAATGCAGTTTACCGAGACTTAGTTCAAAGCTTAGTTATGGCAGAGCTAGAGCATTTAATTTTAGCTGTTCCGCAGACCTACAAATACAACTCCAACGGTAAGCCTTTAATAAGTAAGGACTATGAAAACGCTAAAAATCTTATTGACACAATTTTCAGCCATACAAGATTTAGATTACCATACAGCCTGACACTCATCGGATACTAAAATTGACAATGCAAGAATTGACTTTTAAAATACTTGATAAGGCAAAAATTACGACCGACATCGCTAATTCATTTATTGAATTGCTAGTTAAGCAAGGCAAAGTAGATAAACCGACAGTAGATAGAATAAAATCTTGCAGACAATTATCACTTTGCTATGCGGACAGTAAACTAATTGGCATTGGTGCAATTAAGCCAAAGACTAAATCCGACTTTGCTACAACAAAAGCAGACCTGATGAACATCGAGCAACAATTTGTTTGGGAGCTTGGGTATTTTTTTATTGACGACAATTATAGAGGTTATGGTATTTCCACAACCATTGCTCGACTTCTGCTAAAAGGCAAAGACAAGGAGAATATCTTAGCTTCAACTGAACTTTATCCTGACAACGTTATGATAAAAGTTCTTGAAAAGTTTGGGTTTAGACAATATGGAAAACCTTGGTTAAGCAAACGACACGATGGAACTCTCGGACTATTTTTAAAATTTAAAGTAGGTGAAACAATTGACAACAAACCAACAACTAAGAAGTAGCCCAGCCGGTAACAGCGTGTTTGCGCCAGGCGGGTTTAATCGTTTCTATGAAGTTGAATTATATTTGAAGTGCGGTCGCTGCCAAGAAGTCTCTACTTCGAAGCCGCCCAGCGCAAAACACGCGAACCGTTGGCTGCAAGGCTAACAAACCCGACAATTCACTATAATTGTGACATTTAATTAGAATATGAAAACAAAGAAAAGGATAATAAAGCCGACAACGAGAAAAAAACAGCTTCCGAGAGTTTCGGGGGTTGACTTGTTTTGTGGAGTTGGCGGACTAACTCACGGACTTTTAAAAGCAGGTATAAAGGTAAGAGCAGGTATTGATTTAGATACGAGTTGCAAATACGCTTATGAAGTAAACAACAAAGCCGAATTTATTGGTGCGGACATAACTGAAATAACGGGCGAACAAATCCGAAAGTATTGGCAGAAAGACGAAGTGAAGATTTTAGTTGGTTGCGCTCCTTGTCAGCCATTCTCCACTCATGCAAATAAATTGAAAGACCAAGAAAAAGAGCAAGGAGACAAATGGAATTTATTAAATGAGTTTATAAGATTAGTAAGAGAGACAACCCCCGACATTATTTCAATGGAGAATGTAACTAATCTTTCAAATAAGCAAGTTTTCCAAGACTTTGTATCTCAACTTCAAAAATTGAAATACAAGGTTAAGTATCAAAATGTCTATTGTCCTGACTATGGCATACCACAAAAGAGAAGAAGACTTGTATTACTTGCATCTCGACTTGGTGAAATTGATTTAATACCCCCAACACATAAAAAAGAAAAATACAAAACCGTAAGAGACGCAATATCACATTTAGAGCCAATAGAAAGTGGTGAAATAAGCGATAAGGATAAACTACACTTTACAACTAAGCTGACAGATATAAACTTGCGAAGAATAAGAGCATCAGTTCCAAACGGAACTTGGGAAGATTGGGACGAAAACCTTTTGTTAGAGTGTCATAAGAAGGAATCAGGTAAAACATACAAAGCCGTTTACGGGCGAATGACTTGGGATGAACCTGCACCAACAATTACTACTCAATTTTACAACTACGGAACAGGTCGCTTTGGTCATCCTGAACAAGATAGAGCCTTGACTATTCGTGAAGCATCCATCCTACAAAGTTTCCCGCCAAAGTATAAGTTCGTTGATAAAAAACAGGAAGTTCTCTTAACTCGCATTGGCACTCATATCGGCAATGCGGTTCCTGTAAATCTCGGTTTAGCTATTGGTAAAAGCATACTCAAACATTTAACCGAAATCAACAATGGATAATTTTACTTTCAATATCTCATTAAGTGTTCTGAATCACTTGGGACGAAACTTATACAGGAATTTTATTACAGTTCTTGGTGAAGCCATATCAAACTCTTGGGATGCAGATGCTAAAAATGTATGGATTTATATAGACAGGGAAAACAATCATTTAATCATAAAAGACAACGGTGACGGAATGACATCAGATGATTTTCAAAATAAATTTTTGAAAATCGGCTATTCTAAAAGAAAAGATGGAGCAGATAAAACGAGTTTGCAAAGACCTTTCATTGGACGAAAAGGCATCGGAAAGCTTGCTCTTTTATCTTGTGCAAAAAGAATTCATATTTTATCTAAGACAGCGGATTCTGATTTTGTTGGTGGTGTTATTGATAATTCAGGCTTGGATAATGCTATCCACGATGATTTAACCCCTCAGCAATATCCATTAGAAACAGTAAATCTTGAACTTTTCGGAAATCATCTTGACGGTTTTGAAAAGGGAACAATAATCTATTTTGAGAGCATTAACGATGGTATTAAAAATAGAATAGAATACATCAGAAAACTGATAGCTCTCTTTTTCAGATTCTCTTTAATTGACGAATCTTTTAAAATCTCCCTTAATGACGACCCAATAACATTAAATGAGTTGAACGACTTATCCCAAAGCACTCAGTTTGTATGGCAAATTAACTCAATTGATGACCCATATCTAAAGGATAAAATTTCAATTACACACGACCATATAAAACGATATGAGAAATTGACTTCGTCTTTGGCAATCAAAGGTTTTATAGCTTCTGTTCTCGAACCAAAGTTTCTCAAAATCCGAAACACGCAAGAGAAGGTTACTTTGGACTTGTATGTTAATGGACGATTAAGAGAGAAAGACCTTTTGAAACATATTCCGTCTGCTAGACTTGTTGAAAGCTATATATACGGACAAATTCACTTTAATGGCTTAGATGGCGACAAGGACAGATTTACAAGTAGCCGAGAAGGAGTTATTGCGGACGACCCATTATTTCAATCGCTTCTTTCTGATTTGAAAGAAAACATAATGAAGAGAATTATTGAAGATTGGGATAAATGGCGTGTAGAATTAAGACAAGATGGTGATTCAGAGAATACAACTCGAATGACCAAAAAAGAGAGAAAATCAAAAGAGTTAGTTAATACAATTTCTGACGAATTCGTTCCGACAAAAGAATCAATTTACCGCAGCAAAGTTGACGAGTGGCTCGACAGTTTAAGTAAGGATGCTGAATTTAATGTTACAACTTACGCAGAGTGTTTTATAAGTGAAAATCTACTCCGCAATTATATCAATCACAAACCTGTTCCTTTATCACCAGAAGCCATATCTGAAAGCAAGAAATGGAGAGACAAAGAAGAAGCAAATAAAAATACTGCAAACATTAGCTTTGACTTACGTCAATCAAAACAAGACCTTGTTTACTTGGATATGGATAACTTAGCCAACTTAATTGAAAAAGTTGACCCAGTTAAACAAGCAGGACTATCAAGGGATGCAAAGGAGTATAAACCTATCCGTGATGCAATGGCTCATACTGCTTTATTGACACATAACGCCAAACAACGACTAAACTCGACATATGAAAATATTAAAGCAAGAATTAAAAAAATACTCGGATGACAAGAAGCCCAGCAGCCAACAGGTGTTTGGCTCAATGGCGGGTGACGTGGTTAATTGAACATTATACCTCGCATTCCCGCACGTGCGGGATGGTGTATTGACAGTTTTGTGCTCCGAAATCCGCCACTGCGCCAAGCGCCAAAACGTTATCAGTAATTCTATTGGCGACCGTGCAACCATCAAACAGACGGACTTGAACAACTTTTTCAGACAACTTGGGACAACAACTGACACTGCTTCTAATGGCAACGTTTCAAAAATAAATTTGTAAAAAAGGCCCACCCACTCAATGCACAAAACACACTTTCATTTTTTCCCAACGCACAAACCCACCCCAAAAAAAATGTAAGAGTGTTTTCGCCAACGCTTTGTTTCACGATTCAGAATTTATGCCTACTTTTGACACTTTAGTCCAAAACAGTTTGTCCAAATGAGTAACGAAGAAAACTTTGGTGATTACATCAGGAAATCAAGAGAAGCAAAGGGACTTCCTTTGCGAAAAGTAGCTGCACACCTTGATATTGACACTTCTACTTTGAGCAAAGTAGAACGAGGCGAAAGACCAGCTTCACCCGATTACTTGAAACCGCTTTCTGAAATTTTGCAACTTGACTTGAAAGAGGTGCAATCAAAATTCATTGCAGACAAAATCAACAAAGAACTTGGTGGACTTGAACATTTATCACACGGTTTGAAAGCCGCAGAAAAAAACATTAAAAGCAAGAAAGTATGAAGCTTAGAGAACTTGCAGATATTAAGCAGGGCTTAAAAGTTGAGCCACAACTTCTAAAAAAGGAGAAGAGACCTGACGGCATCTACTTTCAGTTTTTACAAGCAACTGATTTTAATGAAGGCGTTAGTTCATTCATCAGACAAAACGAACTGAGAAAGATTGAGGGCTATTCCCCTAAAGTTCTTTTGTCTTATGGCGATTACATTATTTACAAAAAGGAAGGTAAATATCAGTTTTTAAGAAACGAGAATTTTAGCGGACAAACAGTTTTGGGCAATGGCTTAATTGGTTTAACTGCTGAGTTCGGAATCCTGAAAGATTTTTTAAGCAACAAGAAAAACAGAAAATACTTCTGCGATGAATTAGACCGTATTGAACGAGAATCAGGTTCATTATCTATTCCCTTAATTGGACATATTGAAATCGGGACGGATAATATTCTTGAACTTGAAGAATCAAATAAGGCAGAACAAATAGGAATAAGACAACCAATTAAAGTAAGTGATTGGCCATTCCGTATTGCACAACGCACCATCACCATTGACAAACTATTAAAGCGAATTGACCATAATGAATTAATTCTTGATTCGGAATTTCAACGCAGACCCGGACTTTGGGATTTGATAATCAAAAGCCGCTTGATTGAATCTATGATTTTGCGACTCCCTTTACCTGCTTTTTACTTTGATGGCACAGACGATAATCGTTGGTTAATTATTGACGGTTTGCAACGCTTAAGTGCCGTTAATTCCTTTGTGAAAGGAGAGTTTGGCTTAGAAGGACTTGATTACCTTCCTGAACTTGAAGGAAAGGATTTTGCCAGTTTGGAAAGGACGCACCAACGCAATATTGAAGAGTTTGAAATTATGGGATACATCATTGAAAAAGGAACTCCCAAAAGTGTTACATACAAAATATTCAAGAACATCAATACAAGTGCTCTTCGCCTTGAACCACAGGAAATCCGACATGCAATTAATCCAGGAGTGCCAGCAGAATTTTTAAAATTGATTGTAGAAAAAGAATGGTTTAAGAAACCAATATTGCACACACAACGAGAAGTGGACAGAATGAGTGATAGAGAAACAGCATTGCGATTTATTGCATTTCAACGAAAACGATTTTCAGAATATAAACCACACATTTCAGAGTTTCTTGACGAGGCAATGACAGACATTTATGAAATCACTACTCACAAAAGAGAAATTTATTTAAAAGAAATGGAGAGCATTTTCAATGTGCTGTATTCTGTTTTTGACAATCATGCTTTCAGCCGTTCTATGTTTGACGATTCCCGTCAGTATGGACACAACAGCATAATATTTGAGTTAATGACATACGGAGTTTCCATTTTGCCGAGTGATAAAAGAAATCTACTTGCTACACCAGAACTAAAATTTAAAGAAACAGTTATCAATCATTTCATATCAAAACCCCACAGATTTTGGGAAACAGATTACTCTTATACACAAGAAAATTTGCGGAAAAGATTTGAAGAAATTGAACAGCTGGTAAAGAAAATTATAAAATGATACAGAAAATTAAAATAAAGAACTTCAAGTCAATTCAGTCGGCAGAAATAGCCGTTGGCAACTTGAATCTGTTTACTGGAGTAAATGGTTCGGGGAAAAGCACCTTTTTACAAAGCTTGCTTTTGGTTCGGCAATCCTTTTTGTCAGGGAGTTTATTTCGTGAGCCATACACACTCAAACTAACTAATGGTGAGGGCTTGGTAAATCTTGGAACATTCAGAGATGTAATTTGCCATCAATCAAAGAAGGGAGAAGAAATTGTTGAGCTGACTGTTTCGTTTGACAACAATGAACTTCAAATTATTTCAGAACTTTACAGTGTAGAGAATCGTGATTTGAACACATTGAGAGTAAAGCTAAGTGATTCAATTTTCAATTATGACAAGAACAATCTTTTTAATAATTACTGTCAATACTTAGCGGCAGAAAGGATTGAACCGAACGAGGATTATCCAAGGTTTAGTCAAACAAACGAATTGTTAGGCAAACGAGGTGAATACACCGCCAACTACCTTGAGAAATACGGGACAAAAGACATTGCAATTCGTGGGCTGAGTTTAAATGATAACCCAAACTCATTTGCTTTAATTAGTCAGGTGAACGATTGGATGGGTGAAATCTCAAAATCAATTGAAGTTATTGCTACTGAGAATCTCAAAACAAACAGGATTGAGTTAGCATACCGCTATAAGTTGTCTGACGGAACTCCATCACAAAATCAAAAACCTCAGAATGTTGGTTTCGGTATCACTCACACATTACCAATAGTCGTTGCAGTTCTATCAGCACAAAAAGGCAGTGCAATTTTTATTGAAAACCCAGAATCTCATTTACACCCAAGCGGACAAGCCCGATTAGCTTTTCTATTTGCCAAGGCAGCACAAAACGGTGTGCAACTATTTATTGAAACACACAGCGACCATATCATAAACGGCTTGCGAGTTGCGGTGAAAAAGAAAATGATTGAGAAGGAAAATGTATTCCTCAATTATTTTTCAAAAGACAATTATGGTTTGAGTGAGATAAAACGAATAGAGGTTCAAAGCGGTGGCGGTTTGACGGAATGGCCTGACGGCTTTTTTGATGAGTGGGATAATTTATTAAACGAACTTTTGTAGCTGATATGGATTTTACTCTGAATGAATTATCGCTGGCGACATTGTCCAGTAAAGATGAAGCAATAAAAGCTTTCATGCAGTTATCTGATGTGGCAGCTTCATTGGAATCAATTGGATTTAAAACAATGAAGATATGGGACAAGTCAATTTTTTACACTCACCCATTTCACGCTAATACGACATTGATTGGTTGGTTAAAACAAAAACACTTTCTCACAAACGAAGAAAAAGTTCGTAGTCAAAAATTAAAATCTATAATTCAGAAGAAAGATTCTGATTGGACTGACCAAGAAAGAACTTTGATTGTTGAATGCCCAATAGTTGGTATTCAGTTACAGGACAACCAAGCTATTTCAGAAGGTTTAAAAATTGCCTGTCTTTACAACACCATTGCTGTAAGTTTTAATTCTTCCACTCAATGGAATAAATCATCACTTGATTTAATTCACATGACGGAAAATGAGCAAGGCGAAACATTAGAGCAAAGCGTATGTGTAAAACATGCTTCTTTGTTAACTCACATTGACGAACAAAAGGAATGGCTTGATTATTTGATTGCTCATAAACTAATTGGAACAGATTGGAACCCTTCCGAAAACTATTTCCCACATTTAGAATTTTCAAACGCATTGATTGAAAATGAAAATTGGGAAACATTCAAACAAAAGCGTGACGGAGCAAAATCAAATCAAGAAAGGTTAGCTGTAATCATTGAGATTGGTAAGAAAGTAGCAGAAAGAAACTCATACTCACATGACAACCGAGTAAGCACAATAAACACAAGTGATACTGTGAAACGAATAGTTTTTGGTGCAGGTAAAGGAAAAGATAAAATTTACCTTTCTATTGACTTGGAAAAAGGCGGCTTTGAAGTTTGCAATTATTTAGGTGAACACATTGGCGAATACTTTTATGACGGCTCAGAAATATCAGGTAAAAAAGCTGGACATGACATTAGAGTAAAATCTTAAATCAAATGGGAGAAGCCAACGCACAAAAAAATACACTCTTAAAAAACGCACAAGCCAACGCTGAAAGCATTTTTTTAAAGAGAGTATTTTTTTCGCCACCTCAAAAAGCCACCCTTCCTTTTTTTACAAATTTATTTTCCCCACCGCACAGGTTCATTGGTAATCGGACGGTTACAGATTTTAATGTAAATCCCTTCGGATAAAGTGTGTGCTGGCTTGACACGACACATCTTCGAACGGAAAGAAGAGCAGCCGATAACAGCACCTTCAAGAAATTGGCGGTTCATTGGTTAAATGAAGTTTTGTGCTTCTTATCAAGTTCAGTGCTGGCAGACAGTTTTGTGCTTCGAAATCGCCAACTTCTTGTAGCTGCAAACCGTTGTGCACTATGCAACGGACGACCGTAACTAAATAGAAAGACAGGATAAGACAAACACATATGAGAATTTTATTGACCTTTTTGACTTTGACAATTAGCCTAAATTCATTTGCGACAGAATGGTTAACTTATTATATATATTTTGAAACCGAATACATACAAGGACCTTGGAAACGGTTATACATTGTTGAGCAATCAAACTATAAATACTTGACAGTTGAAGCGTATGAAGATTTATTTGGTTCAGATGACGAGCAACTAGTTCAAAAATTTCTTTCAAGATTGAAGAACAAAAAACCTGATCTCTACAAGTGGTCATACGACTTGTCCTTTCTTGGCGACACAGTTGTAATTACGACAAAGGAATAACCCAAAAACGTAGAAACAATTAAGAACGAAGTAACAGCGACTTTGACATTTAATAACTTCAAAGCTGTAAAGTGCAACTTTGGAGACAACTCTGAAACGCTTACAAATAAAGACTTGACACTTCCATATTTTGACTTAGTTTCTACACAGACAACTGAAACGACAAAAATTCAAGAACCAATCGAACAAAATAAAATAGTTGAACCGACCGAAACTAAAAATCCATTGACAACTTGGTTATTCATATCAATTATTTTAAACTTTGGAATTGTTGGACTTTTGATAATGAAAAAAACAAAGAAATAACCACAGGGCATAACAACCGTCAAGCACCAGCCCAAAATGTCACTTCGCAACAAAACTAAATTGAAAGAAAATAACTTTATCTTCGAAACTATAATTTACTTTAATAGTTGGGCCGAGCGCCTGGTGTCAAACCGTTACGCCCAATGCTACGGACGAATGAGTGACCGTATAATAAACAGAGAAAAATGAGACATATTTTATTCTTATTCATCAGTATAGTTTTGGTTTGTGCGAACAATAGTTTGGTAGCGCAGATTCCCGAAAAGATATATGGCAAAAACACGGTGCTGAAATCTAACGAATACTATTTACAGCAAATTCCTTTATGGAAAAACGAGATTGACATGAACCCAAAAAATGCAGACGCTTGGTTTAATTATTATCGTGCAAACAGAAACGCATACATAAAAGGTGAAGAAGACAATTCGCAAAAATCAAAAGGTATTTCACGTTTTGACCGTTTGAAAAACATTGTTGATGAAATGGAAAAACAAGTCCCAAACTCCTATGAATACAACTTTGTAAAATGGCTTAATGGGAATAATGACTTAAATCTGTTTCCGTATCTTGAAAAAGCTCATAACCTTTCACCCAAAAGTTCAGAACCTATAATGAGCCTTATATTTTACTATGAAATTAAAGGTGACTATGTCAAAAGAGATGAAAAAATTGAAGCGTTTTATGCGATAGGTGATTATTCGCCAGGTCTATTAAATTACAGCTACAATTTACTATCCGCTTTGGAAACAGACGCTATCGTTTTTACTGAGGGAGATAAAGACACAGAGGCAATTTTACTATTGACAAAAGGCAAAAAATACAGACCAGATGTGAAAATGCTTAATGTGAATTTATTGCTTATAAAGGAATATCGGGAAAGAATTTTCACTGAACTTGAAATTCCCCAATTAGATTTTGAACCAATAGCAAACGAAGAAAATTACGAGAAATTTCAACAACTAATAATTAAGCGAGTTATAGAAAATAAAAAAGCAAGACCTGTATATGCTGCTGTTACATTAAGTGAACCTTATAGAAATAGAATTAACAACGATCTGTATTTAACTGGTTTGACTTATTTATACAGCACGAAAAAAATTGACAATATTTCTTTATTAGTGCAGAATGTTGAACAAGTATTTTTATTAGACTACTTAAAAGAGTATTTTTCAATTAATGACATATCAGTTGGAAACGTTAATTCCATGAACGGAAATTACTTGTATTCATTTGCAACATTGAGCCATCATTATTACAGCATAGGAAATACAGTAAAAGCAGACTACTATAAAAAACTTGCGTTAAAAGTAGCGACAGAAGGCGAAATACTTAACAAGTATAAAACGTATTTTACGGAATAATGACTAACGGAAAAAGCACTGGGCATAACAGCACCTATCCAAAAGTGGCTGTTCAGTGGTTAAATTCCACGGCGGCGGATGCTTCTATCAAAGTTTGTGCTTGGTTGACAGTGAAGTGCTCCGAAATCGCCCCGTAAAAGATGATATTGATAGATTCAAAAACTCTGTAGATGACAAGAAAATTGAAATTCTTAGTGACGACTTTACTAAAGTCTTTACAAAAATTAACAATCTGCATAGTAAGCAAAAATGCTATTTAAACATTATTCGTTTCTTGGTATGGTTAACTCCTTTGTTTGCAATTGGACTTTTTATTCTATCACTGACAAATAACACTTTTATATGTTTTCTCAAAACTATATTCTCAAGATTCTAAGCCTATGAGCCAAAATTTACAAATATTACTTGGACTACTAACACTAATTTCGGTTGTTGGTGGTTTTATTTATTGGCACTTCAAGACTGTAAACAGTTTTAAAGACCAAGTCAATGAGTTAAAATTACAAATGAAAGATTTGGAGCATAGAGACAATTTGCAGCAGCAGACAATTGACCAACTAAAAGACTTATTTCCTCTTTTAAAGGAAGCGTTTGAAACTATTCAGAACCAAAAAAGAATTAAGAAATGAGCAACACAATAGATTTTCAAAGACTTTCCTACTTGGGAGACAGACTTAGGGCAGGACTTGCAACTAAGCAAGAGAAAGACGAGTATATGCTTATCTTATACAGAAATGGTAAGATTACTCAACAACAATACAATGAGTATTTAGCCAACGGAAATAAATCAAACACTGACGAAATTGTTAATGCAGCATTAGCTGTAGGTGCTGTTTTATTAATTGGATATTTGATAAGTGAAATGTTTAAAGGCAAGTAGTAAAATAAATACAGATTAATTCTAGTAAATCGATTTAAATTTTTCACGATATTCCCGTTCTTCTGTAACACTCATATTTATGAACATTTTTAGTATATCTACTTCATCAAGTGTTGAAAATTGATTTCCTAAGTCCTTTCGCATTGCCTTTAATAGCAAGGCAAATTGTTTTAAAACTGTTTCAGGTTGTATGTTCCCGTTAGACGATAAATTTCTAAAAGCTCCATAAGATTTTATTACTTCGTCAGATGCATATAAAATATTATCAAAAGCAGCTTCAACAGCTTCTCGAATTTGTTCATTAGTAAGTTCCTTTTTCTTTCCATTTGCGGGAAACAAAATTTCTCTAAACGGCTTGATTAATTTGTAGTATATTTCTCTTTTCTTCTCATAGGCTCGTTGTTTATTTTCTTTTATTGATTCATATATTTTTGAAACAACGAAACCTATTCCACCAGCTAGTATTGTTAGTAGTGCAGGGGAAATGTTCGTGAACATTTTGTATAGACTAAAACCCAAAATCGAGACTATGGTCATTAAAACAATGACGACTATCAAGTCTTTTCTTTTCATTTCTAGCAGTTTCTAGATATTAATCCAATAAACGCAAATAATATAAACCCTGCCGCAATTCTCCCTACCCATTTTTCAGCATCTTCGCTTTTACGAGTGTTATGGCAAGCGGTGTTTGTGTAGGTTTGGCAGTTGTAGCTAACTGGCTTGTAGCTTTCGCCTCTCAACATTTCATTCAATCCTATTTCAATAACTTTTAATGGTGTGTTTGAGCATTTTTCGTTGTAAATGTATAAAGGCATTCCTTGTACAAAATCTCTTTCAGTTGTTATGTGAGCTTTTCCATAGTGATAATGGTTATGCAAAAAATAACCAATTCCATTTACATCAACACCAAGAAAAATACCCGGATGTTTGATTTGTGAAATAGTTCCAATTTTATAACGGAAATAAACCTTGCCGCTATTTTCATTGAAGTAGATAGTAAAAATACCACCGTTGTTGTTGATTATTTCAACCCTGTTGTTGTATAAAGTGTATGTTCTCATCTTCCTAATTTTTTAAATATATTTTCAAGGTCTTTAAAAGACTTGTTTATATCTCTGATTGCCTTTTTGTTTGTTCCATTGCTATCTTGCAGTTGAATTCCTTGACCGCAAGAACATTTTACCAAAGCTTCATCGGCAACTTGCTTAATGGTAACAGAAATTGACCGCTTACATTCAGGACAGTCAATTTTTACTGATTGTTTACTAATGTCTATCATCGTATTTTATTTTTCACAAGTTTCTATCCTATTTGCACTAATAAACTTTACGCTCTCCATTGTTTCAAGAACGCCAGAACTTTTATTGTGAGAGCTACAAAGCGGAATAATATACCAACTCATATCGCTAACATCAGCTTTTTGAACGTGAGCACCAACCAAATCCTTATTGATACAAGATTTCTCTGAACACCAATTAGCTGTCTGTCCACTATATTTCATCCAATGTTTTAACCAACTACCGCACTTGCAGTCGTTATCTGATGTGCCATTAATGTTTTTTATTTTTGCCATTATTTACCTATTTAAAATTATCCGTTATTCTCGTTTTGTCTTCATTTTCCTTGTCGTTCTTATGATACAATTCAATGAATATAATTTTTTGTTCGTCAGGAAAGTGAGCATAAATTAATCTCAATCCTGAATTTACTCCTCTACCTTTTAATGCCTTGCAAGCAATTTTCTTAACCTTGATGATACACGTTTCTAAACCCAAATTATCAATACGAAAACTAAACGGTGGTCGTTCATCGGGTGTAACTTCCAACACTCGTTTAACTACATCTAAATCGTCATTTAGTGTTCTGTATTTTTTTAAAAGGTTTTTCAAGTCCTTTTTAAATTCGGTTAATTCTTCAAAGGTCATTGTGCTTCGATTTCATCTCCATAGTTTCTCACAGAGAAAGGAGCATCTCTATAAAAAGCTAATTCATAATTTATTTCTTCTCCTTCTTTTGAAGCAAGCCAAGGCATATCCTTATGAGAATAGTTGCTGATTGCAGCAGCAGACCAATCACTCATTTGTTCTATAACCCTATCAATGATTTCTTTTTCACTTGCCTTTAATTCAGTTAAATCAGCTTTCTCTAAAGGCAAATAGCGAGTTTGAGGATAACCGTGATATTCTGTTTTCACTCTTTGCAACTGACCTTTTTCAATCATTTGACCAATGATTGTATCTAATTTTTGCGGAACTGGCCCATAAGGCAATTTGCGATATTTAGCACCTGTTAAATGCTCCTCATACAATTCATAATAATTGAAGTCAGAGAAATAGAGCAACTTGTAAAGAACTGTTTCGCCTACATTTGGCTTACCTGCACAGCGTTCAAGTATATACAGCAAGACATTTTTAAATTTATTGACCTGCATGGTTGGCACTGAAATACGTTCTTCTTCTTTCTTTGCCTTTTTCTCTTCTTTTACATCAACATCTTGACTTGCGGAAAAATCCTTAGACATAAAATCGTCCAATGAAAATTCCAAAACCAATGACAGTTTTTGCAATTCAAGTATATCAACACTTCTATTTCCTAACTCAATTTGAGCCAAAGACGGTCGGGAAATTTTGACACTTTTAGCCAAATCTTCCTGAGACAACCCTTTCATTTTACGAAGTTCGGTTATCCTCTGACCTATTTGCTTTTGTGACAATTTTATGTTCATATCAATTTAAGTTTCGCTGTTTAACGGGACAAAGATAAGCATTGTTTCAATACAAAACAAATATTTGTTTCAAATTAAAACATTTAATACATTTGCCAAATGAAAATCCCTCGCATTTTGCAATCACATTGCCAAAGCCCCACGAGCCAACGCACAGACCAAAGCTTTGTCAAAGAGCTTGCAATGCCAACGCAGGACAAAATTGTTTTTAAAAAATTTCCTGACCCTTCAAAAGAATAAAAAACGCAACGCACAACCCGACACAAAAAGACAAATAAGCAAACAGACAATGACACATAAACCCAACACTGACAATGGTTTACAAGGACGGACGACAGAACACCAGCTGCCAACAGCGGTTTTGCGTAATGGCGGGTGCAGTGGTAAATTGAAGTTCAGTTTTTCAAATCAACTTTTGTGGTGGGTTGACAGTTTA
>ERZ761609.945-NODE-945-length-29061-cov-70.621596_pt1 | contig 29061 bp, 23 predicted proteins | sample MGYA00511163_ERZ761609 | MGnify/ENA primary metagenome ERZ761609 (study PRJEB28899, sample SAMN02445070) | bioreactor sludge metagenome | biome: EBPR sludge | place: Australia: Brisbane, Thorneside Wastewater Treatment Plant | collected 2011-12-16 ... | reverse complement strand
AAATGTGTGTAGGTCGTATTATTTCAGTAGAACAAGAAAACAGACTTTCAAAAAAAATGAACCTGCAACTTTTTGCAGACCGCTGAATTTTTATAAAAAACTGGTAATCAATATTTTGAAACCTTTTTTTATAAAAAAATGTAATAACAAGACATTACAATAAAAAAACTTGGCCCAAAGGTAGTATCTCCGGTTCAAGATTTCGCAAAAAGCATGACATATTATGGAAAAAAGTGAAAGACGGTGCAAAAATGAGCCATTTCTGCAAGCGAGTCAAGTGTTTCTAATGTTTTTTTTACCTTGCATCAACTTTTTCTATGACAAATATTTGTAAACAATTCAAATTCAACGCCCTGTGGCCACTGATCCAAAAGTCGTACTTCAGCAATATTGGGGCTACCCTGCGTTTCGATCCATGCAGGAAGACATCATCCTGTCGGTACTGAACGGAAAGGACACTTTGGCCCTGTTGCCTACCGGAGGAGGTAAATCCATTTGTTTTCAGGTGCCGGCCTTATGCAGAGAGGGCATTTGTATCGTCGTTTCGCCATTGATTGCCTTAATGAAAGATCAGGTGTTCAATCTGAGAAACAGAGGTATAGCCGCCGAGGCCATCTATTCCGGCATGCGCGCCAAAGATATTGATCGCATTTTAGACAATTGTGTTTACGGCAATACCAAGCTGCTCTACTTATCTCCGGAGCGATTGACAACCGACATAGCCCGCGAACGCATCAGCCGGATGAAGGTCAATCTGCTGGCGGTGGACGAAGCGCACTGCGTCTCTCAGTGGGGTTATGATTTCAGGCCGCCCTACCTGCTCATTCCGCAATTGAGGGAACTGATTCCGGATGTGCCTGTTCTGGCCCTGACGGCTACGGCTACCCCGGAAGTGGTGACCGACATTCAGGAAAAGCTCGCGTTCAGGAAGCCCCATGTTTTCCAAAAGAGCTTTGCCCGCAGCAATCTCGCTTATGTGGTACGCTACACAGAGGGCAAGGAGGAACAATTGGCCGAAATATTGCAAAAGGTGCCCGGCTGCGGCGTGGTGTATGCCCGCAATCGCCGGAAAACGAAGGACTTGGCCGTGATGCTGCAACGGAAGGGCATTTCAGCAGATTACTACCATGCCGGCTTGGATGGAGAAACCCGTTCTCAAAAACAAGACGCCTGGATCAACAACCAAACCCGCATCATGGTGAGTACCAACGCTTTCGGAATGGGCATTGACAAACCCGATGTGCGCGTAGTGGTACATACCGACCTGCCCGACAGCTTAGAGGCTTATTTTCAGGAGGCAGGCCGGGCTGGGCGCGACGAGAAAAAATCGTACGCCGTATTATTATATAATGACTCCGACCGGAGAGAACTGGAGCGCAACTTCGAGCAATCGTATCCCACCATAGAATATATAAGGCAGGTGTATCGGGCGCTGGGCAGTTATTACCAGATGGCGTTAGGCAGCGGCAAAGGCGAGAGTTACGATTTCGATATCGGCCGATTTTGCGAGATTTTCAAATTGGAACCCGCCCGAACGTACAGTTGCCTGAAAATTTTGGAGCAGGCCGCCTGGCTCACCCTGACCGAAGCCGTCTGGACACCCTCTACTTTGCAAATTCACGCCGACAAGGAAACGATTTATGACTATATGTTGCGCAATCCCAAGTCGGACCTCGTTCTGAAAAGCATCCTCCGCACCTACCAGGGCGCTTTTCAGCATCCGGTAAACATCAAAGAGGAGCAACTGGCCCGTTTTCTTCAGATGCCGACCAATGAGTTGGTTCAGGCACTCGAACTCATGTCGAAAGAAGGTATGCTGGAATACCAGCCCCGAAAAGACAAGCCGCAGATCGTTTTTTTGGAAGAGCGCGTGGATCCGGCCAACCTCACCTTAGACATGGCGATGTACGCGTTCAGAAAACAAAGGCAGGAAAAGCGCATCCGCAAATCGGTGGAGTATGCTACACGTAACGAATGTCGCAGCCGCATGTTGCTGGCTTATTTCGGCGAGGAGGAAAGCAAAACGTGCGGCGTGTGCGATGTGTGTCTGGAGCAAAAGAAGGGCGCCCTGCACGAACAGCGGTTTGAGCAAATCCAAAACTCGATAAAGGACAAGTTGGCCGCCGGGCCGCAAAACATTCACCAAATAGTGGCCCTGTTTCCAGCATCGCAAAAAGAGGATGTGCTCAGCGTAATCGAATACCTTCTGGATGAGCAGTTTATGACAGATTCAGAGGGTGTTTTACATTGGAACGCATGAACCGGGAACACTCATATATCATAGCTGCCGTCACCAACGACCTGCATCAGGACCAACGGATGCAACGGATTTGCACTACACTGCAAGACGCCGGTTACAAGGTGAAACTGACCGGCAGACGGAGGCACGGCAGCAGGGCTTTGCCCCCGCAAGCCTACGAGCAAACGCGATTGAGATGCTGGTTTGAGCGAGGCAAGTTGTTTTATCTGGAATACAATCTCCGCTTGTTGTTGTACCTGTTGGGACAGTCTTTTGATGCCGTTTGCGCCGTAGATTCCGACACGCTGATTGCCTGCTTTGTGGCTGCTCGCATCAAAGGGAAGCCCTGTGTGTTGGATGCGCACGAGTATTTTTCAGAAACGCCGGAAGTGGCGCAGCGTCCGGTTGTAAAAACGATCTGGGAGGCTGTTGCGAGATGGATTATACCTCGGCTTCGCCATTGCTACACGGTTGGAGAGGCATTGGCAGAAGTACTTTCTAAAAGATACGGCGTTGATTTTGAAACCATAAGAAACGCGCCTTTGAAACAAGTCGCCCCTGCGCCAAGCTCCGTCGTTCACTCCGACAGGCCGTTCATCGTTTTGTATCAGGGCATGTTGAATGCGGGCAGAGGATTGGAGGCCATGCTGGAAGCCATGCAAATGTTGGAAAATGTGCAACTCTGGCTTGCCGGCGAGGGAGATTTGTCGGAAGAGCTTCGCCGACAGGCGCAAACCCTCATCGGGCAGGATAAGGTCAGGTTCCTCGGTTTTGTGCCGCCCGCCGAACTCCCACAATTGACCTCGCAGGCGCACATCGGCATCAACCTGCTGGAAGCCGGCAGCCTGAGCTATTGGTACTCTTTGGCCAACAAGGCGTTGGATTACATACACGCCGGCGTGCCGTCCATACAAATGGATTTTCCCGAGTACGGAAAGATCAACGAAAAATGGGAGGTTTTCACCTGCATACCCGATCTGCGGCCCGGCACCATTGCCGCCGCCGTGCGCGCACTTCAGCAGGATCGCGATAAATACGAATGGATGCAAGAGCAGTGCGCCATTGCAGCAAATGAATTGTGTTGGCAAAACGAAGCCCCCAAACTACTGAACCTGTACGAACGCGTTTTCAGAACACATGCTGACCGCCGTTGATCGCTACGTTGGCGCCGGTAATAAAGGATGCCTCTTTGGATGCCAAAAACGACACCAAATGCGCCACTTCCCAAGTGCCGCCCAAGCGCCCTACCGGAATGGTCTGTACAATTTTGTCCCGGTACTCCTGCGCAACGGCCATTACCATGTCGGTGCCGATGTAGCCCGGCGAGATGGTGTTGACGGTGATGCCTTTGTTGGCTACCTCGATGGCCAAGGTTTTTGAGAAGCCGTGCATACCCGCCTTGGCCGCCGCATAATTGACCTGCCCGAACTGAGCGCGCTGTGCATTCACCGATGAGATGTTGATGATGCGCCCATAGTTTTGTTGCAGCATGTGACTGACAACGTGATGGCAACAGTTGAACACGCTGTACAGATTGCTTTTCAGAACAGCATCCCAGTTTTCGTAGCTCATTTTGCGAAAAGCGCCGTCGCGGGTAATGCCGGCGTTGTTGACGAGCACGTCAACCGTACCGTGCTCTTTTTCAATCTGTTCTACCATAGCGCCTACTTCGTCGTAGTTGGCCACATCGGCTTTGGCCATAGCAAAATCATAGCCTTGCGCTTTCATCTCCTGCTGCCAGATGTCGGCTTTGTTTTGGGTGCGATAATTGGCAATCACAAAAAAGCCGTCGTCGGCCAATTGCTTGCACATGTCGGTGCCCAAACCGCCCACGGCGCCCGTCACCAATGCGATGTATTTTCCGTCTTTTGTCATGATGATGGATTTTACATGCAAATATATAGATTATTATATGTAAAATCCAAACTTGTGGGTGGATATTTATCAAAAACCACTACTTTGGCCGTTCAAAACAAACGAACAGGCAATGGCATCTACACAAATGGTAACGGCTACGGCCATCGTGCTGGCCCTTTACGCAGCGCTCATCTTGTTTTTTGTGATAAGAGGCGCACTCCGAACCACCTCTATTTCCGACTATGCGGTGGGTAGTATTCAGTTTTCGCCTATTGTAGTGGGACTTTCTCTGGCGGCATCCATCACGAGTGCGGCCACTTTCATTATCAATCCGGGGTTCATTGCGCTGTACGGTTTCAGCGGGATATTGGCGCTGGCCATCGTGCTGCCGATCGGGTTGTTTTTTTCATTGGTCATTCTGACCAAGAGTTTTCGCAAGTACGGTCAGTCGGTAAAAGCGCTGACGATGGCGCAATGGATTGGCACACGTTACGACAGCAAGGGCTTTGCGCTGTTCTTCGCGTTTTTGTCCCTGCTGCTGCTCACCTTCATTGTACTGATCTGTGTGGGCATGACGAAGGTAATGTCCAATGCTTTGAACGTCAAAGAGATATATGTTTTATTAGGCTTGGTGGTTTTTGTATTCGGGTACATGATGTTCGGCGGGGCCAATTCGATGGTTTACACCAATACCATCCAGGCGGTGCTGATGTTGATTGTAGCTTTCATATTGCTGGGGTCGGGGTTCGAGCATTTCAAAGGCGGCGTCAATGGTTTTATTGACAAATTGGCGGCAATTGACCCGGCATTGGTGAGCCTTACCAATCCCGGCAGCCCTTTGTTTCGTGATTATTTTGAGATCATTTTCTGCAATCTGATTGTAGGCATAGCCATTGTGTGCCAGCCGCATATTCTCACCAAAAGCCTGCTGCTGAAAAAAGAGAGCGACGTCAATAGGTACTTAGTTACCGGCATTATTGTGGAGATGATCTTTTTTGCAGTGGTCATTGCAGGGCTTTATGCGCGCCTTTCATTTCCTGATCTGACCACCAACGGCCAAAAGATCAATATGGACGGCATCATCCCCGCGTATGTAGTGGCGGAATTTCCTGTTTATGTAGGCATTTTGGTCATCATGGGCCTGCTGTCGGCCGGTTTGTCCACATTGGAGGGGCTGATTCAGTCGCTTTCCACCACCATAACGAACGACATCATTGCTCCCGTGGGCGGCATCGAAAAAACATCAGGTAAATTGGTGTGGATCAATAAAGTCGTCATCATTGCGCTGGCCGTCACTGCGGTGTTGCTGACCAACCACCAATTGCAGCATCCCAACCTGAGCGTGGGCATTTTTGCACAAAACGGCGTGTATGCTTTCTTTTCGGCTGCATTCATGCCGGTTTTGCTGGGGGTTTTCACCAAAAACACCCCGCGCATAGCGCCCATTGCGGCAGCTATTACGGCGGTCGTCGTGCATTTCAGCGTGTATTACATCGGCATCACGCCGTATATGCAGGGAGCGGTGCGCAATCCGGCCATAGCCGCCACTTTGGCCATCCTGTCTTCAGCCGTGGTGGGCACTGCGCTGTACTTTTTGTTGAGAAAACCGGAAACAGCGCCTTCACAGGTCTAATCATCCGCACCATGCTCGACTGGGTCTATCCATATCCGCTGAAAATGGCGCATCTGCCGGAGCAGGTTTCGGTGGCCTACATAGATGAGGGCGCCGGGCCACAAACGCTCGTATTCCTGCATGGATTAGGCAGTTATCTGAAAGGATGGACCAAAAACGTGTCGGAACTCAGCCGCGATTTTCGCTGCATTGCGCTCGATTTTCCGGGCTACGGCAAGAGCAGCAAAGGCGACCTGCCTTACAGCATGACTTTTTTTGCCAGGGTTGTGCGCGATTTCATTCAGCGTTTAAACCTTCAAAATGTAGTCCTCGCAGGTCACTCCATGGGCGGTCAGGTGGCGGCTACCGTTGCGGTGCGCTACCCCGAAATCGTTCAAAAACTCGTACTCATAGCGCCGGCGGGTTTTGAAACCTTCACCGAAACAGACCGCGTGTGGATTCGGGCGGCCTACTCCCCTACCCTGCTCAAAGCCATGCCCACCGATCAGATCAGGCGCAATTTTGAGGTCAATTTTTCCAGATTTCCCGACGACGCCGGGTTTATGATTGACGACCGCATGATGATGCTGGGCACGCAGGCGTATGAGCAGTATTGCGAGATGATTCCCCGCTGCGTCAACAGTATGCTGGACGAGCCGGTTTTTGACCTGCTGCCGCAAATCAAGGCGCCGACATTGGTACTCTTTGGAGAAAACGACGTACTGATTCCCAATAAGTTATTGCATCCGGCCCTGAATCCGGTCATGGTGGCGGAAACGGGCGCCCGCCGAATACCCGCTGCCCGATTGGAGCTGCTCCGGCCCTGCGGGCACTTTGCGCAATGGGAATGTGCCGGGGCGGTGAATCGCGCGGTCAGGCGGTTTTGCGGGTAGGAACGGGTTGGTTTCGGGTTCAAGGTTTCGGGTTGGAACGGCTGCTGGCTGCAAGCCGCAAGCCGCGCTTACCGCGCCACGGCGCGGCTACTGAGTACTGCCGACCGCATACCGGGTTTCGGGTTCAAGGTTTCGGGTTCCGCCCGACGATAAACTGCGCAGCAGATGACTTTCGATAAACTGCCGAAGGCAGATGACTTCCGATAAACTGCCAAAGGCAGATTCCCCCTCACACCACCTTCGTCAGCGTTTGTACAATTTCATAATACTCTGGTTTACAGAGGGCGTAGTAAGAGTTTTTACCATCGCGCTGCACATCCACCACATCCTGATTTTTGAGAATGCGCAAATGATGCGATGCAATGGCCTGCTCGATTTTCAGCTTTTTAAAAATTTCGGTCACCGACAAACGCTGGTGCGTATGCAACAAATCAACGATGGCAATGCGGATGGGATGCGCAATGGCGCGCAGGATTTCGGTAGAGGCTTCCAGAAAGGCTTCGTCAAAGTGTGTTTTCATCGGACATGATTTCTATGGGATACCTGATATTTTACAATATCGGCAAAAATATAGCCGAGTAACAAATATAAGTATATATAAGTTCATATATTTACCCCACAAACCTTCGATCATGGAAAATACCATTCCTGTACGGATTTACGACTTTTTGAAAGGACATCCTCCGTTCCATCTTTTCGACAAAAACACATTGCTTGACCTGGCGGCTCAGGCAATTGTTCAATACCGCCCCAAAGGAGAGCTTGTTTTTCAACAGGGAGCTATGCCCGGCGGATTGATCTTTGTTTTAAAAGAAGGCGCTATTCACCTGTTTCACGAAGAGAAGGGCGAGCGAGAATTGGTGGACCAATGTGACGAGGGCGAACTGTTCGGCCTCCGACCCTTATTGGCCGACGATGCGTATGCCCTCACCGCCGTTGCCGCCGAAGAAACGCTGCTGTACGCCATTCCCGTGGAGTCTTTTCGGGAAGCGGCAGAACAGGCGCCGGGGGTGCTGATGTACATCGCCTCCAATTTCGCATCGGGCTGGCAACGCCGAACGACGCCGGAATCGAAGGGGAAAATTTTTGCGGGCCAAAACAACTCCGGGCAAGAAGCATTTCAACTTGTTGAAATACAATCTATTGAACGAAGTAAATCGCCCGTTGTCTGCCGCCCGGAACAGCCGATTCAGGAGGCAGCCGGCATTATGACCGAAAAAGAAGTGGGTTCCATCATCGTGGTCAACGAGCATCGGCATCCCATCGGCATCGTCACCGATAAGGACTTGCGAAAAAAGGCCGCCACCGGCAGGGTACCCATCAGCGCCCCGGTCTCCGAAATCATGTCGCAGCCTGTTATTACCGCCCATCCCTCCATCACGGTAGCCGATGTGCAAATGCGCATGGTGAAGCACAAAATCCACCACCTCTGCCTCACAGAAAACGGAAATAACGACGCTCCTGTGGTGGGCGTACTCACCGAGCATGATCTGTTGGTAGTACAGGGCAACAACCCGGCGGTATTTCTGAGGGAAATCAAGCGGGCACAAACGACTTCGGAGTTGCTCCACATTCGCGAACGCGCCGAGCAATTGCTGGAAAAATACATCCGCCAGGAGGTGGCCATTGCCTACATCGCCTCCATCATCACCGAGATCAACGATGCGCTCATTCAACGCGTCATCCGGCTGGCCGAACAACGCATGGACGCAGAGGGGCGGCAGCGGCCGACGGCCCGTTATTGCTGGCTGGCATTGGGCAGCGAAGGCCGGGAGGAGCAATTATTGCGCACAGATCAGGACAACGCATTGGTGTTTGAAGACGTGCCGGAACAAGCGCACGAAGCCACAAAAAGCTACTACCTGCAACTAAGCGGCTATGTAACCACCATGCTGAACGAGTGCGGTTTTGAATACTGCCCGGCAGAAATGATGGCCTCCAATCCGAATTGGTGCCTGTCGTTGAGCGAGTGGAAAGAACAGTTTTCCAAATGGATGCTGGAGCCGGACCCTCAGTCGGTGATGATGTGTACCATCTTTTTTGATTATCGCCCGGTTTACGGCCTCAGCGAATTGCCGGAAGCCTTGACCGCGCATATTTTCTCTATCATAGATCAGGAAAAGATATTCCTTTCATTTTTGGCCAAAAACGCATTGGAAAACCCGCCGCCACTCACTTTCTTCCGGGATTTTATGGTGGAACGCAGCGGAGAACACCAACACGAATTTGACATAAAAGCCAGGGCCATGATGCCCCTCACCGATGCGGCGCGGGTTTTGGTTTTGTTCAATAAAGTGGCGATGGTGAACAACACGTTCAAGCGCTTTGAAGAACTGGCCCAACGCGAACCGGGCAACCGAGAACTCTACGAACAGGCCGCCGATGCTTACGAAATTCTGATGAGGTACCGCACTTTGCAGGGCCTGAAACAGCGCGATTCCGGCAGATTTTTCAATCCCTCCGAATTGAGCAAAATGGAGCGCATCCTGCTGAGAAACAGCTTCCGGCCCATTCAAGACCTGCAATCCTTGCTGAAAACCAGATTCCAGCTTGGATTTTTTTAGAACTCATCAACACATTTTCATGAACTTCCTGCAACGCCTCTTTTCCAAACCGGACTACCCGGAATTCTGGCAGCGGTATTTGGATGCCATGCAGCCGCCCTTGTCGGGAAATACGCCCTTGCGCGAAGTGACTTTTGCCGTTTTCGACACAGAAACCACCGGCCTGAATCCTGCCAAAGACAAAATTCTCTCCATCGGCGGGGTGAAGGTGTGCCAAAATGAAATTCACATCTCCCACAGCATCGAAATATACTTGGAGCAGGAAGCAGCGCCGCAGCAACAAGACATTGCTATTCATGGAATTATACCGGCAGCACAAGCCTGGCAGCAATCCTCGGTACAGGCCGTGCCATCTTTCGTCGAATGGTGCGGCCCCGCCATCCTCACCGGGCATCATGTGGCTTTCGATGTGGCCATCATCAATCAGGCGCTGCAACGGCAGGTCGGCGCCCAATTGCGCAACCGAAGCGTGGACACCCTGCAATTGGCCATGCGCGCCCAGGGTAAAAGCGAGCATGCCGCTCCCGGAGAATGGACGCTGGACCGATTAGCCTCGCTGTATAATATCCCCGTTCACGACAGGCATACGGCCGCCGGAGACGCCTTCATCACCGCCATATTGCTGATGAAACTGCTGCACCTGCTCGAAAAAAGAGGTGTCAAGACATTGGGCCAATTACTGAATTACAGGTCTTTATGAATATAAAACCATCCTCACCTCGATGGCTGCACCACCAATTTCACCTTATGCCCTTGCCCTGATGCCGATTCTGCACTCACCACATAAACGCCAGCCGGCAAAGCTTGCAACGGTATGCGCAGCACGTCCCCTTCTTCGGGTTTGAACCCGCCGGACCATACCGGCCGGCCGGTTGCATCCAATAAGCGGACGATGACTTCGCCGGCATTTTGAAGCTCGGAACCCAAGCGAACAAAAGCCTCATTTTCGGCAGGATTGGGAAACACTTCCACATCATTCCGCTCCGGCGCAATAGCTTGCACTTGATGATCGGCGGCCCAAAGCGGCGAAGTAGAACCTACGGTGGATACATTGTCGAACACAGCCGAGGTTAGGGTCGTACCGTTGACGCTTTCGGCATAAACACCTATATAAATACACTGCGCCATAGAAATCGTGGTAGTGTAAGTAACACTCCAGTTGGTACCGTCAGTAGAGTGATACGCGGTGAAAGTAGAGCCGTTGCGCACCAGGCGAATCCATCTGGGCAGGGTGGGCGCCGGAAATTGCTGCGAAGTGACATTGCCGTTTGTAGTGAGCCTCACCTCCCTGAAAAGGAAAGAAGTAAGTCTTGTTTTCAAGGCCGCTTTTTTAGCGCCGGGCGCCAGAGTTTCTCGCATCATTACACCCGCGGCGCCTCCGTTGTCCACGTTTTGTACGCGGGCAATGATTTCTCCGTTGCCGCAAAGTGTGCGGTGCAAAAACTGCACTGCATCTGCCGTACCAAAATTGAACCCCGAAGTGTAGAGGATGAAGCTGTTATCGCAGCTTCGGGCCACGGCGCTGCCTGCATTGTTTCCTACCATTGAGCTTGTCCAACCAGAAGGCGAACTGGTAGCATCCGTTACCGTCACCTGCGCGGTACAGGATGCGGTGTTGCCGTCGGCGTCCCTCACCGTTACCACCACAGGTACCGTCAGGCCGCTATGCTGGCAAGTCAAAATAGAAGGCACAATGCTCTGTACAGACACCGTGCCGCAGTTGTCGCTCATAGATGCAATGACATCCGAGGCCAACAATGCGTAAGTGCCTCCGACACCAAGCATCGCCATAGCGGGCTTGCAGGCAACTGTCGGTGGAGTGTTGTCTCTGAAAATCGCAGGGACCGCGCAAAAATTGAAATTCCCGGATGCGTCGGAGGTGAGAAACGACACGAAGGGCAGCGATGTAACGACCTGCCCGGCTGCCGGTATCTGCACGAGCGCAGGGGCAGGGTCGCAGGCGTCGTTGAGTGTAATCTGGTTGCGAAGATCGGGCATAACCGCCTGACAGGAAGCATCTTTGGGAATGGTAAAGAAAGCGGGGCACTGAATGGCCGGAGGAGTTATATCTTGCAAATAGACCTGAAAAGAGCAGAAACTCTGATTACCTGCCGCATCGGAAATGGTGAAGTTGATCTGCGTGTCTTGATAAACAATGGAACCGGGAGCCGGCGACTGTACCACAACGGGGTTGCCGTCGCAATTGTCGGAGTACTTGATGAGGTTGCGGTAGTCGGGTACCACAAACGAGCAAGATGCTGTATAAAAAGCAAACCGATCTAAGGCGCAGGCCACCGTAGGAGGCGTAGCATCCTGTACATGCAGCCGGAAAACGCATTTCGACGTATTACCCGAAGCGTCCATCAGCGTGATGGTAATGTCGGAAGACTGGCTGATGAACGTACCGGGGTCTGGATTTTGAGAAATCATCGGCGCCGGGTCACAGTTGTCCACGGCCGTTATCAAACCGGTATAATCGGGCACTGTCAATTGGCAGCCGTTGCCGGCGCTCAAGGTCTGGTCATTGAGGCAGTCGGCAAACTTGGGCGGAATGGTATCTGTAATAAACAAAGGAAACGAGCAGGAGCCGACATTGCCGAAAGCATCCTGAGTACTCATGGTAATGAGGGTATTGCCGGAGAGTATGGCTCCCGGCGCCGGGCTTTGTACCAAAGGCTGATACGAGCCGCAGTTGTCACTTACAAAAACAGCGTTGCGAAAGTCTTTCAGAGTATAATCGCAAGTTTCATCTACAAATCCTTCCATCGAAAAAGGGCAGAATACCAATGGCGGACGATTGTCGGTACCCAGGCCGCAAAGGAAATTGCAGGGAGGCGGCAGGACGAAGCGGATATTGTCATTGGTGAGCCAGTTGGACTGCTGATACAAGGCAGCCCTCAATACAGCTACGGTGGGGCCGGTCACAGAGCAGTTGTAACGAGCGTTGTCCACTTGTGGGCTGATGGCCAGCGCATGAACGCCATCGGTGAGACCGGGCGGCAATGCCGAAGTTTGATCGTTGACGGCATCGGTTTGCCAAAGACCGTTCATGTGCAGGGCCGCAATGAATTTGGCCTGCTCGGCGGGCGAGTTGTTGAATGGCTCTGAGCCTTGATATGCAAAAATCTGATCTCCTGATGCAGAGAGCAGGATATTAGCGCCGGAGCTGCTTCCTGCGCTGAGGCCGTCAAAATCGAGGAAGACGCCCATGATGGCCGGCACCCGAAATTGCTCTCCCACCACCCGGGCAGAAGAAAAAGTAATGGTCATGGTGCTTTCGCCCGGCCTGAAGCCGCCCGCTGCCGTCCAGCCCTTGTCGGTAAAGGTAAGGGTGGTTCCCGCCGAGACGTCTTTGAGTAGTACAAAGGAAAAATCATCAGGATTGTCGCTGTTGTAACCGGTAAAAGCGATGTCGCCGGCACTCAGCGTGGTTTGGGTTGCCCCGATCTGCCAAAAAAGCAGCAGGCAAAGGGCAGCCGGGATTATGCGGGCTGCCGCAGTGTGTTGATATGTTCTCATAGTAGTAAAAAATTGGTATGCAGAATGTGTTGTTCCTAAAACCCTTCATCAGGCTGCACACATTTTCAGTGATACAAGCTGACGCATTGAAACCCAGATAGCTACTCTTTGAAACGAAGCGCGCCGGGAGGATGCACGCTTTTTTTATTGATCGGTTAAGGGGAAAAGAATGTTATTCCTTTCAGCAAGCAAAAATACAGTACTTTCATCTATATTTGCAACCTAAAGAGCAAGATTATGAAAGACAATTTTTGTGTTTACTTAGACGCCGGTCATGGCGCTATTGATCCTAAAGGCAATTACACCACTGCGCCTTCTAAAATGTTTGACCACAAAACCGGTACATTCCACAAAGGATCAGTGTTTTATGAAGGCGTTTGGAACCGTGCGCTCGTCAATCGGGTATCGGCCAAGCTACAAACGCTCGGCATCCGCCACCTGATGGTACACCACGAATATTTAGACACGCCGCTCCAGCAACGCGTGGATACCGCCAACTGGTACCACAAAAATTTTGCCGAGGGCATTTATATTTCCACGCACTCCAACGCAGCGAACTCACAGGCAAGAGGTTTTGAGGTATATACTTCCAAAGGCCAAACGGCTTCCGACCCCATTGCCACCATGATGTACAACCACGTTGCCAACCTGCTCGGCAACCGCATCACCATGCGCCCCGACAACAGCGACGGCGATCCCGACCGCGAAGCGGCCTTCTTTGTACTGACCAAAACAGCCATGCCCGCCATTCTCATCGAACACTTGTTTTTCGACAATCTGGAAGATGCCCGGCTGTTGATGAACGACGATATCGTGGACTTGTTCGCAGAGGCTCAGGTGCGTACCATCGTTGAACACTTTTCCAAGTAATTCCCGTTGTTGAAAGATACTTTTCTGACGCTTGCCGCCCCTGCTCTTGGCGAATTCAAAGACAGGGGCAGCAAGTTCATTGCCTACGCATTCCCCATCGAATCTGAATCCGACTGGCACCAACGCCTCGAAGAAGTGCGCAAAGAGCACCCCAAAGCGAGGCACTACTGCTTTGCTTTCCGGCTGGGCCAGGACGGGCTGCTCTACCGCGCCAATGACGATGGCGAGCCGGCGGGTTCGGCAGGCCGACCTATACTCGGACAAATTGACTCCTTCGGGTTAACCAATGTTTTTGTAGTTGTTGTGCGCTATTTCGGCGGCACCTTGCTGGGAGTTCCGGGCTTGATTGCTGCTTACAAAGAGAGCACTCAGGACGCGCTGCAACAAGCTGAAATCGTTGAAAAAATCATCGTGCAAACTTTTCGGGTGCAGTATGATTATGGCCTGACGAGCCAGATAATGAATGCTGTCAAAAAACTGTCTTTTGAATTGGCAGAGCAGGAATTTGGCGATACCGGCGCTACCCTTGAAATGCGCATCCGAAAAAGCGAGGCCGATCAAAAAATACTGGAATTCAAAGCCTTAGCAGGCAATTTACACTTGGAAGAGGCTGCTGTTGTGGAGGAAATTCCGGGCTTGATGATAGAATGGGTGTAGTTTCTTTAGTTTAGTTGGTGAAGGGGCGACTCAGTCAAGAAAACAGTCCCCCCTTCACTATGTATAGAAATGAACCCCTTACTTTCCTACCGTCTTAATCAACATGCCGGCCGTCACGCGGTCTTTCAGTTCCATGCCGTTGAGGATGGACAACTCTTGCAGCCGAGCTTCCGGCATGTTGTAGGCGCGCAGCGTTTGCTCCAGCGTGCCGTCCACCAACACAGATTTGATTTTGACGCGCTCCGGCGTAACGTTGATTTTCGAGGCATCGGTCAGGGCGCGGAAATTGCGCATCGTGTGCTCAAAGTACGGCATGTAGGCGGCCATGTCCTGCGGAGTAGAGAGACCTAAAATCTGGTAAATCAGGTTGTTGTATTGGATGAAATACCCCATCACGCGAATCGTTGCTTTGGTTTCCGGGTTCACCTGATCGCCTGCCAAAGTGTAAGCCGACAGCCCGTTCACCGTTGTCGGATTCATAATGACGCCGGTCAATTGGGCCTCCTGAGCCAGTCCCTGAGCCGCCTCCTGCAATGTCTTGGCCTGCGACAAACTCATCACCATCAGGGCTTTGCCGTCTTTGGGCGCCATCTGGAACTGCTGTGGCGAGTTTTCGTGCTGCCAGTCGGCAGGCACCGGAAACTGAAACTTCAGCACGGGATGGTAAAAAACGCCGCCTTCCACATAACCCTGACGCGGGTCTTCTCCATATATGATGTTGTCAATCATGCGCAGGTAGCTGTCGCGGCCCACCGCATATTGGCCGGGCCGGGCCTGCTGCCATTTGGCGGCATCGGCGGCTACTTTTACATTGCGGTCGCCCGGATCGGGGTGCGTAGAGAGGAAGGTGGGCACCCGGCCGCCGCCCTGATCGCTGAGGCGCTGGAGGGTTTTGAAAAACCCGGCCATTTCGTTGGCATCGTAGCCGATTTTCGAGGAGTATTCTACGCCCAGTCCATCGGATTGTGTTTCATGGTCGCGGCCAAACTTGAGGAACAGCAACCCCATGCCGGTTTGCGCGGCGCCTGCTATTTTTCTGAAGTCTTCCGAAATGATGACGCCCGCCATCAGGCCCACCTGGCCCAGCATTTGGTTGGAATATTGCTGCGCCGAGTGCCGCGCCGTGACGTGCCCGATTTCGTGACCCAATACACCTGCAAACTCCGCCTCGTTGTTGAAGTGCGCCATGATGCCCCGCGTGAAATACACAAAACCACCCGGCACGGCAAAGGCATTGACTACCGGAGAGTCCACGATTTTAAATTCGTAGCCCAGGTTCGGCCGATGCGAAACCGCCGCCATCTGCTTGCCTTTTTCGTTGATAAATTGCTGAAGACCAGCGTCTTCATACAAGCCCATGCCCGCTATGATTTCCGGGTCGGATTGTATGCCGAGGGCTTTTTCCTGTTCTTCCGACATCAGGATGAGTTGTTTTTTCCCCGTCACCGGATTGACCGCGCAGGAAACGGCGCTGTGCAACACCACAGCCAAGAGCAAAAATTTGAGAGTCGTTTTCATATTTTGATGATTGAATGATCTTTTAATGTTCAAGGTTTCGGGTTGCATCCGCCGTAGCCTTGGCGAAGGTGGGTTCAATGTTCTGGGTTGGAACGGCTGCAACCGCGCCATGGCGCGGTGCAAGCCTCAAGCCGCGCTTAGCACCGCCTACCTAATACCGCACACCGCCTACCGAACCTTCGCGCTGAGCACCGCCCACCGAGAACTGCCTACCGCCTACCGGCCAAACCGCGCACAATGTTACGGCATTAGACGCAAATTTAAGCCGAATGGTTACATTTGTACCTCAGTTGTGTTTTTGATTCATCCGACCATTGCCATGCCGAATTTAGCAGAAATCATTCAACAACAGGCCACATCATGACCTATCTATTCGAGGGCGTCAAAGTGGGCCTCCTCATCAGTTTGCTGGCAGGCCCCATCCTCTTCACCTTGCTCCAAACCGGCATCGAAAAAGGTCTGCGTGCCGGCCTGGCCGTAGGTTCCGGCATCTGGATCAGCGACGTGCTGTTCATTGTGGCCGTATATTACGGGCTGTCTTACGTCAAAAATTTCGTCTCAGGTCCGGCATTTGTGCTCACCCTGGGCATTGTCGGCGGCGCCCTGCTCATCATTTTCGGCCTGGCATCGCTGCTCAGCAAGCCTTTGCAAGCCATCCCGCAACAATCGTCAGCCGGCGGCGCCAAACACTGGACGGGCCTGTGGCTCAAGGGCTTCCTCATCAACACCATCAACCCCTTCACCTTCTTTTTCTGGATCGGCATCGCCGGCCGCGTCGTCGTTGACGGAGGACTTTCGCCGCAGCAGTCGTTTCAATACTTCGCCGGTATCGTCGGCGCCATCGTCCTCACCGATTCGCTCAAAGTAGCTCTGGCCAAACGCATCCGCCGTATCCTGCGCCCGGCACACCTGCTCTGGATGCGCCGCATAGCCGGCATCGGCCTCATCGCGTTCGGCATTGCACTCATGGTCAGGGTATTGTGGTGATTGTCAAAAATTTGGGCGTGCCGGCGCACCAATAGAAACCAATGCGCCGTCGGGTGCCTCGGTCGTCCTCCTAACGTCGTTCCTCCCTTCGGCCCCCTCACGCAAACGCCCCGAAATACTCCCTTCTCCAAAAAATATTTGGCCAATTGAATCGGACGTTCTAACTTCGGTCTTCATTCAAAACAACCATCAGCAGCAAGCAAAACATGCAAACTTTAGCGCAAGACTGGGCCGCCAAATGGGCCATGTACAGCCCCGACAAACCGGCGGTCAAAGAATACGAAACAGGGCGTACCCTGACTTATGGACAACTCAATCGCTTGGCCAACCGCTTAGCCCGGCACCTGTCTTCCGCCTACGGCATTCACAAAGGCGACCGCATCGCTCTGCTCTCCGAAAACTGCAACGAGTACATCGTCCTTTTCGCAGCCGCCCAAAAAACAGGCTGCATCCTGGTGCCGATGAACTACCGCCTCGCCGGCGCCGAAATTGATTACCTCATCCACAATTCCGAACCCGGCCTGCTCATCGTCGAATCCAAATTCCAGCACCTGCTCGATGCCGCGCCCAACAGCGCCGCCGTTCCGCATCACTGGTCATTCGAGGCGCTGGCCGACTTCTGCCATCCGGCAACTCACACCGACGAAGACAGCCCCTTCCCCATCGTGCCTGTGGACGAAGACGCCCCCCTGTTCATCCTCTACACTTCGGGCACAACGGGCTTTCCCAAAGGCGCGCTTTATACCCACAAAATGCTCTTTTGGAACAGCATCAACACGGCCATGAGCCTGATTGTCAACTCAGAAAGCCGCACCGTCAACGTCATGCCGCCCTTCCATACCGGCGGCTGGAATGTGCTCACCACGCCCTTTTTGCATCACGGCGGCTACACCATTTCGATGCGCAAATTCGATCCCTCGGCGGTATTGCAAGTGCTTCAGGACGAGCAGCTTTCGCTGTTCATGGCCGTGCCCACCATGCTCAAAATGATGGCCGATGCCCCGGAATTTGAAGCCGCTCAATTCCCTCACTTGCGCTACTTCATCGTCGGCGGCGAACCCATGCCCATTCCGCTCATTGAGCGCTGGGACAGCAAAAACGTCCCCGTGCGCCAGGGCTACGGCATGACCGAGGTTGGCCCCAATCTCACCTCCCTGCATCAGGACGACGCCATTCGCAAAAAAGGCTCCATCGGCAGACCCAATTTTTATGTCCAAATCCGCATCGTGGATGAAACCGGCCAGGACCTCCCGCCCGATGCCCCCGGCGAACTCCTCCTCAAAGGCCCGATGGTGACACCCGGCTACTGGCGCAACGAGGAAGCCACCCGCAAGACCATCACCGAGGGCTGGTTCCATACCGGCGATATGGTGCGCATGGATGCCGACCACTACATCTATGTGGTGGACCGCATCAAAAACATGTTCATCTCCGGCGGTGAAAACGTATATCCCGCTGAAATAGAGCGCATTTTGCTCACGCACCCGGCAGTTTCCGAATCGGCGGTCATCGGTGTAGCCGACGAAAAATGGGGCGAGGTGGGCCATGCTTTTGTGGTACTCAAAGCCGGTGAAATGTGTACGGAGGCGGCCCTGTTGGAGTTTTGTAAAGAAAAATTGGCCCGTTTCAAAGTGCCGAAATACTTCACATTGTTGGACGCCCTGCCCAAAAACGACACCGGCAAAATCAACCGGATGGCGCTGAAAGGAAAATAAATCATGCTCGAAAAATTCACCCATCACCTGCGTACCGCCTGCCGGCTCAACGGCACAGAGCGCGTATTGGCAGCCGTGAGCGGTGGTTTAGATAGTATGGTCATGGCCCATTTGCTCCGACTTGCCGGATGGCCGCATGGCATTGCGCACTGCAATTTCAGGCTGCGCGGCGCTGAGTCGGATGCCGATGAAGCCTTGGTGCGCGCTTACGCAGAGGCGCACGAAATTCCTTTTTTCAGTACTGCTTTCGATACTGCCGAAATTGCCGCCGAGGCCAAAGAATCTATACAAATAACTGCCCGTCGCCTGCGCTATGAATGGTTTGAACAGATACGCGCCGCCAACGGCTACGACTTCATCGCCACCGCCCACCACCAGGACGACGCCGCCGAAACCCTGCTGTACAACCTGAGCAAAGGCTGCGGCATCCGCGGTTTGCACGGCATTGCCCAACGCAGCGGGTACCTCCTTCGGCCGCTTCTCTTCGCCGGACGGAGCGAATGGAAAGCCTTTGCCCGGCTCGAAAACGTCGTTTGGAGAGAAGACGCCTCCAATCAGGAGAGCTACTATGCCCGCAACAAAATTCGCCGCGAGGCCGTGCCGGTTTTCCACAGCATCAACCCGCAATGGACGCAAACCATGGCCGCCAACATACAACGGTTTCGGGATGCCGAGGCGCTGATGCAGTGGGCGGTGGAGCAAATGGCGGCGCAGATCACAAGTACCCTGCCGTCGGGGGGGCTGCGCATCCGGCTCGACCGTTTGTCGGAATTTCCGGCGCCGGCCACCGTGCTGTACGAAATACTGCGGCCTTACGGATTTGGCGCAAGCCAGGCCCGGGCCATCCTCGAAGCGCGCGGCAGGCAGTCGGGCGCATTGTTTATGGCAGCCCGGCACCGACTGACTTTGCATCAGGGCGACGCCATTGTGGAAGCCTTGCCCGCCCATGAAGTCACAACATGGGAATGGTCGGAAGCGCAGCCGGTGATTTCTTTGCCGGAAGGCACGCTGTTTTTAGAAAAAAAAGAAGGCCGCCCCGAACAACTGACCTCCTCGCCCTACACGGCCCTGCTCGACGCCGACCGAACCGCCATGCCCCTGCGCATTCGGCCCTGGCAGCCGGGCGACCGCTTCTGCCCGCTCGGCATGGAGGGCCGCAGCAAGAAGTTGCAGGATTTGTTTACCGACCTAAAACTATCGCGTTTTGAGAAGGAACGGGTACGGGTGATAGAAACCGCCGGGGGCGAAATTTGCTGGGTGGCCGGCTATCGCGCCGACGACAGATTCAAAATAACTGCCGACACAAAAAGCTACTTTGTACTCAGGTTTGAAAAAAACGAGCCAAATTTGTAAAAAAATCCAATGACCATGAATCGCAACGTCTTTACACTCCTCATTTTCAGCCTGTTCAGCATCGTTTTGCAAGCACAGGAAATCACCGTGCCGCAAACGCAGCGCCCGCTCATCACCAAGCGCACTGCCAGTTGGTGCCCGTTTTGCGGCGGTTGGGGCTGGACTTTTTTTCGAGATGTTCTGGACGACAACAGCGGCAAGGCGGTCTTTTTTGCCAATCACTATGACGGCATCCACACTACGCCGACGACCCTCACTTTGTCTGCCAATTTCGGCGGCGTGAGCCAGCCTGTCTTTTTTCTGAACAATACCAATCAGAACGTCTCCAGCGGCGCCACCGCCACGGCCCGCACCAATATCCAAAATCAGGTGAACACCGCCTGGGCTACCACTCCGGTAGTGCAAAGCGGCATTCGTGCCATTCACAACAGCGCCGCCCAAACGCTGAACGTGACGGCCAAATCGCGTTTCTTCCAGTCGGCTTCCGGCGAGTACTACCTCGGCATCTATTTGGTTTTCAAGGAGTTTGTTGGATTTCAGTCACCTATAGGCAACAACGCCGAACACAAGGAAATGCTGCGCAGCCACCTGACAGCCAATGCCTTCGGAGAGCAAATAGCCAACGGAGCAGTAGCCGCCGGCGTCGAAACCGAGGTCAGTGGCCAGATTTCCATCGCCGGTCTTGACCCGACAAAACTGCGCGTTGTGACCATCATCTGGAAAAAAGAGGGCACTACCTACCGCGTGACGAACGCCAACGAAACCGACGATTTTCTGGCGCCCAGTTCGGCCAATGACCTCTGGGCCGCCCAACAGCAATTGAAAATTTTTCCCAATATCATCACCGAATCGGCCCGCATAGAGTTGCAGATCACGGAAAGCAGCCTACCCTGGCGCATGGAATTGGTCAATACTTCCGGCCAGGTGATGGAAACGATTTTCCAGGGTACACTGGCCGGTGGAACACACACTTTTAGCGTAGAGCGCGGCACTCGCCCGGCGGGTTTGTATTTTGTCAGACTGAGCAACGGCCTGCGCTCCACGTCGCAACGGGTGGTGTTGCGCTGATTACAACACCCATGCTGGAACTACATTTAGACCGGTTCAAAGACGAGTTGCGCCTGAAACGCGAAGGCGACACCCGCTTGATCTGGGACCCGATACGCCGCAAGTGGTTGGTGCTGCAACCCGAAGAAATGGTGCGCCAACTGCTGCTGCAATACCTGCTGACGGAACGGGGCTACAACCGCAATCGCATTCGCATGGAAAAGGGACTGCAGGTCAACGCATTGGACCGGCGCTGCGACCTCTTGGTGTTCGATGCGCAGGTGCAGCCTTTTCTACTGGCCGAGTGCAAGGCTCCGCATGTGAAAATCGGGCAGGAGGTATTTGAGCAAATTGCCTGGTACAATACCACCCTGCAAGTTCCTTACCTATTGGTTACCAATGGAATAGAATCCCACTGTTGCAAGGTGGATTATGCGGCGAGGTCTTATGAGTTTTTGAACGAGGTGCCGGCGCATGATGCCTGATAACTTTTTGAACCACAAACATGAGTCATTCCGGATTTTGCAAATGATCTCGGAGAGATCAAATATTTGTAGATCAGCAAATTAAAAATGCGTGATGACCTCGGAGTGGTCGAACATTATGCCTGCCGCGTGAGGTCAAATGATTAAAAAAGAGTGTTCTGCAAGCGGGTAGAACCCGCATAATATTCACGCGAGATGGAATCTCGGCGCGAGCGGTTTTGAAATATTTTTTTCTCGATTCATTCAAGATACGATTTTTCAACTACAAAGGATTGACGCTCCTCTTCACGTTGTCCTTACTGATGAAGAAGTGGTGGAAGACAGGCATATCGTAGTGAAATACGTTTCTTTCGACCGGGAAGACTGGGATTCGGAGATTTCCTATTCTTCCACTAGAATATCAAATGATACCATGAATGTAATTCTTCAAGGCATTGATACGGGGCTTTATATCGAACACTATTTTGCAAAAAGAAGTGGGAAATGGCATTTGTTTCAGATTAGAAACTCTTCTACATAAGCAGCAAAAACAGATTTACATTTTCTTAAAGCCAAGCTGAATGGCGGCCCCGGCTAATCAACCATTTCACCCCATGCCCCGCATCGGGAACTTTTCCACCCCTCCAAATGGTTGAAGGGTTTTTCCATCTCAAAATTTTTTATCGTATGAAATCTTCGGTAGCAGACGCCCTGAAGCAGGCGCGTATGGGGCAACCCGTGCAATTCAAAAACCTTACTGTATTCCCTCTTTTTGAGGAAGCGAACACGCCGTTTACCTACCTGACCATGCGAAGTGCCTTAGAAAAAGGATGGGTTGAAATAACCGAACTGAATGAAGGAGGCTCCGTACCCGTTTTGAAAGTCATCAACCGAAGCGACGCATTGGTGCTGCTTTTGGATGGCGAAGAACTGCGGGGCGCCAAGCAAAACCGAATCGTCAATACGTCCATACTCCTGCCCGCCCAAAGCGAAACGGCCATACCCGTCAGTTGTACCGAACGGGGCCGCTGGCACTACAACAGCCGGCAGTTCAGCGAATCGGGCTATATGATGTCGAGCATGTCCAGAAACAGCAAGAACGCGCGCATGTATTGCCGCATGATGGCCATGAAGGATGAGCCTGCCGAGGCATCTGAAAGCCACCGCGCGTATGACGCCGGGCAGGGCGAAGTGTGGAGCGAAATCAGCGCCTTGCACGGCAAACTGCGCACCTCCTCCCACTCCGACGCCATGAGTGATGCCTACGAACAGCGCTCCGGCGACATCAACGCGTATGTAGCTGCTTTTCCGCTGCAACCCGGTCAGAACGGCATGGTGGCCCTGCTCAATGGCAAGCCCATCAGCGCCGATATGCTTTCGCAACCCGATGCCTACGCCGATATCCACGAAAAACTCATCAGGAGCTTAGCCGTTGAGTTGATAGGCAGTACTCAGGCCGATTCTACTGTGCTGTCGCCCGAAGACATGAGCGTGGAAGCGTACAAGTTCCTGCACACTTTGCACGAGGGCCATGAAGCAGCCTTCCAGCCTGTGGGCCTCGGCGAAGACCTCCGCTACGACATCGCGCAGGCCGGCGGCGCCGCGCTCACCTACCAGGATGCCTTAGTGCATCTCAATATCTACTCCAAAGAGAAAATGGCTTTGTGAGTAAACGTTGCAGGCGGCGACTACGCCACGGATGTGGTCGCCGCCCTTCTCCTAAGAATACTTTTTTACGAACGCCCCACCAAGCTTGCAGCTTGCAGCTCGCAGCCAGCAGCCGCTCCAACCGCCCCCTCACTCCTCCAGCCTCACCACTTCACCGGCTGCCGTCCGACCAGTATTTTCGCGGCTTTGCGGATTTTCCTTGAAGCGCACCACCAATTTATAGCGCGAGCCGAGCGATTTCACCAATGGCCCCATCATGGTATCCAAGAGTTCGCGGGCCTGCTTTTTCGACTTTTCCATGATGTCGCTTTCTAAGGCTTCGCGGCGAAACTCCGAGCGCAGCAGGTCTATGTTTTTATTAAAATCCTCGGTTTTCACCTCGCGCAGCCAACCGATGTCCAATTTTTCAACTTTGGGGTGTACCTCGTGCGAGAGGATGACCGGCTGCGGCAGCGTGACGACAACCGCCCCGGCAGAAGAATTGACGGAAATATCGAGAAATTCCTTGAGGTTGAAGCCCACTTTGAGAACGCTGATGGCGGTGATGTCCACGTCGGTAGAAGACACATTGACGCCCCAGATTTTGGTTTGCATTTGCTTGCTGATGCCTTTTTTGTCGCGCACCTCCATCGTGGCCAATTCGCCGATGGTCTTTTCCACTTTTTCCTGCAACAAACCCCTGGCCCGCCCGAAATCGGCAACGGCGGCGCGTTCGTCCATGCGTTTTATCAGCGGTCGCAGGGCCTCCGTCATGGCAATGCCGCAGGGCGTTTCCACCTTGTTGCCCTTGCCGAAGATGCTGCCGCCTTCCGTTTTCACCACCGTAGTGATGATGTGGTTGATCATGAAGCAGGTGTATTTGGAGGCGATTTCGTTGAGCGCATCCACCGAAGTTTTGGCCTCGTTGTCGTACCAGGTTTGATACAAAATGGAGGTCGTGTCTTTGATGGCGACGAAATCTTCAAAATACATGTCCCGCAGGTAGGGATGGTGCTTTTCGTACTCTTTAGAAATGACCGTTTTGACGCTGTCGCTCAGGCCCATGCGATTGGCCACATGGCTGAGAATGGAGGTATTGATCTTGAAAACCAGATCGTTGAACTCGCGGCGATAGCGGTGCGGATTGGAAAGAATGGCCAGCGCGTCTTCCTCGTCCACGTTGAGTTTGTAATCGGCAGGCAGGTAGTTGATCTGCATTTCTTTGGGAACCAGCGTGTAATCAGCCACTTTTTTGAACACTTTTTTGTACAAAACAATGCTGAACAGCACGATGACGAGCAGCACCACCAGCGCTTTGCCGGCCTGCAAGCCGCCCGATGAAGGTTGAAAATTAGTTGCCATTATTTGAATAGTTGGTTTTTGAATATGTTTCGTGTTTCGCGTTCAAGGTTTTGGGGAGCAGTGAAGGGGTGACTCAGCGAGTTTCAGTTGGGTAGTCACCCCTTCACTAAGCTGGACCAAAAACCGCCCTTTGCCGAAAATCTGCTTACCTTTGGCCTGCAAATGTAACCACAAAACCGGTACCGAATGTTCGCCGTTCGTCGCACGCTCAATTGCAAAGGCCGTTTGTTGTCGTTGGAACGCCCCATCGTGATGGGCATTCTCAACACAAGCCCCGATTCCTTTTACGACGGCGGGAGGTACCAGAGCTTAGACGCAGCCCTGCGCCAAACAGAACAAATGCTCTCCGAAGGCGCCGCCATCATTGACGTAGGAGGCATGTCTTCGAGGCCCGGAGCAGCGCAAATTTCCATACAGGAAGAGCTGCGCCGCGTGCTGCCCGTCATCGAAGCCATAGCCGGCCGGTTTCCCGAAGCCTTCATTTCCATAGATACCGTTCACGCCCAAACCGCGCGCGAGGCCGTAGCTGCCGGGGCCTGCATCGTGAACGACATTTCTGCCGGACGCCTCACCGAAGGCATGTACGAAACGGTGGCGGAACTCGGCGTGCCTTACGTCCTGATGCACATGCAGGGCCGCCCCGAAACCATGCAACAACAGGCGCAGTACGACGATGTGGTGCAGGAGGTACTCGATTTTTTGATTGCCGAGGTAGGCCGCTTGCAGGCTGCCGGCGTCAAAGACATCCTCCTCGATCCAGGCTTCGGTTTTGGCAAAACCATGGAACACAATTTCCAACTGCTTCAAAACCTGCACGTTCTGGGCATTCTCCCCTACCCTGTTTTGGCCGGCATTTCTCGCAAATCCATGATATACCGCAGCCTCGGCATCTCACCGAAAGAGGCTCTCAACGGTACCACGGCACTGCACATCGTTGCCTTGCAGCAGGGCGCGCTGCTGCTGCGCGTACACGACGTAGCCGAGGCGGTGCAGGTCGTTCGGCTCTGGGAACAACTCCAATCTGCACAATACAGCCCCGCATGAACGAAGTCACCGCCATCCAGCCATTGAGCGAGCAGGAGATCAAGGACATCATGCTGCGCTTCCTGAAACGGCACTACCGCAACCGGCAGCGCAACGGCGAAACGGAAATCGCCTCCGACGCGCGCGGCAAAGGCGGTATTCTGGCCGACGGCTACCTCAGCTTTCCCAAGCCCGGCGGCGGCTGGTTTGTAGCCACTTTTGAAGCCACTTCTTACGATACCCGGCAGGAAGTGCGCTTTACGCAAAGGCGCGGATTGCTGTTTTGGGACAACATGGTAGCGGCGCTTTGGGGCACAGCCATCGGCGGCGGATTCAACATTACACAGCAGTGGTTGCCCATCAAAAAATATGGCCCGGCCCTGCCTTTGGTCATGCTGATTTCGGTGTTTACGGGCTTGTTTTTTCTGGTGCGGATGCTGAGTTCCCATTGGCGGCGTTACCGCCAGATTTACGCGGTGGAGCAGTTCAAACGATACCACACCGACGAGCAATGGATAGCCGTGGCCGAAGAGGTGTTCAACGGTCCGCACGACCCGCACTTCATCGAACTGAGGCGGCAGTGCATTCGCTATGGCTTTGGTTTGGTGGTCATTGCGGCCAACGAAGCTCCCCGCGCTCACCTCACGCCCGCCCGCGAAGACGTGTTTGAAGGTCGGCGCGACATCGTCAAACTCATCACAGACAATGAGTTGGTCAAAAACATGCAAAATCTGGGCCGCCAAGCCTGGATCACCGAACTCTGGGGCAAAATGTCGGCCTACATTCCCCAAAGCGATCAATGGCTGCACCGTTTCGGCGGACGGCTGCCCAAACACTGGCTCGCCTCGGCGGTGGCCTTTGTCTTCATCATCGCAATATGGTATCACGATTACGACACCTGGGCGCACCGCAAAGTGACCCCCAAAGTGTATGCCGAGGAGGCCATTCAGGCGCTGCGGGCACTGCCCCCGGAGCCGTCAACCATCAATCTCGATACACCTTATTTTTGGCCCGCACCCTTTCTGGACGACCGCATTTCCTACCTCGATGAATGGCTGGAAGACCGGCTGATCGCTCAGCGTTTGTTTCGCAATTCGGCCCGCAACGCTGCCGCCCGGGAAGACGGGTACGGCGTCATTTTTTACGATTGCGCGCGTTTTCTCAATTTCGAGGGTGTCAAATTTTTACTTTTGGACGGCGTGTATTCCGATTTTGAATCCTCGCTCTTGCGGGTAGAAATGCTCCAGGCCGACGGCATTCAGGCGGGCAGTTTGTGGCTGGGCTGTTTTGACGAACGCAGCAAAGAATACGCCGTGTATCTGGGGCCGCTGTTCAATACGCCCGGTGAAGCCGGCCGCTTGGCCCGCGAGTTGGAATACCTGCGCAGCGACCGCAGCAGCAGGGATTTTCTCACCGTCAAAGCCATCAAAGCAGATGCCTCCAACAGAAGATAAACTGCGAACCACGCCACAGGAGCATTGGCGTCAACCTGAGAATGTCCGAACGCGCGAGGAGGAAGCCTAAAAGGCTTCCAATGTGATTAGCCCCGGATGAAAATCCGGGGTATAGTTAACAACAGTAAAACAACCCCAAAGGGGTTGAATGTCCGTTATTTACATAAAATTCAACCCCTTTGGGGTTGCCGTACGAGACGCTGTTTCCCCCGGATTGCCCTGACTTTCGTCAGGTCTGTATCCGGGGCTATTCATATTCAACTCCTTTGGAGTTGCCAGGCATACGAGCTCACTATCAGCAAGCTATGTTTGATTAAAAATAAGGTTGACGCCAATACGACACAGACGTGCGAAGCAGATTACCATAAAAGAAGATAAACTGCGCAGCAGATTACCAAAAGAAGATAAACTGCGCAGCAGATTACTCCAACGGAAGATAAACTGCAAAGCAGATTCAACACAAGATTACCATGAAAGATTCAGCCATCATCCTCACCAACGGCCTCCTGGACACCGACATGGCCAAAACCTGCCACGGACTCCTGCGCGGCACCGAACGCTTCGACATCCTCGGCGTCATTGACCCGCCCCATGCCGGCCGCGACGCCGGCGAAGTCATGGACGGAAAGCCCCGCCAGATCAGGGTTTTCGCCTCTGTGGAAGATTTTCTGCAACAGCACTCCGCCAAGCCCCGGTACTGCATCGTCGGCGTGGCCCTGCCCGGCGGAAAACTGCCCGACAGCTTCCGGGCTGAATTGTTCAACGCCATGCGCCACGGCATTTCCATCGTCAACGGACTGCACACCCTGCTCAACGACGACGCCGAATTTGCCGCCGCCGCCCGCCAATACAACGTTGACATCCTCGACATCCGCCGCCCCCGACCGGCCTCGGAACTCCGCTTCTGGAGCGGCGATATTTTCAGCGTCCGCGCCCCGCGCATCGCCGTTTTGGGCACCGACTGCGCCCTCGGAAAGCGCACCACCTGCCGCTTTCTCATGGAAATGTGCAACCGCAACGGCATCAGCGCCCAAATGATCTACACCGGCCAAACCGGCTGGATGCAGGGCTACCCGCACGGCTTCATTTTCGACAGCACGCTCAACGATTTCATCAGCGGCGAGGTAGAGCGCGCCATCGTGGCCTGCGACCGCGAATCGCAGCCCGATCTCATCCTCATCGAAGGGCAGTCGGCGCTGCGCAATCCCAGCGGCCCCTGCGGCGCAGAGTTCATCCTGTCGGGACAGGCCAAAGGCGTGGTACTTCAGCACGCGCCCGGCCGCCTGTATTACGAAGGCACCGAGCAGTTTCAGTACCGCATTCCGCCCATCGAGTCGGAAATTGCGCTCATCCGGGCTTATGGCGCCGAGGTGTTGGCCGTCACCCTCAACGAGGAGGGCAGTACCGATGTGGAATTGGAGTCCTACCGCACCCAAAAAGAGGCCGAATTGGGCATCCCCTTCGTGCGCCCGCTGCGCGAAGGCGTGGAGCGCCTGCTGCCGGTGATTCGGGAGTGGGTAGCGGGTTAAGGTTTCGGGTTCAAGGTTTCGGGTTTCCCTCTCGTTCGCGGGATTTCGCGTGTTTCGCGTTAAAGATTTTGACGTTCCGGCAGGAACGGGTTTCGGGTTCGAGGTTTCATCCGCCGAACCACGCCACAGGCGTGGGAAGGCGGGTTCAAGGTTTCGGGTTCCCTCTCGTTCGCAGGGTTTCGCGTGTTTCGCGTTGATTCGCGTTCAGAGTTTCGGGTTCAAGGTTTCGGGTTGGAACGGCTACTGGCCGCTGGCTACTGGCTGCAAGCTGCGTTTCGCTCGCGTTTAGCACTGCCTTCCCGATTTCGTTCCTTTCCGATTTCATCGGAACAGGCTATCCGGGACTTCACTTCGCTCGACTGCATACCGCCCACCAAACCCTCGCGCTTACCGCGCCACGGCGCGGCTACCGAATACCGCCTACTGCCTACTGAACCCTCACGCTCAGCACCGCCTACCGCCTACTGAACCCTCACGCTTAGCGCCGCATACCGCACACTGCATACCGCCTACCGATTAACCGCCCGCTCACGCCAAGCCCGCCAGCACCTCCTGCACCTTGCCCAGAAAACGCCGGTATTCTACAAACTGCGGGGCATCCCGCACCAATTCCCGCCACAACGCTTCAGCTTGTTGAAAATACATTTTGGCTTGTTGCTTATCTCCTTTTGCGATGCTTACCTCTGCCAATTTATAGTACGAAATGGCCAATCCGTTTTTGAAGCCCACATGTTGCGGAAAGGCTTCGTGG
>ERZ761609.944-NODE-944-length-29072-cov-49.513113_pt1 | contig 29072 bp, 33 predicted proteins | sample MGYA00511163_ERZ761609 | MGnify/ENA primary metagenome ERZ761609 (study PRJEB28899, sample SAMN02445070) | bioreactor sludge metagenome | biome: EBPR sludge | place: Australia: Brisbane, Thorneside Wastewater Treatment Plant | collected 2011-12-16 ... | reverse complement strand
CCTGCCTCATGTTGCTTAAATCCCATAACCAATCCCCTAATTTGTTACACACTCGGGTGATTTACTTGGTTTTTCAAATTTGGAAATTGATTATTATTGGTGTCGCAATCCTCGCTATAATGGAATTGGGTGATTTACTTAGCATTAGCCAATGCAAATTCAATGCTTATTTCGTCGCAATCCTCGCTATAATGGAATTGGGTGATTTACACATTAGCTTTTACAAGTTCTTTATTTGAGACAATAGTCGCAATCCTCGCTATAATGGAATTGGGTGATTTACGAACAGAAAAGAAAGCAGCAAGAGAGAAGAATTTAGTCGCAATCCTCGCTATAATGGAATTGGGTGATTTACTGATACAACCTATCACTTAAAAATTTAAACGTCTTTACGTCGCAATCCTCGCTATAATGGAATTGGGTGATTTACTTGATGTGCTAACATTGCTTCGGCTTCTGCATCTTGTCGCAATCCTCGCTATAATGGAATTGGGTGATTTACAAAGTTATCTACTATAATAACTTTTCTTTTAATTTGTCGCAATCCTCGCTATAATGGAATTGGGTGATTTACAGTTAAACTTTAAACAAAAAACTGTCGTGGTAAACGTCGCAATCCTCGCTATAATGGAATTGGGTGATTTACAGCGAGGAGTATTGGGAGGCGTTTATATGAAAACAGTCGCAATCCTCGCTATAATGGAATTGGGTGATTTACTTGGTGTGTAATCACCGAAGTTGTTCCTCTTCTATGTCGCAATCCTCGCTATAATGGAATTGGGTGATTTACTAATAGGGCTTGACACGCAATCTTGGGAAGATTTTGGTCGCAATCCTCGCTATAATGGAATTGGGTGATTTACGCCAAATTAAATTAGCTTGCATCTTGTTTCCAAGAGTCGCAATCCTCGCTATAATGGAATTGGGTGATTTACAGAAGAGCGGATAGCTAACGCTAAAAAAGCGATAGGTCGCAATCCTCGCTATAATGGAATTGGGTGATTTACCACACTATTGTACAGTAGTGTGAATCGTGCAGAGGTCGCAATCCTCGCTATAATGGAATTGGGTGATTTACGCCGAACAAGAGTATTACAACAAACTTGCAACCATAGTCGCAATCCTCGCTATAATGGAATTGGGTGATTTACCTTTTAAAGATTTTTCTAATTCTAATTCTCTTTTAAAGGTCGCAATCCTCGCTATAATGGAATTGGGTGATTTACCAAGATACAAAGCCAGAAAATATCTTGTGCTTTAGCGTCGCAATCCTCGCTATAATGGAATTGGGTGATTTACAGATAGCTTCATAGCTTATCGCACTAAAAAACCACAGTCGCAATCCTCGCTATAATGGAATTGGGTGATTTACCTATCCTCTGTAGAAAGAAGTGTCCTTTACGATTTCGTCGCAATCCTCGCTATAATGGAATTGGGTGATTTACGACGTTACGGCAGAGAGGGTGAGATGCCCTTATTAGTCGCAATCCTCGCTATAATGGAATTGGGTGATTTACAAATATCTTAGCCGCAAAAACCATCGGCGTAAATGCGTCGCAATCCTCGCTATAATGGAATTGGGTGATTTACGGGTAAGGGCGGCGGCAGTTTCTGTTTTTTTTCGTGGTCGCAATCCTCGCTATAATGGAATTGGGTGATTTACAAAAAAATTGTGGAGCTTAACAAACGTACTTTAATTGGTCGCAATCCTCGCTATAATGGAATTGGGTGATTTACAAGGAAGACAATTTCAAAACATTATAGAAAATTACGTCGCAATCCTCGCTATAATGGAATTGGGTGATTTACTCTTTTTAGAAGATGACGACGTTGAATTTGAAGAAGTTGTCGCAATCCTCGCTATAATGGAATTGGGTGATTTACCAATAAAGTTTAAAAATTAAAGAAAAATGAGTTCGCGTCGCAATCCTCGCTATAATGGAATTGGGTGATTTACGGGTAAGGGCGGCGGCAGTTTCTGTTTTTTTTCGTGGTCGCAATCCTCGCTATAATGGAATTGGGTGATTTACAAAAAAATTGTGGAGCTTAACAAACGTACTTTAATTGGTCGCAATCCTCGCTATAATGGAATTGGGTGATTTACAAGGAAGACAATTTCAAAACATTATAGAAAATTACGTCGCAATCCTCGCTATAATGGAATTGGGTGATTTACTCTTTTTAGAAGATGACGACGTTGAATTTGAAGAAGTTGTCGCAATCCTCGCTATAATGGAATTGGGTGATTTACCAATAAAGTTTAAAAATTAAAGAAAAATGAGTTCGCGTCGCAATCCTCGCTATAATGGAATTGGGTGATTTACCACGAAGATTATTTCTTAGGTTTACATAGTAAAGTGTCGCAATCCTCGCTATAATGGAATTGGGTGATTTACTGTTTTTTTTGAAGGATTAAAGTGAAAAAGTTGAATGTCGCAATCCTCGCTATAATGGAATTGGGTGATTTACAAAAGGCTACGTTAGTGTGCGATACACCCAAATTTAGTCGCAATCCTCGCTATAATGGAATTGGGTGATTTACCTCGCTTCTCTTAACGTCTAAAGCCCACTTCTGCTTAGGTCGCAATCCTCGCTATAATGGAATTGGGTGATTTACCGTAGGAGGTTTCCGGCGCAATCATTTGGCGGTAGGTCGCAATCCTCGCTATAATGGAATTGGGTGATTTACAATTTACAAAGCCCTTTCCGACTATGTGAATGGTACGTCGCAATCCTCGCTATAATGGAATTGGGTGATTTACTCAAACTACTTTTGCGGAAATTAACCGGCGGCGATTAGTCGCAATCCTCGCTATAATGGAATTGGGTGATTTACCAAACAAATGTTGTTCGGGGCGTTCAATAACCGCGTCGCAATCCTCGCTATAATGGAATTGGGTGATTTACTCTTGTAATGTTTCACCTGCAAATTTGGATAACATCGTCGCAATCCTCGCTATAATGGAATTGGGTGATTTACTCATTGTTTTAAAGAAGACTTTGTTAAACGGACTTTGGTCGCAATCCTCGCTATAATGGAATTGGGTGATTTACGAAACCACAAAATAGAAAAAGATTATTTTATATATAGTCGCAATCCTCGCTATAATGGAATTGGGTGATTTACATGTTCCCCGCCAATTGCAACGTTTCTCGTGTTGAGGTCGCAATCCTCGCTATAATGGAATTGGGTGATTTACTAATATGTTTTGGTGGCGATACCTTATGTTGGTAGTCGCAATCCTCGCTATAATGGAATTGGGTGATTTACTTATTAACCAAAATTATTGCGACTATGAAAGGTAGAGTCGCAATCCTCGCTATAATGGAATTGGGTGATTTACAAACCATCGGCGTAAATGCTGATGGCAATTTTTATAGTCGCAATCCTCGCTATAATGGAATTGGGTGATTTACAAGTGTAATGGCACTGGTGTCTTTGTATTGACAGTCAGTCGCAATCCTCGCTATAATGGAATTGGGTGATTTACTGGTAATTTTAACAACGCCGTCAGCCGAAATCACTTGTCGCAATCCTCGCTATAATGGAATTGGGTGATTTACGAAACGCCGCAAACGTAAAGGTTAGTGTTTTGGTTCGTCGCAATCCTCGCTATAATGGAATTGGGTGATTTACTTTTTTTTCTTAACATGACAACACACGAAAGAGTAATAGTCGCAATCCTCGCTATAATGGAATTGGGTGATTTACAAGTACAGAGAGGGTGTTAAGAGTTAGTCCACCTAAGTCGCAATCCTCGCTATAATGGAATTGGGTGATTTACTCATTTTCCCAGCCTTTTTCAGTAAGGACTTTAATGTCGCAATCCTCGCTATAATGGAATTGGGTGATTTACTTATTTAGCTGCAAAATTTCTCTTTCATAAATTAAGTCGCAATCCTCGCTATAATGGAATTGGGTGATTTACAATTGATGCTATTAAACACTCCCCTAATTCAAGAAGGTCGCAATCCTCGCTATAATGGAATTGGGTGATTTACTATTAATTTAGCGGGTGGGGTTTTACAGTAGTAATGTCGCAATCCTCGCTATAATGGAATTGGGTGATTTACCAATAAATGGTAGTGGGCTGCATCACATAGCTTTCACGTCGCAATCCTCGCTATAATGGAATTGGGTGATTTACTGTTATTCTTATCCGTACCCATTGGTATTTTTTGTGTCGCAATCCTCGCTATAATGGAATTGGGTGATTTACAGAGGAACCCTGAAAGTACAGAGAGGGTGTTAAGAGTCGCAATCCTCGCTATAATGGAATTGGGTGATTTACATAGGCGATAAAGGGGCAAAATTGCCCGATATAGCTGTCGCAATCCTCGCTATAATGGAATTGGGTGATTTACGGGTTTGGTTTTAATTCAACACAATTCCGTGTGCACTGTCGCAATCCTCGCTATAATGGAATTGGGTGATTTACTAACAAGGGAAGCTAACCCCACCCCTGAGATTTTACGTCGCAATCCTCGCTATAATGGAATTGGGTGATTTACGAATAAACCCGACCGGCTTAATCATCAAGCACTTTGGTCGCAATCCTCGCTATAATGGAATTGGGTGATTTACCTTCTTTTGGAAAGATTTTCGAAATTTTTCGAAATAGTCGCAATCCTCGCTATAATGGAATTGGGTGATTTACAAGAAATTCGTCCTAACGTGACCAAATTCTCCGAAACGTCGCAATCCTCGCTATAATGGAATTGGGTGATTTACGTGGAACGAGGATAAGGAGCGATATACTGCTCCGCGGTCGCAATCCTCGCTATAATGGAATTGGGTGATTTACCGAGGTACCTATCGGCAGACCTAAGTCATTACAAATGTCGCAATCCTCGCTATAATGGAATTGGGTGATTTACTATTTATCAAAATTAACATCTTCTTCACCGTAAGAAGTGTCGCAATCCTCGCTATAATGGAATTGGGTGATTTACTTTTCTCTTCGTGTTCTTAGTGCCTTCGTGGGAAAGTCGCAATCCTCGCTATAATGGAATTGGGTGATTTACGAGATAATAAAATTATCTCATGCGGGGAGAATGCAGTCGCAATCCTCGCTATAATGTAAACTCCCTTATTCTTAAAGGGTTTCAGCGGTGTGTAGGCACAAAAGTAGGCTATACCGCTTCATATTGTTTAAACTCATTTGGTATTGTTTAGCATTTCGGGGCGGCTACTATTTGCCCCTGCCGGTTGGTTTGATGTATTTTGGTTGGTAATGGGTAAACAGTTGCCCCCCTGCCGGTTGCATCTTTCTGGGGCGGTGTAATGGGCATCGGGGCGGGTGTGTCGGGTGGTTACAATATTGGGGGTGTTTATGGGCAACCCTCCAACCTTTTCAATACCCACAAATACAACTAAAATGTGTTTATATTTAATAATCTGAAAATCAGTTGATTAAATATAAACACTTTTCCCCCAACTACCGGTGGAGGTATAACTGCCTAACCAATACCCTGTATTTGCCCCTGCCGGTTGGTTTGATGTATTTTGGTTGGTAATGGGTAAACAGTTGCTCCCCTGCCGGTTGCATCTTTCTGGGGGTGGTGTAATGGGCATCGGGGCGGGTGTGTCGGTTGCCGGTGTGCTTTCTGCTAAAAGCCGGTGCCTAACCAATACCCTGTATTTGCCCCTGCCGGTTGGTTTGATGTATTTTGGTTGGTAATGGGTAAACAGTTGCTCCCCTGCCGGTTGCATCTTTCTGGGGGTGGTGTAATGGGCATCGGGGCGGGTGTGTCGGTTGCCGGTGTGCTTTCTGCTAAAAGCCGGTGCCTAACCAATACCCTGTATTTGCCCCTGCCGGTTGGTTTGATGTATTTTGGTTGGTAATGGGTAAACAGTTGCCCCCCTGCCGGTTGCATCTTTCTGGGGCGGTGTAATGGGCATCGGGGCGGGTGTGTCGGGTGCCGGTGTGTTTTTTGATAACTACCGGTGGAGGGTAAACTGTTACCCCTCCCCTGCCGGTTGCTTTGGGGCGGTTTGGTTTACCTGTTTTGTAATCCAATCTTTGATGTTTCTCAAACTTTCAAAGTACACATTATTGGGGTTTACCGGGGTATGTTCTTTTGCCCATTTTATACAATCGTGCAAAAATTCTGAAATGTTGGTTTCAGTAGTTAGCCAAACATTATTCTCAACCCACATCGGGCAAGGTGGCTTTATGCTTTCAAAATAAGTTACAATACATTCCAACTCTGTAACATGGTTTAATTCTGCCGGGGCTGCCGGTGTAGGGTTTGGCGGTTGTGGGTTGTTACTTGTGTTAAATGCCTCCACATCAAACAAAAGGAGGTAATCTGCTAAATCGGCTTTTGCGCCTGCGGTGGTTAAATACCCTGCCTGCTTTGCCTTTTCTAAAATAGTACTTACTTGATAGCCCAACTCCTTACCTTTTGCCTCCCATGCTGCGAACCCATCGGCATCGGGATATAAAATTACCTGCCTGCTTTTGGCAATGGCTTTACATCGTTTCTTTGATATGTTTTGTAAACTACCGGTTGCAACCCAAACAAGTTGGGGTAAGTAAATACTCGCTATTACTGCCGTTTTTTCACTCTCAACAATGCCCACCGGTTTGGCGGTGTCGGTGATTAAAAGGTGTTCACCAAACAGGCATTGTTTAAGGTTGTACGCTGTCAGTTTGGCGGCTTTGTGTACCCATTTAATAAAATCGTGTGGCTCTTTTACCCGCTTGCCGGTGGTGGCATTGTAAAGCATAATTTTACCGGTGCGTATCTTGCCAAACAAATCAACCTGCCAAAATATGGTGCTGCCGTTCCAATGTTTAGAAGTTCCGATGTAATACCGCTCAACTGCTTTGGTTACGGTGTTTACATCAAACCGACTTAGGAGAAAGTTTACAAAGTTGTTAGCTTCGTACTTTTTTAGGCTGGCTTCAAATAGTGCTGGTGGAATGGTGGAGGCTGGCGGCTCTGCGGGTAATGGCTTTGGGTAATGGCTGCGGGTGGCTCGCTTTGGTGGGTTTATGTTGTGTTCTTTAAAATACTCTTTTGGGGGGTAGTGGTAGCCACAATTATTCAGCCGGTTACATTTGCCAACTGTGTCAAAAATGGGTTCACCGGTGGCAGTGTCAATGTATCGGGTAAACTCCCTTTCGCCGCATTCTGGGCAAGGGTAGCGGGTGGCTCTGCCTTTGTATTTTTCTAATTGGAAACGGTAATTAGTTGTCATGTTGCTAAAAAAAAGTTTTTTTTTTACCCTTCACATCGTTCACATAATACACCGATATAATGTAAAAACAATAGTTGAAGCCTTGTTTAATATGCCACATTAAAACGGTGAACGATGTAATTAGTATTTTTTTAAAAAATGTGTTTGATTGACAATTATTTACAATGCCATGTGCTGTGCGTAAATAATGATTCCTCCACATTTCCGACCAGTTTGGTATCCTAATTTTTTGATGCGTTCACTGAATTTTTTTGCTGAGCATGGATAATATCCATTATCTTTACAGTATGTTTTGTAATCAGCATAAACATCTTTGTAGTTCAAAAACTCGGAATGAGTAGGCATGTAATTTTCATCTTTTAAGAACATACCAACACTATCGCTCTCTAATCTGTATTGGTCAATTTGTCGCTTCACGCTTTCGGAATGGGTGAAAGATTCGTTTTTAAGTAACCGATTTAAGCCGGATAACACCCAATTAAAAACACCCGATAACTCACTTTGAATAATCCTATTTGCCAATTTTACCTCCCGTTCTGCCTCGGTTAATGTTACATCAAAAGGAACTATTAAGAACCTTCTAAAAAAGGCTTCATTATGCTCTACGTCTTTTGGCAGTTCATTACAGTTAAAAATAAGTTTGGCGTAATCAGTCAAAACAAATGGGTTGCAGTGTGGTAATCTTGCCTCTACCGGCTCGCCCGATACAAGTTGCTTAAATGTTGCTGAATTTAGTTTGCCGCTTATTTCGGTGGCATAATTAAGTATCTTGTTAGCCAACATTGCCCTATAATAGCCGTTGGCATCTGTTAAATTCTGTAATGAGAAGTTGCTCACATTGACCTCACCCAACAATGCAGTTACTATATCAAAAAACACGCTTTTCCCATTTGCACCTTCTCCGTACAATAGGAGGGTTTTTTCAAGTTTTAGCGAACTGGTTTTAACGAATAAGTAACCGATGTACTCTGCTAATATTGCTTGGTTAGCTTTATCTGGTTGCACCTTATTGAGGTACTTTTCAAAAATCGGGGCGGTTGCTTTCGGGTTATACTCAAATGGTAGTTGGTAGGTAATAAAATCGTCTTTATCCGACTGCCGTAACCTCTGGAATTTTGGTGTTATTTCAAATGTACCATTTAGTAAATTTACAAAAACGGTGTCACGTGGTGGCTCTGGCTTTGGCATGTTAGCTGCTGCCAAAAATTGCCGATACAATTGCTCTCTGAATGTGTAAATCCTTGCATCAAACCTATCTATTCCGATACGTTCCGCTGCTACACCTAAAAAACTCTCTAATTCTGCCCGGTCAATTGCTGCCCAATAGCTGCCATTGTATATGTAAATAAAATCGTACTGCTTACATAATGCCCAATTTTGGGAATGTGCTGTTTGTAGTATCTGCTCAATACTAATAACCAAATAGTGTTTCTTGCATATTTTTTCATCTGCCTCAATGCCTGCCAACTGCCTAAAATCAATCGGGGCAAGTTGTTCTAAAAGTCGGGTTAGTACCTCTTTATGTTTTACACTCTCTTTTGTTGCCTCTGTTACTTTAGAAAGTTCTGCCTGTAAACATTGTGGAAAATTAAAATTGGGTGTTACGGGGGTTTGCATCTTTTAAAATTGTACTTTTGTGGTGAATTAATCCAAACGGCAATTTCGCTCTTGCATCGGCGAAATTGCCGTTTTTTTTAATGTTTCAAATTGTATCGTTCACCGTTTTAATGTGGCATATTAAACAAGGCTTCAACTATTGTTTTTACATTATATCGGTGTATTATGTGAACGATGTGAAGGGTAAAAAAAAACTTTTTTTTAGCAACATGACAACTAATTAGCCCTTTCAGTTAGCTTAGTTTTAGGCGTTATGGTAGAGGCAATAGAAAGTACATCGGCTTTTGCTAATCTTACCCGTGAGCCAAATTTAGAAGCCTTTAATGTGCCATTATCAATGTAGTTTGTAATAGTTCCTAAACTAACCTTTATGAGTTTTGCTGCCTCCTTTTTGGTTAAATAGTCGGTATGGGTTTCCATGGTTGCCCCCCTTTCAAGTTTTGAGACTACCTGTTCTACCATTTCCAAAATCATTTTGTTTTGTTGCTGAATTTTCTTTAATGCAGAAATTTGATTTTCCATTTTTTTTGGCTTTGGGTTAATAAATTTTAGTTGGTAGCTAAATTGCTTACCTTTCAGCTACAAAACTACGGTGTTTACCCCCCGGCGAAAAATAAAAACTACCCAATAGCGTATTTTTTTTTAAAAAAAAATAGAGATAGCGGCAAAAGGCTATATCTTAACCCAAATAAGTACTTTGTTGATAAACGCCTGTACCACAACAAAGGTCAAAGAAATACATTTTAGGGGGTGGTACAATTACTTTAAAGTCAAAATTTTGTTATTCAGCCGGTCGGCTTCTTTTAAATTACCCTGCCGCTCTGCTGCCAACATTTTACGTGTTAAACATATTACCTCATCTGAATTTATACAACGGTTATCCCTTACCCCCTGCCGGTAAATTGCCCTTAGTATCAAACGAATTAAATAAATTATTAAAATAGAAAAGCAAAGCAAATCGGGCAAATCGGGCAAACAAATAATAGTTTGCAAATATGCCATAGTAGTATTGGGGTTATTTTCGGTACTTTCACCCCCTTTTGGTAGGGTAGGGGAGGGTTTAATGTAGCTTAATAGCTGTTTGAATAAGGATAATTTTACAAATGCTGCCTCCCTCCTTATGTGTTCAAAATTAAAGATATTGCCCCCCTGCTGCTCTGCTTTGATTAACCGTTGTAAAAGTTGCCATGCCTCGCTATCGGTAAAGGCATCGGGTAAAGTAACAACCTGTTTACCCTTTTTTTCCCTTAAAACTCCAATCTCTGTTTTTTCCCAAACAATACCGCTGCCATTGTTGCCGGTGTAGGCAAACTCGCTTTCTGGGGTGCGTTTATACTCCCATGTAACCAAAGCAACCCTCCAACCTGCTGTAATGGGTTTAAATACTATTTCTTTACTTTCAGCATGTAACCCGATATGTTTAAGGTTGAAGCGTTTGGCGGGTACTGCAACCAAAACAGCGTGCATAAGGAGGTAGAAAGAAAAAACCGAAATAAGTGCGGATAATGTTTTAATATCCCAATCGGGGTACTCCCATGCTACCAAAAGGGAAAAAATAGTAGTAAATGCGTACAAAATACGCTCTTTGATGTAATTTTGCATGTTCTTTACTTTTTAAGGTTTAGAATAAAGCGCACCCGATTTGCTTTGCACGGCTCTGGGTGCGCTTTTCTTTTTGTGTTAAATGTTGCATTGCTTTAAATAGTGTTCTACGTCTTCAAAACTCCCTACCTTTTTGTTTTGTGGGTTGAGGGTGTCTGTTCGCACTATCCAACAATGTGCGTAATTATAGCCCTGCCATTGTACGTTTTTTTTGCTGTATTCAATTTTAAAGTTCAAACCGCTTACATCGGCTAACCTTTGGAGTTTTTGTGTTTTTGTCATGGTTGAGGGTGTTTATTTATTACCTTGCTATTTTCATTTCGGCACCGGTTAAAATGCCGTATTTTTGGGCTTCAGCGGCTTTCTCTTCACTTGTGATTTTTAGGTACTTTTCGGTTTGGGCTATGGTGCTATGTCCTAAGATGCTACTAATCAAATGCAAAGGCACTCCGTTTTGATGTGCATTGGTGGCATAAGACCGGCGAGCGGTGTGTGTGGTAATGAGTTGGTATTTGGGTTTGGTGGAGGTAACAGCCTCACCCCCTGCCTTTGTTACCGTTGCCTCAACTTTTGCGGTAATGCCTGCCAACTTGCAAACCCTTTTTATTGCCTTGTTTAAATGCTGCCGGGTTAAATTGGGTAACGCTCCGTTGTATTTATTCAAAACCTGTTCAACTTTTACGTGTACCGGTATTAAAACATGCTTTCTTGTTTTTTGCATGTAAATTTTGAAGTTTCTGCCTACCATTGCGCTCCGCTTTACTTTGGCGTAATCGGATACCCTCAACCCTGTAAAACAACCTACCAAAAACAAATCACGGGCTTTATCTAATACCGGGGTATCGGTTAATTCAAGTTCCCAAAGTTTAGCTAATTCAGCCGGGGTTAAGTACACATCAAACACTTCGTTTTTGCCCCCTTTAAAATCGGCAAACCAAAGGTTTTTACTGTAACCTGCCTTTGCTGCTTTGGCTAAAAAGTGTTTGATGTTGGCAACATGCCTACTGGCGCTATTAGGGTTTAGATTTTTGGCAGTGTATAAAAACCCTAAAAATTCATCAAATACATCGGGGGTAAAAGTATCAAAATCTAACTTTTTGACTTTGGAAGCTGCAAATTCTTTGAGGTAACGCTCCGTTAATCTGAAATTATCGTAACGCTCTATTGTTATGCTTTGACCCCTGCTGTTAATGTAGTTATCAATGTACCCCCAAAGGTTGGCAGTATTGGTTGCAGCTTTGCCCAAATAGGTGTTTATGGCATTGCGGATAAACTCTGTGGGAGGTACGGTTTGGGGGTTATTTACAAACCATTGGGCAAAGGCTTCATTTGTTACGGTTCGTAATCTTTCTAAATGTAGGTTTGTTTCTCTTGCCCCGGTTGCCCCCTGTTTAACTTTTTGGCTTTTGCTATCCCAAAATTTAGTTTTTGCAACAATGCCTGTTCCAAACCTTAACCGTTGCCGGTTGAAGGTAACAATCATTGTTACTGCCGTTTCCTCATTCTTTGGGGTTCTTAGTTCAAATTTTACACTGTGTCGCATTGTTGCCATTTGTACCCTGTTAGGTTATTTGTAGGCACAAAATTACACCCTTTATTTTAGGTAGGTGCATTTGTAGGCAACTTTTTTTACCATTACTTGCATTTAGTTGTACCCAATTACATAACAAAAAGGGTATAAATAGCTTGTTTTATTGGGTTTTTGGTATCAAAAAGCTTACAGGCAAAGGGTTCTGAAAAGTAGGTTTCCATTACTCGCTATAATGGAATTGGGTGATTTACCATCGGCGTAAATGCCGACGGTAATTTTTACACAGACGTCGCAATCCTCGCTATAATGGAATTGGGTGATTTACGTAACCTTTAACGGTTTGGGGGAAATCCCCCAGGTGTCGCAATCCTCGCTATAATGGAATTGGGTGATTTACGGAAGATATTTCTTAACAAGCTCTGAATGTTGCGGATGTCGCAATCCTCGCTATAATGGAATTGGGTGATTTACCAACAAACAACGACATCTTCTTGAGAGGTGTTAATGGTCGCAATCCTCGCTATAATGGAATTGGGTGATTTACCAGAAAAAAAAAATCGAAAGATATATGAAAAAGAGGTCGCAATCCTCGCTATAATGGAATTGGGTGATTTACTTAATTTTGGGTTTGTGGCTTTTTCATGTTACGATGTCGCAATCCTCGCTATAATGGAATTGGGTGATTTACGATTGACCTTTCTAAGTACGTTTCGTACTATGAAAGAGTCGCAATCCTCGCTATAATGGAATTGGGTGATTTACAGGTATCATGCACGTGTTTCCTTGCCGATTTCAACGTCGCAATCCTCGCTATAATGGAATTGGGTGATTTACGGCAGTAGAAAGCCCGGTAACGGAAAAGAAAATAAGGGTCGCAATCCTCGCTATAATGGAATTGGGTGATTTACAAAGCAGACCAAAAAACAATGCTAAAATATATAAAGCGGTCGCAATCCTCGCTATAATGGAATTGGGTGATTTACTAATCACTTTTCAGCCACTTGTAAATTTAAATACAAAGTCGCAATCCTCGCTATAATGGAATTGGGTGATTTACTAACGGTGTGCCGGTTTTACATTGGTTAATTGACGGTCGCAATCCTCGCTATAATGGAATTGGGTGATTTACCTCACACTTTGGGCTGGGGAGAGTACCTCTCTCCCGTCGCAATCCTCGCTATAATGGAATTGGGTGATTTACGGTGATATTGCAAGCGCATCGGGCAAAGATTTAAAGTCGCAATCCTCGCTATAATGGAATTGGGTGATTTACAAGTGGTTGGAACTTTCTATCCAATGTGAGATAGAGTCGCAATCCTCGCTATAATGGAATTGGGTGATTTACCAAAAAAAAACGGTACGCCGCCTCGTTTGCTTTCATTAGTCGCAATCCTCGCTATAATGGAATTGGGTGATTTACGACAATCACCGTGCAAGCTACTTTCACGTGATAGGTCGCAATCCTCGCTATAATGGAATTGGGTGATTTACCAATCCTTTTACAAAGCATTGCGGCGTATTATCAGAGTCGCAATCCTCGCTATAATGGAATTGGGTGATTTACAATTAAAAGCGCCATTGGACGGCGCAAGTCACAAAGTCGCAATCCTCGCTATAATGGAATTGGGTGATTTACGAGGCTTCGCAAAGAGTTTAACTCTTCTGTAAAAGCGTCGCAATCCTCGCTATAATGGAATTGGGTGATTTACTAAGTATATCGGTAATATAATAAAAAATATTAATGATGTCGCAATCCTCGCTATAATGGAATTGGGTGATTTACGCAAAAGTTTTTTCTCTACGTTGTTCATAATTTTAAGTCGCAATCCTCGCTATAATGGAATTGGGTGATTTACCAAAACATGTGCGAGTATTTATTGCTGAAATTTGACGTCGCAATCCTCGCTATAATGGAATTGGGTGATTTACTTAATGACTTATCAAAATACCTTCACCCCGACCACTGTCGCAATCCTCGCTATAATGGAATTGGGTGATTTACAAACTAACTTCTGGAGACCGACTCGTCGTGTTCTCCGTCGCAATCCTCGCTATAATGGAATTGGGTGATTTACGCAAACACTAACGATGTAGTGTTATCGTTTGCAGGGTCGCAATCCTCGCTATAATGGAATTGGGTGATTTACGGATATACAATTTCCTAACGTAGACCCGATGTTATGTCGCAATCCTCGCTATAATGGAATTGGGTGATTTACCCAAAGGGAATCGAACCCTTATTTCTACCGTGAAAAGGTCGCAATCCTCGCTATAATGGAATTGGGTGATTTACTAAGAAAAATAGAACTTTAAATTCAAGTTGAGTATAGGTCGCAATCCTCGCTATAATGGAATTGGGTGATTTACGGATTAAAGTGAAAAAGTTGAATATAGATTTATAGGTCGCAATCCTCGCTATAATGGAATTGGGTGATTTACTTTCCAAGGCGGGCGAGGAAAGAAAGGAAAAGAAGTGTCGCAATCCTCGCTATAATGGAATTGGGTGATTTACAAACCATTAATAGCTGCAGGAGTATATTCCTCTACTGTCGCAATCCTCGCTATAATGGAATTGGGTGATTTACAAATATACCATTGCTATGTGGGATTTCTATAATAAGGTCGCAATCCTCGCTATAATGGAATTGGGTGATTTACTTACATTTGAAAACGGTAATAGAAATTCTTGCATTGTGTCGCAATCCTCGCTATAATGGAATTGGGTGATTTACAGATTACCTGAATACATTACCACGAATGGTAGTGGGGTCGCAATCCTCGCTATAATGGAATTGGGTGATTTACTGAAGAGCCAGCGACAAAGCAAAGGGGGAGAAGGTGTCGCAATCCTCGCTATAATGGAATTGGGTGATTTACGAAAAATCTCTATGAAAAAATTTCATAAGGGAAAAAGTCGCAATCCTCGCTATAATGGAATTGGGTGATTTACCTGCTGCCCAAAAACTTCTCCTCTCCAAAAAAGAGTCGCAATCCTCGCTATAATGGAATTGGGTGATTTACCAAGAGATATTTTGACGGCACCGTTGCCACCCAATTGTCGCAATCCTCGCTATAATGGAATTGGGTGATTTACGACTCCGATTAAACTGTCTGATCCCTCGGAAAAAACGTCGCAATCCTCGCTATAATGGAATTGGGTGATTTACTAAAAATTCAATTAAAATGAACATAAAATTTTTTTGTCGCAATCCTCGCTATAATGGAATTGGGTGATTTACTACTTTATTTAACAACGCACCACGGTCAACAGTGTGGTCGCAATCCTCGCTATAATGGAATTGGGTGATTTACATAGAATGTCCTCCACAAACAGAACTTTTAGTTATGTCGCAATCCTCGCTATAATGGAATTGGGTGATTTACGTCGGAAGTAGTTGATAGAAACAAAAACGGTAAGTGGGTCGCAATCCTCGCTATAATGGAATTGGGTGATTTACAGTATCTTTCACTTGTGTATAAATCAAAAAAAAAGGTCGCAATCCTCGCTATAATGGAATTGGGTGATTTACCAATTTTGGCAGCAAAATACAACAACACGATTGTTGGTCGCAATCCTCGCTATAATGGAATTGGGTGATTTACAGAAAACTTCGTTCTGCCTAAGTTAAGGCAGGAAAGTCGCAATCCTCGCTATAATGGAATTGGGTGATTTACTCACCATTTAGCGGCGTTTTCTAACTCAGTTTATAGTCGCAATCCTCGCTATAATGGAATTGGGTGATTTACCTGGAGTTCCAGGATCGTTCTTTGGGTCGAGTAATAGTCGCAATCCTCGCTATAATGGAATTGGGTGATTTACTGCAAGAAACGAAATTATCACTTAACTGCATATCAAAGGTCGCAATCCTCGCTATAATGGAATTGGGTGATTTACGGACAACAAGTAAGAATAAACGGAGTCATCAAAAGGTCGCAATCCTCGCTATAATGGAATTGGGTGATTTACATAACAACGTGAACGTTTTCTCTTTAAAAGGGTTCGAGTCGCAATCCTCGCTATAATGGAATTGGGTGATTTACCCAAACAAATTAAGGTTATTAACATCAATATCTTTAGTCGCAATCCTCGCTATAATGGAATTGGGTGATTTACATTTTTTTGCTACTATTTTATTCCCGCTGTAGCAGCGGTCGCAATCCTCGCTATAATGGAATTGGGTGATTTACGCGTCATTATCGCAGTTAAACCTCTCTCGTACATCGGTCGCAATCCTCGCTATAATGGAATTGGGTGATTTACTTCTATTTTAATAGTTTTTGCTTTTGTATCTGTTGTCGCAATCCTCGCTATAATGGAATTGGGTGATTTACTTATGCTGATCATAAGCCATATTCCAAAAAGGATTTGTCGCAATCCTCGCTATAATGGAATTGGGTGATTTACATACATTTTTTAAAATAAAATTAAAAGATTTTGAAGTCGCAATCCTCGCTATAATGGAATTGGGTGATTTACGCAACTTCGGTTTTATAGGTAACAGAAAGGTAAAAGTCGTCGCAATCCTCGCTATAATGGAATTGGGTGATTTACCCAACATTAATATTCATTATAAATATTAATGAAGATGTCGCAATCCTCGCTATAATGGAATTGGGTGATTTACGTGGACGAAAAAAGAAGATGCCATTTTGTTTGCCAAGTCGCAATCCTCGCTATAATGGAATTGGGTGATTTACCAACTTAAATTTAGATTTTTCTTTTCAATAACAACGTCGCAATCCTCGCTATAATGGAATTGGGTGATTTACCACCTTACAAGTTTGCTTCGTCAAAAGGTGTTAATGGGTCGCAATCCTCGCTATAATGGAATTGGGTGATTTACTTATTTCAATCCGTTGATGTCCGGAAACAATGTTGCCGTCGCAATCCTCGCTATAATGGAATTGGGTGATTTACTATATTAAACTCCTTTGCTACCTTTTTGAGGCTACGGGTCGCAATCCTCGCTATAATGGAATTGGGTGATTTACTAGATAACGCAGGGGATGAAGATAAAGAGGTGATTAGTCGCAATCCTCGCTATAATGGAATTGGGTGATTTACAGCGGCAAAGCAATTAGCAGCGGCAGCGGTAAAACAAGTCGCAATCCTCGCTATAATGGAATTGGGTGATTTACTGCGCTTGCAAGGTTGAAGCAGGGTGAGGAAACGGAGTCGCAATCCTCGCTATAATGGAATTGGGTGATTTACAACAAGATTATCTCATGCGGGGAGAACGTACCCAGCGTCGCAATCCTCGCTATAATGGAATTGGGTGATTTACAAAAAATAATTTTGGGGTTAAAAATGTGCCCTACAGTCGCAATCCTCGCTATAATGGAATTGGGTGATTTACTAAATGATATTTAATAAACGGTAAATCAAAAGCTGTCGCAATCCTCGCTATAATGGAATTGGGTGATTTACCAAAGCTCCCCAATCACCCCAAATTCAGTGTTGAAGGTCGCAATCCTCGCTATAATGGAATTGGGTGATTTACCCTGAGGTTTGAAAACGAGGAGCTTAGGCTTCTCCTGTCGCAATCCTCGCTATAATGGAATTGGGTGATTTACCTAACCATAAATTCTCCTTTAACTCGCCTGTTAGCGTCGCAATCCTCGCTATAATGGAATTGGGTGATTTACTCTGAATTGTTGAAGCGGCACATTACGAAAGTGAACGGTCGCAATCCTCGCTATAATGGAATTGGGTGATTTACGGGATTACCTTTTCATTAACGAGGTGAACGGGGTAAGTCGCAATCCTCGCTATAATGGAATTGGGTGATTTACCAAATTTACATCGGTTACGCCCGGCACGGCTTGTATGGGTCGCAATCCTCGCTATAATGGAATTGGGTGATTTACCGCATCGCACACAATACCATATGATGTTTCGGTTTCGTCGCAATCCTCGCTATAATGGAATTGGGTGATTTACGAAAAATACCTCGCTCCCGGCACGGTTGTTCAGGTGGTCGCAATCCTCGCTATAATGGAATTGGGTGATTTACTAATTCAGTGATAGTGTTCGTTACCCCGCAAGGGGTAAGTCGCAATCCTCGCTATAATGGAATTGGGTGATTTACCACATTTTTAACCCCAAAATTTTAATTGTATGCTGAGTCGCAATCCTCGCTATAATGGAATTGGGTGATTTACCTTTCTTTCCTTGCCCGCCTTGGAAAGATTGGTTGGGTCGCAATCCTCGCTATAATGGAATTGGGTGATTTACGAATGTTTGGCGTTAAATTGGGGGATTTCCCCCAAAGTCGCAATCCTCGCTATAATGGAATTGGGTGATTTACCCTACAACGAACCGGCGGGCGGGCGTTGCAAGGCAAAGTCGCAATCCTCGCTATAATGGAATTGGGTGATTTACGAAGAGACAAGCCAAGTCTATAAAAAGGCTTAAGAAGTCGCAATCCTCGCTATAATGGAATTGGGTGATTTACTACATTACATACAATGTGTTATTATCATATTCAAATGTCGCAATCCTCGCTATAATGGAATTGGGTGATTTACTGATTTACAGTGACTTACCATACAATACTACTAATAGTCGCAATCCTCGCTATAATGGAATTGGGTGATTTACCATTAAAAATTCATAGAAAGCTTTCTTTTGCCGACGTCGCAATCCTCGCTATAATGGAATTGGGTGATTTACCAGACCAGCTTAAAGCTGGTCTCAAAGCTTTCAACCTGTCGCAATCCTCGCTATAATGGAATTGGGTGATTTACAGCGCAAGTTAGGGATACCGCTGCTACAGCGGGAATGTCGCAATCCTCGCTATAATGGAATTGGGTGATTTACTCTGTTAAAGAAGTAATCTTACTGTAAGTCTTTCCAGTCGCAATCCTCGCTATAATGGAATTGGGTGATTTACGATTTAATATCAAGAAGTAACTACCCTTTTTATTTAGCGTCGCAATCCTCGCTATAATGGAATTGGGTGATTTACACAATTCTAAAAAAAGTAGTGAAGGTATATATTTTACGTCGCAATCCTCGCTATAATGGAATTGGGTGATTTACCAAAATACGAATTATTATACGAAGCTGAATTAAATGGGTCGCAATCCTCGCTATAATGGAATTGGGTGATTTACGGAATAACGCTTTTATTAACGGCTTAAATCGTTTGGTCGCAATCCTCGCTATAATGGAATTGGGTGATTTACCTATTATCTGATTTTATTTCATGCGGCAAGGTGCGTCGCAATCCTCGCTATAATGGAATTGGGTGATTTACGTAATGGAGATAAAAGATGCCATAAAGTCATTGGTGTCGCAATCCTCGCTATAATGGAATTGGGTGATTTACTGCTTCAATTTCGGCAGCAAGTACCTCTTCTTCGGCAGTCGCAATCCTCGCTATAATGGAATTGGGTGATTTACTGATGCCCACGTTTTGGCTGTTAAAGCAATTGAGACGTCGCAATCCTCGCTATAATGGAATTGGGTGATTTACTAATAATCAATAGGGTGTGAGTCCCGTATCACCATGGTCGCAATCCTCGCTATAATGGAATTGGGTGATTTACGGCGGACTCTATGTTTCCCGCCAATTGCAGCGTGTGTCGCAATCCTCGCTATAATGGAATTGGGTGATTTACAGTTAAACTCTTTTTTAAGCCTTGCTGCAACCTTGGGTCGCAATCCTCGCTATAATGGAATTGGGTGATTTACCGGTTTTTTAATTCCTCCTTCGTTTGTTATTTACGGGTCGCAATCCTCGCTATAATGGAATTGGGTGATTTACAAGACCCTAAAATAGGGTTTGCAGGGTTTTCACTCAAGTCGCAATCCTCGCTATAATGGAATTGGGTGATTTACAAAACTTACCGTTACTGGTGGTTACAGTAAAGGTGCGGTCGCAATCCTCGCTATAATGGAATTGGGTGATTTACATAGCTGAAATGACACCCGAATTGCAGGAAATTGTAAAGTCGCAATCCTCGCTATAATGGAATTGGGTGATTTACGGATTAAAACAGGCATTAAATTCTACAAATGATAGTGTCGCAATCCTCGCTATAATGGAATTGGGTGATTTACAGCAAACTTTTCTAAAAACAAGTTCAACCCATCAAAGTCGCAATCCTCGCTATAATGGAATTGGGTGATTTACGAACAGGAAACAATACTTGGTTATTATGCTACATTGTCGCAATCCTCGCTATAATGGAATTGGGTGATTTACTTTAAGAAAATAAGCGACAACGAGGTAAAGGTACAGAGTCGCAATCCTCGCTATAATGGAATTGGGTGATTTACCTGGTTTTCCAACCAGGGGCAACTGTTAAACGGTAAGGTCGCAATCCTCGCTATAATGGAATTGGGTGATTTACTAATAATGCAAAGAGATGTTAATATTCAAAGAAGAATGTCGCAATCCTCGCTATAATGGAATTGGGTGATTTACCGCAGAAACGTTAGAGGAGTGGAATGCGGAAAAGGAAGTCGCAATCCTCGCTATAATGGAATTGGGTGATTTACCTATCGGATATACAGAGGAAGGAGGCTTTAGTGTAGTCGCAATCCTCGCTATAATGGAATTGGGTGATTTACTTAAGAATCATATCATTGCCCGAAAACGCACCAACGTCGCAATCCTCGCTATAATGGAATTGGGTGATTTACCCAGACAAAAAATACCATGTTATTGCTATTGACCCCCGTCGCAATCCTCGCTATAATGGAATTGGGTGATTTACAAAATATCAAAGCTATCCCTCAAAAATGCGTGTGTTGTCGCAATCCTCGCTATAATGGAATTGGGTGATTTACAAGGCAAGGGAAGGAGGTAAACCCCTCCCCCTAAAAGTCGCAATCCTCGCTATAATGGAATTGGGTGATTTACCCATAGCACCGGTTAATGTAATTTCGTTGCCCGTTAAGTCGCAATCCTCGCTATAATGGAATTGGGTGATTTACCGCTACTAAAACGCTTTCTCCTTTCCCGTCATTATAGTCGCAATCCTCGCTATAATGGAATTGGGTGATTTACCATTTTTTAATACTGTTTATGTGTAAAGAATGTAAGTCGCAATCCTCGCTATAATGGAATTGGGTGATTTACCATTGTTAAAATAATGTATAAAGAAAGCGAAATAAGGTCGCAATCCTCGCTATAATGGAATTGGGTGATTTACCAATTGCCTTGCCCACGACTGAAATATATCATGTAGTCGCAATCCTCGCTATAATGGAATTGGGTGATTTACATGAATGATAGTAGATGATAGTGAATGATACTCAACTGTCGCAATCCTCGCTATAATGGAATTGGGTGATTTACTGGTAACAGGTAACTCACCTACTGTGATGCCTCCGGGTCGCAATCCTCGCTATAATGGAATTGGGTGATTTACGAGTTCCAGGATCTCTCTTTGGGTCGAGTAATAATGTCGCAATCCTCGCTATAATGGAATTGGGTGATTTACGTAATTTTAAATCTTTGCTGTCGTCAAGCCCGAACCGTCGCAATCCTCGCTATAATGGAATTGGGTGATTTACGAAGCACAGTTACAGGCGCAAATTGCAAGTTTAGATGGTCGCAATCCTCGCTATAATGGAATTGGGTGATTTACTAAAATAATCATCTATAGTGACACATTGATTAATGTGTCGCAATCCTCGCTATAATGGAATTGGGTGATTTACGAAATGGAGGAAATAGACCATATAAAGGGGAACGAGTCGCAATCCTCGCTATAATGGAATTGGGTGATTTACGTCCAAAACACGTTGGAGCGAATTTTCGTATGCAGCGTCGCAATCCTCGCTATAATGGAATTGGGTGATTTACATATATTTTAGACGACGAAATTATATATCGAGAAGGGTCGCAATCCTCGCTATAATGGAATTGGGTGATTTACACAGAAATTTATTTCCCGTCTACGGGGAGCGTTGCAGAGTCGCAATCCTCGCTATAATGGAATTGGGTGATTTACCCAAGTAGAAAAATTGGTGCGGGGAGCTAAACTCCCGTCGCAATCCTCGCTATAATGGAATTGGGTGATTTACAAAAAACACCAACCCCGAAGGGCTGGTGTTTTAGTGGTCGCAATCCTCGCTATAATGGAATTGGGTGATTTACAAATCCTGTCGAAAGACAGCTATCACTGCGCAGCAACGTCGCAATCCTCGCTATAATGGAATTGGGTGATTTACCGGGAATAAAATAGTAGCAAAAAAATCCTGTAAAGTCGTCGCAATCCTCGCTATAATGGAATTGGGTGATTTACTTTATATTGACCCCTTTCGGGGGGATTTTTTTGCAGTCGCAATCCTCGCTATAATGGAATTGGGTGATTTACGATTCACTCACGTTTAGAGTATCTTTGGGTGAGTATGTCGCAATCCTCGCTATAATGGAATTGGGTGATTTACTTTTTTGCAAAGCCCTCATGCAGTTGTATTATTTGCAGTCGCAATCCTCGCTATAATGGAATTGGGTGATTTACGCTTAGAAGGCAGTCGCTCTATCCAGCTGAGCTATGGTCGCAATCCTCGCTATAATGGAATTGGGTGATTTACTTCCCAGGATAACTTACCATTGAACCTTCGGTTCAAGGTCGCAATCCTCGCTATAATGGAATTGGGTGATTTACCAAATTATCAATTGGAACTGCTTGCTCTGGTTCAGAGTCGCAATCCTCGCTATAATGGAATTGGGTGATTTACCAACAATGCCAAGAGATTTCAAAATCTCTTTTTTATGTCGCAATCCTCGCTATAATGGAATTGGGTGATTTACTAAATATCTATTATTTTACGGGGGCAGCATCTTGGCGTCGCAATCCTCGCTATAATGGAATTGGGTGATTTACAACTATAGTTTTCATTTAACCCCTATGGAGAATGGGGTCGCAATCCTCGCTATAATGGAATTGGGTGATTTACCATTTTCAAACTTCAAGTTATGAGGTTTGAAACTATCGTCGCAATCCTCGCTATAATGGAATTGGGTGATTTACCTGGAGACATTATAGTTGTACAAACGAACTTCCGGAGTCGCAATCCTCGCTATAATGGAATTGGGTGATTTACATACCTATTGGTTTAAGTCTTTATGAAAAGAACCAAGTCGCAATCCTCGCTATAATGGAATTGGGTGATTTACGATTGAAAAGAGGATAATGCGTCTCACAGCTGTTGGTCGCAATCCTCGCTATAATGGAATTGGGTGATTTACAGAGCTGTCCGATCTCTTGGCTATAGAAGTCAAGAGGTCGCAATCCTCGCTATAATGGAATTGGGTGATTTACCAATAATGCTTATGCATCTAACCCTGCATGGTATAAAGTCGCAATCCTCGCTATAATGGAATTGGGTGATTTACAGATAGTGCAGAGCTATATCAACTACTTTCTTCTGCGTCGCAATCCTCGCTATAATGGAATTGGGTGATTTACCGTTTGGGAACACCGTTTCAGTCGGCTTCGCAGCCGTCGCAATCCTCGCTATAATGGAATTGGGTGATTTACGGTGCGGTGGGCGGTTTCCCGTAGTTGAATGCAATAGTCGCAATCCTCGCTATAATGGAATTGGGTGATTTACCCTCGGCTTCTTTTGCCGAGGTTTTTTTTGAGTTTTGTCGCAATCCTCGCTATAATGGAATTGGGTGATTTACCACAAAAGATTTTGGTAGCGGGGATTGCGACAATCATGGTCGCAATCCTCGCTATAATGGAATTGGGTGATTTACTAGTATTTTTATTAATTAATACTAAAAAAACTAAGAGGTCGCAATCCTCGCTATAATGGAATTGGGTGATTTACGCTGACAGAGGTCGTATTCGACCTCTGGAGCCGTAGTCGCAATCCTCGCTATAATGGAATTGGGTGATTTACAAACAAAGCTAAGTTATACACTAAACAGGCAAACAAAGTCGCAATCCTCGCTATAATGGAATTGGGTGATTTACTAGGTTTAATTGCAGCTGGTAGTTTAGACATTATTGTCGCAATCCTCGCTATAATGGAATTGGGTGATTTACTCGATACGTAATCCGGCTCCTTGTCCGGTGTGTCGGTCGCAATCCTCGCTATAATGGAATTGGGTGATTTACTTCCATACACACCGTGCAGGTGTGTATGGTCTTAAAGTCGCAATCCTCGCTATAATGGAATTGGGTGATTTACAATTTCTCCCAACTCTGTTTTAACTGTGGGAAAACGTCGCAATCCTCGCTATAATGGAATTGGGTGATTTACGTCGCAAAGATGTTGTGATGGGTGACAGCGGTAGCAGTCGCAATCCTCGCTATAATGGAATTGGGTGATTTACTCATTGTAGCCACCGCAGGGGTGGTTACATTCGAAACAGTCGCAATCCTCGCTATAATGGAATTGGGTGATTTACGAAAGATTGGTTGGGGGTTCAGTCGACCCCTATTTCGTCGCAATCCTCGCTATAATGGAATTGGGTGATTTACTGGTAATACGTACCTGTTCGCTTTATACAGGCTTAATGTCGCAATCCTCGCTATAATGGAATTGGGTGATTTACCCTATACAAAGACCCAAGCCCGGAGAATATGTTTGGTCGCAATCCTCGCTATAATGGAATTGGGTGATTTACAGTTGATGTTGGATTTTGCATGGAAGATCCAATAACGTCGCAATCCTCGCTATAATGGAATTGGGTGATTTACGGAAAAACCTACTCCAAAATCACCGAGTTGAAGAAGTCGCAATCCTCGCTATAATGGAATTGGGTGATTTACTGATAATTGCACTATTAATAATAATAGTTATACTATGTCGCAATCCTCGCTATAATGGAATTGGGTGATTTACAGCTTAGATGAAACGGAGGCAAAAGAGTTGGCAGGTCGCAATCCTCGCTATAATGGAATTGGGTGATTTACTTCGTCTACGACCACCCGCCAGTAGACGGGTATTTTGGTCGCAATCCTCGCTATAATGGAATTGGGTGATTTACCGTGGTAATGAATCGCTTAAAAGCAGCCTTAACGGGGTCGCAATCCTCGCTATAATGGAATTGGGTGATTTACGAAAGGTCAGTTACTCTACAAACCTGAAATCGTTGTCGCAATCCTCGCTATAATGGAATTGGGTGATTTACCGGTTCGAATCCGTCGGCAAGAACTAATTCCGAAATGTCGCAATCCTCGCTATAATGGAATTGGGTGATTTACTTTATAACCGAAAACGTAGTTTATACGTTGGAAAGTGTCGCAATCCTCGCTATAATGGAATTGGGTGATTTACTCTGCCTTTAAACAAACGTGTTTTACTATAGCTGGTCGTCGCAATCCTCGCTATAATGGAATTGGGTGATTTACCCGTTCTGGCATACCGGCGGTATTGCCAAGTATCATTGTCGCAATCCTCGCTATAATGGAATTGGGTGATTTACCTTAGCAATTTATCAGCTATGCGTTTAGGAAATATAGTCGCAATCCTCGCTATAATGGAATTGGGTGATTTACAGAGAATGCTTGCCAGATGCCATCGTCCACCGTGGGTCGCAATCCTCGCTATAATGGAATTGGGTGATTTACTTGTTTGTAGCTGTCGTAGAAAGCTACCGTATTAAGTCGCAATCCTCGCTATAATGGAATTGGGTGATTTACTAACCAGCTGTTTTTCATAGCTATAGTTGGTTATAGTCGCAATCCTCGCTATAATGGAATTGGGTGATTTACAGATATAATCTCCTTCTCAGCATCTGTTTTAATAATGTCGCAATCCTCGCTATAATGGAATTGGGTGATTTACGAGAAAAGTTAACCGACAATATGTTTGACGAGTTATGTCGCAATCCTCGCTATAATGGAATTGGGTGATTTACCAAATTTGCCGAGCTTATCGGCAAAATACCCGTCTGTCGCAATCCTCGCTATAATGGAATTGGGTGATTTACTCAACTTAACCATAGGTGCCGTAGCAGGAATATCAAGTCGCAATCCTCGCTATAATGGAATTGGGTGATTTACCAATTGAGCTACATTCGTGTGAAAAAAACCAAAGCCGTCGCAATCCTCGCTATAATGGAATTGGGTGATTTACGTACGGACGGTGCTGTACGCCATCCCCTTCTTAGGGGTCGCAATCCTCGCTATAATGGAATTGGGTGATTTACAAAAAAACCGTATCTTTGCACTAAATAAAATATAAAGTCGCAATCCTCGCTATAATGGAATTGGGTGATTTACTAAACAGCTATACTTAAACAGATGCTAAGTTTATTAGTCGCAATCCTCGCTATAATGGAATTGGGTGATTTACAAAAATTATATTGTCGATAGTGAGAAAAGCTATCGGTCGCAATCCTCGCTATAATGGAATTGGGTGATTTACCAAAGGGAATCGAACCCTTATTTCTACCGTGAAAAGGTCGCAATCCTCGCTATAATGGAATTGGGTGATTTACCTGGGGAAGGAGCTACACCCGTGTTGCCCACTTAGAGTCGCAATCCTCGCTATAATGGAATTGGGTGATTTACGCATCGTCCCCCTATGGGACGGCAAGCATATTTGTAGTCGCAATCCTCGCTATAATGGAATTGGGTGATTTACCTAAAACTCACTAAAACTAAATTCACATGGGAATTCGTCGCAATCCTCGCTATAATGGAATTGGGTGATTTACAAAATTTTTTTTGGTTTAAAAATGTGCCCTACAACGGTCGCAATCCTCGCTATAATGGAATTGGGTGATTTACAGACAAACACCGTCTCTTTATCATTGCAAGAACATAGTCGCAATCCTCGCTATAATGGAATTGGGTGATTTACTTATAATCATTTTTGCTTTTAACAGCTTTCTGATTAAGTCGCAATCCTCGCTATAATGGAATTGGGTGATTTACAAAACCAAAAAGGCAGAGTGCAGCTCGTAAGCTGCAGTCGCAATCCTCGCTATAATGGAATTGGGTGATTTACTAAAAATTTTTTTTGGTTTAAAAATGTGCCCTACAACGGTCGCAATCCTCGCTATAATGGAATTGGGTGATTTACTAAACTAAAACTTTACAACTGCCCAAAATTAACACAGTCGCAATCCTCGCTATAATGGAATTGGGTGATTTACCTGAAAGAAAAGCAGGAACAATACAAGGCGTAGTTGTCGCAATCCTCGCTATAATGGAATTGGGTGATTTACAAAACCTGGGCCATCTCTCGCTTCACAATCTTTCCGTCGCAATCCTCGCTATAATGGAATTGGGTGATTTACGAAGAAGGGGCGCCTATCCTTCTTTCTTCCCTAAGTCGCAATCCTCGCTATAATGGAATTGGGTGATTTACCCAATGACCTACTGCTTAGAAGGCAGTCGCTCTATCGTCGCAATCCTCGCTATAATGGAATTGGGTGATTTACCTGGGGCTTGCAGCCCGGCACCCACACCCTCATCGTGTCGCAATCCTCGCTATAATGGAATTGGGTGATTTACGTAGTATTTTCTATTTATTGAGCTATATGTTTTTTGTCGCAATCCTCGCTATAATGGAATTGGGTGATTTACCACACCACCGGCGACCCAACCGTAAAATTTGACGCAGTCGCAATCCTCGCTATAATGGAATTGGGTGATTTACGGTTCGAATCCAATTGGGTGCACTTTTTCATCACTGTCGCAATCCTCGCTATAATGGAATTGGGTGATTTACTAAGTTGTTATACTTTAGAAGATTTTAATATTAATGTCGCAATCCTCGCTATAATGGAATTGGGTGATTTACTCAAACCTACTGAAACCACGGCAGCACCGATTGCACGTCGCAATCCTCGCTATAATGGAATTGGGTGATTTACTCTTTGGACCTCCATGGGGTTTGTCACCCCACCGTGTCGCAATCCTCGCTATAATGGAATTGGGTGATTTACGTAAGAACTAACATAGTATAAATCCCCCGAAAAGTTGTCGCAATCCTCGCTATAATGGAATTGGGTGATTTACGGCAAAGCAAAGTGCATAGCTTGGTATATACCAGATGTCGCAATCCTCGCTATAATGGAATTGGGTGATTTACTGAATCGCCTGGCAGAAGAGGGATATTCTGTCATATATGTCGCAATCCTCGCTATAATGGAATTGGGTGATTTACTCTACTGATGAACAACGTTCTAAAAAATACGTTGTCGTCGCAATCCTCGCTATAATGGAATTGGGTGATTTACGTGATGGTATTCATGTCTTTAGTGGCAAAAACCACTGTCGCAATCCTCGCTATAATGGAATTGGGTGATTTACAAGGTTGTATAGAGCAGAGAATGAAAAAGGTGTAGAGTCGCAATCCTCGCTATAATGGAATTGGGTGATTTACATCTTTTTGTATGTTTTAGTAAAAACATAATCAATAGGTCGCAATCCTCGCTATAATGGAATTGGGTGATTTACCTCCAAAAATTTGTCAAATATTCCTCCACATAAATTGTCGCAATCCTCGCTATAATGGAATTGGGTGATTTACTGGTGGTTTTTAAAGCTGCCGTTGCAGCTGGTCGTAGTCGCAATCCTCGCTATAATGGAATTGGGTGATTTACTTGCACTCAACTACGGGAAACCGCCCAAACAACCGGGTCGCAATCCTCGCTATAATGGAATTGGGTGATTTACAGTTGTTGCTATATCCCTCCCGCCCCCCCATTAAGGTCGCAATCCTCGCTATAATGGAATTGGGTGATTTACCACCCCACCCAATCATACCCGTTCTGGCATACCGGCGTCGCAATCCTCGCTATAATGGAATTGGGTGATTTACTGAGAATTTTTTTAAGTTAAGGTGTCCAAATTATATGTCGCAATCCTCGCTATAATGGAATTGGGTGATTTACGGAGCCGAAAGTAGCTGTAAAGTGAAATCGGCTGAAAGTCGCAATCCTCGCTATAATGGAATTGGGTGATTTACATATGCTAATTGTCACTATTAGTGATGGTATTCATGGTCGCAATCCTCGCTATAATGGAATTGGGTGATTTACCGTGGTTTTAACGAGTTGTACTGCCGTACAAGAAGAAGTCGCAATCCTCGCTATAATGGAATTGGGTGATTTACAGTTATGTGGAATGGAATTCAAGCAAACAACATCGTCGCAATCCTCGCTATAATGGAATTGGGTGATTTAC
>ERZ761609.943-NODE-943-length-29121-cov-10.751221_pt1 | contig 29121 bp, 22 predicted proteins | sample MGYA00511163_ERZ761609 | MGnify/ENA primary metagenome ERZ761609 (study PRJEB28899, sample SAMN02445070) | bioreactor sludge metagenome | biome: EBPR sludge | place: Australia: Brisbane, Thorneside Wastewater Treatment Plant | collected 2011-12-16 ... | reverse complement strand
GAGATGCAGCTTGTAGACATCACAGCGCGCAGCCGGCAGGCCGGAGGCCGCCACCGCCGCCGCAAAGGCTGCCTCGCCGTTCTGGGTCGGGCACCAGACTTCGCAGCGCTCCGGGGTCCATAGCGCGGTGGCATTCATCGGCTCCATGCAGGCATGGTTCTGGAACGGATAGGAATAGACTGCCTCGATGCGCCTGGCCGCGCCGGCCAGCGCCGCTTTCGCATCGCCGCGCCGGTTGCCCTCATAGGCCTGGTCGGCGTCGAGCCCCTCCTTCAGCATCGCAGCAATCGTTTCGCTGGAGACCTTGGCATTCGGCCCCTCGTCCCAGACGATCGGCAAGGCATCAAGCGCGGTCTTGGCCTGCCACCAGGTATCGGCAACCACGGCGACCGTCGAGGCATCAACCCGCACGACGGCGCGCACACCGGGCATGCCAGAGACCTTGACGGCATCAAACGAGACCAGCTTGCCGCCGAACACCGGGCAATCACGGATCGCAGCATTCAGCATGCCGGGCAAACGCATGTCGGCGCCATAAACCTGTCGGCCATTCAGCTTGTCGGCTGTGTCGAGCCGTTTCAGCGGCTTTCCGGCGATGGTCCAGGTTGCCGGATCCTTGAGAACGACGGCCGGTGGCGGCGGGATCCGCGCGGCAAGAGCCGCAACCCTGCCGAAGCTCGTCTGCCGTCCTGTCGGACGATGGGTGATTACCCCCTTCTCGGCCTTGCACTCCAAATCGGGCACGCCCCATTGCATGGCGGCGGCGGCGACCAGCATCATCCGGGCTGCGGCGCCTCCCTCGCGCACATATTGCTCGCTTTCGCGAATGCCGCGCGAGCCGCCAGTGGAAAAATTGCGCCAGACGCGGCCGCGCGCAACGTTCTGGCCCGGTGTCGGATATTCCCACGTCACCTTTGACCAGTCGGCCTCGAGTTCCTCGGCGACGAGCTGGCAGAGGCCGGTGAGCGTGCCCTGACCCATTTCAGAGCGCGCAACGCGGATCACCACCCGCTCGTCGGGGTGAATCACAACCCAGGCATTGACTTCAGGAACCATGCCCTGTGCGACTGCGGGCAGTGGCAGGGCCATGCCGAGACTGAAACTGCCGGCAGCAGCGCCGACACCAGCGAGAAACAGGCGGCGGGAGACATCGACTGTCAGCGTCATGATCGCCTCCCCTCAGATGCCGGCGGCAAGCTTGATGCCCGCCCGCACGCGATTGTAGGTGCCGCAGCGACAGATATTGGTCATCGCCGCGTCGATATCGGCATCCGTCGGCTTGGGCGTCCTTGCGAGCAGCGCTGCCGCCGCCATGATCATGCCCGACTGGCAATAGCCGCATTGCGGCACGTCGAGTTCCAGCCAGGCTTTCTGCACGGGATGCGACAGGTTCGGCGACAGCCCCTCGATGGTGACGATCTTCTGCTCCGGCCGGATCGACCCCACGGTGACCGAACAGGAGCGGACTGCCTCGCCATCGACATGCACGGTGCAGGCCCCGCATTGGGCGATACCGCAACCGTATTTCGTGCCGGTCAGGCCGATGTGATCACGGATCGCCCAGAGCAGCGGCGTCTCCGGCGTGACATCCACCTCACGCAATGCGCCGTTGATATGCAGCCTCGCCATGCGTCTGTCCTCCACTCAGCCTTTTCGGGCATCGTAACGGAGCGCTGCGCCAAGTCATGACGCGGCGCAGCGGAAGACCGCTGCTTGCGATCACGAGCGCGTGATTGCAGGTCTCAGGCTGGGGCGCGGCGGTCAACAGTCGGAGCGACAACCGGCTCCGGGCGGTTCGCCAGCGACAGCAGCATGGCGCGGAAGGCGCGGGCGAACTGTTCAATGCGGAAGCGTTCGACAAACAGCGCACGACTTTCCAGCTGCATCGCCGCCAGGCGCTGGGGATCATTGATCAATCCGGCAAGCGCACCGGCGATGGCTTCCGATTCCAGTGGCACGATATGGCCGTTGCGACCGTCCACAGTGATATCACCGCTGGCGCCCGCCATGGACGAGACCAGCGCCGCTCCGGCACAGGCCCCCTCGATCAGCGACAGGGGCAGCGCCTCAACCCGCGAGGGCAGCACGACAACATCGGCCTCGCGCATCAGGGCATGCACCTCATCCGAGCCGACCCAGCCGGTGAAGCTGACACGATCTTTCAGGCCAAGCATGGCGGCCATCGCCTTGTATTCGTGGATGTCGCCATTGCCGGCCATCACGCAGCGCCAGCCGGGCGCACGCTGGCGCAGGATGGCCAGGGCCTCCAGCAGCAGCCCGGCGCCCTTGCGTGGACCGACTTCGCCAGCGAACAGGATCAGGCGGGTCGGCCGGACCGGCTTCGGCAGTGGCAAGTCGGCCGAAAAATCCGGAATGCCGTTGTGGATGACGGTCAGTTTCTCTGAAGGGATGCCAAGCCTGTCGCGAAACTCGCCGGAGAAATAATCCCCCAGAATGACAATCCGGTCGGATTTGGCGCTGAGCGATCGCAGCGCAGCCAGCCACAGGGGACGGGTGCGATAGGCGCTCTCCTCGATCATGCCATGAAAATGGGTCGACAGGCGCACACCGAACGCCTTTGCGACCGAGCCGAGTGCCCATTTGCGCAGGGCACTGCCATCGGTGGAATGGTTGAGATGCACGATATCATAGCCGCCGGTTGCCATCTTCCAGGCAAAAGACAGAAAGCGCAGCGGAAAGCCAAGGATCGACTTCAGTCCGCTCGCCGGGCCGCGCGAGGCAAAATAGTTGATGACGACATCATCCGGGGCGCCGGTTTCAGCAGCATGCTGGCGCAGATAGCAATAGAGCCGGTCGATTCCACCCATGCCGTCCAGTCCGACCGGGGTGACACACAGCACACGCAATCGCGCTCGATCGCCGCCATTCAGTGCCTCGCTCATCGTGCCTCCGTGCCCCAGATCCGCGCAAGGTTCTGAAAACCTGTGCCTGATAGCTTTATCGGATCGGACTTAAGACACGGTTTAGCGCCCCCGGCATGGCACATGTCTTGCTGAGCGCGGTGTCACCCAGTCTGAAACCAGTAAGGCGTATCGTTATGACACAGTTCCTGGATGTAGCCCGCGGCGCCTATGCCAAGCTGCCGTTCCGCGCGCGGGCTTACCTTGGATCGATGTTGCAGTTCCTGCCGCCACGCTATCGCTATGGCGCGACCTATCAGGCCTGGCGCGACCGGCTGGTTGCCGCGCGCAAGGCGCCCGAGATCGCCCGGACCATGCAGGATGCGATGCGAGTTGATCTGGTCCGCCTCGCCTATGACAAGAGCCCCTACTATCGCGCCGCGATCACCAGGGAATTCGGCGAGGCTTTCGACCCGGCCAGCGTCCTCGACCCGGCCATCTGGCAGCGGCTGCCGCTGCTCAGCCCCGAGACCGTCTCGGACTATCGCGAGGCGCTGTGCACAGAGCCAAGCTCCGGACTATCCAGCGGCTCGACCGGCGGCACGTCCGGCAAGCCGGTGCGGTTCTTTCTCGACCGCAATCGCAGCCCGATCGAATATGCCTTCGTGTTCGATGCCTGGTCGCGGGTCGGCTACAAGGCCGGCGACTGGCGCGCGGTGTTCCGCGGCGTCGAGGTGAGCGATGCAGCCGGCAAGGCGATCGAAAAGGACCCGGCGCTCGCCGAACTCCGGTTTTCGATCTTCAACCTCACCGACGACCTGATGACGCGGTTCCGCGCCGAGATCCTCGATGCCGGTATCGTCTACCTGCATGGTTACCCCTCGGCCATCGGCATGTTCGCCTCGTTCCTGATGCGCTCGGGCTTCGGCCCGATGCCGTCCATCCGCGCCATCATGCTGATGGGCGAAAGGCTCTATCCGAACTACCGGGAGGCCATCGAAAAAGCCTTCCCGAACGCGCAGCTCGTGCCGTTCTTCGGCCTGTCGGAGAAATGCGCCTTCGCCGTGGAAGTACCCGGCCGTCCGGATGTCTACGATTTCGAGCCGCTCTACGGCTTTACCGAACTGCTCGATGCCCGAAACAGGCCCGTCACCACCCCCGGCCAGCGCGGGCGCATCGTGTCCACCGGGCTGCTGTTCAAGGGCATGCCGTTCCTGCGCTACGATACCCGCGACGAAGCGACACTGATCGAGGCGCCCACTGCGGCCAACGGCTGGCGGTTGCGGCTCGAACGCATCGTGCCGCGCCGTGGTCACGAATTCCTCGTTTCGCGCGATGGCGCGCTGATCCCGATCCTGGCTCTGGTGGTGTTCGGCACGGAAATGGACGAGATCCGTGAATTCCAGTTCGTGCAGGATACGCCGGGCGCGGCCCTTCTGCGCATTGTCCGCCCGGCCGGCGGTCCGGAGCCCGATGTCAAGCCTTTCCTGGCGCTGATGGAGCGCAAGTCGGGTGGTCGCATCACGCTTACCCATGAATTTGTCGATGCACTGCCGGTGAGCCCCCGCGCCAAGCGGCGGTTCATCGACCAGCGCATTGACGTTTCGGCGATCGAGAACCGGATGAACCTGGCTCCCGATGCTGTTGCCAGCGAGTAACCGGAGTCGAGCGCATGAGTTTTGTCATCAAGCACGACGGACGCGGGACAGCAGGTCTGCCTGTTCCGGCTGGCAATTTTCCGGTTCCTGCGGTGGTGCAGGAGGGCGCAAGCCCGGCGCTGACCGTCGATTTCCGGCAATTGCTGCGGTCCATTCTGAGGCGCAAGTTCTGGATCCTGATCCCGCTCGTTCTGTGCTCGCTCGGCGGCCTGCTGGTTGCTCTGACGTCAACCCCCAAATATATCAGCGCCGTGCAGATCCTGGTCGATCCGCGCGAAATCCAGGTGATCCGTTCGGATACGCCGCTGCGCCAGCAGATCCCGGAGACGAGCACCACCGTGGCCGAGAACGCGCTGGTCATGTTGCGGGCCCGTTCGTTGCTCGCGGTGCTGATCGACCGGGAGAAACTCACCGAAGACAGCGAATTCATCGGCAAGAAGTCGCCGGTCGGCCAGGCCGATACGCCGGAAGCGCGCAAGCTGCGGGCGCTGGCCACCCTGGAACGCCGCATCAGCGTCAAGCGAGCCGACCGCAGTTCGGTGATCGAGGCCCAGATCTGGACCAGCGATGCCGGGAAATCGGCGAAGCTCGCCAACGCGCTCGCCGACCTGTTCATCGAGCAGCAGCAGGATGCCGAATCCGGAACTGCCCGCAAGGTCGCGACCTCGGTCTCCTCAAAGCTCGACGAACTGGCCCAGCGCGTGCAGAAGGCCGAGCGCGAGGTCGAGGAATACAAGGCCCGGAACAGCCTGCAATCGGCCAACGGCAAGCTCGTCGGCGAACAGCAATTGCAGGAACTGAACTCGCAACTGGTTCTCGCCAGGGCCCGCGCGTCGGAAGCCCGTTCGAGACATGACAGCATCCGCAAGCTGTCGCTCGCGGCCATCGAGCGCGGTGAACTGCCCGACGCCACCAATTCCACCGTCATCGGGCAGCTGCGGCTGAAATTTGCCGAAGCCTCGCGCCAGGAAGCCGATGCCCGCTCGCGCCTCGGGTCCAAGCATCCCGAGATGGCCTCGATCTCGGCACAGGTTCGTGATGCCCGCCAGATGATCGCGGATGAACTGGCGCGGATCTCGCGCGCCGCTCAGGGCGAATACGAGCGGGCCAAGGCCGCCGAGGAAGCCTTGAGCCGCAGCCTTGACCAGTTGAGGAACCAATCCTCCAATACGGGCGATGCGATGGTCCGCCTGCGCGAACTTGAACGGCAGGCCGATGCCAACCGGACGATCTATAACTCGTTCCTCAAGCGCACCCGCGAATTGACTGAGCAGGAAGATATCGCGACGATCAATGCCCGCATCGTTTCGCCTGCGACCCCCGCCCAGTTTCCAAGTGGTCCAGGCAAATCCATCGTGGTGGTTGGCTCGACCGTCGTGGGTGGAATCCTCGGCCTCTTGCTTGCTATCCTCGCCGAACAGCTCGACGGCAGTCTGCGCACGCGCAAGCAGTTCCAGCAAGTCACAGGACTGCCGGTGCTCAGCGAAATCCCGTTTGGCAATGCTGGCCGGCGCCGCGTCGGATTGCGCGCGCCGGTGCTGGAAGCGCCGCGCTCACCGGCCGCCATCGGTGCCTTTCATGCGGCGGACCTGTTCGCCTCACGCGCCTATGCCGACAGGGCGCGCAGCGTACTGTTCCTGTCGTTCGCGGAAGAGGCGCCGGCCGCCGAAGTGGCGCTCAACATCTCGATTGCCGCCGCCCAGGCTACCTGGCGTGTCCTGATGATCGATGCAGACGGGTCCGGCAATGGCCTGTCGGCCAACCTCGATCTTGCGCCGGAATGGGGGCTCGGCGATGTCATCGAGCGCCGCTGCTTGCTCAGCCAGGCGCTGCTGACCGATGATCGCACCGGGCTGCGCATCCTGGCCAATGCCGGCGCCCAGCATATGCGCACGGGTTCCCTGCGACCGGCCCCGCAGCAGATCAAGGCCAGCCTGCTCCAGCCGGCCGACGATTACGAACTGGTGTTCATCGACGGGGGAACGATCGGCCGGGATGCGACCGCCTATGCGCTGGCGGCCAGCGTCGACGATATCGTCCTGGTTGCCGGAGTCGGCCAGAACTCGTCGAACCAGTTGCGCGATGCACTCGACATGCTCGGACCATTCCGCGATCGCGTGCGTGGCCTGATCACCATCTAGAGCATTTTCAAGCGAAGTGGATGCCGGTTCGCGTTAAGAAAATGCGAAAAAACAAGAAGATAGAGCGCTCTTACGTGAATTGGAATTCACTAAAATTGCTTAGCTGCCCGCAATGACGATCTGGGTCACCACGGGATCGGCGCCCAGATCGCCGGCAAAGACGATCCGTCGCGCCGGACGCAATTCACCGAAGCGCGGGGAGAAAAAGCCCTGACCGGATGATGCATCGGCGCGGATGATCAGCGGCTTGAGACTGTCCGGTCCGACGATATCGACCAGCGGCCCGGCCGGGCCAAGAATGCGGAACCAGTGGCCGTTTGGCTGCACCTCAAGATCGGGATGGATCAGAAAGCCGACTTCAGCCTCATGCAGCCGGGTTGCACCGACGAGCCGGTCGGTGACGGCAAAGCCGTTCGGCCGGCGCTCGATCTGCCGCTCGTGGATGAGGCCATAGCGTCCGCGGTAACCGTCATGTGTTGCTGTAACGCTGAACCATTCCTCGTCGCAAACCTGTGTCAGTTGGCCCCTGGCCTTGCTGGACCAGGAAAAGGCGGCCGAAGGCCTGCTTTGCGATGCGCCATTCACGGTCACGGTGTTGTGGGCCTGGCTTGAGCGCAGCATGTTCCGGGTGGTGCCGCCGGAATGGTAGAGGTAGGTGCCGGCATCAACGATCACCGGCTGATCGCCAACCGACAGCCAGATTGCCAGTGCATCCGCATGGCCATGGGCAGCCAGGCTCAGATAGCCCAGCGGACCATGGTCGAACACCAGGACCGAGCGGACTGAGCCCTGATCGCACCGGCCAATGCTGTAGCCGCCCTCGGCAAAGACATGCAGGCCCGACGGCGTCGTCTCGGGTTTTTCCGGCACTGCGAACAGTGCATCACGCAGGTGGGGATCGCGCGCGGGCGGAGCCAGCGCCGGATCGCCGACGCAACCGGCAACCATCGCCACGACCGAGGCGACATAGCGTGGCTCGCGATCGGGCGGCTGGGCGAGCACCCGCCCCTCGTCATCGTCACCGATGGCAGGACAGCGGCCGGCCGTATCCATCAAGGCCCGCAGGAAGGTGGCGCCGGCAATCAACCGCTCGCGGACGATCCCCGACAGAGGCTGACCGGCGCTGCCGGCAACCAGATCCGCAAAGGCCAGCATCTCCATGGTGAAGGCCTGATAGGTGGGGGATTGCTCGGCGCCGACCCCGTCCGCAAAGATCTGCAGCGAAGCCTCTGTTTCGAGAATGCGCCGCCCTTCCGCCCGCCATTCCGGCGCATCGGCGAGCCGGGGCAGAACCATGCCCGCCAGCAGCAGGCCAAGGCCTTCGGCAACCAGATGATTGTTGGCCGAGGAAAACCGTGAAGGATAGCGGTGGAGCCAGAAGCCATAGGCTGTGACCATCCGGGTTATCAGTGCGCGCCGCTCATCGGTCCAGCCACCCGCCGGCATGGCGGCCACAATCAGTGTCAGGCTGACCATGCGCATCGCCAATTCGATGCCGGAAAACCAGTTGATGCCCCGGAACGGCGGATTGGCCGCCTGCCAGTCCGCCAGAATGGCAAAGGCAAGATCGATGTCGGCGGGATCGGCCTTGGCGGCGATGGCGACTGCCAGCGGGTGCAGCATCTGCAGCCGGTTGATCTCCCAGACGAACTTGACATCGCCACGGACAGTGCCGTCGGAGCGGACATTGCAATCGAAGCAATAGGTCTCCGGACCGGGCCAACGCGTATTGCCGACCGGATCATGGAACCAGACCGGACCATGCGCCGCCCCATCGAAGACATGGCCAAGGCCATGGTAGCGCCGGGCTCTCGTATCCTGCAGCGCGGCGTCGAGATGCGGCAGGGCCAGCGCCATTCTTGCCCGCAGAAGCGGGAATTCCGCGATGGGGCCGGCATCGAACCCCTCGAAACTGGTCCAGCCGTCGCGCCTGGACCGCCAGGCCCGCTTGAGCGCCAGTTCATGGAACCGGTGCAGCACCTCCGCGGGGCTCATGGCGGCCAGTCGGGCTGCATACCAGCGAAGCCGGGACATCGACATGGGCAGCACAGCCTCCGGAACGGGAACACGGTTCAAACTGGGACAGAGCCTAGCCCGGCAAGGGATAACGTTTCATAAACCGCACCGGCCGGATTGGGCACGCGGCGACGCAGAGGGCGGCGCCGGATGCGCCAAAACCACCAAAGCTGTCCTTTTCTGCCGGTTTTTCGCGGCCGGCGCGCAAGAATCGCTGACCACCAGGCATTCCGCTCAAGATCTGGCACTGCGCTTGCTGTCTCGACCAGCCAAGAGCCCAGGCGGCTCAAATCGGCACGTATCCCGGAGAGACCCCATGTTGATGACCAACACCATCCACCCGCAGGCCAGCTTCTCTGCCCAGGCCGCCGGAAGGAGCCGCCCTGCCTTCGCAACGATCGCTGTGGTGGGGCTTGGCTATGTCGGTTTGCCGACGGCGGCGCTGCTCGCCTCGCGCGGACTTGATGTTGTGGGCGTCGACATCAAGAAGGACGCCGTCGACCGCATCAACGAGGGGCGTGCCCATATTTCCGAACCGGATCTCGACATCGTGCTGAATGCCGTGGTCAAGGGCGGCAAGCTCAAGGCCTATACCGAGCCGCAGCCGGCCGATGTGTTCCTGATAGCGGTGCCGACGCCGATCAACGATGACAAGACCGCCGACATGAGCCTGGTCAAATCCGCGCTCGACTCGATTGCTCCGGTGATCAAGAAGGGCGATCTCATCGTCATCGAATCGACGTCGCCAGTCGGCACCACCGAGCGCGCCGCCGAACAGCTGCGCCGCCTGCGCCCCGATCTGACCTTCCCCGACACGATGCCGGAACTCTCCGACATCATGATGGCCTATTGCCCGGAGCGCATCCTGCCCGGCCAGACGCTGCGTGAACTCATCGACAATGCCCGCATCGTCGGCGGGCTCGATCATCGATCCGCCGTCAGTGCCCGCGACGTCTACCGCACCTTCGCCATGGGCAAGATCAAGCTGACGACCTCGCGTGTCGCGGAACTGTCCAAGCTGACCGAGAATGCCTTCCGCGATGTCAATATCGCCTTTGCCAACGAATTGTCGCTGGTCTGCGATCATCTTGGCGTCGACGTCTGGTCGGTGGTCAAGATGGCCAACCTGCATCCGCGGGTGAACATCCTGTCGCCCGGCCCAGGCGTTGGCGGCCATTGCATCCCGGTCGATCCGTGGTTCATTCATGAGGCGCTGCCGGAAGCAACGCCGCTGATCCGCAACGCCCGCGCGGTCAATGATACCAAGCCGGTCCGTGTCGCCGACCAGATCACCCGCCTGGCCGGACGTTACAAGGAGCCGGTCATCGCGGTGCTCGGCCTTGCCTACAAGCCAAATGTCGATGACCTGCGCGAAAGTCCGGCCCTGCGGATCGCCGAGGATCTGGCAGAGCGCAATGTCGGCCGTCTTCTGATCGTCGAGCCGAATATCGAAGCCCTGCCCAAAGGGCTCGCCGGCAAGCCGAACGTGACGCTGGCTGATCATCACACCGCTGTCGCCGACGCCGATGTGGTGGCCATCCTCGTTGGTCATTCAAAGTTCCGCAATGTCGATCGCGCCGCGCTCGCTTCCAAGGTGGTGATCGACACGGTGGGCCTGCTGCAGAGCCAGGACGACGAGTAAGCAGAACGGTTTGGTTGCGGTATTGGCAGGACAAGAGTCATGTGTGGCTTTGCAGGGCTGGTTCAACGCCAGCAGTCGATCGAAACCTCCCTCAAGTTCCGGGCGACCGCGCAGCGCTCGCTCGGCCGGCGCGGCCCGGACGACTTCCGTGCCGAGACCGTCGACGGGGTCGAACTGATTCACGCGCGTCTGTCGATCATCGATCTGGCCAACGGCCAGCAGCCGCGCATCGAGCCTGAAGGGGCCATCGCCTTCAACGGCGAGATCTACAACCACGCCGATCTGCACCTGCCGGGCGTTGTCTACCAGACCACCTCGGACACCGAGGTGCTGCTCAAGGGAATGATCCATCGCGGACTTGACTTCCTCAGGCGCGCCGATGGCATGTTCGCCTTCGCCTATCTCGACCGGAGGGCGCGCAAGATCTATCTGGTGCGCGATCTGTTCGGCATCAAGCCGGCCTATTTCATCCACAAGCCGGATGTGTTCGCCTTCGCTTCGACGATCCCCTCGCTGATGGCGTTTTCCGACCAGCGTATCAACCCGCAGGCCTATCTCGAATTCTATCTCGCTCGCGGTGCGCGCGGCACGCATACGCTGTTTGCCGATATCCACGAGGTCGCGCCGGGCCAGGCGGTGGTCTACGATCTTGCCAGCCACAGCATCGAGGTGGTCGCCTGGGAAAGTCGCCGTCAATCGCCCGAGCGCAACGCCAGCGAAGCGGACCTGCTGGCTGAACTCGATGACCTGCTGCACCGGTCGGTGCAGCGGCACCTGGTTTCTGACGTGCCGGTGGCAAGTCTTTTGTCCGGCGGCATCGATTCCGGGCTGCTGACGGCCATTGCGGCCCGCTACGTGCCGGATATGGCGTGTTTTTCCATTGGCTTCACCGACAAGCGCTACGATGAAAGCCCCCATTCCAAGGCGATCGCCGAGGCTTACAACCTGCGCCACTTCGTCAAATTCGTCGATGGCGAGGACCTCGTCGGCATGCTCGAGGACTGGCCGACGATTGCCGACGACGCCAGCGCCGAACCGGCGTCGGTGATGCGCTATCTGGTGGCGCGCTATGCCCATGACAGCGGCTTCAAGGTGGTGCTGTCGGGCGAGGGGGCGGATGAATTCTTCGGCGGCTACAACCAGTATCGCCGGTTCCAGCTGGCGCGGCAGATCGGCTCGGTTGGCCGCTTCTTCCCGTTCCTCGGCCCGCTGGCCGAGCGCTTTGCCTGGCCGAACACCCGGCTGGTCCACTATCTCATGCAGGCCACACGCGATCCGTCCTACTACGGCACCAGCATGATCTTCGAGCCGTATCTGATCGGCAAGGTGTTTCAGGGCAACATCGGCGCATTGCCGAAAGCCGGGAGCCTGCGCGATGCCCTGTTCCTCGATCAGCGCTACCGGCTCGCCGACGATCTGCTGACCATCACCGACCGGTCGACGATGCATGCCTCGATCGAAGCCCGCGTGCCGTTCATTACCCGCACCGTGGCGGATTTTGCCACCTCCCTGCCGGAATCGATGCTGGTGCGCGGCTCGCAGCAGAAATACCTGCTGCGCAAGCTGGCGCTGAAATACCTGCCGCATGAAGCGGTCGAGCGCCCCAAGGTCGGCTTCGACATGCCGCTCGGTCGCTGGCTGCGCACCGATCTCAGACCGATGGTCGAGGATGCGCTCGACAGCACCTGGCAGTCCGAGTTCATCCAGCCGGGCGCGATGCGGCGTATCGTCGATGCGCATATGGCCGGAAAAGCCGACTTCGCCGACAAGATCTGGGCGTTCATCACGCTTGAGCGCAATGTCAAGGCGCTGAAGGCGATGGCCTGAGGTTTGCTCCCTTCGTCTGTGTAACCACGCAATCCGGGGCTCATGCCCCAAAGCGGCACAGATGAAGGAGAAAGCCCGATGCGCGTGTCCCTGTTTGACACACCTGTCGATATCCTGACCCGCAAGGAGACGCTGGATCGTGCCATCAAGGCCATGGAAACGCGCTCCCGCTGCCAGCATGTGGCGCTGAATGTCGCAAAACTGGTCAATGCCCGGTCCGATCGCGAACTCGACCGCGACCTGCGCGACAGCGATCTCGTCGGCATCGACGGCATGGGGATTGTCTTTGCGCTGCGCCTGTTCGGACATGCGGTGCCCGAGCGCGTTGCCGGCGTTGATCTGTTCGAGGATCTGATGGCCGTCTGCGCCCAACGCGGCTTCAGGCCCTATCTTCTCGGCGCCACGCAATGGGTGCTCGATGCCACCATCGCCGAACTGAAGCGGCGCCATCCCGCGCTCGAATTCGCCGGTGCCCAACATGGCTATTTCAGACCAGAGGACGATGCGCGCATTGCCGCGCAGGTGCGGGCCAGCGGCGCCGACTGCCTGTTCATCGCCATGCCGACTCCACGCAAGGAGCGGTTCATGCGCGCCTGGCGCGACACGATGAACGTGCCGTTCCTGATGGGCGTCGGCGGCACCTTCGATGTCGTTGCCGGACATGTCGACCGGGCGCCGGCCATCTATCAGAAGCTCGGCTTTGAATGGCTCTATCGCCTGATGCAGGAGCCGCGCCGGATGTTCTGGCGCTATGCGCGCACCAATACGCTGTTTCTCGGGCTGATCCTGCCGGGGCTGGTGCGCTACTGGCTGAGCTTCAAGCGGCGGGCAGCGTGACCATGGAGCGGGGGCCGACCGTCCTTCACCTGATTTCCTCGCTGAAGATCGGCGGGGCGGAACGCTTGCTGGTCTCGATGATGCGCGCGGCCAAGGCAACCGGCGGGCAGCGGTTCGTGATCTGTGTCATGAATCGCGACGTCGATGACGGTCTCAGGGCAGAGCTGACGGCCACCGGCTTTCCGGTGGTCTGGCTGGGCCGTCGCGAGGGGCATCTCTCGCCCCGCTATCTCCGAGCCATCGTCGCGCTGGTGGATACCTACGGGATCGACATCATCCATACGCACAACGACGGTAGCCGCACCTGGGGCATGTTGGCCAAGCTGCTGCGGCCACGTCTCAAGCTGGTCTATACTGTCCATGCCGAAGGAATCGGCCGCCAGATCACCGGTCTCAAGCGCCTCGCCTATCATCGCATGGTGGATGCGAGCGTGGCGATCTCATCCTTCGTCGCCGGCGAATGCGAAAGCTTCGGAGCGCGGCTGGTCCGAACCATCGAGAACGGCGTGCCGCTGGAGGCGTTCCGGCGGACGGCGCCACGAACGCCGCGCCCGTCCGGCGCTCCCCTGCAGCTGGTCAATGTGGCGCGGTTTGCCGCGATCAAGGGTCAGGATATCCTGATCGAGGCGCTGGCCATGGTGCGGGCGCGCGGGCTCGACGCCCATCTGACGCTGGTTGGCGTCGCCAGCGAGCCCGCGTTCCACGCGGCTCTGACCGATCAGGTCGCCCGGCAGGGCCTGGGCGCTCATGTCCGCTTCGTCACCAATCGCACCAGCTTTGCCGATATCCTGCATGCTGGCGATGCCTTCGTTCTGCCTTCGCGCGAAGAAGGCTTCGGACTGGTGCTGATCGAGGCCATGGCGGCGGGAATTCCGGTCATTGCCTCACGCACCGGCGGGCCGGCGGACCTGGTCAGGCACGGCGCCAACGGGCTCCTGTTCGAGCGCCTTGATGCGCCTGATCTGGCGAACAAGGTCATCCAGCTTGCCGCCGACCCTGCCCTGGCGGCGCGCTGCATTGCCGGCGGACAGGCAACGGCCGAGGGCTATGACATCCACCGCACGCTGGAGCAGCATCGCGCGCTGTATGACGCATTGGTTCCAGCTGGGGCTCAGACCCGGTCGTCTCTCAACGGAGCCCAGGGAGAGGTGACCAATCGCTTGAGCGAAACGCCGCCAAGCTTCAGGGCAACACCATAGACCAGGCAGAATGCGATGAACCCGGCCATGATCTGGGCAAGGGGCCCCAGCGGTGCAGCCAGTGCGGCCGCGCCGGCCAGCGCCAATCCGGCGATCATCGCAGCGCCGACCACAAACGCCATCACGCCATAACGCAAGGGGAAGAGGAAGAAGCTGCGTGTTGCCACCACGGAGCAGGCTAGCGCGAGGCAGCTGGCAATCAACGCGGCCATCGCTGCACCGAACAGCCCGTGACTGCGCACCATAAGAAAGCTGATCATCGCGCCGATCAATGCCGCCGGTGCCACGGCCTTGAGCTTCAGCGCGTTGCGCCCGGTCATGAAGAAAAGGTTGTCGTAAAGGAACACCTTGAACACCAGGACGCAGGCCGCAGCGGTGAGGATTGGCAGAATATTGCAGATCTCGTCGCGCAATTCGGCCTTGACCAGCAACGCCGCGATGGGCTCGCGCAACAGCAGGACGCCGACAAGGACCGCCGCACACAGCACCGTCAGGGTCACGGCAAAACCGGTCTGCATCTCACGCGCCCGGGCATCCCCCTCGCGCGCTCGCGCGGTAAACAGAACCGGCACAACCAGATTGTTCATCGGTCCAGTGACAAAGTCGACCGGCTGGCGGCCGAGCGCGAATGCCATGGCGTAAAGGCCAACGCCGGCAGGGCCAAGAAATTCGTTGAGCACCAGCCGATCAAAATAGACAATCAGAAAATTGAACCCGGTATCGGCGATGACCGGCAGACCGAAGCGGAAGGCGGTGCCAAATCCATGCCCGGAGAATGCCGGCCTGGACACACGCTCGCGCCCCGCCACTGCTCCCCAGATGGCCGCAATCAAAGTGGTTCCGGCCAAAGCCAGCGCCGGCTCAAAGAAGCTGGCTCCCGGCAGGAAAGTGGCCGCGATCACTGTTACCAGGACGGTTACGCCGCGTGCCAGTTCAATGCGGGCGAACAGACGGTGCTGGTGGGTGATCTGCTGAACGGCGAGCACCAGACGAAGCAGCGCAAAGGCCGCGATATAGGCACAGACTGCAATGGCAAACTGACCCATGCGGCTTGGCGCAACGATAGAGGCGATCGGCACCACCGTCAGCAGTGCAAGCACCAGCATCGCCAGAGCCAGGACAAGAATCCGCCCGGCACGCAGCGAGCGAATGCGATCCTGGCCGGCCTCACGCGCCTGAACGAACACCCTGAGCCAGTTGGCCGAGGTCATTTCCACCATTTCACCAACGGTGACAACCAGAGCGAACAGTCCGGTCTCGGCGATGGAGATGCGCTGCGCCAGAACAAACAGAATGACAAACATGCCGAGGCGGGGAACCGCGCCGGCAAGAAAATAGGTGATGAAGTTGGCGCCGCGCATCATCGGCGGCCCAGGCGTGTGGCAAGCATCAGCGCCAGCCTGCCACGCAGGTCATTTCCAATCGAAGACACGGATCATCGCCGGCGTCAAAATCACAACGAACAGCACCGGCAGGAAGAACAGGATCATCGGAACCGTCAGCTTGGGCGGAAGCGCCGCCGCCTTCTTTTCCGCCTCGTTCATGCGCTGGTCGCGGCTTTCCTGGGACAGGGTGCGCAGCGCTGTGCCGACCGGCGTGCCGTAGCGCTCGGACTGGACCAGCGCCGTACAGACCGACTTGATCGATTCGAGGCCGGTGCGCTTGGCGAGGTTCTCATAGGCCTGGCGACGATCCGGCAGGTAGGACAGTTCGGCGGTCAGCAGCGCCAGTTCCTCGGCCAGCGCCAGCGACTGGGCGACGATTTCCGTCGAGACCTTGCGAAACGATTGTTCGACCGACATGCCCGATTCGACGCAGATCAGCAGCAGGTCGAGCGAATCGGGGAAGGCCCGCTTCATGCTGACCTGACGCTTGTCCGTCTGGCTGGACAGGAACATCTCGGGCAGCTTGAACCCGACCAGCAAGGCGAGAATGCACAAAAGCACCTTCACCATCGGTGAATAATCGACCAGCTGCAGGACAAAGACGACAATGACGACAATGCCGATCATCACAATCGGCGAGACCAGCCGGAAAAACAGGAAGGTGTATTCCGCCGACGACGTGCGATATCCGGCGGCTGCCAGCTTGGCCTTGAGATCCTCCGACGCCGCGTGCTTTTTCAGATCGAAGGCCTCGACCATCCGCTTCATGTAGCTTTTCGGGGCCGAGCGGAGCACCGGCCGGCCATTCTCGCTGGTCATGCGCTCACGTTCGCGCTTGCGGATGCTTTCTCGCTCGATCGCCACTGCCTTCATGCGGCTCTTGAACTGGTTGCGATCCAGCAGCGGCAGCAGCAGGGTGATGACCGTCGCGCCAACGGCAATCGCCGTCAGCAGCGCGGCCATGAAGTGGGCGTCGTTCACATAGCGGATGATGTCGCTGGCCACGATCGCGCCCTCAGATATCGAAGTTGATCATCTTCTTCATGGACAGGATGCCGCATGCCATCCAGAACGCACTGATCACGATCGAGAACTTGCCGGCTTCGGTGGTGAACAGCAGGGCCATGTAATCGGGCGTCGTGATACCAACCAGCACCGCGACGATGATCGGCAGCGCGCCGATGATCGCAGCCGAGGCTTTGGCCTCCATGCTCATGGCACTGACCTTGTCGCGCATCTTGCGCCGTTCGCGCAGCACGCGCGACAGGTTGCCCAGAACTTCGGACAGGTTGCCGCCGGCCTTGGACTGAATATCGATGACTATGCCGAAGAAATTCGCCTCGGGCGTCGGCACGCGCTTGAACAGACCCTGCGAAGCCTCGGCCAGACTGAGGCCCAGCGCCTGGGTCTCGACAATCTGGCGGAACTCGCTGCGAACCGGTTCAGCCGCCTCGTTTGCAATGATGCGCAGGCAATCGCCAAGCGGAAGGCCGGATTTCACGCCGCGCACGATCACATCCATCGCGTTGGGGAACTCCTGGATGAACTGCTTGACGCGCCGGTTGCGCTTGAAGATCAGGATCCAGCGTGGCAGCCCGAGAGCGCCGATAGCGATCCCACCGATCATGAACAGCGGGTCAAATCCGCTGGCAAGGAAGGCAAGAACACCGGCAGCGCCGCCGCAGATCACGGAAACCATGTAGAACTTCTGCCGGGTCCAATCGAGACCGGCGTGGATGATCCGGTCCTGCAGGGTGACGGTGTCCTGATCGGCCTTCTTGCGCTCGATCTCCTTGAGGGATTCGGCAACCTGCCGGTTGCGCGGCGCAACCTTGCCCAGCTTGTCGGAGCGGTCCGGCGCAACCAGCAATTTCTTCTGCCGCTGCTCGGCCTTAACATCGCCCGTGACGTAGGGAATGACAACGGCATAGGCCAGGCCGCCGGCGGCTGTTGCGGCGAGAACCATGCTGAGGATCTGCTGGAGTTCCATGGTCGTTGCGCCTCAGGCCGCCTGCTCGTCTTCCTTGGACTTGGCACCGGCGGTGTCGAGCGCCGCCGCCAGACGATCGGTTTCGCCGTAATAGCGGGCCCGCTCCCAGAACCTGGGACGGCCGATGCCGGTTCCAACATGCTTGCCGATGATCTTGCCGTTCGCATCCTCGCCGTTCATCTGGTAGAGAATGACGTCCTGGGTGATGATCACATCGCCTTCCATGCCCATCACTTCGGTGATGTGGGTGATGCGGCGCGAACCGTCGCGCAGGCGGGTCGCCTGGACAATCACATCGACCGACGAGCAGACCATTTCGCGGATGGTCTTGGTGGGCAGCGAGAAGCCGCCCATGGTGATCATCGATTCAATACGGCTGAGCGCTTCTCGCGGGGAGTTGGCGTGCAGCGTGCCCATCGAGCCATCGTGACCGGTGTTCATCGCCTGCAACAGGTCGAACGCCTCGGGACCACGAACTTCGCCGACGATGATCCGCTCGGGACGCATACGCAGGCAGTTCTTGACCAGATCACGCATGGTGATGGCGCCATTGCCCTCGAGATTGGGGGGGCGCGTTTCAAGCCGCACGACGTGGCTCTGCTGGAGCTGCAATTCCGCCGCGTCCTCGCAGGTGATGATGCGCTCGTCATCGTCGATGTAACGGGTCAGACAGTTCAGAAGGGTCGTCTTGCCGGAGCCGGTGCCGCCGGAAACGACAACATTGCAACGCACGCGCCCGATAATCTTGAGGATTTCCGCGCCTTCCGGCGAGATCGAGCCGAACTTGACGAGATTGTCGAGCGTCAGCTTGTCCTTCTTGAACTTGCGGATGGTCAGTGCCGGCCCGTCGATCGCCAGCGGCGGGGCAATGACGTTGACGCGGCTGCCATCGAGCAGGCGCGCGTCGCAGATCGGCGAGGCTTCGTCGACGCGGCGACCGACCTGGCTGACGATGCGCTGGCAGATGTTCATCAGCTGGGCATTGTCGCGGAAACGAATGTTGGTCAGCTGGATCTTGCCGCCCGTTTCGATAAAGGTCTTGGCGGCGCCATTGACCATGATGTCGGCAATGTCGTCACGCGCCAGCAGCGGTTCGAGCGGGCCATAGCCGAGAACGTCGTTGCAGATATCCTCAAGCAGCTCTTCCTGCTCGGCGATCGTCATCACCACGTTCTTGAGGCTGATGATCTCGGTAACGATGTCGCGCAGTTCCTCACGCGCCGATTCCGCATCCAGACGCGACAGCTGCGCCAGATCGATCGCCTCGATCATCGCGCCGAAGATCATGCTCTTGGTGGCGTAGTATTCCTCGGACTTGGTATTGACCTTCGCCTCGGCGATGCGCTTGGGCTCGACCGGCGGCGGGGGAGCGGCAGGCGCCGACGCATGGGCTGGCTGGGGCGCCACGGCAGGCGACCCCGGCGACGGATCCGTGCTCGCCGACGTTATCGGCTTGAAGCCTGCCGGGCTCGCCGATCCGCCACCGAAGGTGCTGCGCTTGCCAAACATGAACCCGTGCCTTTCCTACCTAACTCGACAGTCCGGACTGCCCGCGATCAGCCGGCCCGCTTGGCGCGCAGCTTTGCCAGGATCGGCGCCAGGACCGAGGTCGACAGCGCCCCCTTGGCCTTGACCGGCTCGCCCCCCTTGCCGGTCACCAGCCGGACAAGCGTTTCGATCGCCTCCACCGGCTTGCTCTTGGCCTGCACGTCACCCAGCATCTGGCCGTTGTTTGCGGCAGTGCCAAACAGCTGGGCATCAAACGGAATCACTGCGGCCGGCTCGGCGCCGACCGCATGGGCAAATTCCTTCACCGCTATCTCGGGACGCTTGGGCAGTCCGACCTGATTGAGCACCAGGTGCGGCTTGCGATCATGTTTCCGGTGCTGGACCAGATGATCCATCATGTTCTTGGCATTGCGCAGGTTGGCGAGATCCGGACTGGCAACGATCAGGATTTCGTCGGACGCCAGCAGAACGCGGCGAGTCCAGTCGTTCCAGCTGTGCGGCAGATCGATGACGATGTGGGGAACCGCCTTGCGCAGAAGATCGAGTATCGGCTCGTAATTCTGAAAGGTGAAGTCATAGGTGCGTTCGAGCGTCGCCGGCGCAGCCAGCAGGCTTAACCGGTCCTGACAGCGTGACAGCATGCGATCGAGCAGGTTGGCATCCAGCCGTTCAGGATCGCTGGCCGCCTCGACCACGCCGGTGGCCGGATCCTGATTGAAGTCCAGCCCGGCCGTGCCATAGGCAAGATCGAGATCGACGATCACCGTTTCCTGATCGAGCGCGGCACCAATGGTATGACCGATATTGTGGGCGACCGTCGAAGCGCCGACACCGCCCTTGCAGCCGATCACCGAGATGATCCGCCCCAAACCGGCGCCCTGATCCTGATTGAACACCTCCGAGACCGCCCGGATGAACCCGAGCGTGGTCAGTGGGGCGATCATGTATTCGGAGACGCCGCGCCGCATCAGTTCGCGATAGAGCAGAACATCGTTGACATGGCCGATGACCAGCACCCGCGTTCCGGCATCGCATTGCCCAGCCAGTTCATCGAGCAGGGAGAGCAGTGTCTGGGCGTTGAGCCGTGATTCGATGATGATCGCATTCGGCGTCGGCGCATTGCGATAGGCCTCGACCGCAGCGCCGGCTCCACCGGTCTGGATCTTGACGTGGGCCTTGGACATGCGCCGGTCCTGGCAGGCCGCCTGCACCACCTGCGCGACTTCCTGGGTCTCGGTGAACACCTGGATGGAGACACGCGGCAGAGGGCCGATATGTGCGTCGCCGGAAGCCTGCTGATCGTCTAAGCCTGTCATCATGTCGAGTGCCATGGTCCCGGACCTCAGAGCGCCGAGTTGATCTTGGTCTGATCCGACGGCCACTTGGTGGTTGGATCAGAGTTTTCGCGGACAGATTCGAGGTCACCGAGCCGCTTTTCGATATCGATCGGGCTTTCGGGCCGGCCACGAATCATGTCGACCGGATCAGCCACCTGTGCCGCCAACATGGTCTGATAGCCGCAACCGAAATTGTAATAGGGCCGGTTTTCCCAGGATTGCAGCGTGCTTCCGCCGGCCAGATCATGGGGCCATTGACCGCATTTGCTGACGACCCGGGCATCGAGCCGGGCAAAGGTGAGACGCACCGAAGCCGCTGTCGGATGGGTTTCCCCGCCGCTCCTCACCTGGATCGCGCCGGGCTTGACGCCGTTGGCTGCGGCGATCTTGCGGATTTCACCAAGCGTGTGGCGGACTGAGCCGCCGGGGGCGCCGGCCGGCAGCGTGGCAACCAGCGCGCCCTTGCCCTGCCGGGAATATTGCTGGACGAAATCCTTCACATCTCCAGCCTGACGATAGCCGAGGCCGCCGTTTGCAGCGAGAAACACATCGAGCTTGGCCTGAACGTCGCCCAACACGATCGGGTGGCGCTCCTGATAGGCATCGGGAATCTGGGCCTGGACTTCAACCGGGCGGCGCACGCAGCCGGCGGCAGCCAGACCGGCAAGGACGACAAGCGCCCAGCGCCCCATCATTGCACCGGGCCTCAGGACAAAGCGCTTTTGGGCGGGACTGGTCATGGAACCCAACTCCAGATGTCGAAACGTGAGGGGACGGCGGATCATGGCTGTGCGATCCGTCAGTCTGTGATGAAGCCGACCGGCCCGCGGAAGCTGTTGGGCCGCGAAATGCCCTGGCCGTAGGAGCGCACCAGGCGATTCATGAATACGGTCGACGGATCAGAAGCATCGGCAAAGCCCTCGTCCGGGCGGGCGATCTGGCCCGCTTCGGACGGCCTGGCGATGAATGGCTGCACCAGGACCATCAGTTCGGTCTCGCTGCGCTGATAGTCGCGCGAACGGAACATCGTTCCAAGGATCGGCACATTCATCAGCGCCGGCAGGCCGTTGATCGCCTGACGGCTCTGCTGCATGATCAGGCCGGCCGTGGCCAGCACGCCGCCGGATGGCAATTCGACCGTGGTCTCGGCCTTGCGCGTGCGGAAGGCTGGCGAGTTCGACACTGCACCGGTGAATTGATTGTCCGAATCGAGATCCGTGACCTCAGTGGCCAAACGGATGCTGATGCGCCCTTCGGCCATGACTACCGGAGTAAAGTTGAGCGAAACACCGATCGCGCGGTAGGTCAGCTGCACCGTGCAGATGCGGCGGCCGGTCGAGTAGTCGCAGGTTTCGCTCTGCGGCACCGGAATGTCGCCACCGGCAATGAACTTGGCGCTTTCGCCGGAAATCGCCGTCAGGGTCGGCTCCGCCAGCGTGCGCAGGACGCCTTGTCGCTCCAGCGCCTTCAGCGACGGGTTCTGCCTGCCGTTGTTGAGCGCCGCACCGATCGAGGTGGACGAAAGAACCTGCTTCTGCACCGACAGCGGATTGTCCATCAGCGCGCTGATCGTGCTGTCACCGACCTTCCAGGTGCCGTCGAAATTGATGCCGAGCTGCTTGAGCACGGTACGCTGAACCTCAGCCACCGTAACCTTGAGCATCACCTGGTCCTTGCCGCGGATCCGCATGGCATTGATGACCGAGCCGCTTGATTCAAAGAACAGGCTACGGCTCTTGCCGACCAGATCATTGGCAATATCGACCGCTCGTTGCGCCTCAAGCGGCGAATCAACCGTGCCGCTGAGAACGATATTCTCGCCAACGCCATTGACCTCGATCTTGGCCCCGGGCAGCGCCGTGCGCAGCACTTCGCGCATCACGTTGAGCTCGCGGCTCAGTTCCTTGGACACTGCAATGTCGAAGGCCGCCAGCTGGCGACCTTCACTGTCGTTGACAAAAACACTCGTCGAGCCAGGCTTGAGCGCGATGATGTAGATCTTGCGTGCAGTGCGGACCACCGCATTGGCGATTTCAGGGCTTGAAACGAACACTTCCTTGGCATCGCGCGGCAGATCGACAACGATCGACTTGCCGAGCGGAATGTCGAAGCGCCGTGCCGTATGGGCATCGGCGGGACCCGGCTGAACCTTCGGCACTTCCACGGTGTCGTAGCTCATGGCGCTACGACCCTGGTCCTTGGCGAAAGCTGACGGCGTAGCAGCGGTCAGCGCCATGCCTGCCACCAGCACCACGGTGCAGGAGACCGCCGACCGCAGCGAGCCAAGGTAGCGAGCCATCGTTGTCGATCCTTCCGTCAAAGTCTCAAAACCGCGCAGCCACATGATCATTTCACCGTCATCTCTTGCGCCTGTCCGAAACGAACGACGTTGACACCGCGCTTGACATCATTGGCTTCAATGCTTTCGCCCGATTTCGAGGCGTCGCGAAGACTGCGCAAGGCCAGGGTCAACGTACCAACCCGTTGTGCCAGCATGACTTTTTCGCCCTGCACCGGATCGAGTTCGAGCGTTGCGGTCTGGCCGGTGATGAATTTCTCGCCGTTGCGCTCCTGGATGTTCTGGCCGATCGCCAGCACCCGCACGCCGGTCAGCACGGTCGTCGTGCGGAACACTTCAAGACCGCGCGCCTTGCTGGCTTCCTCGTCGCGCATCACCGCGACAACATCGACGAAATCGTTGGGCAGGATGAAACCGCCGGCACTGTTTTCGCCCGCGGACTCGGTCTTGATCGCCACAGCGCGTTTGCCAACAGGCAGAACGGCGGACAGGAAGCCGGCGCCGCCCGATACCTTGACGATCTTTTCCCGTCGCAGGGGCTCACCCTCGGCAAAGGAGTAGCGGGCGATCGAGCCGCGCACTTCGGCCATCACATCCTGCCCCTCAACCTTGGTAATGAACTTGTCCGAGGCGCCAGTTGGAAAGGCCACCCATTTCATCTCGGCGTCATTGATGGTGCCGCCGACCGGGATTTCAACGGCTGCCACAAGAACATCGACCGTGGAAATCGTGGGAGCCGGCGCATTGGCCTGGACCTCGATCGGCTGCGGAGCCGGTCCGGACAAGACCCACGCACCGAGGCCTGCGGCCAGGGCAACACCTGCTACGATGAGGTTGGAGCTTCTCATACTGATGATCCAAATGCCTGAGTCACATCCGTTCGGTGACTTGGCGATTTGATCAGGCAATCCTCAAAGTATGGTTAACAGTTCCTAGCGGCGGGCCAGATTGTCGCCCTAATTCGGGACAGGGTAAGGACGGATCGGCCAATATACCCGGTGGACTTGCGTCATGATCGATTGCGTCACTCGCTAATCAACGCTCGTTTCATGCCAGAATTGACTGCGCAGCGATGCGCCAATATCCAGCCGGTCATTCGACAATGATCAACGACAGCCTGCCCCGGCACCACTGATGTAATGACAAAGCCAGTGTCCAAAGCAGCGCTTTATACCAAAAGTCATTGATAATGACTCTTTGGTGCACCTCAAAAATTTCTCATCTCTTTGATAAAAGTGAGAAATTTTTGAAACGAACCAAGTCGCGGCGAGTTCCTCGCCTTGCGACTTGGTATTACAGTCGATTGCTCAGGAAATCTGCGCGGCCGCGATCCAGACCGCTGTTTCCGGCAGAACAAGCAGGCCCGCCGCTGCCAGCGCAATACCATAGGGAATGCCGGTTTTCGGATCATGCAAGCGCACAATCCAGGGATAGGACAGCGCAAAGGCGGGCAATTCGATCCGACGCACCGACAGCAGCCCGAGGGTCAGGGCCCCGCCGAGAACGGAAGCGATCAGGGAATATTCCATGAGCGTAGGAAAGCCGCACCAGACAGCGGTCGCAGCCGCCAGTTTGGCATCACCGCCCCCGATCCAGCCGGCGGCAAACATGCCGAATGTCAGCACCAATACGACCATTCCGGCCGCCAGGTGCCAGGCAATCTCGGTCATACCAAGACCGGCCAGCGCCGCAGAGGGAATGAACCCCGCAACCAAGAGAATCGACAAACGATTGGGAATCGTCATCGAAACCAGATCACTGGCAGCAGCGAAGGCCATCATCGCCGGGAAAAACACCAGCAAGGCAATCGATGTGTCGAGCATGGGGCATTGTCCTGCACCGACGCCGGTTGGCGCCTAATCAACGGCAGACTAGCCTGCAAGCGTGAGAGCCCGGTTAACGTTCGGTGGAAGACGCCCGATCCGCCTGGACTGCTGGCTGCGGATGGTTTTCGCGCGCGGCGCTGCATGGACAGGGCAGGCCCCAAAATGACTATGGCCTGCGCCAGAGCATGCTCCGGGCGCAGGCCAAAGATCTTGCCAACGTTGCTGAACGTCGGAACGGGCTTATTTCAGCTGGGTCGAAACCTTGCCGAACGTGGCCGACAGCTTGGTGCCCATGGTGGTCAGAGCCGCAATGATCGCAACAGCGATCAGGGAGGCGATCAGGCCATACTCGATGGCGGTGGCGCCGGATTCATCGGCGGCAAAACGATTGAAAAGAGACTTCATTTCTCGCTCCGTTAGTGACTGGCTTCGATACGCTGGGTTGATCCTGAGGAGCCAACCCGTTTCTGAAACCGAAGCCGATCCTAGGCGCCACCTCTTGAGGACCAGTTAATTCCAGACAGAATCCGGCACATCCAGCCGAATCGTCGTCAAATGGTTAATCAATATTCAATATCCAAAATACAATCGTTATTTTCCGGAATTAAAATAAATCTGGCAACACTCAGCCTAGTTATAATTATTATATTACATAAAACAGAGATTATTATTTAAATTGTTTTGCTGCTCTCTTCAACAAAGGCATCATGTTTGATTGTTTTGATCACGTGATACAGTTTGCCTAAGCAGCGCCGTGCCCGCTCAACACGAGGCGAGAGCACGCGCCGTCTTGGCCCATTCTGTCAAACCAAGGGCCATGACAATTGCTCCCTGGTTCCTGTTTTGAATTTTCATTTCCCATCGAAAAATAATGAAAATTCAAAATCCATCATCGGTCACTTCTCGTGACCGATGGTATCAGGGCAAAAGATGCGATCCGTCGCGAGGCAGCCGCCGGCCATGCTGCCCGCCACGGCGCCCCGGGATCAATCCCTGAACCGGTACGGATTGGCCGGGTAGACCCCGAGAATCTTGAGTTCCTTGGAAAAGAACTTCAGTTCCTCCAGCGCATTGCGCAAGGATGTGTCATCGGGATGGCCCTCGACATCGGCGTAGAATTCCGTCGCGGTGAATTCTCCACCCACCATGTAGCTTTCAAGCTTGGTCATGTTGACGCCATTGGTGGCAAAGCCCCCGAGCGCCTTGTAAAGCGCGGCGGGCAGGTTGCGCACGCGGAAGACGAAGCTGGTGAGCATCGGCCCTTCGTCGGACGGCGGCGTGATCTGGCTTTTCGACAGGACGACAAATCGGGTGGTGTTGTTCTTCTCGTCCTCGACATCCTCGGCGAGGATATCAAGGCCGTAAATGCTGGCGGCCAGCCGCGGCGCAAGCGCAGCCTTGTACGGATCCGCCCACTCGGCAACCTCGCGGGCGGCGCCGGCGGTATCGCCCGCCACATGCGCCTTGGCGCCGAGCTTGCGGATCACCTTGCGGCATTGGCCGAGCGCATGAACATGGCTGTAGACATGGCGGATCGATTCAAGCGTCGCGCCTTTCGGCGCCATCAGCTGGAAGCGAATCGGCAGGAAGTGCTCGCCGATGATGTGCAGCCCCGAGCGCGGCAGCAGATGATGCACGTCCGCGACGCGGCCGGCGATCGAATTCTCGATCGGGATCATGCCGAGCCCCGCGCGGCCCGTCTTTACCGCCTGGATTGCATCCTCGAACGTAGCGCAGGGCAGCACCTCGTGATCCGCATAGACCTCGTTGGCGATGATGTGGGAATTGGCCCCGAGTTCGCCCTGAAAGGCGATGGTGGTTCTGGCATGGGGCGAAACGGTCGAAGCGGTCACGGAAACGGTCCTCACAGGATCAGGATTTGGCCAGCATCTGACGGGCGCGGACCAGATCCTCGGGCGTATCGACGCCAAGCGGAACGGTCCTGACCACAGCAAAATCGATTCGCATGCCGTTTTCGAGGGCACGCAGCTGCTCCAGCCGCTCGCGCTGCTCCAGAGGGGCCGGCGGCAGGGCGACGAAACGGGCAAGCGCGGCCCGGCGATAGGCGTAAAGCCCGATATGATGATAAAGCGGCCCCTCGCCGGTCGGCGCGGTGGCGCGGGTGAAGTAGAGCGCGCGGAAGCGGTTGGGGCCCAGCGGGGTGCCGATCGCCTTGACCACGGACGGGTTGGTCCGCTCCTCTTCACGCACGATCTCGGCGACGATGGTGGCGATATCGACGCCCGGGTCGGACAGGAGCGCGGCCGCAGCCCTGAGCGGGGCCGGCTCGATGGTCGGCAGGTCGCCCTGCACGTTGATGACGATATCGTAGGATCGGGCCGGATCGAACCGCTCGACGGCTTCGAAGATGCGGTCCGACCCCGATGGATGATCAGCGCGGGTCAGAACCGCGGTGCCGCCGACCTGCATCACTGCTTCCGCGATCCTGTCCGAATCCGTCGCAACCACCACCGGCCCGACATCGGCCTCGATTGCCCGACGCCAGACATGCACGATCATCGGCTCGCCATGAATGTCGGCGAGCGGCTTGTCCGGCAGGCGCGTTGCGGCCAGCCGCGCCGGAATGAGGATGACGGATCGGGTCATGGCCCAGGCCTCACCGAAAAGTCGGCCCGCCTGATGGCGGGGAAGCAAAATAGTTCACTTCCTGCCTTGAACGGACGCCAAAAAGTAGCAATAGGGAAAGCGCTTATACGGGTTGCAAGACCCGGTGCAAAGCGGCTAATCAGAACGTGCTGTCCGCCTTGGGCGACAGATGGGGTTTTTGCGCGCCAGAAGACGGCGCGGGGACATCGGGATGGGCTGCCGTTTCCGGCAGGACCCTTCCTTTCGGAGGTTGGGCATGAGCATGGCAGGTGAAATCAACAAGTTTGCCGGCGCGGCGCTGGGATCGCTGACGCTGGCCATGGCGCTGAGCCTGTTTTCAGGCGTCCTGGTCTGGCCGAAGAAGCCGGAAAAGCCGGGTTTTGAACTGCCGACCGGCGAGGCGCCCAAGGCCGCAGCCGCCGGAGCGGCTGGAGCTGCCGGCGAAGAGCCGATTGCCAAGCGGCTGGCCAGCGCCGACGCCAAGCGCGGCGAAGGGCTCGTCAAGCAGTGCAATGCCTGCCACAGTTTCGACAAGGGCGGAGCGGTCAAGGCCGGCCCGAACCTGTTCGGCATCGTCGACCGCAAGGCCGGTTCGGTTGCGGGCTTTGCCTATTCGGATGCGCTCAAGGGCCTCGGCAAGGGCTGGGATTATGAGCAGCTCGACAAGTTCCTCACCAATCCCAAGACCGCAGCTCCAGGCAACAAGATGGCCTTTGCCGGCATCGCCAAGGCCGATCAACGCGCCGATCTGATCGCCTATCTCAACAGCCTCGCCGACAGCCCCAAGCCGTTGCCGAAGTAAGCGGGGCGCCACGGCGGACATGACGACAGGGCCGGGGGAACCCGGCCTTTTTTCATGCTGGTTTCAGCCGCATTTGCCGGCATAGTGGAGGGTGAATCGCCCCGGTTGCCCCGTGAGCGCAAGGACCCGACGCCATGACCGACCCTGCCTTTGCTCCCGCCCGTTCCACCGGTTTGCCCAGCCGCCGCGGTCTCCTGCTCGGAGGGGCAGCGATCGGGGTGGCAACCCTGCTGCCGGATCGGGTGATCGCCCAGGCCGCCGGAAGTGAATTCGGTCCCGAGCGGCACGGGATGTCGATTTTCGGCGATCTCAAATATCCAGACGGCTTTGCCCATTTCACCCATGTCAATCCCGAGGCACCCAAGGGCGGCGAGATGGCCCTGCAGGTTGCCGCAACCGGCGGCAACCAGAATTTTCTGACCTTCGATACGCTGAACATGTTCTCGCCAAAGGGATCGGGCGCGGCAGGTCTCGGCCTGTTGTTCGACAGCCTGATGGCGGGATCAGGTGATGAACCGGATGCGATGTATGGCCTGCTGGCCCGCTCGGTGCAGGCGAGCGGCGATGGCCTCGTCTACCGCTTCCACCTGCGCAAGGAGGCGCGGTTCCACGACGGAACGCCGGTGACGGCTGAGGATGCGGCCTTTTCGTTCCAGACGCTCAAGACCAGAGGATATCCGACCTATCGGATCATCCTCAAGGATATGGCCGAGGCCAAGGCCATTGCTGCCGATGTCGTCGAGGTACGCTTCGCCCCCGGACGCAGCCGCGAATTGCCGCTGATCGTCGCCGGCCTGCCGATCCTGTCGAAAGCCTATTACGACAAGCAGGATTTCGAAGCCTCCAGCCTTGACGCACCGCTCGGCTCGGGCGGCTACCGTGTGCTGAAGGTCGACCCCGGCCGCTCGATCACCTACCAGCGCGATCCGAACTACTGGGGGCGGGCGCTCAACGTCGTGATCGGCACCGGCAATTTTGACCGCGTCCGCTACGAATATTTCCGTGATCGGGAGGCGGCGTTCCAGGGCTTCACCGGCGGCGCCTACACATTCCGCGAGGAATTCACCTCGCTGATCTGGGCAACGCGCTACGATTTTCCCGCCTTCCGCGACGGGCGGGTCAAGCGCGAGGAAATCGCCGACGACACCCCCTCGGGCACGCAGGGCTGGTTTCTCAACACCCGCC
>ERZ761609.942-NODE-942-length-29126-cov-11.990368_pt1 | contig 29126 bp, 31 predicted proteins | sample MGYA00511163_ERZ761609 | MGnify/ENA primary metagenome ERZ761609 (study PRJEB28899, sample SAMN02445070) | bioreactor sludge metagenome | biome: EBPR sludge | place: Australia: Brisbane, Thorneside Wastewater Treatment Plant | collected 2011-12-16 ... | reverse complement strand
TGCCGAACTGAAGTGCCGGGACCTGTCCGTCAGAGCTTCTCCGATACCACCACTCAGCCGGCCCCGGACGAAAGATACCAACGTCCGTCTTCCCGTCTCCGTCAAAGTCGAAAGGCGATCGAACCGTAGCCGGATCGGGGTCAAAGACCGTTACGATATTCCTTAAACGTTGCCCGACAACCATACGGCCGTTTGAAAGAGTGGACGAGAAACTAAGGACTCCGGTTACAGTTCCCACAACGCTATTGCTGGAACTTATCGGTCCGGATGTACCCCCGGACCCGATCCCGTATGTGACAGCGCCAGCGTTTGCTGTTGCACCGTTATCCCAGCCAGGAGTGCTTACCACGTAACTTCCGTTTGTTAGCGGGGTAACGCCACCGCTTCCGACCTGATCGCTCGCTGTCGAACCGACAAGCGATTTGGCCGCGGAAATAGTGCCCGAGGTCCCGATCGTGCCGTTGCCGAAAGTCACGGCACCGGCATTTACTAAACCCGGGGCATCCCAATTCGGGTTGCGTACCACGTAATTTCCATTCGTGAGGCCGAGGATAACGAAGTTGACGCTATCGCTCGCGGTCGAACCAACTAGCGAATTGGCCGCGGAAACTGCGCCGGTCACGCCCGTAGTGCCGTTGCCGAATGTCACCGCTCCGACATCGGCTGCGCCCGGGGAATCCCAGCTCACGCTGGCCACAATATAATTCCCATTCGTGAGGGCGACGACGCTGCTGTTGCCGCCATTGTTAGAGCCAACAAAATCCGCTGCGGTCGAACCGACAAGCGAGTTGGCCGCGGAAATGGTGCCAGTTACACCCGTAGCGCCATTCCCTAAAGTTACAGCGCCGACATTTACTACACCCGGGGCATCCCACTCGGGTGTCGCCACAACATAATTCCCATTTGTTAGTGCTGTCACGCCGCCGCCCCCGACTCGATCTTGCGCCGTCGAACCGATCAGCGAATTGGCCGAGGAAATGGTTCCCGAGATCCCGGTTGTGCCATTCCCCAGCGTTACGGCACCGATCGCAGATGCGGTGGCACTCGCCCAAACCGGGCTGATCACAACATAATTGCCGTTGGTCAATGCGATGATGCCGCCGGTACCGACGCTATCGCTTGCCCTCGTACCGACAAGCGAATTGGCCGCGGAAATGGTTCCCGAGATCCCTGTAGTTCCGTTCCCGAAAGTTGCGGCACCGGCCTGTAACGCACCCGGGCCATCCCATTGGCGGCTGGACACAACATAATTCCCGTTCGTCAGTGCGGTCACGCCACTACTTCCTACGTTGTGGTTCGCGGCCGAACCGACAAGCGAATTCGCCGCAGATACGGTGCCCGTAGTCCCGGTCGTTCCGTTCCCAAACGTTGCGGCACCCGCAAGGGCCGCACCCGGAGCATTCCAGAATTGGCTTACCACAACATAATTCCCATTCGCCAGGGGGGTAACCCCGCTGCCTGTGCTGGTGCCAAAGTTCCCGATGCGATCGTTCGCGGTCGAACCGATAAGCGAATTGGCCGCGGAAATTGGTCCCGAGACCCCGGTCGTTCCGTTCCCGAATGTTGCGGCACCGGCATCTACGACCCCGGGGGCATCCCACCGCGTGCTCGTAACGACGTAGTTGCCATTCGTGAGGGCGGTGACGGCGCTACCTGCTCCGACACCGGCGAGGGTATCGTTCGCTGTCGAACCGACAAGCGAGTTGGCCGCAGAAATGGTTCCCGATGTCCCGATCGTGCCGTTCCCGAAAGTTACGGCACCCGCATTGACGGCACCCGGGCCATCCCAATTGGGGTTGCTCACAACGTAATTTCCATTTGTAAGGGCGGTGATAGCAAGGCTGACACTATCGTTCGCGGTCGAACCGACAAGCGAATTCGCCGCGGAAACGGTGCCCGTAACACCCGTATTGCCATTGCCGAATGTCGCGGCGCCGGCATTGGCTGCGCCTGGGGCATCCCAATTCGGACTGGGCACAACATAGTTACCGTTCGACAGCTTTGTGACCCCATTTCCTCCAACCTCATCCAACGTCGTCGATCCGATGAGCGAATTTGCGGCTGAAACCATTCCGGAAATGCCGGTCTTCGCATTTCCGAATGTTACCGCGCCCGCGGACGTCGCTGCACCATTGTTCCAACCTGAGCTCATTATCACGTAATTTCCATTCGATAACACCGTGATTCCACTGCTCCCGACTCGATCACCCGCGGCGCTGCCGGTCAAACGGCTGATCTCGGAGAGTGTGTTTCCGTCGTAGAGGTAAACCGCGCCGACATCCGCGATCGGCCCCGGAAGATCAAAAAGCGGATCGGTCACAACTATATTGCCATTCGGCAGCACCGCGACCTGTGCTCCAAATTGCCCGCTGCCTACCGGCCCGACCAGATCAACCTGTCCGCCTGCCGCGTTTGCGTCGGGCACCGATTGCCGAAGGCGCCCATTATTGCGGCGGTCCGTGTCCGCCAATGTCACCTTCGCTGCGTTTACGCCAATGGCAGCAAGGCAAACCATCGATCCGATCACCAACCATCTTTCCTTCGCTCTAAGACGCATACTCTCCTCCGATCACTTTTTGAAAATTACGATTTCTTGATCGGATATGCGTAACTTTCGAAAGCAGTCGGACAAAGATTTTTTAAACGTACACAACTCTTGGAGGTATCGCGGTATTTCAAAAAGAGGTCACACTATCGTGTCTGCAGCTGGTGGCGGCAAGGGAACGGAGCCTTTTCGGTGTTTTAGCCGCAAGGTGATTTGAATGGAAACACGCGTGCCGCGCGGTAAAACGAAAAGAGCACTATCGCCGTACTGTTTCGCGGAGGACCGACTATTTTTCCCTCGCGATCAGTTGATCGGTCGGGGCCTCTGTCGGTTTGCCGTCATGAGGCTTGAAAGTGAATTCCTCGGTCTTGGTTTCTTCAACGCCTTCTTCAAGGGCGGCTTTAAGGACGTCGCTCACGCGGTGAGCGGGAATGATCTCGAGTTCTTTCCGGACATCTTCCGGAATATCGTCGATGTCCGATTCGTTTTGTGCCGGCAGGATTATCCTCGAAATACCCGCACGATGAGCTGCGAGGACCTTTTCCTTGATACCGCCGACCGGAAACACCAAACCCGACAATGTTATCTCGCCCGTCATCGCCGTATCGTTACGTACCTTGCGTCCGGTGTATAGCGAAGCAAGCGCAGACGCCATCGTTACGCCCGCGCTCGGGCCGTCCTTCGGGATCGCTCCGGCCGGGACGTGAAGATGAACTCCGTTCTGCTTGATCTTCTCGGGGTCGATGCCAAATTCGGATGCGTGCGACCAAAGGTAACTTCGGGCGGCCTGTGCCGATTCCTTCATCACGTCCCCAAGCTGACCGGTCAGAGTAAGGCCGCCGGAGCCGGGAAGAAGTGTTGCTTCAATAAAGAGCACCTGCCCGCCCATCTCGGTCCATGCCATGCCCGTTGCTACGCCGGGCGGCATATCGACGCGGGCCGATTCCGGAAAGAACCGCGGCGCGCCGAGATATTCTTTCACCGACGCGGCATTTACCGTCACCTTTTCCGTCGACCCCTCGGCAACCTTGAGTGCTATCTTTCGGGCAAGATTGCCTATAGTACGTTCGAGCTGCCGAACCCCTGCCTCACGCGTGTACCGAGCGGTCAGAAGATTGACCGCGTCGTCCGCGATCTCGAGCTGTTCCGGTTTCAATCCGTTTTCGCTCAACTGCCGCGGAATAAGGTATTGCTTAGCGATATTAAGTTTCTCGCGGTCGCTGTAGCCGGCGATCTGGATGATCTCCATTCGATCCCTGAGCGGCATCGGGATCGGGCCGAGCGAGTTTGCCGTCGCGATAAAAAACACCTTCGAGAGATCGAACGGCAGATCGAGATAATTATCTCGAAACGTGTTGTTCTGCGCCGGATCGAGTATCTCGAGCAGCGCGGCCGATGGGTCGCCGCGATAGTCGTTGCCGAGCTTGTCGATCTCGTCGAGCATCATCACCGGATTGTTTACGCCAACGCGGCGAAGTGCCTGTATGATCCTGCCCGGCATTGCGCCGATATAGGTCCGGCGGTGGCCTCGCAATTCGGCTTCGTCACGCATACCGCCAAGCGACATCCGCTCGAACTCGCGTCCAAGCGAACGGGCGATCGAACGTCCGAGCGATGTTTTGCCGACGCCCGGAGGGCCGACGAAGAGCAGGATCGGACTCTTGGAATCGGGCCGAAGCTTTACGACCGCCAGCGACTCGAGTATGCGTTCCTTTACATCTTCGAGGCCGTAATGATCTTCGTCGAGTATCCTGCGGGCCTCGTTCAGGTCAAGCTTTTCTTCGCTCGCCTTTCGCCATGGCAGCTCGAGGACGTATTCAAGATAGGTTCGGATGACATGATAGTCGGGCGCCGATTGCGGCAGCGCCTCCATCCGTTTCAGTTCGCGGTTGGCTTCCTTGCGGACATCATCCGGAAGATCGGCCGTCTCGAGCCGTTCGCGAAGCTGTTCGGCCTCGGCCTTTTCGCCGCTGTCGCCATCCTCGCCAAGTTCCTTCTGGATCGCCTTCATCTGTTGACGGAGAATGTAATCGCGCTGCGATTTGTCCATCTCGGTCTGCGCTTCGGTCGCGATCTTTGACCGGATCTGCATTATCTCGAGTTCGCGTGCAAGAGCACCGTGCGTAAGCGAAAGGAGTTCGTCAACGGTTCCCGCTTCCAGCATCTTCTGCTCGGTCTCATTGCCGAGGTCGAGGACCGACGCCATGAAGTATGACAACTGGACCGGATCTTGCTGGGTCATCACGGCCATCCGTATCTCGGGCGGCACCTGCGGCAGCAGTGCGAGCGCCTGCTGGATCATTTGATGTATGTTCCGCTTGAGCGCTTCGATCTCTTCTTCGTCGATCCGTGTCAGCTCGGGTAAGACCTCGATCTTTGCCTTTAGGAACGGCTGATCCGTTTGCCATTCAGTGATGCGGAAACGCTCGAGCCCCTGGACGATGAGCTGCATCACGCCTTCGTTGCGCATCATCCGCTTTATGTTGACAATGGTACCGACTTGATACAGATCGTCGTAGGTCGCTTCGTCGCCCGTAACGTTCTCGGTCTTGGTCGTGATGCAGCCGAGCAGCTTTTCTTCGTTTGCAAGAGCTGATTCGACCGCACGCATCGAGCGTTCGCGGCCGACGGCCAACGGCACGACCGTATCGGGAAAAAGGGTCGTATTCTGAAGCGGAAGGATGGCGATCTCGAGATTTTTCGGCAGGTCGACCTCGGTCATCGTCAGCGGATCTTTTGTTGTTTCATCGGCCATAGCGCGTTTCCCGGTCCTTGGATGTATGTCGGCAGCTGATAGGCGTCACCTGCGCGGCAGGTCAGGCCTTTTTCAGCCTTATGATCAACAAGCCATTCTCGAACATGTGGTCAAGCTTTACGCCCTCGATCGACGATGGAAACTGCAGAGTCTTCTCGAAACGGCTATAGGTGATCTCCATTTGGTGATACGCGGCTCCGGCCGCGCACGAGCGGTCTTTGCGGCAGCCGGCGATGTACAGGACATTGCCGTTCACCTCGATCTCGACATCTTCGGCCGCAACGCCGGCAAGCTCGACCTTGACGACCCAGCCCTCGGCGGTCTCGTAAACGTCAGCAGCCGGAAACCACAATCGTCCCGACGGCTTCGCCCCTTTTGACGAGCCGAGAAACTGGAAATGCCTGTTGAATGCTTTCGCCATACCGCATTTAGAAGTAAAAACTCTCCAATCCGACCAGCGTGATCTGCTCGAAATTATCGGGCAGCTTGACCTCGAGCTTAAACGGTCGCCATTTGCGAGTCGGCAACGCAGGGTCAATTCCTATTGTGTACTGACTCCGTAACATCCTTCCCAATCGAACCAATAATCGATCGATTCCGGTCTCATCGTAGAACTTTGCATACCATCCGCCAGTACCAGCAACAAGCGAATGAACCTTCGACGCTACTTCAAAGTCACCAGAATAAAAACTGCCTGGTTCCTGGTCAGGTGAGAGCACGAACAGGGCAACATTTGCATCTATCAATCTGCTCTTGAGTTCATTACGGTTGCTATTTTTCGAAAAATTCTCGGCACCGTCCGACAATACAATAAAGACCCGGCGCATTTCCTTGTTCGGCGGTATATTCCGTAACGCAAAATCAATGCCGTCATTAAAAGCTGTCTTGCCTCTGGTCCTCTCGGAAGCTGCCTTGACAAGCACAGAACCGACTTGTTTGCGGTCCTCAGTTGGCGCCAGCAGCAAAAATGGGCTTCCTGAAAAACCAACTGCAAAATAGACGTTCTTCTCGTTGCTGATTTCGATAAAGCGAGCAATTGCCTTCAGGCCTTGTTCGATGCTCTCTTTTTTCGAAGAACTTGAATAGTCAATTATCAGACCAACTACGAGCGGTTGATCCGGTTGCGAGAAACACTTGATTGCATATTCACCTTCGTCTCCTGAGAGTCGAAACTTATCAACCGTTAGATTTGTGACATAGTCTTTAGTAACGACCCCTCGCAATCCAGTGTGTATCGTAACCCTTGAATTGCTGCCGTCGCATGCTGGGATCGAACTTACATTCAATTTCTCCTGAGCACGAGTGAACCCGACGAGAGTAATGATGATTATGACCGTTAGAACGGTTGACGCTCGAATTCTCATGCTACGAACTCAGTCCTTGCTCCAAAATGCGACGCCGCTTGAGATCTCTTCCAGCGTTTCGGCGATCTCGCGTTCGTCCTCCATTCCGAGGGCGATATCGGCCATTGCAATGATGCCCGCGAGCGAACCGTCTTCGTTCACGACAGGGATGCGGCGGACCTGTTTGTCACCCATCAGCCGGATCGCCTCGAACACAAAATCATCCGGCCCGACCGAAAAGATCTCGGTCGTCATCACTTCGGACACCGGCGTGGTCGGCGGCTTGCCCTCAGCCACGGCCCTGACGACGATATCGCGGTCGGTGACTATCCCGATCAGTCTATCGCCGGCCATAACAGGCACAGAGCCCATGTCGCCGTCGCGCATCAGTACGCTGACCTCGCTCAGCGGCATTTCACCGGTCGCCGTCCGGACGCTCGAAGTCATTATCTCGCGGCACTTAACGCGCTCGTTCTTTGTCGCTTCGGTCATCGCAATTTGCTCCGTTCTTTTATTTTGTTTTATGTCGACTGTCTTACCATATGTTAACCCTTGCCCCTCATCTTAAAAAGCGCTACTGCTCGAGCTATGGTGTCGAGATCGTATTAGGAACGGCGTTTTGGACCCCACTTTTCCCAAAACTCACGCAGTTTCTCAGCAATCGACTCCTTCAATGTCGGGTGCTCGTAAAGCTTCTCAACATCGAAGTCCTGCCAACGCTCCAACCACCGCTCTTGATCATTGGCATAGGTTTTACCGTTGTCATACGTGACGAAAGTAACTATTATGTCCGCGCCATCGCCAACGGGAACCTCACGAATGAGATTTCCGTAATCGTCATACTCGGCAACGAAATGCGAATCGTACTCTGGATCGCCTTTCTGAACCTCCTTCCAAGAGCCGTCCGCTTCTTTGATTCTATATGTGTATTCGAACATTTTAGCTCCTTAAGCTATTTCTGCCGTATTCGCCATACGGTAGTCTAGGCTTATAAAGCAAGGAAAACAAATTTTCGCCTCCCGCGGGCGTGAGATGCTGCGGCCGGCGCGTTATTCTATATTGTTGGCGGTAAACGGGCATTTAATATAGATCGCAGCTTGCCGCAGTTCGAGAAATGGGAAAGTCGAGGGAAAACAAGCGAAAGCCGCCCCGCGAAGGGCGCACGATCACCGTCGGACGGGCCGAATCGGTACCTGTCGGCCGCGGCGCGACCGTAAAAATGAAAGACGGCAGCGAGATCGCATTGTTCAATGTTGGTGGGCAATTTCACGCGATCGAGAATTTTTGCCCTCATAAAGGATACCCGATCGCTGATTCGCGCCTTTACGGAAACATAGTCGAATGCGAACACCATGGCTGGCGTTTTGATGTAAGAAATGGCGAGTGTTATACCAAGGCCGGCTGTTCGCTCGAGCGATTTGACGTCGCTATCGAGGACGGCTGGATCAGGATAACGATCTGAATAGCGAACCGGCCGCGCCGCCTCTGATGCCGCTTTAGCCGCTAAAGAACCACTTCCACGCAAGCACGTTCGGGTCGGTCCCGCCCAAAAACTCGCTCAGGCCTTTTTCAACGAATTTCCCTGTCCGCGGCTCCATCACCTCAACGAACTGAAAATCGGGGTCGTATCCGCATATCACGTTGACATGATTGCCCATCACCACTCCGTCATAGTAGCCCAGAATTATCGGCCCATTAACGCTGAGTACGACCTCGATCAGCTCGCCCGAAGGGGCGGGACTCTCAAGCACCGTCATATTGAAACGCGGCTGATTGAAGATGCTCAGAAGTTCGTGCTTTTCGAGCGTTCCGTAATCGTCGTGGCTCTTTTTGAATGTTTCGCCGGTGACGCTGTTGCTCTTATACATTGCCTTTATGTCGGCTTCGGCTCGCAAGCTCTTTTGTGAATAAACGGTCGAAAACCCGTTCGCCTTCTGCCACCATTCGAGGCATGCCGCCCAGCAGCTGTTGCGATGTACCTGCTTTATCGGCTTGACCTTCTTGTACTTGTTTTCTACAAAACCCATAACTATTGACTCCGTTACAGCAATATTGACTGCCGGAGGTCCGCATTTTTGCGAAAAAAAGGCGGAACCCCTCAAATGGGGATCCGCCGTTAAAGCAAACTGCCTTTAACTTTTCCTAAAACCGAAGCGTCACGTTTTGCCCGTCGAGGATGAGCGCATTGCCGGTGATCGAGTTCAACGATCTGCCGCTGTAGCGGATCTCGATCTCGCCGCTCGCATCAGCATCACCTGAACTTTCGACCGTAATTCGAGCCGAATTTGCGTCGAACGCTACCAATTTGCCGGTGAAATTGATCGTACCGTTCAGCCGGCTGATCGAAACGGTCGCCGTGCCATCCGTTCGGATGGTCACGTTCCCGCGAACGACCAGTTCGGCACCGCGGCCCTCGATCTGCATCGAACCCGTGCCAAACTTGGAAGCATTCAGGCTCTTGCCTGTTATGACCTCGGGCGTCGAAGCTGCCGGTACCAGAACGAGAGCGATATTTGCCGTCGGTGCCCCGCGGAGCGTGACGGGCTGACCGCGCTCGGTCCGAAATCGGACAGTGCCTTCAGTTCGTATCTCGGCCTGAAGCTCATACTCTTTCTGCCGATTGATGTCGCGCTGCTCGTATCGCAGTTCGAACGGCAGCGGGACCTGCCGGGTCGTCACGGCAAAGGTCGTTTCGGCGACAGGAGTTCCCTCGGGTTCAGCAGAATCCATCAGCCTGACGGTCACCTCTGAGTTTGGCGGTAATGCTATCCGCTGAAGATAGGTCACCGTTCCGCTTATCACGCCCGAACCTCGACCCGGGCCAGTACCGCTGCCCACAGGTACCAGCGTCAGTTCGACGGTCTTCGGGTTTCCCTGCGTGATCACCGGATAATTCGTGTCGGTCGTAAACAGAAGTCTGCCGCCGTCGCTGATCTCGGCCCTGACCGCATATCGATTCCGCTCGCGGATCTGACGTGCTTCATATTCGAGCTGAAACGGGATCGGAACCTGTTTGCCTGCGGTTTCGATGTTCTCCTCGGCGATCGTCGTTGAAGGGGCATCTGCCCTCGAAACATCGATCAGCTTTATATTGAGTACCGCGGTCGGAGGAAGTGCGCTTCGCTGCCGATAGGTGACCGTGCCGGTGACCGCATTTTCCGGGACTTCCGGCGTTTCATTTGTTTGGCAGACAGCAGTGGTCGATACATCGTCGGCCTTTAGGATCGGCCTCGTTCCGGTCGAGATCGAATAAGAGACAAGGCTCGATTGCGAAGGGCAGCAAAGAGCGTCGTTCGATGTGTAGCGTGCAAATTCGGCGATCAACTCCCTTTGGTTATTCAGAATGACCCGCCCGAGGGCGCCATCGGTTCGCGAGTTGACCGGAGCGGGCGCAAGCGTCCCGGCAAAGCGGTTGTTGACAAAAACGAACCCGTTGTATTGATTCGGCCTGCACATCCCGTCCACGCTCGCCATTGCCATCACGACCGTGACAGCACCGTACGACTGAGTGGCTCCGAATAATGACCAGCCCGCTCGCGTGATCGCCCGATCCGCCAATGATTCGGGCGCGCGGATCTGCTCCTGGCATTTTCCTTCGATCGGCGACGCATTTCTCGGCGCCGATGGCACGTTTCCGTTTCCGTTATTCCAATTCGTAGTTAGCGGCCTGTCGAGCCAAGGCGTCTGTCCGTTTGACACCGCAGAAATTCCCAATAGCAGTATCAGCCCCATTAAAATTCGTGTTTTCATAAAAGTTTCCCCCTGATAAAAAATAATTTCAAGTACCGTTTCGAACCGGGAGTGGATCATTAGATGCTAGTATTTTAGCACCTTGCGGCGTTTATTTTTCAAAACCAAGGATCTGACCGGGCTTACCGGGCAGCAGCGGATTCTGCGGCGTCGTCGCCGATCGCTTCGACCGGACATGCGAGCATTGCTTCAAGACATAACGCCGTCTCTTCGGGGGAATTCGGCTGACGAAGAACGTATGAATAACCGTTGTCGTCATTGCGGGTGAAATTGGCTGGGGCAGTATCGCGGCAAACGTCGCAGTCGATGCATTCGCGATCGACGTAGAATTTGCCGGGAGCGTTCTCGGGTAATCTGTTCTTGATCTGGGCCATCGATCTTTATACGGAGATCTCGTGGACCCGGCCTGTCGGACCGTGTATCGCCTCACTAAGCCGTCGCTATTTCCTCGTTTCTGTTAACTCGATCATCCGATCGAGGGCGACCTTTGCAAAGTGCCTGGTTTCGTCGTCGACGACGATCTCATTGACGACGACGCCGTCGATGAGGTTTTCGACCGCCCACGCCAGATTTTGCGGAGCGATCCGATACATTGTCGCACACATGCAGAGATCGGGCGCGAGCAGGTGGATCTCTTTGTCGGGAAACCGCTGGGCTAGCCGATTGACGAGATTTACTTCCGTGCCGATCGCCCATTTCGAACCGGGAGGGGAATTCTCGACCGTCTTGATTATGAAACTTGTCGAACCGTCAAGGTCGCTCACCTCGACCACTTCGCGTGTGCATTCGGGGTGGACGAGCACCTTAACGCCCGGAACCTCCTGGCGTATCTTATCGACATGCCATGGCTTGAACCGGCCGTGGACCGAGCAATGGCCCCGCCAAAGTATCAGCTTTGCATCGTGGAGCTGTTCTTCGGTATTGCCGCCGAGTTCTTCGTGCGGGTTCCAGAGCGCCATCTTATCGAGCGGAATTCCGAACTTAGCACCGGTATTTCGTCCCAAATGCTGATCTGGAAAGAAGAACATTTTGTCGAACTCTTTGAGATAAATGTCGAAAAGCGGAACGGCATTCGAAGATGTGCAGACAACACCCTCGTTACGGCCGCAGAATGCCTTGATCGCTGCGGTCGAATTCATATAGGTTATCGGGGCAACCTTGTTTTTGAGCACGCCGATGTCGCGAAGCTGCTCCCAGGCATCTTCGACCTGATCGATCGATGCCATGTCGGCCATCGAACATCCCGCTCCGAGGTCCGGCAAGATCACCCGCTGAAAATCCTTACCGACCACATCGGCCGACTCGGCCATAAAATGAACGCCGCAGAAGACGATGTACTCGGCTTCGGTCTGCGAGGCCATCACGGACAATTGGTAAGAATCGCCGGTCAGGTCAGCGTGCCTGATCACGTCGTCACGCTGGTAATGATGCCCGAGTATCACGACACGTTTACCGAGGATGCGGCGTGCCTCCTCGATCCGAGCTGCGATCTCCGCATCGGACATTACCAAGTAATCTTCCAGAACCGCTGATCGCGTCGTTACCGCTGACATTTTCCCTCCGAATCCTTGAAGCCGAATAAATGATATCTATCGATGCTCAAATGAGAATGATGTCACCTTGATCGGCGATTCGCAAGAAATCGGCAGCTTGGAACGGCTTTCTATATGTGACCTGTTAATTTTTCGATGATCAGGATGATCCCATATGAGGCGGCCGCGATCAGCCCGGCCATCGGGATCGTGAGAACCCAGGCCCAAACGATCCGCCCCGCAACGCCCCATTTGACCGCCGAGAATCGCTTTGCCGTGCCAACCCCAACGATAGATCCGGTAATGGTATGTGTGGTTGAAACGGGAATTCCGGCGGCGGTCGCACCGAACAGTGTGATCGCACCCGCGGTCTCTGCGCAAAATCCTCCGACGGGCTGCAATTTCACGATCTTTGTTCCCATCGTTTTGACGATCCGCCATCCGCCCGAAAGTGTTCCAAGCGCGATCGCCGCATGTGCCGAAAGTACGACCCAAAGCGGCACATCGGGCAATTTGCCGCCGGGAGCCATTTGAAGAAAACCTCCGGCAACCAAGACGATCGTGATTATGCCCATTGTCTTTTGCGCATCGTTGCCGCCATGCCCGAGGGAATATGCGGCCGCCGAAAACAATTGACCAACGCGAAAGCCCCGATCGACCTTGTTTATCGAGACCTTATGAAAGATCCAATAAACCGCAACCATAAAGGCAAACCCGAGCAGCATCCCGATGAGCGGGGACAAGACGATAAAGCTCAGGGTTTTTATCCATCCTGAGGCTTTCAATACCGTCTCGACGTTATTGAGACCAAAATGCCAAATGTACGACGCGATGGCCGAACCTGCATAAGCTCCGACGAGCGCATGCGAACTAGAAGTCGGAAGCCCGAGCCACCAGGTAATGATGTTCCATATCGTTGCCCCTAAAACCCCCGCGAGGAGAACAAAAAGCTGATCATTACCTGGTATAACGGCGATATTGACCATGTCGCCGCCGATGGTCTTGGCAACGGCAGTTCCAAAGACAATAAAGGCGATGAAATTGAAAAACGCAGCCCACACAACCGCAACGCCCGGCGAGAGCACGCGTGTAGCAACGACCGTTGCGATCGAATTGGCGGCGTCGTGAAATCCGTTTACGTAGTCGAAGACCAGTGCGATAAAGATTATCAGCACCACGAGACTCAGAGCTGCCGTTTGTCCTTCCATATGATCAGAACGGTATTCGAAACTGAGCGAAGCCTGCTGCTCTTAATTGTGTTTGAGGACTATGCTTTCGATTATGTTGGCAACGCTTTCACACCGGTCGGTCGCGTTTTCAAGGATCTCATAAAGCTCCTTCCATTTGATGAGTGAGATCGGGTCAGATCCGCTCCTGAACAGCTCGCCGATCGCCCGAAAATAAATATCATCAGCTTCATTCTCCAATCGGTGGATCTCAACTATGTGAGCATTCATCCCGTTTGGCGACTTCAACAGGCCGACGGCTGCATTTATCTCGGTCGCAAGTTCACAGATAACTCTCGCCAAAGATCGGGCATGATCGTTGAACTCATTGATGTCATACATCACGATCGCCCGGGCTCCGGCATCGATGTAATCGCAGATGTCATCGAGCGCGACAGAAAGATGGTAAATATCTTCCCTGTCAAAAGGTGTTATGAACGACTTGTTGAGCTTGGTCGTGATCTCATGCATTATCTGGTCGCATTCATGTTCAACGTCCTTGATGCGCTTCGTATACGGCGAAAAATCGCCGGGTTCGCTATCGAACATTTCGACCAAGATCCCGGACGCTGCCATTATCTTCTCGGACATTTGAGAAAAGAAAATAAAGTAAACGTCGGCGCGGGGCAGTAAGCTAAACGCCATCTGTTAAACACTCCATTTGAATTCGAGGGATTGCGCCTAAAATATAACCAAGCGAATCGGGTATGTCTATCGATGAGAGTAACTTGACACGGAAAAATGTAAAAAGCCGCTCGAATTAGGAGCGGTACATTGCCGTACTTTCGAATTGCTAGAACTTGCGGCTGTGTTTTATAAAGGCAGCTTCGCGCAGATAAACGTTTAGCTCACAGATGTCTTTAACGTAGTCGCCGATCCGCTCGAGGTGTTTCGCCACGAATAGCAGGTGAGCCGCTCCGGGCGTGACCGCCGGATCGTCGATCATCAACTCGAGCAGTTCGTTAAATACGCGGCGATAGCTTTCGTCGATCTCCTTGTCGCGCTTGATCACATCACGCGATACCTGCGAATCCTCTCGGGTAAACGCATCGAGTGCGGTCCGGAGCATTTCTGCCGCAGTATTTGCCATCATCGGGAATTCGACATAGCTTTTCTTGATCGGCGGTTCGTCGTTCAAGATCAATGCAGCTTCGGCAATGCTGCCGGCATGATCGGCGATCCGTTCGAGAATCGGCGTGATCTTTGCGACCGAGATGACAAATCGCAGGTCGTGCGCCGCGGGCTGCTGAAGGGCGAGTATCTCGATGCTCATCCTGTCGATCTCGAGTTCCATCTGGTCAATGACCTTATCTTCCTCGAGGACCTGCTTGGCGAGTACGCTGTCGCGTTCGGTCAGAGCCTGCATCGCACGGTGAACGGCTGCCTCGGTAGCGCCGCCGAGCAAGAGTATCTTGTCGCGCAAAACATCAAGTTGTTGATCTAAGATCCTGCGTTCCATTCGTATTAATCTACCACAATAAGTTGATCACAAAAGCTGAATATGTACGGCGTTATCCGAAACGGCCGGTAATATAATCTTCGGTCAGCTTCTCGTCCGGATTCTGAAACATCTTTTGCGTCGGATTATATTCAATAAGCTTCCCGAGCATGAAGAAAGCCGTTCGGTCCGAAACTCGTGCCGCCTGCTGCATGTTATGTGTAACGATGACTATCGTATATTGCCGCTTTAATTCAACGACCAGTTCTTCGATCTTTTGTGTCGCGATCGGATCGAGTGCCGAGGCAGGCTCGTCCATTAGAATGACCTCGGGCTGAACCGCCAATGCCCGGGCGATGCACAATCGCTGCTGCTGTCCGCCGGACAGGCCGAAAGCAGATGTGGTCAGCCTGTCCTTGACCTCATCCCAAAGAGCGGCGTCACGAAGCGCCTTCTCGACCCGGTTCGAAAGATCGGTTTTGCTCGAGTGAATGTTGTTGATCCGTATACCGTAAGCGACGTTCTCAAAGATCGATTTCGGGAACGGATTCGATTTCTGAAAGACCATCCCGACCTTTCTGCGAAGTGCGACGACGTCGGTACCGGGCGCGTAGATGTTCTCGCCGTCGATCATTACCGTTCCCGAGACCTTGGCTATCGGGATAGTGTCATTCATCCGGTTGAGCGTCCGCAAAAATGTCGATTTACCGCAGCCCGACGGGCCGATGAAAGCGACAACCTCGCGGTGAGGGATCTCAAGCGCAATATCAAACAGCGCCTGCTCTTTGCCGTAAAAAAAATTCAGGTCCGAAATGCTGATCTTACTTTCCATCTGGTTGCTCGAGCCCGTGCCCTCACTAATATTTTTTCCGGGTCAAAAACCTGACTACGATATTGATAAACAAAATAAGCCCGACAAGAAGCAAGGTCGCGGCCCACGCCATTGCGTGCTCGACCTCGAATGGCCCGGTCGCAAAATTGTAGATCTGTACGGTCAACGACGACATCGGCTGATCATAGAAGAAATTGTAAAAGCGGCTGTTCAGGGCAGTGAACAGCAGCGGAGCCGTTTCGCCCGTGATGCGGGCGATCGAAAGCATCGCACCGGTCGCGATGCCTGAGGCCGCAGCCGGCAGCACAATATTCCACGAGACGCGCCATTGCGGTGCTCCGAGAGCGAGAGCTCCTTCGCGCATCGAATGTGGCACAAGGTTGATCATTTCCTCGGTCGTACGTGTAACGATCGGGATCATTATGATCGCGAGAGCAAGGCCTCCGGCAAGGCCCGACTGCCGGCCCATCGGCATTACGATCGCCGTATAAATAAAGATCCCGATGATTATCGACGGCACCCCGATCAACGTATCGGCCACGAACCGCACAATGTTTCCGAACCAATTCTTGCCAAATTCGGCCAGATAAACGCCTGCGGCGATCCCTATCGGCAGGCCGATCAGCGAAGCGAGCGCGGTCATCATCGCCGAGCCCGCGATCGCGTTGCCGATACCGCCGCCTTCGCCGACCGGTTTTGGGGTATCCGTGATGAACTCGATGCTGAGCGAAGAAATGCCCTGATAGGCAATGTATCCGATGATGATCAAAAGCACCGCCGTCGCAAATGTCGCGCACAATGCGGTAAGTGTGGTCATTACAAGATTGACCAACTTTCTTCTGCTATGTCCTGTCGAAACAGTTTCTGACATCGGTCTCTAGGCTTGGCCGCAATAATTCAACTAAACGTGTTTGGCCGCATTTGCTCTGCCCGCCACGCTCATGATCATCAGCTTGGCCAAAGCATTGATGATCACAGTAACAAGGAATAGAACCAGCGCCATCTCGATCAGCGCGCTCAGATAGGTCTCTTCGGTCGCATCAGCAAAATTTGCCGCAAGCACCGAAGCTATGGTGTAAGCGGGCTCGAACAATGAGGCTGTTATCTGCGGCGAATTCCCTATCACCATCGTGACAGCCATCGTTTCGCCGACCGCTCGGCCAAGGCCGAGCACGACCGCTCCGGCAATACCAGATGCAGCATTACCAAGAACGATCATCGTCGTTTCCCATTTCGTCGCTCCAAGCGCGAGTGCGGCCTCGCGCTGCGTGTTGGGCACCGCTTCCAGAACATCGCGAACGACCGCCGTAATGATCGGCGTGATCATCAGGGCAAGAATGATGCCGCCGGTAAACATCCCGATCCCGGTCAGCCTGCCCTGAAACAAAGGCAAAAAACCGAGATTGTCCTGAAGCACCGGGCCGAGGTAGTTGCGAATGAACGGTGCGAGCACGAAAATACCCCATAGTCCGTAGACCACCGACGGAATGGCGGCAAGAAGCTCGACCATGAACGCTATCGGGCGGGCGATGCTTTTGGGTGCTTGTTCGACCAGGAAGATCGCTATCCCGAGCGAGATCGGAACCGCGAGGATCAAAGCAAGGATCGACGAAACGACCGTTCCGTAAATGAAAGGCAGAGCACCGAATTTCTCCTGCGACGGGTTCCATTCGCTTGCGAATAAGAAACCCGCACCGAATCGCTGGATCGTCGGAAGCGAATTCTGCACCATCATGTAGAGCACCGCAGCGACGATCAGCAAAATGCTTATCGCCGCAGCGAGAAGAACGGTGCGATACACTTTATCGCCAAGAGTTCCTGATCTTGCCACGTTGTAACGTCCGAATCGCGCTTACTGCTTACGCAGCGATTTCCCTCCGTTTGATAGAAGATCGATCTTGGCACCCGCCTTTTCGACAAGCTTTGGCGGGATCGGAGCATAGTGGAGATCCACGACATACTGCTTGCCGTCATTGATCGCCCACCAAAGGAAGTCAGCAAGCGCCTTACCTTTTCGGGCATCTTTCTGATCACGATAGACAAGCATGAAAACGATCCCCGAGATCGGATACGAGTCGGCCCCTTCTGCATTAGTTATCTCGAACCTGAGATCATCCGGCATCTTGTCGGCCATGCCTGCAGCTGCGTTCGACACCGTCGAACTGCCTGCCTCGACAAAGTTGCCGGCCTTATTCCTTATCAAAGCCGCCGGCAGATTATTTGCTTTTGCAAAGGTAAGTTCGACGTAACCGATCGTGTTCGGGGTGTTCTTGACCTGTCCCATCACACCCTCATTTCCTTTGCCGCCGATACCGATGCCCTGCGGCAGCTGCGGATTCTTCGTCCGGCCGACCTTTTCTTTCCATTCCGGGACGGTCTTCGAAAGGTAGTCTGTAAATATATCGGAGGTGCCGCTGCCGTCGGCACGGAAAACCGGCGTGATGTCATTGGCCGGAAGCGCTGCGTTTGGGTTTTCTTTCTTTATGCGTTCATCGTCCCACTTACGGATCTTGCCTAGATATATATCTGAGATCAGTTCAGGCGTCAGTTTGAGGGGCTCTTTCAGTTCCGCAAGATTGTACGTCAGCACGACCGCACCGAGGACGACCGGGATATGTACGATCTCGCCGCCGGCTGCCTGCTTGAGTTCGTCATCTGACATCGCGGCATCGGTGCCGCCGAAATCTACGGTCTGGTTCTGAATACCCTTGATGCCCGCTCCCGATCCGGTCGAGCTGTAATCGATATTTATGGTCGGGTTAAGCTTGCCAAACTCGCTACCCCATTTATCCATCATCGGTTTAACAAAGGTCGATCCGGTGCCCGCAACCCGTATCGTCCCGCTCGTTCCGCTGCTGTTGGAATCGCCAAGTTTCTGGCCGCTGCAGCTCACCCCGATCGCTACGACCAAAAAAATAAATGTATAGAATAGAATTCTTGTTTTCTCAATAATTTGCATATGGATATAGTCCTTGGGGAAGACCGTTACACCTTGTAATTGCGGTCGAACCCGATTATACTTCCGGCAATAGATTCAAAAAGTTAAATTATACTTAATTGGCATAAGCGGCTAAGCTGACCGAGAAAAAAGTTAACATTTCGTTAACACTGGATTAACATCGGTTTCATAGGCTTTTTCGTACAACGATCATTTTCCATCCCGTGAATTCGATTCAAACGCCGACAGGCCTTACCGGCTGTTGGTCAGTTGGGGAATATATGAATTTGATAGACGAGCTCGAAAACGACCTCGCATATGCGTTTTTAGTAGAAAAGCGTCTTTCTAACAAGATCGAATCCCGCGAAGCACTCGACCTGATCGGGCGCGTAAAAGCCGCGCTTCAGATCGATATTGATGACCCGAGCGAAAAGGGTCGTTTGAAAGATGTCGAAAAGACCTCCAACGCCTTATCCCACTAGGATACCGGTCACCTGATCCCTGCACCTCGGCATCAATTGAGCATACAAGCCGTCAGTTTGCCACACCGTTCGTTTCCAGCCAACCACGAGTGCCCGGGCCTTCATCTCAACTCGGTCCGCGGCTTTGTTGTGACCACCGTTAAGAATCGTCTAAACTGGGTCTGAAATCTCCAGGAGGGAAAAAATGAAACGCACACATTTTCGAACCAGGTTCATAGCCATTATGGCACTTTGGGCCATTGCGGCTACGCCGCTGACGGCGATCGCCCAGACGCGCGTATCAATGCCGAAGAACAAGTATAAGATCGAAGAGGATGTCGATCTTGGCAGGAAGACCGCGGTACAGGTTGAGCAGCAATTCCCGATCCTGGACGACCAACTCGCCTCCGATTATGTCGAACGGGTCGGCGCCAGGCTTGTTGCGAACATACCTTCGCAGTTCCGGATACCTGCTTTCGATTACGGATTCAAGGTCGTCAATGCCAGTGATATCAACGCCTTTGCATTGCCCGGCGGCCCAATGTACGTAAATCGCGGGATGATACAGGCCGCTCGTAACGAAGGCGAGATGGCTGGCGTGATGGCCCATGAGATAAGCCATATCGCGCTCCGGCACGGAACCGCACAGGCAACCAAACAAGGCAGCCTCGGCAGCCAGCTCGGCACGATCGGATTGATCCTCGGCGGTGCGATCCTTGGCGGGCAGACCGGCGCCCAGCTGGGAGCCCTGACCGCACAGGCCTGGATGACGAAGTACAGCCGCGAGTACGAAACTCAGGCCGATATACTCGGTTCGCAGATAATGGCAAGTGCGGGTTATGACCCAAGCGATCTGGCAAATATGTTCCAGACGATCGCTCAACAGGGCGGCGGCCGCGCACCTGAATGGCTGAGCAGCCACCCCGATCCGGGCAATCGTTTTCAGAAGATAAACGCCGAAGCGCGTTTGTTGAATGTCTCGCCGACACCGATCAAGATCACCCGCGATTTCCAGCGGGTTCAGGAAAGGCTAAGGGCAATGCCTCCCGCACGCACAATGGCCGAGATCCAGAAATCGAATCCGAGCGGGGGCGAATCGGGGACGAATCCAATGTCGGGCGGAAGATATTCTAATTCGGTTCCGGCACCTTCAACGAGGGTCCGGGCATACTCAAGCGGCGATTGGATACGAATGAATGTCCCGAGCAACTGGCAGGAATTCCCTACCCAAAGCGATGTGACGTTTGCTCCCCAGGGAGCATTTGGAAACCAGGGGATCACACACGGCGTCATGATCGGCGTTTACCGCGGACAGAACGGGAGTCTGTCGCAGGATACACAGACCTTTGTCAACGGGCTGCTGCAAAGCAATACTTACCTTCGCCGGCAAACCGGTTTCCAAAGCGCGCGTTTTGCGGGGCGTCAAGGCCAGGCGATTACTTTGACCGGTCAATCGCCCGTCAATCGTCGCAATGAGTCGGTCAGGGTCTATACAGCGAAACTGAGAAACGGCGACCTCTTCTACTTTATCGCCGTGGCTCCGCAAAATGAGCTGACCCGATACGATAGTGCGTTTCAAAATGCTCTAAATTCCATCAGGCTCAACGACTATTCGATGTAGGTGTGGACAAAGGTAAGAAATGCAAAAAGGCGGGCCTTCCCGCCTTTTTCGTTATTCGTCATTGTTCCCCTTTACGGTCAGTAAAAAGCCCGCGGCCACGATCGAGATCGATGCGCTGATCAGGAACGCTGTTTCGGGCCCGAATCGGTACCATAAAAATCCGAAAAGCAAGGATGCCGGAAAGACCGTGATGCCGTAGGCGAGATTATAGAAACCATAGCCCGTGCCGCGTTTCTCGTCCTTTACGAGGTCGGCGACCATCGCCTTTTCAACGCCTTCGGTCAGCCCGAAATACGCGCCGTAAATGATGAACAAGACCCACGCCTGCCATGCGGAATCAACGAATGCGAACCCACCGTATACCGCAGCGTAGACGACCCATCCGCTTACGATCAGCGTCTTTCGCCCAAACTTGTCCGAAAGTTCGCCCCCGATCAAAGAACTGAATACCTTGCTGAAATGGAGCACCATCCAAAGCAGAGGCAGCATTGCCGGCGCGATGCCGGCTTGCTCTGCACGGAGCAGCAAAAACGCATCGGTCGAATTTGAAAGGGTGAAAAGGGCAACGATCAGTAAAAACCGTTTGAAGTTCGGGTCAAACTCCCGAAGCGAGAACTTTATCGGATTCGTGTCGACGTTCTCGATCGGTTTTCGCTCCTCGTGGACGAAAAATACGATCACAAAAAGGCCTAATGCCACCGGAACTGATGCGAATAAAAACACCCGCTGATATTCCATCGCGGTCGGATTTTCCGGGTCGACGGCCAGATACGTCAGCAGCAGGAAGGCGACGATCGGCCCGACGACCGCACCGAGATGGTCTGCAGCCCGATTAAAACCGAACGCCAGGCCGCGTTTGTCCTCCGGCACGTCCGCGGCGAGCAATGCATCACGTGGCGCTCCTCGAATGCCTTTCCCGATGCGGTCAGACATCCTTACGACCAGGACCTGCGGCCAGCTGGTAACGAAAGCGAGCATCGGCCGGACTACCGCGGCCAACGAGTATCCCAGAAATACAGGCAGCTTTCGGCGTCCGAACCGATCGCTAAGATAACCCGAAAAAAGTTTTAGAATACTCGCGACCGATTCGGCCAATCCCTCGATCAAGCCGATCGCAAACGGAGTTGCCCCTAGCGTAAGAAACAGAAAGGCAGGCAAGAGCGGGTAGATTATCTCGCTCGATGTGTCGTTCAAAAAACTGACAAGACTGAGCGCGAAAACTGTAGGCGGAAGTCCCTTGTACCTACGCCAGAAGCGAAACTTTGAGATTTTTTCGGATTCTGGCATTTAAAACGCGGAGCAGGCCTTTCAGCCTGCATTTTCATTGGCGGATAAAGCCCGAATCGATCTCGCAAACGGTCATTTCTGTCTCGACGCGCCCGGTTTTGCCTTCTGTCCGTCACCCGCGACGAACCACCAAAGCGATAGACCGCCGACAAGCCCGATCACCATTATTGCGACAACAACAGCCAGCCGCAACGCCATCTTGACGCTTTTCCGCAGCAATCTGAAAGCAATGTACGCTACCGCGGAGACAACGATAAAAACTACCGCTCCGAATGCGATAGCCGCGGTTCCGATCGTCAGATCGGCAGCAAATATCGGCGAATCCATTATCTGTCTAATTCCTTTTCCTGTAACGCCCGCTCGACGGCGTCAATATCGGCATCTGTAAGCTCAGCCGTTTCATCGGGCACGGAATACGCCTCGTCGATCCAAGCCCCGAGATCAAGGAGCTTACACCGTTCCGAGCAAAAGGGACGAAACTCGTTGCCGGAATATTCGGCCATCAGCCCGCAATTAGGACACTTCACCAACGGCATAAACATCAAGAAACAATGATAAGATTATCATAGCGGTAAGGCTCTATAAAGCCTTGTTCATACAGATAAATGTTGATTCTTCGTCGCGGTGATGTAATCTTTGATCCAGAGGTTTGCGATCTCCCGCATTGGCGAACAATTTGCGAGTTTTACTCGTAATCTTCGATGGGATCCAACAATTGAGGCGGTAATATGAGCGATTATAAAGACAGGTTCGACAAGTGGCAGAAGGACGCTAAAGAGAAATTCAGCGAGATCGATAAACAGCTCGGGTTGACCGACAAGATCGAAGATACGGCCCGAGTAGTCGTCGAAACCGCGCAGAAAGGCGCCGAAAAGCTAAAGGCAGAAGCGGAAAAATCCGAGGTCGGCAAGCAGGCCGTCGGCGTCGTTGAAGAGACCATCAAGACTGCCGAGGCGACCGCAAAGAAGGCATGGAATGTCAGCGAACCGCTCCGTGACGCGGCTGAGGACGCTGGTGGCAAGGCAAGCGAGATAGTTGTCGAAGCGGGCAAGGCCGCCGGCGACGTCATAAGCACCGCAGGTGAAAAGGCCGGCGAGATATTCGACGACGCTAAAGAGACGGTCGGCAAGAATGTCAAAAGCGTTTCGAAAGCGTTCAGCCTGGGCGCCGGATGGACCCGTACGGTAGATTCTGCTTTTCGTTCGCTATCGCGAGCGTCCGATTGGGTTCAGGAAAATCCGATGCAGGCCGCTGCCACCGGTGTTTCGATGGCGGTCGGTGCCGGGCTTGGAGTCGTGTTTACCGGGATCAGTTCGCATTGGCTTTTCAACTCGGCCCTGCCTGCCTGGTCGATAAAGCAGCTTGGCGAACGCTTTGACGGTTACCTTCGGTCGCAGGAAGAAAAGATCGCCAGAGGGAAGCTCGACGAGGCCGAGATCGAGCGCATTCGGTTTGAACGGGACATTGCCAGACGGATCGGAGCGCCGCTCTTGGGCGCCTTCTCATTCGCCTCCGGTGCGGTGATGATGACGAACGTCATCAATCCCAAGACCATAACGGGAGCGCCCATCGACTGGCTGATCGGTGGCAACCCGCTTCTTGAGGGCGTTTGGTTTTTCGGCAACGGAATGGTCTGTTTTAAGACGAGTTACGATTTCTTTATGATCGCCCTTGACGGTCAGGAGGACGTGCAAAAGATGGTTCGCGAGATAAAGGGAATGCTTCCTCAGGCCGGAGAATCGTGATCTGCTAGCCGATCTTTATCGGAAAAGGCACAAAACTGAGCACAAATATCGCCAAGGTAACGACCGCGAGAATCCTTCTTTTTGCATCGAGCGGAGCGTCGTCCCAGGGTTCGGGATGTCGAATTCGCATCATTATCCCAAGCAATATTGCGATGAGAAAGCCGCTCGGGCTATTGAAATAGACAAGCCCGATCACCGAAAGCGTTGCCATGACCGCAAACGCGATCCGACCGGTCCAATAATGGACCCGCTCGCCAAAGATCGCATAGATCGCGTGGCCGCCGTCAAGCTGACCTGACGGTATCAGGTTCAGCGCCGTTACCAGCAGTCCGACCCAAGCCGCAAAATAGAAGGCATTTCCGATCCCGAAGGTCAGATCCTGTCCGAGTATCATCGCAACAAAGCGTATCAGCAGCGGGTCCGCAAATACCAGAGTGCCGCCCTGGCCGACCTGTTGAGGAATGGCCGTCTCCATCGTCATCAGCCCGATGATCGCGATCGGGATCAGCGCGACGAATCCGGCTATCGGCCCGGCGATGCCGATATCGAAAACGGCCTTTCGAGACGGAAACGGTGAGAGAATACGAATAAATGCCCCAAACGTTCCGGCGGGCCCGATCATCGGCGGTGTCGGAAGAAAATATGGCAGGGTCGCATCTACACGATATATCCGGCATGCGATGTAATGCCCCATTTCATGCGATGTAAGAATGAAAAGCAATGATAAGGAAAAACTCAGGCCATCTTTAAGAAGTTCCCAGTCGGTCGCCAATAGATAGACCGTGTTCACCACGACTGACAAATAGGAGTAGGGCAGTTGATATAACAGGTCGGCAACGTCGGCCCAGGTTTCCGGGTCAGGCCCGACCATGAATGGGAGACGTCCGAACGGGTAGATCGATCCGGCGATCGTGGCTGTTACGATGGTCAGCAGGAGCAGCAGTCCGTGGCGAAACCAGGTCGCTGCCGTCGGTATCAGGGCTTGGCGTTCAAAGTAGAATGTCTCGGTGACGTCCGCCGGATCGTTCATTGATGGGGTGAAAATGAAGGCTGCCGATCACAAGAAAACCTTAGATTCCGTGATCCGCAGCCGATGCAGCAAACAGCTACAAACTCTGTACTTTATTTCTTGACGGCCTGAGCCGACAATTCCTTGCCCGGTTTGAATCGAATCGTTTTACCGGCCGGTATCGGAACCTCTTTTCCGGTTCTGGGATTACGCCCGACACCCCGCTTCCGTGGCTTTACAACAAAAACGCCGAAACCCCTGAGCTCGATCCGTTTGCCTTGAGCAAGAGCGTCTTTCATCGCGTTGAACAGCGAATCGACAACTTGCTCTGCCTTTTGTTTTGGAACTCCAGTCTTATCGGCAACCAGGTTGACGATGTCTAGCTTGATCATCATTTCCTCCTTTGTAAGGCATGAAACGCAGAAACAAAAAACCGCTACCGACGTTTACAGATAATAATCCTGTAACTCTACTTCTGTCAAGATTTTGCGAAAATACTTCACGCCGTGCGGAGCGGGCCGATCGCAAGTAAATCCGAGAGCCGGATTCATCGACGGCTGCCCGATGATAATTGTTCATGGAACTCGCGGATCGCCTGAAAAACTACTTCCGGAGCTTCGACATGTGGAAAATGCCCGATATCCGTCAGTTCGATAATATCGGTTTGATCCGGAATGACCTGGCGAAACCGTTCGACCAGATGCTTTCCCGAAACCGGATCAGCCGAGCCGTTGATGAATCTGAACGGTTGTTTGAGTTCGGTCAGCGGCTTAACCCATCGCTCGCGATACGTCTCACGTTCACGCATATAGCGGATCAATTTATGGGCGACCAACTTCCCGCGGTTGTGCTTAAAGAGCGCCAAATAGTCGTCAAGTAACGGTTCATCCGGCTGCGTCCGTTCGCCGAAGACCGATGCCAGGTTTTTCCTGAAGATCGGATCCGGGATAAATCTGCCAAAAAGGGCACCAAGCGGGCCGATCAATAGCTTCTGAGCGAAGATCGGCCGGTGCGTTTCCGGAAACAATGCTCCGTTGAGAAAACAGATCGAGGCGATCTCGACATCAAGACGGCCCTCGGCCTGCCGAGCCAAAAGCTCTTGCGTGATCGTGTTGCCGTAGTCGTGGGCGACGATATGGACGCGCCGAAGCTTTAAATGGGTCAGGAGCGATTCGAGAACATCGACCTGGTCGAACGTCGTATAGCCGAGCGTTGCCGGCTTTGACGAGAATCCGTAACCGATCATGTCAAAGGCAGTTACGGGATATATCGCGGCCAACTGTTTCCAGATCAAGTGATAATCGAAAGACGCTGTCGGGAATCCATGAAGGCATAAAAACGATTCTCGCTCGTCCGCCGACCGCCGATAGAAGATCGTCCCGTAAGGGTGTTCGAACCTATCGCCGCTTTGTTTCCAATCGTCCAGGAGCTCACTCATTAGTTGTTTCGCAACGACCTCGCGAGGTGATAGAATCCTACCACGTTCTAAAAACTCACAAAGCTTGCGAGGGGTTGGTTATGCGTTGGAGAGATCAGCGGCAGAGCACGAACATCGAAGACCGGCGCGGGATGGGCCGCGGGGTCGCATTGGGCGGCGGAGGCCTCGGTGTCCTGATCTTGGCGGCGATCGTTTGCCTGCTTGGCGGCGATCCGCGCCAGCTGCTCGAGAGTGGTGTTCCGACCCAAACTCAGTCACCTACAACGGCCAGCAACAACGTCAACCAGGCTCCCGACGAGAATCGGCAGTTCGTGAGTGCCGTACTGGGAAGCACCGAGGACGCATGGCGCGAGATATTGCCCGCGCAGCGTCGGATGCAGTATCGGGCTCCTGTTCTGGTGCTTTTCTCAGGCCAGGTTTCATCGGCCTGCGGATATGCGAGTGCCGCGACCGGGCCGTTCTATTGTCCGGGCGACTATAAGCTCTATCTGGATTTTGATTTCTTCCGCGAACTAAAGAACGAATTCCGCGCACCCGGCGACTTTGCACAGGCCTATGTCATCGCCCACGAGGTCGGCCACCACGTTCAGAACCTTCTGGGTACGATGGCGAAGGTTCAGCGGGCCGGGCAAAACAACCAATTGTCGGTCGCCCTCGAGCTCCAGGCCGATTGTTATGCCGGCATCTGGGCAAACCATGCTCAGAAGAAAGGGCTGGTCGAGGTCGGGGACATCGAAGAGGCCATTCGTGCTGCCGGCGCGGTCGGTGACGATATGATACAGCGCCGAACGCAGGGCGTCGTGCGGCCTGATACGTTCACACATGGCTCCGCCGAACAGCGTCAAAGAGCATTTGCTGTGGGAATGCAGTTCGCTTCAATGCAGCGGTGCGAAGTGTTCAAGTAGCCGGCGTGAATGGGCGTCCGTAGATCTCCTGGTAGACCCAGCCCAAAACTCGAACCTCAGCGGTACACAACGCTTCGAGCCAACAGCTTGAAAGATATAATCTGCGCTCGACGTTCGTCGTAAGCAGATCTGCTTTTTGCAGAGGCGACAATTCGATGTTGCTGTCGAGGTTGTTCGATTCGGTGAGCTCGCGTTTTGTTTCGCGCGATTCATGCAAAGCGGCAAGGACGTCGTTCATCCAAAGCCCCAGAAGCGGCTCCGAATCGTTCTCCTGCAAAGCCTGAAAGACCCCGATCGCAAACCGCGCTTCAGCGTTCTCGAAGGGATATGTCACGACGCCGTTCGCCTCGTCCTCTTTCTGCTTCCACTGAAAAAGCTCTTCGACCATTACGTGCCGCATCCTCGCCGTGCGTTCATCGTAAAGAAGAAACCACTCTATCAGATCTGCGATCGAATTCGGTTCGATCTGTCCGCTCTGCGATCGTTTAAGCTTCGGCGGTTGAATTTCCGTCGGTGCGGCGTCGGTCATATTTCTTTGCTCTGTCCTCAAGAACGAATAACGATTATTTCACTCCGGTCAGGCTATTTCAATGCGGCTTCTTCAAACCCCGCTATCTGATACAGATCAACCTCACGCAAAGGCCGGACCGCGTTGACAAACAGGCTTTTACTGCACGATACTTAGGTCGACCGACCGTCTGAGGAGAATCATAAAATATATGGCCACTCAATACGTTTCCTGTCCAAACTGCAAATCCCAGAATCCCGGCAACTTCACGACATGCACCAATTGCGGAACGATGCTTCCGATAAGTCCGATGCCGATGCAGCAGGTCAATTATGGACAAAAGATCCCCGGCGCTGATAAGAAGATCGCCGCCGGATTGTGCGGCATCCTGCTCGGGGGCCTCGGGATACACAAGTTCATTCTCGGTTACCAGCAAGAAGGGATAATCTATCTTGCAATGTTCGGCGTCGCTTTTATCCTCGCCTTTCTCACCTGCGGCATCGGTTCGTTCTTGCTGATCATTCCGGGTGTCCTCGGCTTGATCGAAGGGATCATCTATCTGACGAAATCGGATGAAGAGTTTGTTCAAACGTACGTCATTGGCAAGAAGCCTTGGTTTTAGGCCTCTTCCCTCTGCTTAATAGTGTTCACAGGTATCATTGAAGAACTCGGCCGGGTCGCAGAGATCGAAACGCTCGGCACGAATGCCCGTATAAAACTTCAAGCTGAGATCGTCACTCAAGGCACCAATGACGGTGATTCGATCGCTGTCAACGGTGTCTGCCTCACAGCGCTGAACGTTGCTCCTTCCTATTTCTCGGCCGATGTATCAAAAGAGACGCTGGACCGCTCGACGATCGGCGGCCTATCGGCCGGCTCACCGGTAAACCTTGAGCGGTCCGTCACGCCCTCGACACGCCTCGGGGGCCATATTGTCCAGGGCCACGTCGATACACGCGGAGAATTTCTCGGATCCGAAAAGAACGGCGATTTTTGGACCGTTCGCATCGGCTTCCCGCGCGAAATGTCGCAGTATCTCATTTATAAAGGCTCTGTTGCGGTCGAAGGCATCAGCCTGACCGTAGCAAAGCTCGATACCGATTGGTTCGAAATTGCATTGATCCCGAAAACCTGGACGATGACGAATCTTTCCTCGCTCAAACCCGGCGATCCGGTCAATCTGGAGGCCGATGTCATCGCAAAATATGTCGAGCGAATGATACAAGAGCGGGTGCCCGCGTCGCGTATAGCGTAAGGAGACGCCGGGAAAGGCTGGCTTCGGCCAGGCCATTCCCGCGAACCGGATCGTTATGAAATTCGCTCGCTACACATTCGCGGCCGCCGGCATTTACGGCATCCTCGCTCTCGTTCCGCAGTACTTTCTCGAAAGACAGATCGCGATCGACAGCCCGCCGGAGATCACGCACCCCGAGTATTTTTACGGATTCGTCGGTGTGGCACTGGCTTTCCAGCTTGTGTTCCTGATCATTGCGAAAGACCCGGTTCGGTTTCGCCCGATAATGCCGGCTGCGATCGTTGAAAAGATCGCCTTCGTGATACCGACTTTCTATCTTTACGCGAACGGACGTGCCCCTTTGCAGATAACGGCCGGTGCCGCGATCGACCTGCTTCTGGCGATACTGTTCGCGATCAGCCTTCTCAAAACCCCAAAGCAATAGCAAAAAAAGACGGCACCCGAAGATGCCGTCTTTCGCTTGCCCTTGCAGCTTGATCTACTTCGGCCCACCGGCGAGTTTGCCGATGAGTGTGAAGAGCGGAAGGTACATCGAGAT
>ERZ761609.941-NODE-941-length-29160-cov-36.265247_pt1 | contig 29160 bp, 27 predicted proteins | sample MGYA00511163_ERZ761609 | MGnify/ENA primary metagenome ERZ761609 (study PRJEB28899, sample SAMN02445070) | bioreactor sludge metagenome | biome: EBPR sludge | place: Australia: Brisbane, Thorneside Wastewater Treatment Plant | collected 2011-12-16 ... | reverse complement strand
GAGCCCGCCGCGCCAGACGTTCACCAAAATTGGGAATTGCTGTCGAACTCGGGTGCACCATGATCGTGCCATTGGTGTAGAAGTTGATATGTGCTTATTCATAGAATATGAGCTGATGAAAACTATTGATCTCTCTAGTTTCTAAGCAATTTCCATTTCATTTTTCTATACCAAGCTGATCTCAAACTCTGTCTACTTCAAGTACACGCTAAATAGACAGTTTAGAAAGACCTGAAATGTGTCTATTTAGGGTGCATGAATGCATTAATTGACAAATTCCAGAATAACTCTAGAATTCAAATAGACACTTGAAACCACTATTTGAATGGAGTATGAAATGGTTACCAAGAAGACAAACGGCGGTGACGGCAAGCGCATCGGCTATGTTCGCGTCAGTAGCGTCGATCAGAACGATGCTCGCCAGCTCGACGGCATAGAGCTAGACAAGATTTTCGCCGACAAGGCCAGCGGCAAAAATACTGACCGTCCACAAATGCAAGCCATGCTCGAATTTGTGCGCGAAGGAGACCAAATCTATGTGCACAGCATGGACAGACTATCTCGCAGCTTGCGGGATTTACAAGACGTGGTTGAGCGGCTGACTGCTAAGGGCATCAGCGTGACGTTTGTGAAGGAAAACTTGCGGTTTGATCCCCTAACAACCGGCACCGATGCGCACCAGACGGCGTATTCAACGCTTATGCTGCAATTGTTGGGTGCTGTTGGTCAATTTGAACGTGCGCTGATAAAGGAACGCCAGCGAGAGGGCATCGTCATCGCCAAGACAAAGAACGTTTACAAAGGTAGAAAGAAAGCACTAGATAAAGCCGAAATCGCACGGTTGAAAAAAATGGCAGCAGATGGCTTGTCAAAAGTTGAGATTGCGGAGACGCTTGGCATCTCTCGGGCTAGCGTCTATGTGTATTTAAATGCCTGAATTGGCATAGTTTCAATCGGCTTCCAAGCCGACCAGCCAATGACGAACAATCGCCTGCCATATGGCAGGCTACATAAGCACGTATATGAGCGACGAAAAACTCAAGGTATTACTCGAACGGTCTGGTGGGTTTCAAGCTGATGTACACGAATTTGCCAGCGGTTTGATTCCTGCTGACGGTAAGCGGTACTTGGTTGCCTTTCAAGCTGGGATGCTATCTGTGGAACATGCCGCCGGTGCACTCGTTCTTATCAGTCGAGGTTACTACCCTTCAGCTTTCACCCTGATGCGGCCCCAATTTGAAAGTTTGGTTCGTGGAATCTGGCTGCTGTATGCTGCCAGTGACACATGGGTCGAGAAGCTCAGTGAGCCACTGACTGTGGAGAGTGCGAAGCGGGCCAATGAGGGTTTGATGCTGGCCGAAATGTTGAAGGAACTTGAGAAAAGCAGCACGGCCCCCGCACCTATCGTTGAGCAACTTAAGCAGTACCGCGACGTGACTTGGAAGGCTATGAACAGTTACACCCACGGCGGTCTTCATCCGTTATCTCGAACGCTCGTTGGTTACCCTGCCCAACTAACTTACGACGTTGTACGAAATTCCAACGCAATAGTGGCACTCGCCACCCAACTGATTGCCATCTTGACTGGTAACCCACACAACATGGAACACGTAAGGCGATTCCATATTGAATACTCAGACTGCCTTCCGATCTTGCATTGAGGCAGCTTTTGATTTCAAAGATCAATCAAATGCGTTATCTACACATAAAGAACGTTTCCGCCATCGCAGACTTTTCAACGGAGGCTGGAGTTCGGTATCGGTATCGTCTCGAAGTCAAGAAACATGGTGCAACGGAATCCTCGAAAACCGTCTGCGTTGTTATGCAGAATCCCAGTTACGCCGGGGCAGAAGAGGCTGACAAGTCAGTGCAATTTCTTGAAAAGAATATCTTTGAGCTTAACCTACCAGAATTTGATAACGTTGGGCGCCTTATTGTGGTTAACCAGTTTGCTCGCATACAGACCAACGACTTTGAAGGCCTGCCCTCGGATATTGGCTCCCGGAATGATCAAGCTATTGCTGCGGCGATTATGGAATCCGAAATAGTTGTCATTGCATGGGGTTCAAGCAATCGTTTTCATTCCCGCAAGGAACACGTGCTTGATTTGCTCAAGCGGCAACAGGGGAAGCACCTTTACCAGACGAAGATGCATCCCTCCCGAGGTCGCTACGCTGGCTTCATCATGCCGCTTCAACTTTAAACCTTTGTTTCAGTGGACACCCCAGCAGGCCCCGTTGATCTGATGCGACATTCACCGTGGCAATGGCGAAACATTTAAGTCGTTTCTTGCTTTGGCAAGGTACCAAACTTTTTGGCGTTCATGCTTCGCACTACATCGTCGATATGCGACGTTGCAAGGTGTGAATATCGTTCTGTCATCTTGGTGGTTTGGTGCCCAAGTACCTTGCTGATTGAGAGCAAGCTAGCCCCGTCCATCGCAAGGTAACTTGCTGTGGTGTGCCTCAAGTCGTGAAAACGAAATTCCTCGATGGCAGCAGCCTTCAGTGCCGAGAGCCATGGCTTGCGCAGATCGACTGGTTGCTCAGCATCGACTGAACTCGGAAATATCAGGCCAACGGCTGGTTTGCCCTTGTTGGCCTCAACCACCACTTTTCGACGAGCTTCCAGAAGTTCGAGGGCAGGGGAGGTGATAAGCACTGACCGCGCCTTGTCGTTCTTGGTTTTGGTCAGGTGAACTCGCGTGAAGTTTTGCTCTGCCGATTCATGAATGTCCTGCCAGCGCATACCCATGATTTCGCCCTTGCGCATGCCAGTGGAGATAGCCAGCAAAACCACCAAATAGAGGTCAGGGTTGCGTGATGCTTTGCACGCAGCAAGCAAGTCTGCCCGTTCCTGGTCTGTGAGGTAGCGTGTCCGCTCGTTCTTGATCTTTGGTCGTTGCACGTTTTCAACGGGTGACGACTCGCACCAGTGCCACTGCTTTCGGGCCACTGTGAATGCATGTGACAAGGCCATCATGTACCGCATCACTGTTGCTGGCGCTGGTGGTGTGCCGAGCCGCGTCTTCGTTTTTTTGAACTTGTCGATGCTCCGTGTCACAACGTCAGTTGTGACTTCAGACAGTGCGTAGGGGCCAAGCTCGTCAATCCACCACGCAATATGAGTCTTATGGTCTTTGCCGCCGCCTGCTTTGTCGATCAACACGGTGTCTCGATAACGTTCCAGCATCTGACGCATGGTGTGCTTGCTGGCTAAACTTTTTCGAATGGTCATTCCAGTCCGGATTTCGGTTTCAGTCTGGATGGCCCATTGTTTTGCGTCGGTCTTTCGCAGGAAAGTCTTCGACTGGGGCGGGTAGCCTTGAATACGGACTTGAGCTTGGTAGCTCACTTTGCCGTTCTGGTCTTTGCGTTCGCGGATTGCAGCCATGTGGGGTTTCTTGTGTGGTCAGCGAAAGGTGACGGCACAAAAACTGGCTGGAGAGACAAGTCCATTGATGGACAGTGTTGCCGTGTTGTGCCGTCTACTGTGACTTGAGTGTGACAGGAGACTGCACTTGGGGCAACGACGACTCGTAAGTCGTTGATTTTATTGGTGCCGGAAAGAGGAATCGAACCCCCGACCTTCTCATTACGAATGAGCTGCTCTACCGACTGAGCTACACCGGCGAAGCCTTAGATTATAGCTCGTTGTGATAGGCGGTCACGCGGTCAACTTCATTCTTGGACCCCAGGAAAACCGGGACGCGCTGGTGGAGTTTGGTGACCGGTACGTCCAGCATGCGTTGCTTGCCATTTGTTGCCGCGCCGCCAGCCTGTTCCACCAGCCAGGCCATGGGGTTGGCTTCGTACATCAGGCGCAGCTTGCCGGCTTTGTCGGGTTCGCGCTTGTCCCAGGGGTACATGAACACGCCGCCACGGGTCAGGATGCGGTGTACATCGGCCACCATGCTGGCGACCCAGCGCATGTTGAAGTCCTTCTCGCGAGGGCCTTCTTTGCCTTGAAGGCATTCGTCAACGTAGCGCTTCACGGGGGGTGCCCAGTGGCGCATGTTGCTCATGTTGATGGCGAATTCCTTGGTGTCGGCCGGAATCTGCACGTTCTCGTCGGTCAGCACGAACGAGCCCTGTTCGCGGTCAAGCGTGAACATCACCACGCCGTCGCCCACGGTCAGCACCAGGGTGGTCTGTGGGCCATACACGCAGTAGCCTGCGGCCACCTGCCGGTTGCCGGTTTGCAGGAAATCGGCTTCCTCCACACCCCGGTCGCCTTCGGGCTTTTTCAGGACGCTGAAGATGGTGCCGATGCTGACATTCACGTCGATGTTGCTGGAGCCATCGAGTGGATCGAACAGCAGCAGGTATTCGCCTTGAGGGTAGCGGTTGGGCACCACGTAGATGCTGTCCATTTCCTCCGAAGCCATGGCCGCCAGGTGGCCGCCCCATTCGTTGGCCTCGATCAGCACCTCGTTGGCAATGATGTCGAGCTTCTTCTGCATCTCGCCCTGAACGTTCTCGGATTCGGCCCCACCCAGCACGCCGCCCAGCGCGCCTTTGTTGACAGCCTGGCTGATGCGCTTGCAGGCGCGAGCCACCACTTCCAGCAGCAAGCGCAGGTGTGGTTCGATGTGACCTTTTTCGCGTTGTTGTTCGACTAGGTAGCGGGTCAGTGAAACTTTGCCTGCCATGTGGTTCTCCTTGAAAGTTCGGTGTGTGCGACGGGTAGGTGGGTTCAGTCGGCCAGCGCGCGGTTGACCACTTCGCGCACGTCGTTGCTCAGGTTGGCATGTGCGGCCACGCGTTTGATAGCTTCCTGCGCGGCTGCGCGGTAAGGCTCAGCCAGTTTCTTCCAGCGGTCGAGTGCGCGGGCCAGACGGGCGGCCACCTGCGGGTTGAAGCCGTCCAGTTCCAGCACCAAGTCACTCCAGAACACGTATCCGGCCGCGTCCATGCGGTGAAAGCCGGCAGGGTTGCCCTGGCAGAAGGTGCTGACCAGGCTGCGGGCCCGGTTGGGGTTCTTGATGTGAAAGTCCGGGTGGCTCATCAGGCGGCGCACCTGGGGCAACACCTGGCCGTTGCGGTCGGTACAGCCGGCCTGCAAGGCAAACCACTTGTCGATGACCAGCGCCTCGTCCCTGAACATGGCGTGGAAGCGTTGCAGGGCCTGCTGTGCCAGCGGATGACCCGCGTGCACGAGTGCGGACACGGCGCCGAAGCGGTCGGTCATGTTGGTCGCGTCCTTGAAGCGTTGCAAGGCCTTGCCCGGCCAGACGGTTTCGTTGCGCAGGGTGGCGGCCAGGCACAGGTGCTGCAGCGCCAGGTTGGCCAATGCGCGGCGGCCGCTGGACGTCGCGTCGGGCGAGTAGCCGCCCTGTGTCTGATGTGCTCCGTATGCCCACGCCCAGTCGTCATGCAGGGCCAGGGCCAGCCCTGCGCGCATGGCCTCGCGGACGGCGTGCACGCGCTGCGGATCGACCACGTCGAGCTGCTCGGCGATGTAGGTCTCGGATGGCATCGTCAGCACCAGCTCCTTGAAGGCGGCATCCAGCTCCGGGTGTCGCAGCACGGAACGCATGGCTTCGATGTAAGAGCTTTTCTGCATGCCACCGCTTGATATGTCTGCCTCCGATGCTATCAACTGAATGGCAATGCGCAGGGCGAGGCGTTGCCCGGCTTCCCAACCGTTGAAGGCATCTTCGTCGTGCGCCAGCAGGGTCAGCAGCTGGTCATCGTTGAGCTCGATGTCCAGCTGCACGGGTGCGCTGAATCCCCGCAGCAGCGAGGGCACCGGGGCTTCGGTCAAGCCCGCAAACACCAGGGTCTGGCTGGCTTCGGTCAGCACAAACGTGCGGGTGGTGGCTGCGGGCGCATCGGCAGGCTCGCCTTGCAGGCGGACCGGCAAGGCCGCGCCATCCTTGCCCAGCAGGCCCATGGCCATCGGAATGACGAAGGGGGCCTTGCTGGGCTGGCCGGGGGTGGCCGGGCAGCTCTGGTTGAAGGTGAGGGCGAAGGTGCCCGACTCGGCATCGAAATGGCCCTGCACAGCGACGCGTGGTGTGCCGGCCTGTGCGTACCAGCGTTTGAACTGCGTGAGGTGCGTGGCCAGTGCGCTGCCCGGGTTGGCATCGGCTATTGAGCTGGCAAAGTCGTCGCACGTCACCGCCTGGCCATCGTGGCGGGCGAAGTAAGTCTTCATGCCACGTGCAAAACCGGCCCGGCTGGACACGCCCTGGTCAGCGTCTTCGGCCAGGGTCTGCATCATCCGCACCACTTCGGCGCCTTTTTCGTAGACTGTGACGGTGTAGAAGTTGTTGATTTCCAGGTAGCTGTCCGGGCGCACGGGGTGGGCCATGGGACCGGCATCTTCGGGGAACTGCGCGGTGCGCAGCACCCGCACATCTTCAATGCGCTTGACGGCGCGGGCCGAGGGGTTGCCCGCCATATCCATGCTGAATTCCTGGTCGCGGAAGACGGTCAGGCCTTCTTTCAGGGAAAGTTGGAACCAGTCGCGGCAGGTGATGCGGTTGCCGGTCCAGTTGTGGAAATACTCGTGGGCCACCACGCTTTCCACGTTGCCAAAGTCCACGTCGGTGGCCGTGGCGGGGTTGGCCAGCACGTACTTGGTGTTGAAGATGTTCAGGCCCTTGTTTTCCATCGCGCCCATGTTGAAGTCGCTGGTGGCGACGATGATGAAGCGCTCCAGGTCCAGCGGCAGGCCAAAGCGGGTTTCGTCCCAGGCAATGGATGCCATGAGCGAGTTCATGGCGTGTTCGGTTTTGTCGAGGTCGCCGGGGCGCACGTACACCTGCAACAGGTGGTCGGTGCCGCTGCGGCTGCGGATGGGCTGGCTGCGGCACACCAGGCTGCCCGCCACCAGGGCGAACAGGTAGGCGGGTTTCTTGTGCGGGTCTACCCATTTGGCAAAGTGCCGGGGGCCATTGGGGCCGTCTTCCAGTGGGCCTTCTTCCACCAGGTTGCCGTTGGACAGCAGCACGGGGTACTTCAGCTTGTCGGCCCGCAATGTGACCGTGTAGCTGGCCATCACATCCGGGCGGTCCAGGAAGTAGGTGATGCGGCGGAAGCCTTCGGCCTCGCACTGGGTGAAGAAGGTGTCCTGGCTGACGTAGAGGCCCATCAGCTTGGTGTTTTTGGCCGGTGCGCAGGTGGTGAAGATTTCCAGGTCGACCGGCTCATTGCCCTCCGGCAGGTTGGCCAGCACGAGCTGACTACCCTCCATCTTGAAGCTGGTGCCCTGGCCGTTGACCAGTACACGGGCCAGGTTCAGGTCTTCGCCGTCCAAGCGCAGGGGTTGCGGCGGCACATCCGGGTTGCGGCGCACGCGCATGCGGTTGAGCACGCGGGTTTTGGCCGGGTCAAGGTCAAATGTCAGGTCAACCGTGTCAACCCAGTAGGCGGGTGCGGTGTAGTCCTCGCGCTTGACGAGGACGGACGGGCCTTCTCGAAATGACAACATGGACGGTCCTTGTGTGGAGTAGGGGGAGGCTGCCCGGGTTCACAAAGGGTCGGGCAGGGTGCGGAGGTCGAACGTCGGGATGAACGTTGGGTCTACCCGTGGGGTCAGACGCCTTGCTTCAGACTGGCTTCGATGAAGGCATCGAGGTCGCCATCCAGCACTTTCTGGGTGGCTGAGATTTCGACGTTGGTGCGCAGGTCCTTGATGCGGCTGTTGTCCAGCACATAGCTTCGGATCTGGTGGCCCCAGCCCACGTCGGTCTTGGTGTCTTCCAGCTTTTGCTGTTCTTCCATGCGTTTGCGCATTTCATGGTCGTACAGACGGCTGCGCAGGCGCTTCCAGGCCACGTCGCGGTTGCTGTGCTGGCTGCGACCGTCCTGGCACTGCACCACGATCCCGGTGGGGATGTGGGTGAGCCGCACTGCCGAGTCGGTCTTGTTGATGTGCTGGCCACCCGCGCCGCTGGCACGGAAGGTGTCGGTGCGCACGTCGGCCGGATTGATGTCGATTTCAATCGAATCATCCACCTCGGGGTAAACGAACACGCTGGCGAAGCTGGTGTGGCGGCCACCTGAGCTGTCGAACGGGCTTTTGCGCACCAGGCGGTGCACACCGGTTTCGGTGCGCAGCAGGCCGAAGGCGTATTCGCCTTCGATCTTGATGGTGGCGCTCTTGATGCCGGCCGTGTCGCCAGGGGTTTCGTCTTCCAGCGTGGCTTTGAAATCTTTGCGTTCAGCGTACTTCAGGTACTGGCGCAGCAGCATGCTGGCCCAGTCGCAGGCTTCGGTGCCACCGGCGCCGGCTTGAATGTCCAAAAAGCAGTTCAGCGGGTCGGCCGGGTTGTTGAACATGCGGCGGAATTCCAGCCGCTCGACCACCTCGCCCAGCTTGGATGCTTCGTTTTCGATGGTCTGCAGTCCGGCATGGTCGTCCTCTTCCTTGGACATCTCGAACAGCTCCGAGTTGTCGGCCAGCTCGCCGGTCAGGTTGTCCAGCACAAGCACCACGTCTTCCAGCGACTTTTTTTCCTTGCCCAGTTCCTGGGCACGCTTGGGGTTGTCCCAGACCTTGGGGTCTTCCAGCGCGGCGTTGACTTCCGACAGCTTCAGCGCTTTGGCATCGTAGTCAAAGATACCTCCGTAACTCGACGACCCGGGCGCTCAGGTCGGCGAGGCGGTTGCTGATGGTGTTGATGCGTTCTGCTTCCATGATTGTTGTCTGCTCTGTATGACTAAAGGCAGGATTTTCTCATGGCGGGCCGGGTGCCGGGGCAGACGAGCGGAGCCGGGGGGTGGGTCGGGTCAGACCGCTGTGACATGACGCTCGAGATGCCCCTCGATTAGACTGGCCACGGCTTCGGGCTGGTCGTGGTGCAGCATGTGGCCGGCATCGTCTACAGTGGCCACGCTCACCTGGGACACGCTGGTCAGCCGTTCGTGGTACTCGTCCAGCGTGTAGCGGTTCTGCCACCACTTGGCCATCTGGTTGTGGCTGGCCTCCACTGCCAGCACCGGCGCGCTGATGCGCTGGTATACCGCCAGCACCTCTTCCACCCGGTACAGCTGCGGGTTGACCAGTTTGTGGCCCGCTTCGCCCAGGATGCGCCACTGGCCCTGTGCGTCAGGTGCGGCCCATTGGCCGGCCAGCCACAGCGCTTTGTCAGCCGTGAGCCGGGGGTTGGTTTTCTGCAGGCGCTGGGCCACGGCCTCTTGGCTGGCGTAGGTTTTGAGGTCTTTGTCGCCCTGGCGCAAGGCCTTCAGCTCATCGAGCCACTGGGCGTAGCGGGTGGGTGCCTGGGCAGGGCGGGTGGCGGGCAGGCCGAAGCCTTCCAGGTTGACCAGCGTGCGGATGCGGTCGGGGCGGATGCCGGCGTACAGCATCACCACGTTGCCACCCATGCTGTGGCCGACCAGATCCACCGGCGCGTCGGGCGACACATGGTCCAGCAGGGCGTCCAGGTCGGCCAGGTAATCCGGAAACCAGAAGCAATCGGCCCCACCCGCAGGCGTGCGGCCAAAACCGCGCCAGTCGGGGGCAATCACCCAGCGTTCGCTGGACAGAGCGTCCACCACAAACTGGTAAGACGCGGCCACGTCCATCCAGCCATGCACCATCACCAGCGGTGGCGTCCCCAGCTGGGGTTGGCCCCATTGCAGCACGTGGTAGGGCAGGGTGCGCAGAGGCAAGGTCGTGCTGCGAGCAGTGCGAACAGGGGTGTAGGGGGCGGCTGTGCCTTCGGACAGCGTGGCAGTGGAAGATGCAGTCAAGGGTTTCTCCGGGGGCACTTGAGGGCCCTGTGTGTGGGCTAAGGGCCGCAATGTACGCACAATGCAGGGCACCATCCGTCCGTCTTGTGACAGAACGGGTCGGCCCAGCTGTCTGCCCGGCCCCCCGGTACCCACATATTTATTGATACCTGAGACACCTCACATGCCTTCCCATCCCGATTCCCGCGACCAACATGCCGCCATGCAGGCGCGCTTTGGCTGGCAAGTGCCTGCCCACCTGAACATGGCGCATGCCTGTTGCGTGCGCTGGGCCACGCATGCTGAACAAGGAAAGAATATAGCTGTCATTGCAGATGGAATAAGCGCTGAGGTCACATTTCATTCATATGCCGACCTGTGGCAAGACGCCTGCCGCCTGTCCAACGTGCTGGCGGGCATGGGTGTGGCACGCGGGGACCGGGTGGCCATTGTGCTGCCGCAGCGCTATGAAACCGCCGTGGCCTACATGGGCGTGATGCAAGCCGGGGCGGTGGGCATGCCGTTGTCCATGCTGTTCGGCCCCGAGGCGCTGGCCTACCGGCTGCAGGACAGTGCGGCGCAGGTCGCCATCTGTGACGAAGCCGGCCTGGCCCCGTTGCTGCAGGTGCGCTCGGAATGCCCCACCCTGCGGCACATACTGGTGGTGGGGCAGGCTGCCACCGACGACCCCATGCTGACCCCCTGGTACCAGGCGCTGGGGCGTGCCAGCAGCACCTTCACCTGCGTCGACACCCTGGCCGACGAGCCCGCGGTGCTCATCTACACCAGCGGCACCACCGGCAACCCCAAAGGCGGGCTGATTCCGCACCGGGCGCTGGTGGGCAACCTGAGCGGCTTCGTGTGCAGCCAGAACCTGTTCGGCTTTGCTCCAGGCCCTGGGGGCGAATTGCCGTTTCCGTCAGCACTCGTGTCGGCAAGCACCGCCAGCGCGGAAACGGGCCCAGCGGATGTGGCCCATGCCTTGCCCACCGGCAGCCAGGCGGTGTTCTGGTCCCCGGCCGATTGGGCGTGGACGGGCGGCCTGATGGACGCGCTGCTGCCGACGCTGTACTTCGGCCGACCCATCGTGGCGTACAACGGTCGCTTCAGCCCCGAGGTGGCCTTCACCCTCATGCAGCGCCACGGTGTGACCCACAGCTTCCTGTTCCCGACGGCGCTCAAGGCCATGATGAAGGCCTACCCTGAGCCACGCAAACACTTCAGCTTCCACCTGCAAGGGCTGATGAGCGCGGGCGAAGCGGTGGGGGACGCCGTGTTTGCCTGGTGCCGCGACCAGATGGGCGTGGTGGTGAACGAAATGTTCGGCCAGACCGAGGTGAACTACATCGTCGGCAACTTCTGCCTGGGGCAGGTGTGGGGCGAGGTTGCGGATGCGTCAGCCGCCGGGTTTTCGAACCTGGGCTGGCCCGCCAAACCGGGCAGCATGGGCAAGGGCTACCCCGGCCACCGCGTGAGCGTGATCGACGACGACGGCAACGAATGCCCCAACGGCGTACCGGGCGAGGTGGCGGTGCACGCCCTCAGCCCCAATGGCCAGCCTGACCCGATTTTCATGCTGGGCTACTGGAACAAGCCCGAGGCCACGCTGGCCAAGTTCACCGGGCCACGCGAGGCGAGCTGGTTCCGCACCGGTGACATGGCGGTGCGCGACGAAGACGGCTACCTGTGGTACCACGGCCGGGCCGACGATGTGTTCAAGAGTGCGGGCTACCGCATCGGCCCGAGCGAAATCGAGAACTGCCTGGTCAAACACCCCGCCGTGCTGAATGCCGCCGTGGTGCCCAAGCCCGATGCCGAGCGCGGCGCACTGGTGAAAGCCTATGTGGTGTTGGCCCCTGACTACATAGCTGCCAACCCATGCCAGATCAGCGATGAAGGCTTTTTTGATGCTGAAACCATGGCGCCGCTGGTGACGCAGTTGCAGGCGCATGTCAAAACCCTGCTGGCACCCTACGAGTACCCGAAAGAGATCGAGTTCGTCACTCAGTTGCCCATGACGACCACTGGCAAGGTGCAACGGCGCATCCTGCGCCTGCAAGAGGAAGCGCGCGCGCGCTCGGATCTGTGAGGCGGCTGGCGCTCGACGCACTGGCCCTGCGCCACCGCATCCGGCTGCTGGTGTGGTTGCGTCGTCTGGCCGGGGTGGCCGCCGTGCTGGCCGTGGCCGAGTGGTTCTGGCGTGGCCATGCCGCGTGGGGCAGCGTGGTGGCGGTGCTGGCGTGTCTGGCTGCTGCAGCCGCCTTGCAGGCGTGGACGCTGAGCCTGCGCCGCCAGTTTGTGCGCGAGGCACGGTTGCCCGGTTTTCTGTTGGCCAAGCTGCGCGAGGCGCATCCCCACCTGTCTGCCCGTGAGGCCGACCTGGTGCTGCACGGGCTGCGGCAGTTCTTTCTGGCGCACCTGCGCAGCGGCTTCCGGTTTGTGGCCATGCCGTCCAAGGTGGTGGACGATGCCTGGCACGCCTTCATCCTGCACACGCGCGGCTATGAAAGCTGGTGTCACACAGCATTCGGCAAGCTGCTGCACCACACGCCGGCCGAGGTGCTGGGGCGTGACCCTAAACGCAACGATGGCTTGCGCCGCACCTGGTACTGGGCCTGCAAGGAGGAGAGCATCGACCCCCGCACGCCCGCCCGGCTGCCCCTGCTGTTTGCGCTGGACAAGAAGTTGGGCATTGCCGGCGGCTTCAGCTACGTGCCCGACTGCCGCGATATCGACCGCCAAAGCGGCTCGGGCACGCAGTGCGGCACCAGCTTCGGCGAAGCGGGCGGTTTCGCCAGCGACGGCAGCGCCGATTCGTTCGGCGGTTGCGAGTCCGCCGCCGATGGTGGCGGTGACAGTGGGGGTGGATGCGGCGGTGACTGACGCACCGGGCGAACCCGCCGTACACTGCGCCCCCGTTGTGGCAGGGTCTTGCGGTCCTGTTGCTGCCGATCACACTCCATTCTTGACGTTGAGCACACCATGAACCTCATTCCACTGGGCCAGTCTGGCCTGCAGGTCACCCCCATCTGCCTGGGCACCATGACGTTTGGCGAGCAGGTCAACCAGGCCGAAGCCCATGCCATGCTGGACCGCTCTCTGGCACGCGGCGTGAATTTTCTGGACACGGCCGAGATGTATGCCGTGCCCCCGCGTGCCGAGACCTTTGGCGCCACTGAAACCATCCTGGGCAACTGGTTTGCCGCCCGGCCCGGCGTGCGGGAAAAAGTGGTGTTGGCCAGCAAGGTGGCCGGGCCGTCACGCGGCATGCCCTGGATACGCGGGGAGAACTCCGGGCTGACCAGGGCGGAAATCGTGAATGCCTGTGACGCCAGCTTGCGCCGCCTGCAGACCGATGTGATCGATCTGTATCAAATCCACTGGCCAGCGCGCAATGCGCCGTCATTCGGCGCGCTGTATTTCGACCCTGCCTACGACAAACCCTGTGCCAGCATCCACGAGCAGCTCGAGGCCATGGCCGAACTGGTGAAAGCGGGCAAGGTGCGCGCCATCGGCCTGTCCAACGAAACCCCTTATGGCGTGCACGAGTTCGTGCGCCTGGCCGAGCAGCACGGCCTGCCCCGCGTGGCCACGGTGCAGAACCCGTACTGCCTCATCAACCGCACGTGGGAAAACGGCCTGGATGAAACCTGCCACCACCTGGGCGTTGGTTTGCTGGCCTATTCCCCGCTGGGCTTCGGGCTGCTGACGGGCAAGTACGACGAAGGCGGCATCCACCACCCCGCTACCGAAGAAGCCAAACGCGGCCGCATGGCGCTGTACGAGCGCATGAAGTCGCAACGCTGGGGCCGCCCCGAAGCCTTGGAAGCCTCACGCCTGTACAACGCGTTGGCGCGCGAGCATGGCCTCACGCCCGTGCAGCTGGCGCTGGCGTTCTGCTACCGCAACCCCAAGGTGGCCAGCACCATCATCGGCGTCACCAGCATGGCCCAGCTGGAGGAATGCCTGGACGCCTGGGCCGTGGAACTCACGCCCGAGCTGCGCAAGGCCGTGGATGCCATCCGCTGGCAGCACCGCGACCCTGCGCAGTGAGGCCACTGCGCGCAGTCGCTCGGCAGGCGCCAGTCGCCCCGGCGTTGGCTGGCTGACCCCAACATGCACACATGCAAGCCATGGCAAAGAAAGACAAAACAGCCGACCACGTGTCGGAAACCCCCGCCACCGCCTGGCTGAAAAGCCACCGGGTGGCCTACACCGAGCACCCGTACGCCTACCTGGAGCACGGCGGTGCGCAGCACAGCGCCAAAGTGCTCGGGCTGGACCCGTTCACGGTTGTCAAAACGCTGGTCATGCAGGACCAGGACGCCAAGCCGCTGCTGGTGCTGATGCACGGCAACCGGCAGGTGTCCACCAAGAACCTGGCGCGGCAAATCGGGGCCAAGTCGGTCGAGCCCTGTCAACCCGAGGTGGCCAACCGCCACAGCGGCTACCTGGTGGGTGGTACGTCACCGTTCGGGACGCGCAAGGCCATGCCGGTGTACGTCGAATCGGCCATTCTGGACCTGCCCCGCATCGTCATCAACGGGGGACGGAGGGGGTTTCTGGTGGGCATCGACCCGCGTGTGCTGGCCGATGCGCTCGGTGCCAGGCCGGTGCAGTGCGCGCTGGCAGAATAGGCGGCCGTTGTGGGCAGGGCGCTTGAATAAAAAATGTAGCTACAAATTTATTTATATCATGCTCTGGGGCTGATTTTTATTCAAAAGGATACGTTGTGGACGTTGTGTTGCCATTGTTGGCTGTGGTGGGTGCGTACCTGGTGGGGTCGCTGTCGTTTGCCGTGATCGTGAGCAAGGGGTTCGGCCTGTCGGATCCGCGCACCTATGGCAGCAAGAACCCGGGGGCCACCAACGTGCTGCGCTCGGGGAACAAGGCGGCGGCGGCCGTCACGCTGCTGCTGGATGCCATCAAGGGCTGGCTGCCCATGTGGGCCGTCAAGACCTGGGGGATGGCACATGGGCTGGGCGATGTGACGCTGGCCGCGGTGGGGCTGGCGGCGTTCATCGGCCACCTGTTCCCCGTGTTTTTCCGTTTCAAAGGCGGCAAGGGTGTGGCCACTGCGGCGGGCATGCTCTTCGGGGTGGACCTGTGGCTGGGTGTGCTCACGTTGGCGGCGTGGATAGGGGTGGTGGCGGCCACCCGTTACTCGTCGCTGGGGGCGCTGGTGGCGTCGGTGTGCGCACCAGCCATTTATCTGTTTGGTTCGGGGGAGCTGTGGGTGATGTCGGGGCCGGTGGCCGGTGCCATCGTGGCCATGGGGGCGTTCTTGGTCTGGCGGCACGCCGAGAACATCAGCCGCCTGATGCAGGGCAAGGAATCGAAACTGGGGTCCAAGCAATCATGAGCAACATCACTTTGCACACACCTGGCTTGCAGCGTCACATGGTGTCGGCTCGTTACAGCGAGGCCGCTGTGTTCAACGGTGTGGTCTACCTGGCCGGCATGGTCCCCGAGTGCGACGCCGCCGACATCCGCAGTCAGACGGCCGATGTGCTGGCGCAGGTGGACACCCGACTGGCCGAATGCGGCAGTGACAAAACCCGCCTGCTGCGGGTGCAAATCTACCTGACCGACATCCGCGACATCGCCACCATGAACGAGGTGTGGGATGCCTGGGTACCCGCCGGGCATGCGCCACCGCGTGCCACGGTGCAAGCCGCACTGGCTAACACGCACTACAAGATCGAAGTGGTGGTGACGGCGGCGCAACAGCAGCCCGCCTGAACTGACGGGTTGAGCAGCCAGACTGATCAGCCAGACTGATCAGCCAGATTCAGCTCGTTTGCTGAACACGTGCTTGGGTTGTTCAACAGGCTGCCGTAGGCGGGATGGCTGCAACAGGTGACCCACCCGCGCGTGCCACACGCCTGTTCATCACGGTTTGCGTTCCAGCGTCAGCTGATCATTCAGCCTGATCATCTGGAAATGGGACAGAAAACTGTTGCCCAGGAGCACATACGGCATAGGCTGGGGCAGGACCACCGCCTTGACGTTGCGCACCTCCACGTCACCCAGGCGAACACGGTCCAACTGGTGTTCGGTGCCGTCTATCTGGCCGTTGGCGGTGCCCAAGCGGACGCGCTGACCGGCATGGGGTTTGAGGCCGATGCGCGCAGCGTCCGCTTGACCCAGCGCGACCCACGTGGCCCCGGTGTCCACGAGAAAGGTCACCGATTGGCCATTGATGCTGCCAAGTGACTTGAAATGCCCCTGGCCATCGGCAGTCATGACCACTCTGCGGCCGCTGGGGGTGGGGGTTGATGTCAGGTGAACGGGCTGCTCGCCCAAGGTCAGCCGCAGTGTCTGCCCGTCTCGTTCCACCGTGGCTTGCGTGCCGGTGACCGACAACACTTTCACACCAGCCATGGTTTGCCCCGTGGCCACAAAACGTGGGGCAGAACCATCGATCACCAGCAGCGCCTTGTCACCCGAAACGCCTGCCAGACTGACGCCTTGTGCCTTCAGCGCCAGGGGCGTGAGACACAGGCTTACCAACAGCAGCAAACCAGCCCGTTGCACAGCGCGGCTTCTCTGTGCAGGCACCGATTCACAAGCGACCGGCATCGCGGTCGGTACCGGTTCGGGTGAAGGCCAATTGCCTGAGCATCTGGTCGGGGTTCAACCGCACGCGCACAGTGGACCCTGAAACACCCTGGGTCACGGCCAGGTCAGGTTTGGCGGTGTTGTACAGCCGGGGTTCGGCCACCGGTTCGTCGCGTCTGTTCAACACGCTGGCCACATAGGGCTCGTTGGGTTTGGCACCTTTGCGCAGCACCACGGCGGTTTCACCGTTGGCCAGCTTCACGAACGTGCCCGCCGGGTGCAGCCCCAACAGCATCATGAGGGCCAGCCCCACCTCGTCGTGCCCCGCAGCGCCCTGTTGCACGATGGCCGATCGGGCGGCGTCCTTGGACTCTCGGCCCGCACGCGAGACACGCGGGCTCATGGCTGCGGTGTAACGGTCCACCACCTGCAGGATGCGGGCCAGTTTGTCTGCCGGTGGCCGCTCTGCCAGTGGCACACCACTCGGGAAGTCATCGTGGTGCTTGAACACGATGTTCAACCACAGCGTGTCTTTGACGCCGGCCGCGTGCAACAGGCGGACGCCTTCGGCGGCATGCTTGTCGATCTGGGCCTGCTGGACCGGTGACGGACGTTGCTTCTGGTTGGCCAGGGTGTCTTGCAGGGCTGTCATGCCCACATTCATCGTCAGGGCGGCGCGGGTCAGGCTGGCGCTTTCGGCCGGCGTGAGTTTGAGTGGGGTTGCCAGCAGTTGCACAACGGTCGCGGTCAGCAACGAATGCAGGGCGCTGTAACCGGTGAACGCAGTGACAGCCCGGTGGATGAGCAGGAACAGCGCAGCCTCGCGGTCACGGTTGAGCAACTGATGCTGGAACAAGTCGATTGCCGGGTCAACGCGCTGGGCTGCCTCGACGGCGATGTCGCCGCCCCTGGCGAGGTTGTTCAGCAACGTACGCAACCGGGCCTCGGCTTCGGTCCAGCCTTCAGGCAGCGTGCCTTTGATTTCTTCTTTGGTTTCTTTTTCGCTGAACGTGACAAACCGGTCGATGTCTTTCAACGCAGCGTCCCGGCGCGTGGCTTCGTTCAGGCCACTCATCAACACTTTGGTAGCTTCGTCCGATTCTTCAAAGGCCACATACACGGCGCGGCGCTTCTGGAGCATTTCGAGCGCGTCGTGCGATTCGATGCGCAAGCCCTTGGCCAGCAGAACATTGCCCCGCTCGTCCAGCAGCGTGAACCGCAGGGCGATGCCGACGTGCAATCTTTCGGGCGAAACGGCGATCAGCTCTTGCTTACCTGCGGCCATGTCCGATGGTGCGTGCCAGTTCAGAGCGAGAAGTCGAGCCTGCTCGATGCGAGTTGGCGCAGCATTTCAGATTCGTTCAGCCGGACCCGAATGCGTGAACCCGACACAGCAGCGCGCACCGCAAACTCAGGCATTTCCGTGCTGAGCATGCGGGGTGCCAGCACAGGCTCGCCGTGACGGTTCAGCACGCTGGCCACCACCGGCTCGTTCAGTTTGGCACCGCGACGCAACACCACGGCCGAATCACCCCGGTTCAACTCGACAAACGTACCGGGTGGATAAAGGCCGAGATTGCGCACCAGGTCCAGGCCCACTTCGTCAGGTTCAGTGTTGCCAGGGGAGCGCAAGATGGATTTGACAGCCTGTGGGGACTCCCGCCCCGGTCGTGAGCCTCGCGGACTCATGGCAGCAGTGTACCGGTCGATGACCTGAAGCACCTTGGCAAGTTTTTCAACCGGTGGGCGGTCATTGATGGCAGGGCAGTGGGGCAGGTCATCATGGTGGCGGGCCACCGCATTGAGCCACAACGGGTCGCTCACGCCAGCTTGCCTGAGCAATTCCATGCTGTCCTTGGCATGGGAATCGATGGCCAACATCTGGTCTTGCGTCGGCTTGGTCTTTTGCCCGGCCATGCGGTCTTGCAGGGTTTTGATCGAAACGTTTTTGGTCAGCGCCGCTTTGACGAGAACAGAAGTTTCGGTTTCGCTGATGGGCAATCGGCTGGCTGAGTCCCAGGCCAGCGCCGCGCACAGCAAAGCATGCAAGGTGCTGTAGCCGTTGAACTGCGTCACCGAGCGGGTGAAGAGCAGAAAAATGGCTGCATCTTTGTCCCGCTTCATCAGATCGAAAAAGCGGGCTTCGACCATTGCCAGTCGTTTCATGGCTTTGGGGGCCGCTTCGCCTCCCGCTGCGATACCCACGAGGACACCGCCCAGAATGGCCTCGATGTCTGTCCACAATTCAGGTGTGGACCTGCTGGCGGCTACTTCTGCTTCTGCCTTGAGCAGTTCAGTGACGTTGCCTTCTACAAACAGGACGCTGTCCCGATTCCGCTCATCTGACAGGTTGTCCAGTCGGCTCAAGGGAGCATCTTTGGTTTCCAGCTCTGTGACACTGGTATACCAAGACCTCGCGCGGTTGCGAAGTGACACTTCGTCTGAATAAAGTGCCGGTTGACTGCGCAGGTACTCCAATTTGTCGGCAGATTCAATGACCTGATTCTTTGCAATCAACAGGTGCCCTGTTTCGGTGTAAAGCGGAATCTCCAGTACTGAGCCAACTTTGAGAGAGCCCGCATGAACGCGGAGCAGAGCGCTGCCTGGACCCTGTCTGGTTGCCATGTTGTTCAGTCCCCCGTCATCGACACTCAGTCTCTGAAGTTGTTGAAACTCAGGGGCAGGTCGGCCACGTCTTTGCGGATCACTGCCATGGCTGCTTGCAGGTCGTCGCGCTTGGCACCGGTCACGCGCACGCTGTCGCCCTGAATAGCGGCCTGAACCTTCAGTTTGCTGGCTTTGACGGCTTGCTGGATTTTTTTGCCAACATCGCTCTCGATGCCGTTGCGCACCGTGATGACCTGCTTGACCTTGTCACCGCCGATTTTTTCAATCTTGGCAGCATCCAGAAACCGCACATCGACACCTCGCTTGGCAAGCTTGTTGCGCAGGATTTCATCCACTTGCCCGATCTGAAAGTCGCTGTCGCCGAAGAGCGTCACGGTTTTGTCTTTGAGTTCGAGGTTGGCGGACGTGCCCTTGAAGTCGAACCGGGTGCCCACTTCACGGGTTGCCTGTTCTACGGCGTTTTTGACTTCAACAAGGTTGGCTTCCAGAACGGTGTCGAATGAGGGCATGTTGTTTGGCTGGCAAATTGACCGGGGTGAGACAATCCCCTGATGTTAGTCGAGAACCAGGTTTCCCTTCAGCCCTATAACACCTTGGGCATTCAGGCCAGGGCGCAGACCTTTGTCCGGGTTGCCTCGGTCGGCGATGTATTGGCCTTGCATCGCGAGCACCCCAGTTGGTTGCGCAGCCAGCCGCTGGTGCTGGGCGGGGGCAGCAACCTGGTGCTGACCGGCGATGTGACCCAGGCCGTGCTCAAGGTCGAAATTGCCGGGCGGCAGTTTGTCAGTGAAACACCCCAACACTGGATCGTGCAGGCCGGGGCGGGCGAGTGCTGGCACGGATTTGTCGATTGGACCTTGTCGCAGGGCTGGCCAGGCCTGGAAAACCTGGCGCTCATTCCCGGCACCGTGGGGGCTTCGCCGGTGCAGAACATCGGTGCCTACGGCGTGGAGTTGCAGGACAGGTTTCATTCTCTCGATGCCATTGATCTGCACACGGGGCAATTGTTCAGCCTGGACGCGGCCCAATGTGGTTTCGGTTACCGCGATTCGGTGTTCAAACACGCACCGGGCGATGCCCGGTACATGGGGTTGGCGGGCAGGGCCTTGATCACACATGTGCGGTTTGCGCTGCCCAAGACATGGAAGCCCGAACTGGGCTACCTCGATCTCGCCCGAAAGGCCAACGAGCAGGGTGTGACATCGCCTACGGCCCGGCAGGTCTTTGACTGGGTGTGCGACATCCGGCGCGCCAAATTGCCCGATCCTGCTGCTGTGGGCAATGCGGGCAGTTTTTTCAAGAACCCGACGGTCAGTGCCGAGCAGTGTGCCGACATCATTTCCCGCGACCCCAAACTGGTGCATTACCCCATGCCAGACGGCTCGGTCAAATTGGCCGCCGGTTGGTTGATCGATGCCTGTGGTTGGAAAGGCAAATCGGTGGGCAATGCTGCGGTGTACGAAAAGCAGGCTCTGGTGATCATCAACAAAGGTGGCGTCGTCCATCCGGCCACGGGTGGCGAAGTGATGACGCTGGCCAAAGCCATACAGACCAGCGTCTATGAGCGATTTGGACTCATGCTGGAGATAGAGCCTGTGGTGGTGTGAATGCGCCCTGCCCAGTAATTTTTGATAGCAATAAGGCTATATTCAATAAGCGATAGATGGCAATAATTAATAATAAAAAAGCCCGTCAGGCGAAACGCCGACGGGCTTTTTTGTGGCTCTCGCCGACGAAGCGCAGTGCTTACTTGCCCAGCTTCAAGAAGTCATCACCCTTGCCCAGTTCCAGCAAACCCGCATTTGAATAAATGCCCAGCTTGGCGCGGGTGTCGGTGATGTCCAGGTTGCGCATGGTCAACTGACCAATGCGGTCCAGTGGGCTGAACGGCGCGTCCTCCACCTTTTCCATGCTCAGGCGCTCGGGTGCGTAGGTGAGGTTGGGGCTTTCGGTGTTCAGAATGCTGTAGTCGTTGCCACGGCGCAGCTCCAGGGTCACGGTGCCGGTCACGGCGCGGGCCACCCAGCGCTGGGCGGTTTCGCGCAGCATGATGGCCTGGCTGTCGAACCAGCGGCCCTGGTACAGCAGGCGGCCCAGTTTGCGGCCGTTGTCACGGTACTGCTCGATGGTGTCTTCGTTGTGGATGCCGGTCACCAGACGCTCGTAGGCAATGAACAGCAGCGCCAGTCCGGGGGCCTCGTAAATGCCGCGGCTCTTGGCTTCGATGATACGGTTTTCAATCTGGTCGCTCATGCCCAGCCCGTGGCGGCCACCGATTTCATTGGCCTTAAGGAACAGGTTCACCAGGTCGGGGTAGGCCACGCCGTTCAGGGCCACGGGGCGGCCTTCTTCGAACGTCACGCTCACTTCTTCGGCCTTGACCACGCAGTCCTCTTTCCAGAACGGCACACCCATGATGGGGTTGACGATGCGGATGCCGCTGTTCAGGTGTTCAAGGTCTTTGGCCTCGTGGGTGGCGCCCAGCATGTTGCTGTCGGTGCTGTAGGCTTTTTCGGCGCTCATCTTGTAGCCAAAGCCGTTGGCCGTCATGAAGGCGCTCATTTCGGCGCGGCCACCCAGCTCGTCGATGAAGGTCTGGTCCAGCCAGGGCTTGTAGATTTTCAGCGCAGGGTTGGTCAGCAGGCCGTAGCGGTAGAAGCGCTCGATGTCGTTGCCCTTGAAGGTCGAGCCATCGCCCCAGATGTTCACATCGTCTTCCTTCATGGCGGCCACCAGCATGGTGCCGGTCACGGCGCGGCCCAGGGGCGTGGTGTTGAAGTAGGTTTGCCCGGCAGTGGTGATGTGGAAGGCACCTGCCTGCAGCGCGGCCAGGCCTTCAGAGGCCAGCTGGGGGCGGCAGTCCACCAGACGGGCCTTGATGGCGCCGTAGGCCATGGCCTTGCGGGGGATTTCGTCGTAGTCGCTCTCGTCGGGCTGGCCCAGGTTGGCGGTGTAGGCGTAGGGCAGGGCGCCTTTTTTCTTCATCCACAGCAGGGCGGCGCTGGTGTCCAGCCCGCCCGAGAAGGCGATGCCAACTTTCTGGCCGGTGGGGATGTTTTGCAGGATGGTGTTTGACATAAAAATGGCTTTCAGCGCTTGTCAGAGTAGCAAAACCAGCTACAAAAAAACTAATAGATGTCTCAGGCGAAGTGGCAGATGTAGTGATAAGCGTCGGCCACGCGGATCTGGAAGGAGCTTTTGGCAGGCACGTTGAACGACTGGCCAGCCTCACTGCGCACCCACTCGGTGGCGCCGCTCAGCAGGTACTCGCAACTGCCGGCCACGCATTCCATGACTTCTGCCGCGCCGGTGTTGAACGTGAGGGTGGCGGGCAGGATCACGCCCACCGATTTTCGTGTGCCGTCGGCCTGCGTGAAGCTGTGGCTCACGCACTTGCCGTCGAAGTACACATTGGCTTTGGTGGTGACGCGCACGGCGTCGATGGTGTCTGTGGTCATGGTGGGCTTCAAATGAAAAAAGCGGGCAGCAGGCCCGCGGGCAATCATCGATTTTAGGTGTTGAGGAGCAAAGACTTTCCCAGCGCAGGCTGACCTGTCAGCGCAGGGCTTCCCACTGGTCAGGTGCAAACCCGACGGTGGTGAGTGGCCCGCGGGTCATGACCGGGCGTTTGATGACGCTGGGCTGCTGGCACATCAGCGCCATGGCGCTGGTGGCATCGGTCACGCTGGCCTGCACGTCGGGCGGCAGCTTGCGCCAGGTGGTGCCTTTGCGGTTGAGCAGCGGTTCCCAGCCCAGCTGGGCGACCCACTGTTGCAGTTGTGCCTCCGGTACGCCTTGTTTCTTGAAGTCATGGAAGTCGGCGGCAAGTCCGTGGTCGATAAACCACTGGCGGGATTTTTTGACAGTTTCGCAGTTCGGAATGCCGTAGAGCGTGATGATTGGGGTCATGGTTTGCTGAAGTATGTGGTGCCCAGCCTTGCGCGGACACATGGCCTGATGGTACAGGCCGGTGCCGCACGCGTAGGGTGAACACCCGGCGTGTCTTGATGTTTTCACGCCCGTTGATGTGGGTTGATTGGTGGGTTGAACGTGGGGCTTGCTTGGGTCTGCGCGACAATCCGGGCCCATGAAAGACCTTAAAACATTGTCCGACTGGCTCGCTTACTGCGAGGGTTTGCACCCCAAAGGTATGCAGGGTATTGAGTTGGGCCTGGATCGCATTCGCCGCGTTGCGCAGCGTCTGGGTGTGCGTTTTGACTGCCCGGTGTTCACCGTGGCGGGCACCAATGGCAAGGGGTCTACCTGCGCCATGCTGGAGAGCATCCTGCTGCAGGCGGGTTATCGCGTGGGTGTGTTCACATCGCCCCACCTGGTCCATTTTGAAGAGCGTTTGCGCATCGGTGGCGAGAACGTGAATGCCTCCGACCTGGTGAATGCTTTCGCTGAAGTGGAGGCCGCGCGCGCCCAGGGCGGCGAAGCGGTGGCGTTGACCTATTTCGAGTTCACGACGCTGGCGATCTTGCTGCACATGACGCGCAGCCAGCTCGATGTTGCTGTGCTTGAGGTCGGGCTCGGCGGTCGGCTGGATGCCGTGAACCTCATCGATACCGATTGCGCCATCATCACCAGTATCGACCTCGACCACATGGAGCTGCTGGGGCCGGACCGCGAGAGCATCGGCTACGAAAAGGCCGGCATCATGCGCACGGGTAAGCCCGTCATCGTCAGCGACCCGGTGCCACCCCAAAGTGTGTTGGACAGAGGTCTGGAAGTGGGTGCGGACCTGTGGCGTGTGGGGCGTGACTTCACCACTTCGGGTGACCAGCAGCAATGGGGATGGGTGGGGCGCAGCCGCCGGTACAGCGGACTGGCTTACCCGGCGCTGCGTGGTGCCAACCAGCTGCTCAATGCCGCCGGCGTGTTGGCGGCTTTGACAGCAATGCACGCCCGACTGCCCGTGACGGCTCAGGCGGTCAGAAACGGTCTGGCATTTGTCGAGCTGCCCGGCCGCTTCCAAATCGTGCCGGGTCAACCCGCGCTGGTGCTGGATGTGGCGCACAACCCTCATTCGGTGGCCGCTCTGGCTGTCAACCTGGACGCGATGGGCTTTTTCCCCGTCACGCATGCCGTGTTCGGTGCCATGGCCGACAAGGACCTGGTGGAGATGCTGTCGCGGGTGGCTCCCATCATTGACAACTGGTACTTGACCGACTTGCCGACCCCCCGTGCAGCGACTGCCGATGCGCTGGCCAAGGCGCTGACGGCATTGCCAGGCCGGCGCGCGCATGTGGCCGGACGCTACGGTTCGCCCCAGGCGGCACTGGATGCAGCCATCGCTTCGGCGGGGTCGGCTGATAGAATCGTGGTCTTTGGATCGTTCTACACCGTGGGCGGCGTCTTGATGCAAGGCACCCCACGGCTCTCTGCCAAGCACCTGTCTTCCTGACAGGTTTTGCACCCGCCGCTCGCGTTGGTTGGGCGGTGTCAGGCACCTCTCATCTGTTTAGCCCGCATGTTCAAACGCCGCTCTGCTGCTGCCACCGACTCGCCGCCCAGCATTGAACTGGTGCGGCAACGTGCCAAACACCGCCTGATCGGCGTGTCCATTCTGGTGCTGGCTGCGGTGGTGCTGTTCCCAATGCTGTTTGACACCCAGCCCAGAGCCATACCTGTCGACATCCCCATCGAAATTCCATCGCGCAAGACGGCCAAGCCCTTGACCGTCGAGCCAACGCCCGTGTTGGCCGAGAGCGCTGCGCCGGTTGCTGCTTCTGCGGCTGTGCCCGATGCAGGCCCCAAGGGCAGTCAGGTTGCCAAGGCGAAGGCGGAGGATGAAGAGGTCATCCTGTCGCACACGCCTGCGCGTCCTGCGGCCGCAGCGCCGGCCGTGCCACCGATGGCAGCCGTTGCCCCCGCCATGGTGGAGTCGCCCAAGCTGCCTCAAGCTGCACCCAGGGAGGTGCCTGCTGCTTCACCGAAAGTGGGTCACAAGGAACCCGTCAAGGCAGCATTGCCCAAAGAACCGGTGAAAGACCTTGCCAAAGAACCGGCCAGGGAAGCTGCCAAAGAGGTTGCGAAAGAACCCGCCAAACCCAGCCCAGCCAAAGACGCCAGCGCAGAGGCTGCGCGTGCGCAAGCGCTCTTGGAGGGCAAATTGCCCGCCGCAGTTGCCAAACCTGCCGCAGAAGCCGAAGGCAGCCGGTTCATTGTTCAGGTGGGGGCATTTGCCGACCCGGCTGTGGCGCAGGCTGCACGTTTGAAACTGGAGCGCGCAGGCCTCAAGACCTACACGCACGAAGCTCAAACGCCCGATGGCAAACGCATCCGTGTCCGTCTGGGGCCGTTCGCCACCCGCGCTGAGGCTGAAAAGGCAGCGGCCAAGGCCAAAGCCACCGGTACGGCAGCGGCCATCCTCACGCTGTGAGGTGAAGGCCGGGCAGATGCGTCATCAACCCAACGTTTCCTGGTCTTGAGCCATGACCATGAATGCCGTCGACATTGCAATATTATTGATAGCATTAGTATCAATAATGATAGGCGTATGGCGTGGTTTTTTGTATGAATTTTTGTCGTTGGCCGGCTGGTTTGTTGCTTTTTTTGTTGCCCGCTGGTTTGCTGCCGATGTGGCGGCCTGGTTGCCCATGAGTGGTGCCTCTGACGGTTTGAGGTTGGTGGTGGCCTTTGTGCTTGTGTTTGTGGCGACAGCCTTTGCCGCCGGTATGGTGTCGTGGTTGGTTCGCAAGCTGGTCACCCGCCTGGGCATGCGCCCTGTCGACCGAGTGCTGGGTGCAGCGTTTGGCATGGTCAGGGCTGTGTTGCTGTTGGTCGTGGGGGGATTTGTGGTGGGCATGACCCCCTTGGCCAACAATGAAATCTGGGCAGAGTCAGCGGGTGGTCCGCTGCTGCTCAAAGCGGCGGACGCAGGCAAAACCTTGCTGCCACCCGAACTCGTAAAGGTACTACCGTAATGTGCGGAATATTTGGCGTGGTCAGCAATGCCCCGGTCAACCAGTTGATCTATGACGGCTTGTTGTTGTTGCAGCACAGGGGGCAGGATGCGGCTGGCATTGCCACGCAAGATGGCCGCAAGTTCTACATGCACAAGGCCAAAGGCATGGTGCGAGACGTGTTCCGCACCCGCAATATGCGCGCTTTGCCAGGCAATGTCGGCATGGGGCAGGTGCGCTACCCCACGGCGGGCAATGCTCACAGCGAAGAAGAGGCGCAGCCGTTTTACGTGAACGCGCCTTTTGGGCTGGTCATGTCGCACAACGGCAACCTGACCAATGCTGCTGCGCTCAAAGCCGAGTTGTTCAACAGCGACCACCGGCACATCAACACCGACAGTGACTCGGAAGTTTTGCTGAATGTCCTGGCCCATGAGCTCGAAGCCACGACGCGCGGTTTGGCCCTCACACCGGCCGATGTGTTTGCCGCGGTTCGCGGGGTCAATCGGCGCATCAAGGGGTCTTATGCCGTGGTGGTGCTCATTGCAGGCCATGGTATGTTGGCGTTCCGCGATCCATTCGGCATCCGTCCCTTGTGTCTCGGACATGGCGAAGGCCATGTGGCCGTCGCGAGCGAGTCGGTGGCACTGGAAGGCACCGGCCTGGTGTTCGACCGCGACATTCAGCCTGGGGAGGCCGTGTTCATAGACTTGGCCGGCCAGGTGCATGCCGACTTGTGCGCAGACAAGGCGGTTCTGTCGCCTTGCATGTTCGAGTACGTTTACCTGGCCCGACCCGACTCCGTGCTGGACGGGATATCGGTGTACCAAGCCCGTTTGAACATGGGTGAAACCCTGGCCAAACGTGTGATTTCCACCGTTCCCCCCGACCAGATTGACGTGGTGATCCCCATTCCGGAATCGTCACGGCCCAGCGCCATGCAGCTTGCCCAGCTGCTGGGGCTGCCGTACCGGGAAGGCTTCGTCAAAAACCGTTATGTCGGACGAACCTTCATCATGCCGGGGCAGGGTGTCCGGAAAAAATCCGTCCGACAAAAGCTCAACGTCATTGCCAGTGAGTTCCGTGGGCGGAACGTGCTCCTGGTGGACGACTCGATCGTGCGTGGTACGACGAGCCGAGAGATTGTGCAGATGGCGCGTGATGTCGGGGCCAACAAGGTGTACATGGCCAGTGCTGCCCCACCGGTTCGCTACCCCAACGTCTACGGGATTGACATGCCCACCACCAGCGAGTTGGTGGCCTATGGCCGAACGGTCGAAGAAGTCCGCCAGATCATCGGTTGCGATGCCTTGATCTACCAGGATGTCGAAGCCATGAAGCAGGCAGTGCATGCACTCAACCCGGCGCTGAATGGTTTCGATGCCTCCTGTTTTGACGGCGTGTACTGCACGGGCGACGTCACACCGGCAGACATCGAGCGCCTCAATGAAAAGCGGGTCAGCACTGTGGAGCCTGTCGAAGACACGTCGCGCCTGGTACTGCCCAATGCTCAGGAGGCCTGAGGAGGCCTCGCAACGCCACAACCGGTTGCGTTCCGGGTGGCATGGCACATTTCCTTCAATTTGGTTTGGCAGCCTTTCCGGCTGGCCCACTCAGACATGACAACTCGCACTCGCACCCGCTTTGCGCCTTCCCCGACCGGGTTCATTCACCTGGGCAACATCCGCTCCGCGCTGTATCCATGGGCGTTTGCCCGCTCGACCGGTGGCGACTTCATCCTGAGGATAGAAGACACTGATGTGGAGCGTTCCACACAGGCTGCTGTCGATGTGATCCTGGAAGGCATGTCCTGGCTGGGTTTGCAGCCCGATGAAGGGCCGTTCTATCAGATGCAGCGCATGGACCGCTACAAGGCTGTATTGGCCGACATGGTGGAGGCCAACCTGGTTTACCCCTGTTACATGAGCGTGGCCGAGTTGGACCAGTTGCGTGAGCGACAGATGGCCGCCAAAGAGAAACCTCGCTACGATGGCACCTGGCGTCCAGAGCCCGGAAAGGTTCTGCCCCCCGTGCCGGCTGGCGTGCAACCCGTGTTGCGCTTCCGGAACCCGCAGGGCGGCGTGGTGGCTTGGGATGACAAGGTCAAGGGCCGGATCGAGATCAGCAATGCGGAGCTTGACGACCTGGTCATTGCGCGCCCTAACGGCACGCCCACCTACAACTTCTGTGTGGTGGTGGATGACATCGACATGGAGATCACCCATGTCATCAGGGGTGACGATCACGTCAACAACACGCCACGGCAGATCAACATCTTCCGCGCATTGGGCAAGGAACCCCCGGTTTACGCCCATCTGCCCACGGTGCTGAACGAGCAGGGCGAAAAAATGAGCAAGCGCAACGGTGCCAAGCCCGTTACGCAGTACCGTGATGAGGGTTATTTGCCGGAAGCCATGGTCAACTACCTGGCGCGTTTGGGTTGGAGCCATGGTGACGACGAATTGTTCAGCCGGGAACAGTTTGTCTCGTGGTTTGACTTGGACCATCTGGGAAAAAGCGCCGCGCAGTTTGATGAAGCCAAATTGAGGTGGGTCAATGCCCAACACCTCAAGGCTTTGGACAACGCGGTTTTGTCTGGATTGATTGCCCCCCTGCTGACCGGCATGGGCTTGGAGGCTGACAACCGGTTGGAGGCCATATGTGGCTTGTTCAAAGACAGGTGCTCCACCCTTGTCGAGCTGGCATCCTGGGCGAAGGCCTTCTATGCGCCGGTTGAGATCAACCCTGAGGCGCGTGCTGCGCATATCACCGATGCGATCCAGCCAGCTTTGGATGCATTGCGGGTCGGCCTCTCCGAATGCAAGTGGGACAAAGCGGACATTGCCGCAGCCATCAAGGGTGTGCTGGCTCAACACGGTTTGAAAATGCCGCAGCTCGCCATGCCCGTGCGGGTGCTGGTTCTGGGAACCGCGCACACGCCATCACTTGATGCCGTACTCGAGTTGATGGGCAAAAAAAATGTGATCGAAAGGTTGCAAACCTCGTAAAAAGTACTCTATAATTTGAGGCTTGCCAGATGACAAGAAATTGTTATCGATTGTAGACCTGTTGGGGGTATAGCTCAGCTGGGAGAGCGCTTGCATGGCATGCAAGAGGTCAGCGGTTCGATCCCGCTTACCTCCACCAAAAAGGTGCTACAATCAAAGGCTTACAAGTTTTAGGTTATGACCCTATCGTCTAGAGGCCTAGGACATCACCCTTTCACGGTGAGTACCGGGGTTCGAATCCCCGTAGGGTCGCCAAATTCGTTGCAAAAACGAACCAGGCAAATCAAGCGATTCAGGCAACTGATGAATCGTTTGAGAGGAGTGGTAGTTCAGTTGGTTAGAATACCGGCCTGTCACGCCGGGGGTCGCGGG
>ERZ761609.940-NODE-940-length-29239-cov-890.666941_pt1 | contig 29239 bp, 31 predicted proteins | sample MGYA00511163_ERZ761609 | MGnify/ENA primary metagenome ERZ761609 (study PRJEB28899, sample SAMN02445070) | bioreactor sludge metagenome | biome: EBPR sludge | place: Australia: Brisbane, Thorneside Wastewater Treatment Plant | collected 2011-12-16 ... | reverse complement strand
CCAGGCTCCCCAAAACCACAAAAGCCCTCCCCACTCAACGTGGCGAGGGCTTTTGCTTGGCCGCTGCGGGTTGCCGCATGCCTGAGGCACGCTTTGCCGAGAGGCGGCTGGTGGCGACGGCCGATGGCTCACATTCGCTCTACCTGCCGGCGATCGGCGAACACTACCACTCGTCGCACGGGGCGCTGCTGGAGTCGCTGCATGTCTTCATTGGCAATGGCTATGAGGTGGCGGCGGAGTTGCCGCGGCCGATGCTGCACGTGCTGGAAATCGGCTTTGGCACCGGTCTCAACGCCCTCCTGACCTGGGAACGCAGTCGCTCTCGCGGGCTGCCGCTAGTCTATACGGCAATCGAGCCGTACCCGCTGGAAGACGGGCTGGTTGCGCGTTTGAACCACCCCGAGCATCTGTCATCGACGAAGGCGCGTGCCCTTTTCGACGCCATGCATCGCTGTGCCTGGGGAAGCGGGCAACGGCTCGATGACCATTTCACGTTGCAGAAACTCCACAGCCGCTTCGACCAGTTCAAACCGCAGGGCCGCTACGACCTCGTCTACCACGATGCCTTTTCGCCGGACGTCCAGCCGGAGCTGTGGACCAGCGAGGTCTTCGCCAGACTGGCGGGCTGCATGAGTTCCGGCGCCGTGCTCGTCACCTACAGTGCCAAGGGCGAGGTCCGCCGACATCTGCGCTCAGTCGGTCTGACGGTGGAGAGGCTGCCCGGTCCGCCGGGCAAGCGCGAGATGACGCGGGCGCGCCAAAGCTGAAGCCGGCGCGCCGCGGAGCGGGCAGTGGGACCGACTGGCTCGGCCGGTTGCGTGTCGACGCGCGGAACTGCGGCAGGCTGTCGCCCATCAAGCCCGGAGGCGGGTCGGTCCGAGCATGTCGGGCGTAAGCCCATGCGCGACAATCCGCGCCGGCAGGGGCAGGCCACGCGCCAGCGCGGCGCAGCCTTCGGCCATTGCCGGTGCGGTCTGTATCCCGTAACCACCTTGCGCAGCCAGCCAGAAGAAGCCGGCGGCCGCCGCATCGAAGCCTCCGACGAGCCCACCATCGCTGACGAAGGAGCGTAGCCCGGCCCAGGTGTGGGTTGGACGGCGGATGCTCAGGGTGCTCACCTGCGACAGCCGGTGGATGCCCGTTGCAATGTCGAGTTCCTCGGGTCGCACGTCGTGCGGCTCGACGGCGTCGGCGTTGGCTGGCGAGGCCAGCAACATCCCCGCTTCCGGCTTGAAGTACCAGTCTTCGGCAACGCCAATGGTCAGCGGCCAGTGGCCGCTCGCAAGCTCTGCCGGCGGTGCGAAGATGAAGACGGAGCGGCGCTTCGGCTGCAGACCGATGGCGGCGACTCCAGCCAGTTCGCCGATCGTGTCCGCCCAGGCGCCGGCGGCGTTGACTACCGTCGGTGCGACGTAATCGAGGTCGCCGGCACTGAGCCGCCAGCGGCCGGCGACATGGTGGAGGGCGGTGACCGCGGCGTCGCACACGACGCTGCCGCCGTTCTGCCGCAGGCCACGCAGATATCCGGAGTGCAGGGAATGGACGTCGATGTCGGCTGCTGCCGGATCGTAGACGCCGCCGATGATCACCTCCGGGCGGAGGACCGGCACCATGGCGCACACCTGCGACGCGCCAAGTTGCTCGACATCGCCGCTCGCCGCCGCGTGCAGGCTCTGCCAGGTCTGTTGCAGCAGAGCCTCCTGGCCACGGCAGGCAACGAAGAGCGCTCCTCGTGGGGTGAGCAACGGAGCGGCGGCGAAGCCTGCTGGCGGTGTCTCGAGGAAGGAGCGACTGGCTCGCGTCAGGGCACGTACCTGCGCTGGCCCGTAACTCTCGGCAAAGATGGCTGCCGAGCGGCCAGTCGAGTGGTAGCCGGGCTGCGATTCGCGCTCGAGCAGCGTCACACGGCCGTGCCGCGCGAGGTGCCAGGCGACCGAGGCGCCGGCAATGCCGCCGCCGATGACGAGAAAGTCCGCCTCCTCAACCCGCGCTGCGGGTGCCATCGTTTGCCTTGTGAAATCGTATCGCCTTGTCCCGACAGTCCGCGGCCAGCGTGCCGAGCAGAACCCGACAGCCTGAGCGCCAGCGCTGAGCGCACCAGGCCAGCCGTCGGGCAACGCGAGGCTGCCGGGGTGCCCAAACAGCAGTCACGGCAGCACTGCCGACCCGCCATCGCCTCACTCCGAGCTCGCTTCGCCGTTCGCGGTTCCGTAGTGCGCGCGGTCGAGAGCCTGTCGCGTCAGTTCCGACAGCGGCAGGCGCTGCCTTCGATCGGCGTCGAAATTGCGGTCGTCCAGCCAGCGCGAAAAAGCCGCTGCCAGTGCCGGCCACTCGCGATCGATCGCCGCATACCAGGCCGTGTCTCGGTTGCGGCCCCTGACCACCGTTGCTTGGCGGAAGACGCCCTCGAACGACAGTCCGAGGCGCAGCGCCGCACTCCGCGAAGCCACGTTGAGGGCGTCGCACTTCCACTCGTAACGCCGGTAGCCCAGTGCAAAGGCATGCTGCATCAACAGGTACATCGCTTCGGTGGCGCCGAAGGTGCGCTGCAGAAGAGGAGAGAAATTGATGTGGCCGACCTCGATCGAGCCGCTGGCAGGCGCGATCCGCAGGTAACTCGCAACGCCGAGCGCGGCACCGGATTTCCGGTCGACGATGGCGTAGAACAGCGGGTCGGTGCCGCGACAACTGGTGTCGATCCATGCCACGAACGCGTCAAGCCGATCGAAGGGGCCGTAGGGCAGGTACGTCCAGTTGCGGCCAGTCGCGTCGAGCAGGTTGGCGGCATGCAGACTGGCGGCATGCCGTGCGGCAAGCAGTGGCTCAAGGCGAACGCGCTTCCCCTCGAGCACCTGCCACGGGGGATGGCACGGCGGCTGCCAATCCGCAACCTTCTCACCGACCGGCTGCCCGAGATGATTCACTGCAGACACTGCCATCGCTCGTCACGCCGCCTGCCGGGCCGGCGCCGCTTCCCGGATTGGCAGGTTGGCGAAGGCCGCCGCCGCTGCAAGAGCCATGTCGGCGTACCACATCCACGAGTAGTCGCCGAACCGTGTCAGCGCAACTCCGCCAAGGTAGGCTCCGAAGAATGCGCCGATCTGGTGTGCCAACAGGCTCATCCCGAACAACGTTCCCAGGTAGCGGATGCCGAAAAGCTTGCTGACGATGGCGGCGGTCGGTGGCACCGTTGCCAGCCAGGTGAAGCCGAGGCCGGCGGCGAAGACATAGAAGGTGAGTTCGGTCCTGGGTGCGATCAGGTAGAGCGCGACCATCGCTGCCCGCGATGCATACATCCAGAAGAGAATGTGCTTGCTGCGGTAGCGGGCGACGCACGCGCCGGCGTAAAGGCTGCCGAAAATGTTCGACAGCCCGATGATCGCCAGCGCCCAGCTGCCGACGGCTGTCGGCAGACCGCAAAGCTCGACCTCGCCGGGCAGATGGGTGACGAGGAAGGCGATGTGGAAGCCGCAGGTGAAGAAACCGAGGTTGAGGAACTGGTAGCTGCGGTCGGCCATAGCGTCTTGGACGCTGCGCCAGAGTCCCGCCTCACCCGCGCCCCGGGCCGGTGGCAGCGCGATCGGTCGTGACACCGTCCGCACCAGGGGTAGCGCCGCCAGGACCATCACCGCCAGTGACCACATGGCACCCATCCAGCCAAGGAGCTGAATCAGGGCCTGCAGGAGCGGGGCGAAGACGAATTGCCCGAAGGAGCCGCCGGCGTTGATCACTCCCGAGGCCGCCGCACGCGCCTCGAGCGGCAGGCGCTGACTCGACGCACCGATGAGCACCGAGAAGCTGCCGGCGCCGGCACCGATGGCCGAGAGCAGGCCGAGGGAAACGATCAGACCCCAGGTGCTGTTCATGAAGGGAGTGATCGCGCTCCCCAGCGCGAGCAGCAGCAAGCCCCAGAGGAGCACCCGGCCGGGTCCGAAACGGTCGGCGGCGGCGCCCGCGAGTGGCTGGACGGCGCCCCAGGTGAACTGACCAACAGCCAGCGCCAGGCTGATCGACGCCACTCCGAGACCGGTCGCGGTGTTCAGCGGGGAGACGAAAAGCCCCAGCGACTGCCGTGCCCCCATGGTGACCATCAGGATGCCTGCGGCCGCCAGGGTGACTCCCCAAAGGGCGGGGGTTTTGAGTGTGCGGAACATGGGTTCGGGACTGTCGCAGTGGCGAAATGGGCGAAGTCGCGATTGTAGGGCCAGTTGCCGGTTGTTGGGCCGGCAACACCCGCGGTCGTCGTCTTCGCCGGAACGTCGCCGGAGGCCGGCTACCAGACTCCCGGATCGTCCTCCGACTGCTTCCCGTTTGACTGCAGCCGACCAGATTCGGGATAATCGGGCGCTTCTGTCAACACATCCCGCGTAACGCGGCGGTGTGCGAACCGGCTCCCGCATGTCCCATTCGCCAGATCGACCCGGCGATGCCCAGACGGGCATCGCCACAACCCATGACCAGCCCAACTCCTGCCACCGCCCCCGCCTTCGCCCGAGCCGACCTGATCCGGGCCGAACGTACCCTGCTGCGTGATGGCCGCTGGGCCAACGCGCGCGTCGAGCGGGTGTCGCTTGAGGGCGAGGAGTGGACGCTGAAGGACTTCTCGAGTCGCTCGTGGTGGGTGCGCAACACTGTCGGCCGCTTGCTGCTGCGGCGCGAACTGCGGGCCCTGCAGCGCCTGCAGGGAATCGCCGGCACACCGGGCGATGCCTTCAGGGTCGATGCACATGCCATCGCAGCACGTTTCGTTCCCGGCCGCAGCCTGGCGAAGATTGACCGCACACTGATCACGCCGGGCTATCTCGAGCGCCTCGAGGGCTTGCTCGAGGCCGTCCATGCGCGCGGAGTCGTCCATCTCGACACGCGCGGCGCCGGCAATGTGCTGATGCTGCCCGACGGAAATCCGGGCATCATCGATTTCCAGGCGAGCCTGTCGACGACGTGGATGCCGTCCGGCCTGCGCCGACTGCTCGAAGACATGGACATGAGCGGCGTGTACAAGAAGTGGGCCGCGTGGCAACCGCAGGCGATGGACGGCGAGCGGCGCGCCCGCTTCGAACGCAGCAATCGTTTCCGCAGATTGTGGGTGCCGCGCGGTTATTTTGGCTTGAGCAAGCGACGAGGTGCCAACCGGCCCGGATCCGGCTCATGAAAGGTAGAGAATGAAGGAAACCTCGAACGGACTTTTCCATCATCCCGGTTTGCGCCGCTTTCTGGTACGCATGCGGGCCCCGATCGTCATCCTCGGCATGATCGTCGTCGCGCAGTTTGTGCGCAGCGACTGGCTGCTGCCGGGCTTCGCCGTCTCGATGTTCGGCGAATTCATCCAGCTCTGGTGCTTCGCCTCACTCGACAAGAACTCGACGCTCACCGCACGCGGTCCATACACGATGGTGCGCAACCCGATGTACCTCGGTCGCTTCTTCATTCTCTTCGGCTTTCTCATGCTGCTCGCCAGCGGCTGGATTCTGCTCGCCTATACCATTCTCTACTGGCTGTACATGGACGCGCGCGTGCAGCGCGAGGAGGCGCACCTGCGGCCGATCTTTGGCGTTGCCTACGAGCACTACTGCGCGACGGTACGGCGCTTCGTGCCGCTCTGGCCGGCGACGGGTGAGCCGGTGGCCTACTGGAACTGGCAACTCTTCCACCACAACAACGCCGGCTTCAACCTGGCGGCAACCCTGGCGGCATGGGCTGCCGTCGCCGCCTGGGCCGTCTGGGGCCTGCCGCTGCTTGCCGGGTGACGCCGTTGCATCATGCCGCCGCCGGCGTCCTGCCGGCGACGACATCAGCAATCCGGCCGGCGCCCGCAGTACGGGCGAACTCAGGTGCGGAACTGGGCGACCGTCGCGCGCAGTCCGTCAGCCAGACCCCTGAGCGTATGGGCTGCCTCGGCAGTCTGCTGGGCGGCCGCGTTGTTCTCTTCCGAGGACTGTGCCACCTGTTCAACGCGGCGCGCGATCTCCTGGCTGGCGATCGACTGCTCGGCGATCGCGTTGCCGATTTCACTGACTGCCGCAACCACCTGCTCGACACTGCCCCTGATGCTGCGGATCGCCTCGCCTGCCGAGCCGGCCAGTTCGACTCCGCGATCAACCTGCTGCACCGCGCTTTCCATGGAATCCAGCGAGTTGCGCGTCTCCTGCTGGATCTGCATGACCATGGCGTTGATTTCGCTGGTTGCCTTGCCGGTACGTTCGGCGAGCTTGCGCACTTCGTCGGCGACGACGGCGAAGCCGCGTCCCGATTCGCCCGCGCGCGCGGCTTCGATGGCCGCGTTCAGTGCCAGCAGATTGGTCTGGTCGGCCACTTCCTTGATCACCTGCACGACGGTCGAGATCTTCGCCGAACTCTCGTCGAGCGCGTGCATCGCCTGCGACGTCCGCCGCACCGTATCGGCGATCCGGTTGATCTCGGTCGTCGCCTGTTCGATCACTTCGCCGCCGCTGTCGGACAGTCTGGAAGCGTCGCTCGCAGTCTTCAGTGCGGCGCGCGCGTTATCGGTCACCTCGCTGATGCTGACCGACATTTCCTCGACCACCGCCGCCATCGAAGCCGCCGAATCGCTGCTTGCATGCGAAGCCGCGGCAACCTGCTGTGCGGAGCCCGCAAGCGACTGTGCCGCCTGCTGCGTACTGAGCACGGTCGCGGCGACTGCCTGCAGCATTGCGCGTAGTCGTGACTGCATCTGCTGCTGGTGCGCCATCAGGCTCTGCGTGTCGCTCGCCGGCACCACGAGGTCCTGGCTGAGATCACCGGCAGCGATGCGCTGGACCAGCTCGCGCGCCACCTCAGGCTCACCGCCGAGCTGTCCGGCTATCCGGCGGGTAACGAGGAAAGCGATGCCGGCAGCGAGCACCAGCGCTACCGCCAGCAGCGTCAGCATCAGCCTTTCGGCCAGCGTCTGTGCCGCGGCTGCCGCTTGTTCGGCCAGAGTCTTTCGCTCCTGCTGAAGGCGGATGAACGTTTCGCTCTCGCCGGCCACCTCTCGCTGCAGAGTTCGCGCGTCACCCTGAATGAGGGCACGCATGGCGTCGATCCGGCCCTCCCGGGCGAGGGCCTTCACTGCTTCGTTGCTCTGCCAATAGCGCTCGTTGAGCTCGCGCATGCGGCCAGCGAGCTGCCGGGTTTCCGGGCTTCGCTGTGTCTTCTCGAGCTCCTCTGCGAGCCGGGCGCTCTCCCTGCCCGTCGTTGCCACACGCTCCAGCTCCTTGTCGCGCTCTTCGTCGGCCACCACCAGTGCATTGAGCTGGTAGCGGCGCATGCTGTTGACCTGCTCAGCGATCTCGCGTGCGAGCGATTCGTTGCGACTGGCACGGACGATGTTGTCGACATGTTTGTCGATCAGGCTCAGTTGCACCATGGCGGTGACGACGAGCGCCGCCATGACGCCACACACGGCAGCGAAACCACTCCAGAGCAGCGTCTTGATCTTCATTCTTCTGGCATCCTGGGCAAGAGCGGTGGTGCGACGGCGCTGCGACCGAGGCGTGGGCGCGGCGCAGCGGGCACTTTGCGGCAACGCGTGCGCGCCTGTCAAGCACGTTGTGGTTCTTCAGCGGCGGTGTCGGTCAGTTTCCGCTCGCTCTCGCAGCAGCGCGCCGAGTCATTGATTCAATGAGAATCTGCCGGTCCGGCATGGCCTGGTCGAACTGCCCGTCTGCGCCCCCCGACGGTTCCCGGGGGGCCGGGCGCAACGCTCGGGCAGGGCAAAAACTGATAGCATGTGAACTCTGCTCCGGTACGCGGCAACGCCGGGGAAAGCCACGGCTTCGGCATCATCGGGAGTATCGACACCATGCCCATCTTCGAATATGCGTGCGCTGCCTGCGGGCAGGAGTTCGAGAAGCTGGTACGCCAGTCTTCACCCGCACCGCAGTGCCCCCAATGCAACAGTTCCGACCTGCACAAGAAGCTGTCGGCCTTCAACGCAGCCAGCGCATCACCCGCCAGGCGCAGTGACCTGCCTGCCCCCTGCGGCAGCTGCGGACACCCGGATGGGCCGGGTGCGTGCCACATGCACTGAGGGCTCGTCTGTCCGTCGTCGCCGAGATCCACGCGGTAGCCATCGCCGTGCCCGCCCGGCAGCGTCATGGCGTCGTTGCGCTCGCGCATTCATCGTCCGCGACCAGTTCGCGGTAGGCGTGCCAAGTGGCGTGGCCGACCAGCGGGGTGGCGATGATCAGGCCGATGAAGAGCGTCGCAAAGCCGATGCCGACCACGAGGGCGATGCTGCCAGCCCAGAGCAGCATCGGCCCCGGGTTGCGGCCGCAGACGACGAGGCTGGCGATCGCCGCGGTGATGGCGTCGGTCTTGCGGTCGAACATCAGTGGCAGCGAGATGGCGCCGATGGCGAAGACGAAGGCGGCGAAGAAACCGCCGACGGCGAAGTAGACGAGAGAGAACTCGGGTTGCTCGAAAGTCAGGACGCCATGCACGACGTCGGCAAAGCCGGGCAGTCCGCCGGTGAAGAAGAGCGCGAAGACGACCATCGACGCGCGTGCCCAGATCAGCAGGACGATCGTCAGCAGGGCGGCGAAGAGCCCGACATTCGGCAGATTGGATCGCCAGGCCGCGAGCGTCGGAGCCAGCCGCGGCGCCTCGCCACGTTCCATACGACGACTGAGGTCGTACAGTCCGATCGCCAGGAACGGCCCGACCAGCAGGAAGCCCGTGGTCAGCCCGGCGAACAGCGCATACGCTTTGGCAAAGACGAAATACATCAGCCAGCCGGCAACAGCGAAGCAGCAGCCGTAGAAGAGGCTCGCCAGCCCGGCGGCGCGGCAGTCGCGCCAACCGGCGGCCAGCCAGCGAGGGATCGCTGTGGCCTCGATGTTGCGGATGACGGGGAAGCGGCTGGCCGGATTCTCGGCTGCCGCGCTGTTGTTCTTGCTCATTCCAGTACCCTCCTCTGACTGGGACCACTTCCGGTCGCGCGAGGCGGCAGGCTCGATCGCCCCGACGCTTCAGCCGGCTGCCGCCGCTGCGCCGTTGATCGTCCGCAATGCCAGTCGCTGTGCCGGCTCGTGTGCGGAACCGGGGCCTCCTCGACCCCTGCCTGCTTCGACATGGCAGACGACTTCCGCAGGCAGAGGATAACACCAGCTGCCGGCGGCGGAAGACCATGCCGAGCTGCCGGGCAGCCGCGGCGCCTTGTGGCTGCGGGCCTGCAGCGGCCCGATCCGCGGCGCCCCGCCGACAGCGCGCCGAACCGCCGACGCCGCCCGGGTAGCGCTCGATCGCTCTCCCGATCGCGTATAATCGCGGTTTTTCCTGTTCTTTCTGAAGGTTAGTCATGCCCATCTATGCCTATCGCTGTGCTTCCTGTGGTTTTGCCAACGATCACCTGCAAAAACTCAGCGACCCGGCCCTCGACACCTGTCCGCAGTGTGGCCAGGCCACCTACGTCAAGCAGGTGACGGCTGCCGGTTTTCAGTTGAAGGGCAGCGGCTGGTATGTCACCGACTTCAAGGGCGGCAAGACGCCGCCGCCATCGAGCAAGGAGACGCCTGCCGGCAGCAAGGAGACGCCTGCCGCCAGCGAGGGGGCAACTGCTGCCGACAGCAACAAGGCGGCGGCGCAGCCCGCCGCAGCGGCCGGCAGCACCGACGGAGCAAGCACGTGCGCCGGCAACTGATCAAGCGCTATTTCATCACCGGTTTGTTGATCTGGGTGCCGCTGGCGATCACCGCCTGGGTGCTGACGATGATCATCAGCACCATGGACCAGTCGCTCCACCTGTTGCCGGCCGCGATCCACCCGCGCAGCGTCCTCGGCTTCGACATCCCGGGAAGCGGGGCGATCCTCACCTTGCTGATCATCCTGCTGACCGGCGTTCTTGCTGCCAACTTCATTGGTCAGTGGCTGGTCGTCTGGTGGGAGAGATTGCTGGCACGCATCCCGGTGGTCAATTCGATCTACAACAGCGTCAAACAGGTTTCCGATACTCTTTTTTCCTCATCGGGCAACGCCTTCCGCAAGGCGCTGCTGATCGAGTACCCGCGCCGTGGCGCGTGGACGATCGCCTTCCTCACCGGTCGGCCCGGCGGTGAAGTGGCGCAGCATCTGGCGGGCGACTACGTCAGCGTTTACGTGCCGACGACACCGAATCCCACTTCGGGCTTCTTCCTCATGTTGCCGCAAGCCGACGTCGTCGAATTGGACATGAGTGTGGACACGGCGCTGAAGTACGTCATCTCGATGGGCGTCGTGGCGCCGCCGCTGCGGCCACGGGTCGCCGGTGCTGCGAACGACCTGATGATCAACCGCAACAGCTGAAACGGACCAGAGCATGCGTACTCACTATTGTGGACAAGTCGACTCACGGCTGATCGGCCAGGAGGTCACCCTTTGTGGCTGGGCGCACCGCCGTCGTGACCACGGCGGCGTGATATTCGTTGACCTGCGTGATCGCGAAGGCATTGCCCAGGTCGTCTGCGATCCGGATCGGGCGGAGACGTTCCGCACCGCCGAGTCGGTGCGCAACGAATTCTGCCTGCGCGTCAGCGGCCGCGTTCGTGCCCGGCCGCCGGGCACAGTGAACGCCAACATCCCGAGCGGCGAGATCGAGATCCTCTGTCACGAGATGGAAGTTCTCAACCCGTCGCTGACGCCACCCTTTCAGCTCGACGAGGAGAACCTCTCGGAGAACACCCGTCTGCTGCACCGGGTCATCGATCTGCGGCGGCCGCAGATGCAGAAGAACATGCAGCTGCGCTACCGGACGGCGCGTGCCTTTCGCCGCTTCCTGGACGATGCTGGCTTCATCGACATCGAGACGCCGATGCTGACCAGAAGCACCCCGGAAGGCGCGCGCGACTATCTCGTTCCGTCGCGCGTTCATCCCGGTCAGTTCTTCGCCCTGCCACAGTCGCCACAGCTCTTCAAGCAGCTGCTGATGGTTGCCGGATTCGACCGCTACTATCAGATCACCAAGTGCTTCCGTGACGAGGATCTGCGTGCCGACCGGCAGCCGGAGTTCACCCAGGTCGATATCGAGACGTCGTTCATGGACGAGGGCGAGATCATCGAGCTGATGGAAGAGCTGATCCGGACGGTGTTCGCCGAAGTGATGGCGGTCGAGTTGCCACGGCCTTTCCCACGTCTCAGTCACGCCGCAGCGATGCAGCGCTATGGCTCCGACAAGCCCGATCTGCGCGTGACCCTCGAACTGGTCGAGGTTGCGGACGTGCTCAGGGACGTGCCGTTCAAGGTCTTTGCCAGCGTCGCCAACAGCGAAGGTGGCCGCATCGCGGCACTGCGCGTGCCGGGCGGGGCCAGCCTGACGCGGGGCGAGATCGACGCCTATACGCAGTTTGTCGGCATCTATGGCGCCCGCGGACTCGCCTACATCAAGGTCAATGATGTCACGCAGCTCAACGAGGCCGGTCTGCAGTCGCCGATCGTCAAGAACCTGCATGCGGCGGCATTGCAGGCCATCGTCGAACGTACCGGTGCGGTCTCTGGCGACCTGATCTTCTTTGGCGCCGATCGGCGCAAGGTGGTTGATGACGCGCTCGGTGCCCTGCGCGTCCGCATCGGTCACGAGAAGGGTTTCGTGAACGGAAACGCCTGGGAGCCGGTCTGGATCGTCGACTTCCCGATGTTCGAGTACGACGATGAGGCGCACCGCTGGAGTGCCTGCCACCACCCATTCACCAGTCCGAAGGAGGCGCACCTCGACTTGCTTGCCAGCGACCCGGGGCGCTGCCTCGCCAAGGCCTATGATCTGGCACTCAACGGTTCGGAACTCGGTGGGGGGTCGGTGCGGATTCACCGCGCCGCGGTCCAGGAACAGGTGTTCAAGGCCCTCGGAATTGCCGACGACGAGGCGCAGGCGAAGTTCGGTTTCCTGCTCGATGCGCTGAAGTACGGTGCGCCACCGCACGGCGGTCTGGCTTTCGGACTCGACCGCATCGTCGCGATGATGGCTGGCGCCGAGTCGATTCGCGATGTCATCGCCTTTCCGAAGACGCAGAGGGCGCAGTGCCTGCTGACCGATGCGCCGAGCGCGGTAGACGAAAAGCAGTTGCGCGAACTGCACATTCGCCTCCGCCAGAGGGTCGACACGCAGGTCGAGATCGGCAAGGGTTAGGCACCGATGCTCAAGATCCTTGCCGTTGCCCGGCTGCTCCTGCTGGCGATCGTCGGCTTCTGCCTCGTCGGAGCGGCGGCGGGGCGCGAGAGTCGCGGCAGCGGCAGCATTGCCGTCAGCGAGCTGCCGCCGGAGGCTGTACACACCCTGCGGCTGATTCACCAGGGTGGTCCCTTCCCCTATCCCCGCAAGGATGGCAGTGTTTTCGGCAATTTCGAGAAGCGTTTGCCGTTGCAGCCGCGCGGTTACTACCGCGAGTACACCGTGCCGACGCCGGGCCGGCGTGACCGGGGTGCCCGTCGCATCGTCGCCGGCAGTGGCCGCGGTGGCGATGTGGCCCGTTCCGGCGAGTACTACTATACCGCCGACCACTATCTCACTTTCAGCAGGATACGCGAACAGCCATGAGCCACGACGAGTTGCTCGCCACTCTCGAAGACGCGGACGCGAGCGGCGTTTTCCATCTGCCTCTGCGTGACGCAGAGGCGATCAGGAGAGCTGCCGCGTCGGCCGGCCTTGCCTGCTTCGACGTCAGTCTCGAGGACTGCTCGAGCCTCGACGAGGTGCTTGGCAGGCTCGGACACGATCTCGACTTCCCTGACTGGTACGGGCACAACCTCGACGCGCTGAAGGACTGCCTGACCGATTTCTCCTGGGCCGAAGCCGCCGGCTACGTGCTGATCATCGTTCACGCCGAGGGCCTTCTCGCGCACGACCCGGCAGCTCTTGCGGTGCTCACGGAGGTCTTCGTCGAGGCCATCGCCGAATGGCGCTCGCAGGGTTACCCGATGTGGATCTTCCTTGATGTACCGGCGGCAGGACTGGCGATCTTCGCGACGACCGCATGAGCCGCTACAAGCGACCGGTATCGGTGCTGGTCGTCATACACACTCCGGATCTGCAGGTGTTGCTGCTCGAACGCGCCGCCCACGCGGGTTACTGGCAATCGGTCACCGGCAGTCAGGAAGCCGGCGAGCAACTGCCGGCAACAGCCCTGCGCGAGGTCGGCGAGGAAACAGGGATCGTCGCCGTCGCCGCCGACCTGCGCGACTGGCAACTGAGCAACCACTACGAGATCTTCGCCGAATGGCGCCACCGCTACGCACCGGGGGTGCGCTACAACACCGAGCACGTCTTCTCGCTGCAGATGCGAACGCCAGTGCCCGTCACCCTGGCACCCGGGGAGCATCTCGCCTACTGCTGGTTGCCGTGGCGGGAGGCGGCCGCACGCTGTTTCTCGTCGAGCAACCGCGAGGCCATCCTCATGCTGCCGGAGCGGCTGGCTCGTCGCGGGCCATGAGCCGCTGCTCGAGGCAACGCCGGCAGTAACAACCGGCCCCCGGCGTCGGCGCCTCGTCCAGCGGTGGCAGCCGCAAGCACCAGCAGTCCGCCAATCCGTCCTTCATCCCGCACACCAAGGGAGCACCGCAGCTCGCGCAGCACGTACCCCCTTCTCTCGGCCCCGCGCTCGTCATCGCCTGCTCAATCTCGGGCCAGCAGCCCTTCGGCGATCCAGTTCTGCAGGAAGCCGGCGGCGGTTCGCGCCGGTTCGGCGTCACCCGAATCGGCAATCAGCGTGCAACACTCGGCGAACGATGCCCCCTGCGACAGTGCCTCGAGGACACCCGCTTCCAGGGGGGCTGCCGATCGCCAGCGACATTCGAGCCGCGGGCGCCAGACCAGGAGCACATGCTGCAGGTACTGCGGCTCGTCGCTGCTGGCGAGCGGGTCGGCGTCGAGAGCCTTCCAGATCGGCTCGATCTGCCAGCCCAGCGGCAGCACCCGCAGCGACGGCAGCGTCCTGAAACAGCGCCGTGCCCAGTCTTCCGGCTGCAGCGTCGCCAGGTCGGCGGCGGCGAGCAGTTCGGCGTCGGCGGCGTCGAAGGCGGATCGCGTTGCCCAGTCCATACGTGCCAAGTCAACCAGCGAAGGGTGCGGCAGATGTTCGGGAGAGGCAGCGAGAAACCCGGCCAGCGAGTCGCCGAACCAGCGGATCGAGCGAAAGCTCGACGGATGGCTATTGATGTAGGCGCCCGCGAGCGCAGCGAAGGCGTCATCGCCGATCGCCCGCAGCAGGACCGGGTAGTTGTCCCGCAGGGCAGCCGTCAGCCGTGCCCGGTAGGCGTTGAGATAGATGTCGAAGCCGCCGGCGATGCCAGCGCCCTCGCCGACGAACAGCCCCGGCAGTGGATCGCCGTCGAGGATCGCCTGCTGGCAGCGTTGCTGCAGTTCGGCGAGGACGTCCGTGGCGGTCATGCGGCCCACCTTGCATCGCCGCCAGCGCTGCCGGCGATGGCACGTGCCCTGTCGAGCTCGACGAGCAGCGATTCGAGTGGCGGGATGTCGTCATCACGCTCGATCATCGTTGGCACCTGGCCCAGCCGCCTGACGGCATGGGCGTACAGATCCCACACGGCGTCGCAGACCGGTTGGTCGTGCGTATCGACCAGGTAATCCCCGTGGTCCGCATGGCCGGCGAGATGAATCTGGCGGACCGCCAGCGGTGACATCGCGTCGATGAAGGTCTGCGCGGCGAAACCATGATTGACGCTGCTCACGTAAACGTTATTGACGTCGAGCAGCAACTCGCAGCCGCTTCGCCTGACCAGTTCGGCAATGAATTCCCATTCGCACATTTCGTCGGCGCGGTAGCGGACGTAACTGGAGACGTTTTCGAGTACCAGTGGCTGCCGCAGAATCTCCTGCACCTGCTCGACGCGTGGCACGAGGTGCTGCAGGCAGGCCTCGGTATAGGGCAGGGGCAGCAGGTCGTGCAGGTTGACTGACGACGTGCCGGTCCAGCACAGGTGGTCCGATACCCAGGCTGGCTGAATCCTGTCGGCGAGCGCTCGCACCTGTTGCAGGTACGCACGGTCGAGGGGATCGCTGCCGCCGACCGACAGCGACACGCCGTGCATCACCATCGGATAGTCGCGCCGGATGCGGTCGAGATGGTAGAGGGGCTTCCCTCCCGGAACCAGATAGTTCTCGGTGATGATCTCGAGCCAGTCTGCGCGCTGGGGGGAAGCGATGAAATCACGATAGTGCTCGCTCCGCAGGCCCAGCCCAAAACCTCGAATGCTTTCGTGCATCAGCCCTCCTCCGGCCCCGTGCCGGGGAGCGCCAGCCGTCATCGCTGGCGCTCCCCGGGCGAATCTACTTGACGACCTTGCCGCCGGCGTCGCTGCACTCCTTGGCGCTGGCCTTGGTCACCCAGCCCTGGCCCTTGCAGGAATTCGTCCCCTTGCACTCGCTCTTGGCGGTCTTGCACTCCGAGGACCCCTTGCAGGAGTTTAGCCCCGCGCAGCGGACGGTCGCCGCATCGGCGGCATGGACGGCGGGCGCGACGAGCGTCCCGGCAGCAAAAAGGGCGGCGGCAGCGGCGGCGATCGCGACACCAGACTTTTGATTTGACATGTGTTTCTCCTTTCGGTGGATGGGGTGAGCCAGCGCCGGCCTTGCTGCAACCAGCTGTCTGACAACCGTTAGACGCATGAATCACCGAATTACTTACATACCGGACAAGTTTTTTCCGATGGCCGGCGAGTTTTCAGCCGATCGCTGCGCTCCGGGAGGGATCGCGGCGTGGCGGCGGGCGCGGGTTCTGCAGCCAGGTGCTGCGAAAGATCGGCCGGGGCCGGGCCGGCTGCGCCGGCGACGCGAACTTCTGGCGTGATTAGCACTCTCACGCGCCGAGTGCTAGAATGATTGTGTGGCAAGTTGGCAGGAGGATTGACTCATATGACCCAGGCTCTGGCTTTTCCGACAGTTTTGGCAGCCGGCAGTATCGATTCGTACATTCAGTCGGTTCGACGTTTTCCGATGTTGAGCGCCGAAGAAGAGTTTCGTCTTGCTACCCGTTTCCGGGAGGAAGACGATCTGGAGGCTGCGCGCCAACTGGTGCTTTCCCACCTTCGCTTGGTGATCGCCGTTGCGCGCGGTTATCTGGGTTATGGGCTGCCGCACGCCGACCTCATTCAGGAAGGCAACATCGGCCTGATGAAGGCGGTCAAGCGCTTCGATCCGGGGCACGGCGTGCGGCTCGTTTCCTTTGCCATTCACTGGATCAAGGCCGAGATACACGAGTACATCCTGAAAAACTGGCGGATGGTCAAGGTGGCGACGACCAAGGCACAGCGCAAGCTGTTCTTCAATCTGCGCAGCATGAAGGGCAACAGCGCTTCGCTGAGTCAGTCGCAGGTGACGGACATTGCCCATCGTTTGAGCGTCAAGCCCGAAGAAGTGGTGGAAATGGACTCCCGGATGTCCGGGCACGATCTGGCGCTTGAAGGTGACAGCAGCGATGAAGGTGCGTTCGCGCCGATCGACTACCTGGCAGACCCGTCGAGTGAACCGCTGCGGGTCCTCGAGGCGCGGGCTCGTGACCACCTGCAGCACGATGGTCTGCAGACGGCTCTGGCGAGACTCGACCCACGCAGCCAGCGGATCGTCGAAGCGCGCTGGCTGACCGATGACAGCCCGGCAACGCTGCACGAGCTCGCCGCCGAGTTCGGCGTCTCCGCCGAACGTATCCGCCAGATCGAGGTCAAGGCGATGCAGAAGATGCGCGCCACCCTCGAACCAATGGTGGCGGGGAGCCGCTAGCCGCTCGGCGTGCCGCCAGCTCTGCCGTTGGCAGGAATTCCTCTTGCCGGCGGCAGCCGGCGCAGATCAGATCAGGGCGCTGCCGTCTTCACACCAACGGCTAGTTGCCGCGAGTCGACGCGTATTCGGCAACGGCGCTGATGTCGGCATCGCTGAGGCGGGCGGCGATGTCGCGCATGACCCTGGCTTCGTCATTGGCACGGCTGCCGTCCTTGTACGCCTTGAGCTGCTTCTCGAGATAGTTTGCATGCTGGCCACCGATCGCCGGCGCCAGGACGGTCGGTACCTTGCTCATCAGCTTGCCCCAGTCGCGGTTGCCCTCACCCGAACGGCCGTGACAGCCGATGCACGCCGGAACCACCTGCGGGCGGCCCTTGCCCTTGAAGAAGATCTGCTCTCCCTTGGCCAGGAGATCCTTGTCGCTGGCCTCGTTGGCCGTCACTTTCTGCTTGGCAAAGTAGGCAGCGATGTCCGCCAGGTCTGCATCGGCGACGCCCTGTGCCTGCGGTGACATCTGCTCGTTTTTGCGCCGTCCCGACTTGAAGTCGTGCACCTGCTTGATGACGTACTCGGGCAACTGGCCAGCCAGCTTCGGCCATGGGTCGGCCGGTGGTGGCAGGGCGATGCTGTTGCCATCCGGGCCGTGGCAGGCTGCACAGACTTCCGCCTTCGCCTGACCGAGCTCAGCGTTCCCTGCGGCGAGCGCGGCACCGGTGACCCCAAGAAACGCCACTCCGAGCATGGACGCGGTCTTGAACATGTTCCTTCCTTCCTCCCCACGGGGCAAAAACCAGACTTTGCACGACGGCGTACATTCTGTCATAATTCTGCGACAAATTGTCACAGGCCGGGTATTTTCAAGAATCGACGCCTGGCTGGCAACCGGGCCCGAGGAGCGCCCGCCGTCAAACAAGGACCACGAAGGGAGGATTCGCGATGTCCCAGCACGATGCTGCCCACCACCATGCCGGCCACGCCCACGCCCACTGGGACTACAGTATCTGGCCGGCGATCATCAGTATCGGCGTCCTCGCCTGGAGCCTGGCTTTCTGCTTCCAGTTCGTCTATCACATGCCTTTTGCTGCGCTGATCGCCTTTGGCCTGGGCGTGCCGATGATCCTCGGCGGCGTCGCCGGCTGGACCAACGAGGCGATCGGCAAGGGAGAGGGCCTGTCGTATGGCGCGATGGGCTGGTTCATCCTCGCCGAGGCGATGATCTTCGCCACCTTCTTTGTCTACTACTGGTACATGCGTCTTTCGTCCCCTTTCTGGCCACCGGAAGGGACGCCGACGCTGCCGATTGTCTACCCGCTGGTGATGACCGTGATCCTCGTCACCTCGTCGGTCACCATCCATATGGCGGAAGAGGAAGCGATGCATCGCGGCGACCGGGGCACCGTCCTCAAGTGGCTGCTGTTGACGATGCTTCTGGGCTTCACCTTCCTCGGCATGTCGATCTACGAGTGGGGTCACCTGATCGCTGAAGGCTTCACCATTTCGAGCAACAGCTTCGGAACGACCTTCTACTCGATCACTGGACTGCACGCTTCGCACGTCATCGTTGGCCTCGCGATCTTCACCGCCGGCCTGTTTCCTGCCTTCAAAGGCACCATCCCGGCGGGGTTCTGGCGGCCTGCCAGCCTCTACTGGCACTTCGTGGACATCATTTGGTTCTTCGTCGTCTCACAGGTCTACTTCTGGTAGCGGTGTCGGCAGTGGCGTACGCAGTTGGCGAGCCGACCCGCAACAGTTCGCCGGACACCTCCATCATGCGCATCGACGAACCTCAGTTCCTCGGCGCGCGGTTGGACGGTGCGGTCGCTTTCACCGACAGTGACGGGCAGAGCTTCCGGCTCGAGCAGCTGTTCGGCAAGCCGCTGATCCTTCTGCTGTCCTACTACGGCTGTGACGGCACCTGTCCGACGATGAACATGGAACTGGCGAAGGTGCTGGCGAAGGTCGACCGCTTCCGGCTGGGCACCGATTACCGCGTCCTTACCGTGTCCTTCGACAAGCGCGACTCGAGCGGCACGGCGGCTGACTTCCTGCGCAAGACGGGAGGAATCCCGGAAGCGTGGCACGCCGGCTGGCGGCACGCGGTCCTTGCCGGCGACGATGTCGCTGCCTTTGTCGGCAGTGTCGGATTTCGTTTTTTCTGGTCGGATGCGGCGAAGGCCTTCCTGCATCCGAACGTGCTGGTCTTCGTCACACCGGAAGGCCGGGTTGCGCGCTACATCTACGGCACGCGGATGGACGCCAGGGCGATCGAGCTGGCGCTGACCGAAGCCGACTGGGAACGTATCGCCAACTCGACGGCAGTCTTCGACATCGTGAGCGGAGCGTGCTTCAGCTACAACTATGAAGAAGGCACGTACCAACTGAATTACTCGCTGCTCGCGGGTATGGGGTCTCTGATCCTGGGTCTCTCCTTGATGGGCCTGGGAGCATGGGGATATCGGAGGAGGATGGGGAGGTTGCATGAATAGGATACTCAAGCACTGGGCAGCGGCGGCTCTGATCGCAGTCAGCAGCGTTGCGATGGCGGCAGGTGGAGATGGGCAGAGCAGTGGCCAGGTCCCGGGGTCGGGCAATGCGTCGACGCTTCAGTATCTGCAGAAGGGCCAGGCCCGGATCACCGACCCGGCTCCCGGTTGGGATCACCTCTGGAAGGAGGTCCTGATCGACATTACGGTCATCGGCATTCTCTTCGCCCTGCTGACCGCCTATTTCATCTGGCGTTACCGGCGGGTGCCCGGCGGGCCGCAGGTCGGCAGCGGACCCAAGCTTTCTCCCGCAGCGGCGGTCGGCTGGGCGGTCATCCCCGCCTTCGTCTTCCTCGCCGACGATCTTTTCCTCGCTGCCAACGGCTGGGTGCTGTGGAACAAGTACCGCGACGTGCCGGCCGATCGTCTCGAGATCCATCTCGAGTCGGGGATGTACAGTTGGGACTACACTTATCCGAACGGTGTGCAGACGCAGAACGAACTGATCGTCCCCGCCGGCAAGCCAATCCTGCTGCGCATGACGAGCCGCGACACGCTGCACAGCCACTTCATTCCGGACTTCCGGGTGAAGGAAGACTCGATGCCGGGCCGCACGACCTTTCTCTGGTTCTTGCCCAGAGAGGCCGGCAAGGAACACATCGTGACCTGCGCTGAATACTGTGGCGTCATGCACTCGTACATGGCGGGCCGAGTGATCGTCAAGACGCCGGAAGAATTCAAGCAATGGTATGAAGCGGGCGGGGCTGCTGCCAAGAAAAGTAGTTGAGTGACGGGAGGACGCTGGAAATGAACCTTAAAGAATGGATCTTCACCACTGACCACAAGCGTGTCGGGGTGCTTTATCTGATTGGCTCCATGGCTGCTTTCATCGTTGCCGGGGTCATGGCGCTGTTGATGCGCATCGAGCTGTCAACGCTGGGACCAACGATCACCGGCAATCCGTCGAGCTACAACGTCTGGCTCTACGCGCATGGGGCGATGATGATTCTCGGCTTCCAGATTCCGGCGTTGACCGGATTCTTCGCCAACTATTGCATCCCGCTGATGATCGGGGCCAAGGACGTCGCCTTTCCACGCGTCAACGCGCTCTCGGTGTGGCTGTTCTACGTCGGTGTCATTCTCGCGCTGCTGACCTTCTTCATTCCCGACCCGCCGGACGTCATGTGGACCGGCTATCCGCCCTACTCGACGATCACCGCCGGGAACACCGCCCTGTACTCCTTCACGGTGCTGATCCTGGGCTTCGCCTCGATCATCGGTGGCGTCAACTTCCTGACGACCATCGTCTACATGCGGGCGCCGGGACTGACTTGGAACAAGCTCAACATCTTCGTCTGGTGCACGCTCGGCGCCTTCGTCCTGCAACTCATCTTCGTCCCGGTGCTGGGTACGGCGGTCACCCTGATCAGCATGGACAAGTATCTGGGAACGCACTTCTTCGATCCGACACGCGGTGGCGACGTCCTGACCTACCAGAACCTCTTCTGGTTCTATTCGCACCCGGCCGTCTATGTCATCTTCCTGCCCTTCTTCGGCGTCCTGTTCGAAATCGTCGCCACCTTCGCCAAGAACCGGGTGTTCAACTACAACGCGGTGGTCTATGGGGGCATCGGCGGCATCATCCTCCTGTCGGGAGTCGTATGGGTCCATCACCTTTACGTGTCCGGCATGGTGGACTGGATCCGCATCGGTCAGATGGTCACCACGCTGATGATCTCGGTTCCCGTCGGCCTCATGCTGATCGGTCTGGTGGGAACGCTCTACAAGGGCGCGATCACCTTCGAAACACCAATGCTGTATGCGCTGGGAGTACTGTTTCTCTTCCTCATCGGCGGTCTGACCGGGATACCGCTGGCGCTGCCCTCGCTGACGCTGCACCTGTCCGAAACCTACTACGTCGTCGGGCACTTCCACTACGTCATGGCAGTCGCCGGGACCTTCTCGATCTTCGCCGGCGTCTACTACTGGTTTCCCAAGATCACCGGCCGCATGTACAACGAGTTCTGGGGCAAACTGGGCTTCTGGGTCACCTTCGTCGGCACCAACATCGTCTTCTGGACGATGATGGACATCGGTGTCAAGGGGATGCCGCGTCGCTACTACGACTACTCGCACTTCTCGCAGTTCGAGGGCGCGCATCAGCTGATGACCATTGGCGCCGCCATTCTCGGCGTCGGCTTTGCCATCGCCCTGGTGAACTGGATCGTCGGTGCCATGAAGGGCGCACCCGCCGGCGACAACCCGTGGAAGTCGATGTCCCTCGAATGGACCACCGTATCGCCGCCGCCGCATGGCAACTGGCCGTCGCCACCGAGCGTCAGTGAGGAGTGGACGCCCTACGCTTACGACAGGCGCTGAGTGTGCGTGAGGATCGGGCGCCCGCTGGCGCCTTTTCCTTTGCTGCAGTGGCTCCGCCGACCGCGATGAGCAGACGCTGGTGGTTGGTCATCGCGGCTGCCGGATTCGTTCTGCTGCTGCTCGCCGCAGTCCTCATCTGGCGTGCGTTACCGCTCGAGCGAGCGGCGGCGCTGAACCCCGGGCAGATGCGCCTCGCGTCGGCGACGGTGCTCGATGACGAGCGGCCGCTACCCGCCTTCGCGCTCGTCCGCGACGGCGGCAGCTTCACCAACAGTGACCTCAGCGGCCGCTGGACGCTGCTGTTCTTCGGCTATACCTTCTGCCCGGACATCTGTCCGACGGCGCTGTACCTGCTGAAGGAACTCAGGAGCACGCTGACCGGGAGGGCCGTCGCGCTGCCGCAGGTGGTGATGATCTCGGTGGACCCGCGCGACGACCCTGCAACGCTGAGCCGCTACGCGAGCGCCTTCGACGCGAGTTTCATCGGCGCTACCGCTGACGACGCCGGACTGGCGCCACTGGTGAAGCACCTCGGTGTCTACTACCTGCGGCATGACCGAGAGGGCAAGGCGGACTACGTTGTGGACCACTCGGCGGCAATCTATCTGATCGACCCGCGCGGGCGACTGAAAGCGGTCTTCCCCGCACCGCAAACCTTGCCAGCCATGCTGCAGGACTACCAGGCCCTGGTTTCATGAAAGCCACGACTTCTCCCCTGCTGCAGCCGACGCTGCAGCGTCTGCGTGCCTTCGCGGCGCTGACCAAGCCGCGAGTGGTATCGCTGATCGTCTTTTGCGCCGTGATCGGCATGTTTCTGGCCTCTCCGGGGCCGGTCCCGACGCCGATTCTCGTCTTCGCGACCCTGGGCATCGCGCTCGTCGCCGGTGCCGCCGCTGCCATCAACTGTCTCGTCGAGGAGCACATCGACGCGCGCATGGCGCGCACGCGGGCGCGTCCCCTGCCGCTTGGCGAAGTCAGCGCCTTTGAGACCTTCTTCTTCTCCGGCGTCCTCGGCGGCACGGGTCTGTCGATCCTCTACCGTTTCGTCAATCCGCTGACGATGTGGCTGACCCTGCTCACCTTTGTCGGCTACGCGGTGATCTACACGCTCTATCTGAAGCCCCGCACTTCGCAAAACATCGTCATCGGAGGCGCGGCCGGGGCGATGCCGCCGGTTCTAGGCTGGTCGGCCGTGACCGGGCAGGTGCCCGCCGAAGCGTGGCTGCTGTTCCTCATCATCTTTGTCTGGACGCCACCACACTTCTGGTCGCTGGCACTCTACCGTGCCCGCGAGTACGAGGCCGCGGGGCTGCCGATGCTGCCGGTGACGCACGGTGCCGCATACACGCGCCGCCAGATCTTCCTCTATACAGTCGGCCTGGCCGCGGTGACGGTCGTTCCCTATCTGATCGGCATGAGCGGCCTGCTCTACCTGGCAGTGGCGGTCGTGCTCGACGGGATCTTCCTCGCTCATGCCTGGACCATCTGGCGAAACTACTCGGATCTGGCGGCGCGCAAGGCCTTTCGCTGGTCGATCATCTACCTCGCTCTGCTTTTCGCGGCGCTGCTCATCGATCACGCGCTCTGACTGCCGGCGGGCTCCGTACCGACCCGGCGCTGCGGCCACACGACGACCGCCAGCGCCTCTGCCGCCAGTTCGTGCCGGGCGCCGGAAACGCGCAACGGGCCGCAAATGCAGGTCGCGGTTGAGCTCAGGTTCCGGCGTCGTCGCCGGCGAGCGCGGTCAGCAGCTTGTCGTGCACACCGCCGAAGCCGCCGTTGCTCATCACCAGAACCTGATCGCCGGGCCTGCTGGCGGCCCTGATACGCTCGACCAGGCAATCGAGATCGTCGTCGACGCGCAGCCTGTCGCCGAGCGGCGCCAGGGTCTCGGCGGCGTTCCAGCCGAGGCCGGCACCGTAGCAGAAGACCAGATCGGCTTCGCTGAGGCTGGCCGGCAGCAAGTCCTTCATCACCCCAAGCTTCATCGTGTTCGAGCGGGGCTCGATCACTGCCAGGATGCGGCTGCCGCCGACTTTGTCGCGCAGACCCTTGAGGGTCGTTGCAATTGCCGTCGGGTGGTGGGCGAAATCATCGAAGACCGTCACGCCTTTGGCCGAGCCGCGCACTTCCAGGCGACGCTTGACATTCGTGAAGCGCTGCAGTGCCTGCAGTCCCCGCGCCAAAGGTACGCCGGCGTGGCGGGCAGCGAGCAACGCGGCGACGGCGTTGCTGCGATTGTGCGCGCCACTCAGGTGCCAGCGCGTGCTGCCGATGATCTCATCCGCCTGCAGAAGATGAAGGCTGCCGTCGCTATCACTGCCTTCTGCCCGCCAGCCGGCGGCGTCGTTGAACCGCTCGACCGGCGTCCAGCAACCGCGAGCGAGGACGCGTTCGAGACTGCCTTCCGCAGCGTTCGCGACGATCAGGCCGGAGCGTGGCAGGGTGCGGACGAAATGGTGGAACTGCGTCTCGATCGCCGCCAGATCGGCAAAGATGTCGGCATGATCGAACTCGAGGTTGTTCAGGATGGTGGTTCGCGGACGGTAGTGGACGAACTTCGAGCGCTTGTCGCAGAACGCCGTGTCGTACTCGTCGGCTTCGATGACAAAAAAAGGCGACTTCCTGAGCTCGCCAGGCAGACGTGCCGAAACGCCGAAGTTCAGCGGCACGCCGCCGACGAGAAAGCCCGGGCTGAGGCCAGCCTCGTCGAGGATCCAGGCGAGCATCGCGGCGGTCGTCGTCTTGCCGTGCGTGCCGGCGACCGCCAGAACCCAGCGCTGCCGCAGCACATGGTCGGCCAGCCACTGCGGCCCGGACACGTAGGGCAGATTGCGATCGAGGATCTCCTCCAGCAGCGCGTTGCCGCGCGAAATCGCGTTGCCGATCACATAGCAGTCCGGATCGAGCGCCGTCTGCGCCGCATCGTAGCCTTCGATGAGCTCGATGTCGGCGGCTGCCAGCTGGCTGCTCATCGGCGGATAGACGCCGCTGTCGCAACCGGTCACACGATGCCCGGCAGCGCGCGCCAGTTGTGCGACCCCCGCCATGAAGGTGCCACAGATACCGAGGATGTGAATGTGCATGTCGCCAATCCAGGTTAAAATCAGCCGCAGGAGGCGCGATTGTAACCCTGAGCGCCGGCACCGGGGCCAGGAACGGCCCGCCGCAGGGTGCAACCTACACGCCGGAGCCCGACCATGAGCAGCCGCCAGGATCGCCAGCGCAATCCGCAGCAGCGCAATCACGTCGCCGCCCTCGCGGCGCGCCTGATGGCCGAGGACGGCATCAGCGACTTCGCCCTCGCCAAGCGCAAGGCGGCGCGCAAGCTCGGGCTGGCCGAGAGCGCTGCCCTGCCGGACGACGGCGAGGTCGAGGCGGCGCTGCGTACTTATCAGCGCCTGTTCCAGGAAGAGGAACAGCAGGTCAGGAGACAGCAGCTTCTTGCGGTCGCCGCGCGGCTGATGAGCGCGACGCAGCGCTTCAATCCCTATCTGACCGGAGCGGTGCTCGACGGCACTGCCGGGCGTTACGCGGAGATCGACATCCAGCTCTTTGCCGACAGCGCGAAGGACGTCGAGATCTTCCTGCTCAACGAGAAGATCGACTTTCGCCACAGCACGCCGCGCACCGATCGTGCGGAGGCCGTCCTGACCCTTTTCGACGGCGATGCGACAGTCAATCTGGTGATCTATCCCCGAGACGAGGAGCGCGTCAGCTTTCGCGCGCGCGACGGCAGGCTGCGCGAACGGGCTCGTCTCGAGGCGGTGCGCAGCTTGCTGGCGGAAGTCTTGGCCGACAGCGGCTGAGCGTGGCCGGAACCGGCCGCGGGCCCATTTTGAGCTGCGCGACCGCGCGCTGGCGCTCGCCGGCGGCACCGTTGACCGCGCTCCTGCGCGCGCTTCCCGCTCTGGGGCCGGGAGCGGGAAGCGCCGGCGCACGCGGCACCAGGCGCCTGGTGACCGCCGGTATCCGATGGAGTTCCTCAGAAGCCCGTACGCCGATGTTTTTCTGGACAAAATGCGCTCAATTGCGGCAAACTGGCGCCCATGAAGAAGCAAAAGGACACGACGTCGACCGCTGGCCAGCCACCGGAGGCGCCGCGTCTACTCGTGCTGCATGGTCCCAATCTGAATCTCCTCGGTACTCGCGAACCGGCTCATTACGGGTCGACGACCCTCGCCGAGATCAACATGGCGCTGGCGCACCGCGCCGCAGCCGCCGGCGTGCATCTGGAGGCCTTCCAGAGCAATCACGAAGGCGCCCTGATCGAGCGCGTGCATGCGGCACAGCAGCAGGGTGTCAGCTACCTGATCATCAATCCTGCGGCCTATACCCATACCAGCGTCGCGCTGCGCGATGCCCTCGCCGGCACAGGCATTTCCTTTGTCGAAGTGCACCTGTCGAACGTGCATGCGCGCGAGCCCTTCCGTCATCACTCGTACTTCTCTGATCTGGCGATCGGCGTCATCAGCGGCCTCGGCAGCGAGGGTTACCTGCTGGCACTCGAGTACCTGCTGCGCAGGATCAGGGCGGAGTGAGACCTTCGTTCAACTCTATCGCGGCAGCCGGCCGCCGGCTGGCGCGAACCTGGCAGTAAGAAAAACCATCATCTGGAGCAAGACCATGGACCTGCGGAAACTGAAGAAACTGATCGACCTTGTCGAGGAATCGAGCATCACCGAACTCGAGATCAACGATGCCGAGGAGAAGGTTCGCATCGTCAAGCATGGCGGCATGGTCGCCCATCACTACTCGATGTCACCGGTGGCGTCGGCAGCGCTGCCGGCCGCAGCGCCCGCACCGGTAGCGGCGGCGCCGGCCGAGCCCGATCTGCCGGAAGGCGACGCCGTCAAGGCGCCGATGGTCGGCACCTTCTATCGCTCATCAAGCCCGGGCGCCGAGGCCTTCGTCGAGGTCGGCAGCGCCGTCAAGGCGGGCGATACCCTGTGCATCATCGAAGCGATGAAGCTGCTCAATGAAATCGAAGCGGAGCGGGCGGGCACCGTGAAGGCGATCCTCATCGAGAACGGCCAGCCGGTCGAATTCGGCGAACCGCTGTTCATCATCGGCTAGGAGACGCTTTCACCATGTTCGGGAAAGTCCTCATCGCCAACCGCGGCGAGATTGCGCTGCGCATCCAGCGTGCCTGCCGCGAGTTGGGCATCAAGACAGTGGTCGTGCATTCGGAAGCGGACCGCGAAGCCAAGTACGTCCGGCTGGCCGATGAATCGGTCTGCATCGGCCCGGCGCCGTCGGCGCAGAGCTACCTCAACGTGCCGGCAATCATTTCGGCAGCCGAGGTCACGGATGCGCAAGCCATTCACCCCGGCTACGGCTTCCTTTCGGAGAACGCCGACTTCGCCGAGCGCGTCGAATCATCCGGTTTCGTCTTCATCGGTCCGCGCCCGGAAACGATCCGGCTGATGGGCGACAAGGTGACGGCCAAGGAGGCGATGCGGATCACCGGGGTGCCCTGCGTACCCGGGTCGGAGGGGGTGCTGCCGGAGGATCCACGGGAGATCGCGCTCCTCGCCAGGGCGGTCGGCTACCCGGTGATCATCAAGGCTGCCGGCGGCGGCGGTGGCCGCGGCATGCGTGTCGTGCATACCGAAGCGGCGCTGATCAACGCCGTCAACATGACGCGGACCGAGGCCCAGAGTTTCTTCGGCAATCCCCAGGTCTACCTCGAGAAGTACCTCGAGAATCCACGTCACATTGAGATCCAGGTGCTTGCCGACAGCTTCCGCAACGCCGTCTATCTCGGTGAGCGTGATTGCTCGATGCAGCGCCGCCATCAAAAGATCATCGAGGAGGCTCCGGCTCCCGGCATCCCCACCCGCCATATCGTCCGCATCGGCGAGCGCTGCGCCGAGGCATGCCGCCGGCTCAACTATCGCGGCGCGGGCACCTTCGAGTTCCTGTTCGAGAACAACGAGTTCTTCTTCATCGAGATGAATACCCGGATCCAGGTTGAGCACCCGGTGACGGAGCTGATCACCGGCGTTGATCTCGTTGCCGAGCAGATCCGCATCGCCGCTGGTGAGAAACTGCGTTTTCGCCAGCGTGACCTGAGCTTCCGCGGGCACGCGATCGAATGCCGCATCAACGCCGAAGACCCCTTCACCTTCGTTCCCTCGCCGGGCAAGATCAGCTTCTACCACCCACCGGGCGGGCCGGGAATCCGCGTCGACTCGCACATCTATCATGGCTACACCGTTCCGTCGCATTACGACTCCATGGTCGCCAAGTTGATCGCCTACGGCGACAGCCGCGACCAGGCACTGCGCCGCATGCGCACTGCGCTCTCGGAAATGAGCATCGACGGCATCAAGACCAACATCGCGCTGCATCAGGAACTGATGCAGGACGCCCGTTTCATCGAGGGCGGCACCAGCATCCATTACCTCGAGCAGTGGCTGGCTGCCAAGGGCGAGGTCAAGAAAGGCGGCTGACCAGCGCCGATGACCGATGGCCTGGCTATCCCTGAGCATCCGCACTGATTGCCAGCACGCCGAGCGGCTTGCCGATGCGCTGCTCGCTGCCGGCGCACTCGCCGCGAGCATCGAGGATGCCGATGCGGGCACCGCCGACGAGCAGCCGCAGTTCGGCGAGCCGGGCTCGATCAGCCGTCCCGGCTGGGAGCGCTCGCTGGTCATCGCCCTGCTCAGGCCGGACAGCGATGTCAGGCAACTGTTGCGGCAGTGCTCTGCCGAGGCCGGCCTCGCTGAACCGCCGCCGTTCACTCAGGAAGAAGTGGCCGAGCAGGACTGGGTACGCCTGACGCAGTCCCAGTTCGAGCCGATTCGCGTTTCGCAGCGGCTGTGGATCGTCCCGTCGTGGCACACGGCGCCCGATCCCGAGGCAATCGTCCTCGTCCTCGACCCGGGAATGGCTTTTGGCACCGGCTCGCACCCGACGACCCGGCTGTGCCTGGAGTGGCTCGAGCGATCTCTAAGGCCGGGCGTATCGGTGCTCGACTACGGCTGCGGCTCCGGAGTCCTGGCGATCGCTGCCGGCCGACTGGGGGCGCGCGAGGTGGTCGGCGTCGACATCGACCCGCAGGCGGTACTCACCGCGCGCGGCAACGCCGAGGCCAACGGCGTCAGCGCCCGCTTTCAGGAGTCGGCCGCCGCGCTGCGCGGCCAGTACGACGTCGTCGTCGCCAACATCCTCGCCAATCCGCTGAAGGTTCTTGCCCCGGCCATTTGCAGCCACCTGCGACGCGGCGGGCTGCTCGCGCTGTCGGGCATCCTCGTCGAACAGTCGGACGAGCTGATCGACGCCTATGCGCCCTATCTGCCGCTGACGGTCGTCGACACGCGTGATGGCTGGGTCTGCCTTGCGGGCGCCACGAGCCAACGGTCATGACTTGCGACACACCCCTGATGATGAAAGCCATGACCGTTTCCCTCATCCCCGGCCCTTCTCCCGCGTACGGGAGAAGGGAGATTCGTGAGTCGCAGACGCGACTTTCACGTTAATCGTGCGCACCTGCTGCCCCACCTGTCAGACTGTGTTTCGCGTCACCTCGGAGCAGCTTCGGCTGCGGGCAGGCAAGGTTCGCTGCGGTCAGTGCCGCGCCGTCTTCAATGCCATCGACAACCTTGCCGATGACGCCGGTGACGCCTTGCCCGTAACCGCGCCAGCGGCGGCCGCGGCCGCGGCCGCGGCG
>ERZ761609.939-NODE-939-length-29256-cov-39.914489_pt1 | contig 29256 bp, 32 predicted proteins | sample MGYA00511163_ERZ761609 | MGnify/ENA primary metagenome ERZ761609 (study PRJEB28899, sample SAMN02445070) | bioreactor sludge metagenome | biome: EBPR sludge | place: Australia: Brisbane, Thorneside Wastewater Treatment Plant | collected 2011-12-16 ... | reverse complement strand
CCCGGCACCTTCACGTCTGGTTCGGTGGATGCCCCGTTTGCCCCCTAACACAAAGAGTATTCTCCGGGAGATTTCTCCCGGAGAATTGTTTCGGTCTTCATGGTGATCCGATCACCGGGTTAGCACTGTACCCGTTGATTTGGTTTTGATGTTCACGATTCAACAAGAGCAAACCTCACGAAGACCTTTGTGGTGAGTTGTATTTCGGGGATGTTGAACATCACAGAGGCGGGGTGAGCGTCGGAGACAGAGATGGCAAAGGGAGTAGGAGTGGTGTAACTCACCGTGCCAGACATCGCATTTGAGTAGTTGGCTCCGAATCCTCCATACAACGTCGCCTCGCGAAGTGAACGGTTACCTGTTTGATCAACGAAGATGATACGCCCTACACGTGCTCCGAGAGCGCCGGCAATATCGTCTGCTTTTGATCTTGCTTCCTGCGCTGCGCGTTTGTGCAGGTTCCGAAGGGAATCGGTTTCATTACGAAGGGAGAAGACAACATGGCCGACGTCCTGCGCGCCAGCGCTACTTACCAAGGTGACGGCCCTTGTCAAGAGTTCAAGTGAATCAATGACAACCAAGGTTGTAACACGAGTGTTAAAGTCCCTGCTCGACGATAGAAAGGCTTTGTCTCCACGATTTTCGCCACTGCGATAGTACAGCGTTGAGATTTGTGCTCGATCAATTCCGAGTGAGTCTAGCTCCCGTAGAATCGAGTCTGTAGCAGAACGTGCTTGGTCAACGGACATCGCGAGAGTTGAGCCATATCCATCAACGGAAAATCTAAATTCAGCTCGATCTGCAAGTATCCTCTTGTCAACTGATGCCATTACTTCGATGACAGGTTCCGATGTATCCGAAATGAGATGAGATACGGCCGGGCAGGCAGCTACCAGTGCGAGCACGTGGATAGTGATGATGCGAAACATAACGTCTCCAGTGTGAGGTTGAGACATGCAGTTGGTGAATACACGAGAGACACGAGAAGAGTTACTTGGGTCACATTATTACTATTCGATGAGGTACGAATTTTGCACAGTTGATTACGATGTCAGGCCAGAATGTGATATTCCGTCCATGTACGACACATCCACATTCGAGATAACACTCGTTGAGCCATCAACGAAGTATCAAGATGAGTTTCTACATGCCCTGGATGTATGTTCACTCGACGACCAGAGATCGCTCATGTATCTTGGTGATGACGTCGATACGCAGTGGCCGTATAACGACTTCGATGCTTTTGTACGTCAGGTTGCAGAGAGTCAACTATATCCTAAACCAGGATGGGTGAACGGCAAGGTATGGTGGGCACGTTCAGATAATGCAATTGTTGGACGAATTGGGCTCCGGCTTGAGCTCAACGATTTTCTTCGTGAGATAGGCGGACACATTGGTTACATCACTGTTCCCACGTTTCGTGGTCTCGGTGTGGCCACTTCGATGTTACGTCAGGTTCTCCTGATGCCAGATACGCAGCGCTTGTTCCCCATCTTGCTAACCTGTGACGAGGACAATGTGGCCTCAGAACGTGTTATCGTGAAGTGTGGTGGGCGATTTGAGCGGTTTGCCGAGTCAGACGGCAGTAGCGTTCGAAAGAAGAGATTTATCATCTCATCAATTAACTCTCCATAGATCCATTCACGGGGTAACGACAGAACCCGGTGACGTAGCACGGATCATTTCTCCTGAGTCAAAAGGTGCCGGGGACCTTTAGGTCCCCGGCACCTTCACGTCTGGTTCGGTGGATGCCCCTTTTGCCCCCTAACACAAGGTGTATTCTCCGGGAGAGTTCTCCTGGAGAGTTACCCAGGAGTATTCTCCGGGAGAGTTCTCCCGGAGAATGTGCCACGTCATCGATGCACGTACACCGATACAAGCGAAACAGTTATTGGATATAGTTTGAGTCTAGCGACGGTTATTCACACAGGAGAGTCCGTGGGGTTTCGTATTCAGATAATGTTGTTTAAGGGACGCGAACGAGAGAACATTCTACGTGATCTTGGCCTCACATCAACTGGTGAGTCGTGCGAGTTTCACGACGCTGACATCGTTGGAGTTACGATCCCTTCAGGTGACTATGTTGTATACTTTAGTGACCGCAACCTCGGCATCTCCGATCACAAACTCCTAGCATTTCTCTCGGAGGGAGGCTCTTTGTTCGTCTTCACATGTTATGAGGGTGTGATGTTAGCAATTACAGCTGCATTTGAGGACGGTGTTGAGCAATGGTGTGTTGAGCACCAAGGATCAGAAAGTCCATTTTCTCTTAAGGTGCGGGGTAATCTGCCTGAATTCTACTCGGAGATTGAGAACAGACTTGTAGTAAGGCAGCATGTTAAACCAGATAGCGCAAGTGTGTTCAATATTCCCGTTGAGCTCTTTGTGGCTTGTGCTGGTTTTCAGTATGATGATTCAGTTCATTACGGTCGGACCCTTATTGGGGAGAGATTAACGCGTGCTTAAGTGGTGGCTTTCTCGGTTACCGTTGTATAACATCGGTATAGTATGCAGTGGTATCATGGCATACATGTTCTGGGTACTTCTCGGGACGCTGTTCCTTCCAATCGAGGCCGGATTTGAGATTACACTGATTACTATCCTTCTTCACGGCATCGCCTTCCTCGGTTACATCTTCGTTGCCAACGTGCTGTATTGTTTGGGCCCATTAGCTGAAGTAATTATCTCGCCGAGAAAGCCAAATGGATTTCGTTACGCTGTTTTTGGACTTGGCTTCAGCATTGCCGTCCTTGGTCCATTTGTTGTTCCCATTCATCTCCTGGTGTTTGAAATTATCCTTGGAAGAGTTTGAGTTGTACGGATTGGATTGACTACTGTAATTGGTATCGTTTTCGTGTAGAGTTGAGTTCTGACGTTAACAGATGTATTCACCGGGTAACCGCAGAACTGGGTAATGTGGCACGGATCATTTCTCCTGAGTCAAAAGGTGCCGGGGGCCTATAGGTCCCCGGCACCTTCCTTTCGCTTTGCGGGTATCGTGGCACGGATCATTTCTCCTGAGTCAAAAGGTGCCGGGGGCCTATAGGTCCCCGGCACCTTCCTTTGCGTTTTGTAAAAGTGCAAACGTCTTTCACCAAAGTTGTAATCGAAGGATGGACTCAAGAAGGACCGATGGTCCGCCCTCAACCTTTGCGTCGGTGTAGAATACGACGAGGTGGAAATAGACAGGCGCAGAAAACACGAGAGAGTCGATCCTGTCGAGTACACCACCATGTCCGGCAATCATGGTTCCCCAGTCTTTTACACCGAGGTCACGTTTGATGGCCGACATAACAAGTCCACCCAAGAAACCAGCTGCGACGATAACAAGCGATAGTATCGCTGCTCCATACCATGGGAAGGGTGTAATCCACCACAGTCCTGCACCGACTGAAACAGCAGCAAGTGATCCAAGGATAAGACCCTCAACAGTTTTGTTCGGACTTATCGTTGGAGATACCTTGGTCTTCCCAAAGAGTTTCCCGAACGTGTACTGAAACACATCACTGAGTTGCGAAACAACAACGAGATAGAAGAGGAGACGCGGGCTGCCACTCGGTAGTCCAGGGAAGTGGACATGGAGTAGCATTGGTAGATGACTTAGAAAGTACACACATAACAACACACCCCATTGTACTGTTGAGCTGCGAACAAGAAAGTTTGCAGGATCTCCCGATAGAGCCATTCTCGCAGGTATTAGGACTCCGCAGTAGACCGGTATAAAGATCAGGAACATTACATACCAGTTAATTGCAGCTAACATATACTGCACGGGTATGACAAGTAGAAAGATCCACAACAGTGTTCTGTGATCAGCCACACGCGTATTCATCACGCTGATGTACTCGCGTAGAGCTAATATTGAGAGTAATCCATAGAACACGAACAGACCCTTCTGTCCGATGAGCACGGAGGCGAACATGACGGCGACGATGAGCCACCATGCCTTTGTACGCGCGACGAGGTTCTGGACAGTAACACTCTCGTTCTGTGCCGCACGTGCTCTCTGGCGAATAATCAATACCACCGTTGTTGCTACCGATAGCAGAACGACGACGTAGATGAACAACTGTACAAGAAGCGGATCATTCGACATTCTTACGTCCTTCGGTGATGAGTTCATACACAGCGGAACGACAGCGCTCCAGAAACGACATCTTCGACTCGTCGGGGTGCACGTAGATCACAGATCCGATTCGTGCCGTACAGATCAGCGGCACCGGCACTACCTCACCTTTTGGCATAATGCGCTGTAGGTTCACGAGACCTATCGGGAGAATTGGCGTAGGTTGCGGGAGTGCTTGAGCAAGATGATATATCCCAGATCGAAACACGCCGAGTTCGCCGGTTATTGACCGAGTTCCTTCTGGGAATATGAGAATCGAATTGCCCCTTTCTAGCCCCTTAACAAGATCATCAATGGGATTGTTTGACTTTGTAACTGCACGACGTTCAATTGGAATTCCGTTTAGTACTGATAGGAAGAACCACGTTCGCAGTCGAGTAGCAAGCCAATAGTCGGCACCTCCGGCAGGTCGCAGATTCGACCGCAGCTTGGCGGGCATCATGGACCAAATCACCATCGTATCGAGATGTGAGGAGTGATTAGCGATAACAATACACGGCGAGCTGGGAATAGCAGACGAAGGAAGAACGTATGTACCTGTGAGGAGTCTCACCACAGCCGCTACTGTGGATCTCACAATGCGAAGTATCATCGTGTTGACTGAGACCAAAGAAGTTTAGATATATGTCGTAAACGTCTGATGATGGTAACGATAGATCCGAGACAGACTATAACAAGTACGATGGTCATAATCCACGTAGAGCCGAAGAATATCTCCCACGCACTTCCGAGACCGCCTACGGTAAGAATGAACATTCTCTGTTGTTTGGCCATTGGTCCTCGATAGTCACTTACGGCCGTAAGTGCTGTACCAAGTGTGCGCACGTAGGCCGTGCCGACAGCTAACAGAGCAGCAAGCCAGCCGAGAGCGGGATCGTAACTGAGATATCCAGCGGCAATAAAAACGAGGGCGTCGGAAAGTCGATCCGGTGCGTCGTTATAGATGTCACCAACCGGACTCTTCTGACCACCTTCAATTGCTATCAGGCCATCGATAAGATTACACAAGAGTCGTAGCTGAATACCGAGTGAGCCCAGAACGAAAAGAGCACTTTTTACGGGCAATGAAACACGCAGCAGGGGAGACCACAACACGGCCGTAACCAGAGCAAAGACAATACTCGTGATTGACACGGCATTTGGTGTGACACCGAGGCGTGCAAGTTTTTCGGCCAGAAGGCGCGGCCATTGTTTGCGCCGTGTGCGGAGTTCTCGACGACCAATCTCTCCCATCAACCGACTCCTATGAAGCAAGACATCGTTCAGTGTGAACATATGAACTCTCCGGGAGAACTCTCCCGGTGAATATCCTCGGTGAACACTCTCCGGGAGAACTCTCCCGGTGAATACGCTCCCGGTGAGTTAACCACGTCAAAAGGTGCCGGGGGCCTATAGGTCCCCGGCACCTTCCTAGCAGCCCCTTTTACCCCCTACCAAGAAGCACGAACTCCAAATCAGCAGACTGTTGAATAACGGCTGTAGAGTGCTGTCAATCTCGCGTTATGTGTGCTTCGTTGGTAATGACGATTAGTTCGTGGAGAGAACAAGAGAACACAGAAGGAGTATCAGCACAACCGGTGTCCAGAGATTCCGCTCCGCTTTACTGCGAGATATTGCGTTTAACACAACACCAAGTGCCATGTAGGCCGTAACAACCCACATTGCCGTATGGGATACGTTGGTATAGTCGAGAAGAATTCGCCCAGAACGTGTGAGGGCAACAATGATAAATAGTACGAGGATTATCGCTGAAGCAACGGCCGTTACTCTTCCTCTGGTTGGAAGCCGACCGTCGTGTTGGCCTCCCTGGGTGAATCGTCCCCATGGTAAACCAAACGCAACAAGTACATGGAAGATCGCCGTCAAACTGCAGACAACAACAAAAATTTTTAGTGCTATTTCATTCATGATGATTTCCGTTGTTTTGAGGAAGAGCCGATTATGTTCTTGGTGTTGCTCTTCGCGCCGTTCTTCGTGCTGCTCTTCGTGCTGCTCTTCGTACTGCTCTTCTTGCCGCTCTTCGTACTGCTCTTCGTACTGCTCTTCGTACTGCTCTTCGTGCTGCTCATTTCGCTGCTCATTTTGCTGTTCTTCGTGCTGCTCTTCGTGCTGCTCTTCGTACTGCTCTTCGTACTGCTCTTCGTGTCGACAATGATCTTCGTCGTGCTTTGAGTTTTCCGTTCCGAGTTGTTCTTTGATGTTCTCGCAGTGCTCTTTCGTGATTGTTTCGCAAGAATCTCGGCTAACCGGAATTTCACCAGGTTTATGATAAGGGGCTTGGGAAGGGGCTTGTTTGTCTGAAATCGGATGGTCCCCTTACTTGTGGAGAACGGTTCTAACTCCTTCGCGAAGGTTTCCAGCGGAGTGCCGCCTGTATAGAAGGAACAGTGATTTTTTGAAGCGCCCATATGGACCACATTTGTTCCGTGTAGACGGAATGTTGGAATTCCATACGATATCACTTGTTCAGCATTGGGAATAACGGAGAGAATGATTGTCCGCAATCGTTGAAGAGCATCTTGTTGGATTTGTGGCAGAGCCGCAATGTAGGCGTCAACAGCAGAGAGTTCGTGAGTGCCATGTGATCGTAGTGTTGTACGAGTCATCACGGGAATCTTTGTGCGTTTCCGAAATCGTAAGGCCGTCCAGTCCTCGTCAATCGCTACTTGTCGTACAGGTTCCCAGCCAAGTTTACCAAGCGACTCCCATCCCGTGTCACGGTTGAATTCGCATCGATAGTTCTTCGATGTTGATTTTGGATAGGCAAACCAAAGTATAGCGTCATCAGTCGCGCGTGATGTGAGATCGTTCGCGAAACGATCAACTTCGTCAAGTGTTGTCACAAAGGTTATGGCGCTGGAGATCGTTCGGCTAATGCGTGTTGTGGTCGTAATAGATGGATCGGACAACGTTTTGATAAGGGGCAAGGGGGCATTCAGGATAACAAGGGTTGAGGACTCCTTGATGTTGAGCTTTTTAAGGAGTGTGGACATGTTCTGGCTCGTAGATTTGAGTCAACGTTTTTCTGCACAAAAGTATCGAGGATGGCGAATGCTCTCGGAACCAAATGTTGTTGACCTACCGGAAGTCTCAACGGCAACCATACACCTGACGATTCCCCTGACGGAGATGCACGTCCATATGGATGCTGCTATCCAGGAGATACTCCAGGTTGTAATGGGTCAGAATGCTCAAGTGCTGGGACCGTTGATGGCCTATCATCATCGTATGCCCACGGACTCTTTTGATTTTGAAATTGGATTCCCTATTGGTGCCCCCATAACGGAGCAGGGGCGCGTCAAGAACAGTATTGTGCCTGCATCGAAGGCTATGACGGCGAGTTTGACCGGACCATACGAACAACTTCCGGACGCATGGCGTCAGTTTATGGCTAGAGTTGATGACTCGGGACACAGTAAACGTGGAACGTTTTGTGAGACGTATAGTCGGGGTCCGGAGTCGACGACATATCCTGAGGAGTTCCGGACGGACTTGACGGTGTTCCTGCTGTAGGAATTTCTCCTGAGTCAAAAGGTGCCGGGGGCCTAAAGGTCCCCGGCACCTTCGTCTTTCCGTGACGGTGTTCCTGCTGTAGGAATTTCTCCTGAGTCAAAAGGTGCCGGGGGCCTAAAGGTCCCCGGCACCTTCGTTTGCACGTCCGTCTTTCCGGAGTTCCATCACGAGGCATTCATCCTCACCAAAGGTTCGGAACTCTACATCTCTGAATCCGAACCGACGGTAAAACGCGATGGCTTTGTCATTGCTAATCAGGGGATCAATGACGATACGTGTTGCACCGAGATCTTGGAAACATTTCTCGATTGCCATCTTCATGGCCATACTACCGATACCACGACGTCGAGCGCTTGCGACACCAATCCAAATGTCGATTGCATAGGTTCCTGGTGCTTGTTCACCCCAGTAGTGTGTTTCTTCCTCTACGGCGTTTATGATCTGGATAAAACCTACGGGGTGTTCGTCTGCTTCAATGATGAGTTGATGTCGCCAGGATGGCGTGCGCGTGATCTCTTCGTCCCAGTTCCAGTCGTCATTTGGGTCCGACGCAAGAACGTCAGGATCGTTATCCCATTGCCGTAGGTGTGGTAGATCGTTCGTCGTTGCTGAACGCAGCGTTACGATCACTTGTCCTTCCTCCTAAACGACGCCTCAGCAAAGATTTCTACTGGCATTGCAGGTGTTGATGAATTAAGGCCGCCAATCTCAAGTTGCAGACCGTTTTTGTTATAGTAGAGATCATCGTCGAATCGCAGAATAGCCACGGGATTCAAAGCCGTGAGAGTTGTCTTCAGATGTGCAGCATTTCGAGCTTGCACCTCGGTCATTGAACCTTTCGCGACACTACTACCCTCATACTGCTTGATGGAAATGTCGTAATGGATGCTTCCCTTGAGGTAACCATTCTGTCCAGACGTCCAAAGTGAAGATTTACCGATACGTGAGATATGTATGGATATACGATTGCTGTCAATGGTATGTCCAGGTACAACAACGATCGTATCCCCGAGTTTCAGGATTCGTGGTGCTTCGTCTCCATGGGCGAGATAACGCTGTGGTAGAACGTAATACGGCACATTGTCCGATGTTTGCCACCTACCCATTGGCATAAGGTCCGAAGGGGACCTATTCGGACTATAGCTGAAGTACCGCTGAGCCTCAATCTTCCAGATTGAACCTTCATCGGTGAGATGTTCAAAATCCCGACCAAGGTTGCCAGTATACAGGTACGATGTCTTTACACCGTCAAGATTGACTGATACCTCCGTGTGCTGGGTCGATGGTTGACTAGTAATGAGTTCGATAAACTCGCTCCCTGGCGTATAGTTTAGAAGGTTAAAGTCATATCTCATACTACCAACGTTCACCGATACATCACCATAAAACGCATGACGGAGTCCCCAATCAGCTCGAACATAGACGCGATAGTAATGTGTTCGAGTACCAACATAGGATCTACCAGCGCTATAACTGTCATAGACGCACGGTGTACTGTCTGTCCGAACGACGGTCACGTGAAGACCATCAGTGTGATCATAGGCTACCGTGTCTATCGCATGCCGAATAGCATCAGTACACATTTGTATGTTCGGCGGTCCACTAGGTGTGGACTCACAAGCTATAAGTGCTATGCTCAGTATTGCGAGTCCGAAAGCCGAGATTCTTTTCATCGTTTCCCTCTCCGTATGTGATTCCTCCGCTGCATGACAACGCAAATGGTTTACGTCAATTGTATCGGCTAGTGCAGTGCCCCTTTTGCCCCCTTCCTACGACTGTCAAGGTTCTCACAAATTGGTTGAATAGGAGGTGGCTTTATGTCCGAAGGATTCGTGTTCGAAAAACCCATTCACCGGGTTACCACATTACCCGGTGAATGATTCTCCTGAGTCAAAAGGTGCCGGGGGCCTAAAGGTCCCCGGCACCTACCTCTTTCGCACCCACGCCTTTCGCCCCTACATTACCCGGTGAATGATTCTCCTGAGTCAAAAGGTGCCGGGGGCCTAAAGGTCCCCGGCACCTACCTCGCGGCGCGCCTGTTTGCCCCCTCTCACTTCTCCCTGAACCCCTTCCCGTCCAGAATCCGTTGCATACAGGCTTCTATCCTCGAATGCCGTGTTGCCGATTGTTTCGCCGACGAGAAGTGGAGCAGGTACTCACGTTGCCTGCCTGGTGTGAGCGCCCTGAATGATTGTTCGAGTTCGGGAATTCGTTGGAATGCCTGTACGAGTTCTTCTGGTAATGGACGTTCGTCGATCCTCTGAAAAACAACCTTTGTACCTGATCGTTCATGCGCTATCGCTTCGTCCACATACCGTCGAATGGCTGTTTCTTGTTGGCGAATCTCGTTGACAGAGGTAAAACGTAAAAAACGCGACGATTGCGTATTTGGTCCGGGCTGTCGGAGGTTGTTCTCCGGATCCTGTAGCAGTGCTCCCTTAAAGAATCCCAGAACACAAGAGTCCTTAAACGTGCTCAGAATACAGACGTTTTTTCCGTTTACGGTGTAGACGGGCTGATACCACTTTACATCCTCTGTCATATCCGTTTGTTTGAGGATTTCCCTCAATACGAGCAACTCCTCCTTCCACCGACGCGCCCGTTCAAAGAGTTGATCAGGTGTTGGTTTGGATGAGGTTGTCGACTGGGATTGAGGCTTCTGCGCTTTCATGCCTTCAATGTGTATCGTGGTCAGTAGGAGTCGTGTATCAGTCTGAAATCTACGCCGTGAATACGGCATTTCCCAACGGCCGGAGCACCTTTTGCCCCCTTATCTGATAGTTTTGATCTACTGCGTTGTTCTCGCGTTGTTCTCGCGTTTTCTTGTACTCATGAGTAACGATAATTATCCTGGTAACAGGCGATGGCGTGTTCACGGAACAAGTGTTCTACCTCACAAGCGTGATGTCCTGGATGTCGTAGTTCTGTGTGTCGTTGGTACCCTGTGGCACTTTCTTTTTGGAGTCACAGGTAACACGTACCTGTTTGGACTCGTTGCTCCGGTGAATGAGTCCCTGTGGGAACACGGAAAACTCGGCCTTGGCGCAACATTGATGTTACTTGTGGTTGATGGCATACGTCTTCACAGGCTAGGTGATCGTTTGCCACTGGTAAGTAGAGCGGCTGGTTTGATTGTGATGAATACATTCATCATTGTCATCTTCTTGATCTATACGTGGATACTTTCGACGAACATACTTGCGCTTGATATATTCCTATACTATACGGCCTGTTATGTGGCAGTTATGGTACACAGATACGCTTCAGATCGTGGATGTAACTCGCATCGTGTGGTAGGCATTCTGTTATGGGTCGCTATCCTAAGTCTGTACGCTATCGTAACACCGATATAGTCATACCCTTATCACAGAGCACGATGGAAGGGGGCAAAAGGGGCAGTCGGTGAGCTTACTTGCGAATCTTTTTTCTTTTGACGTCGTACGCAGGGCGTTATGACCGATCGACACACCACCGCGCATTTTCTCTCGACAACGAGGCTTGATATTCACCGATTGGATGTTGCTGCCGTTGAGGCAGCGCTCGTTGGTGACATTGAACTCGCTCGACACCTGTCGTGTAACGTACCGGCCGAATGGACGGTGTTTGGCAGGGAGCCATTTCTTTGGACATTACGTCAGTTACAGAAGTCATCACCTGCGGAGTCAGGATGGTTTACACATCTACCCGTTCTCCGGGAGAATGGGTTTCTGGTTGGTAGCGGTGGATTTCGTGGAGCACCAATCGATGGAGTTGTTGAAATTGGCTACGAGATATCGCGTCCGTTTCGCGGGAGGGGTCTGGCAAAGGAGTTTGCTGCATCGTTAGTCGATATTGCGTTCAGCGCAGTGGAGGTACAGAAAGTATGCGCACACACCTTACCAACAGAGAATGTATCTACAGCTGTCCTTCGTTCGCTCGGTTTCACGATGACCCATGAGGTTCATGATAACGACGAGGGAATCGTGTGGCGGTGGGAGCTTTCACGGTAGTAACGAATGAGGCTGTACGCTTCATAACCAACGAGGATTGTATGATTCAACTTCTTCACTATAACGTTTGGGCAAATGAACGCCTTGCCTCAAACATTCTTTCTGTGAAAAGTGATTCTGTATTTGACGTTGCGATAGCTCCCTTCGAACATGTTCTTGAGGCATTGCGACACATTACTGGCGCAGAGATAGCCTGGAGAATGCGTATTGAGGGTCAGTCACCTAGTTCCGTTATGGCCCTTACAAATGGAAGAACTGGTCCTGAACTTCTTGATACCCTTCAGGATGCCTCCAGACGTCTTGTTGAGATAGCCCAGGACATTCCAGATCTATCGTCACATCGTATCACGTATTCCACAACAACGGGTGTACAGTACGATCATCCTGCGTCGGACATTCTTCTCCATGTCGTGAATCACTCTACATATCATCGAGGTCAGATAATGTCAGCATTACGTACTGTTACAACTGGACCCCTTTTGCCCCTTGACTACATTGCCTACGTACGTATCGTATAGGTACGCTTGGTATGTTGTGTCGCAAAGGATGCAACAATCGACGTTAGCGTGGTAGCGGCCGTTCCAGGCCATCAATGGCTTCCGAGATGTCATCGACCTTTCGCATTACCATTGCACGTGAATCTCGTACACCTTGATTGTAGAAGTATACTCCGAGATTCGCTGTGATGAAGTCCACAATGCGCTCAACTTCAAAACGACCTGCGTCGACAGAGAGTTCGTCGAGTAGAACACTCTGTAGTCTTCGAACCACGTCGGTTCTGTCTTCGGGTGAAAGAGTAATCATCTGTTTCCTGTTGATATACGCTGTTGTTTGCTGTTCTCCAACGTCAATCCATGCTCAGGATTCAACGGTGGTTCAGAATCGCCGGGTATGGAAATATATGCCGCATGCATCATTGTTCATGGTTATGCATCCGACTCGATACGTTGGAGCAGAAGTAGGTGTTGTTCATGGAGAGCGGTTTACATCACACGGACCGTTCGGAATCATCGGACGTCGGTATGCCGTTGGGGCGTACGGAAATAACGACGACATTCAGGCTTTGATCTCAGCTGGATACGAGTTGTCGATTATACTTATCACACTTCGGGCCGACGTTTGTGTCACAACGAATTTTCGTTCTGATGTTGGTGTTGCTGTTCGTCCAGACATAGGCCTCAGTTTTGGCGGGGAAGCGGGCCTCACAATAGGAGGCCATATCCCTCTAGTCGGAGAAGGTCTCCCTTCATCATGGCGTCTCGGCGCGTTTGTAACCCTTGCTCGCTGAGAGTTTCCACCCATAACTTCGTATATGTCCCTCGACCTTGTTGTCCTTGGTGGTGCTGAAGAGATTGGTGCCAACTGCCTGTGGCTCAATGTGAATGGCACTGGCATCATCATTGATGCCGGACTTCATCCGCGTTTGCGGGACGTGCGTGCATTACCGGATGTAGGACTCCTCGCGGACTATCCATTAGACGTTGCCATCATCACACATACACACACAGATCATCTTGGTGGCTTGCCGTTTCTTCTACGACGTTACCCTCACCTTCGCACATTGATGACGCATGCAACGAGAGACGTTTCGCACGTTATGCTCCATAACGTGGGTAAACTTCTCCGACGTGAAGTAATGTCAGTGTTTGGTTCAGAAGCTCTCGAGTTTTACGAACGTTCAAACGTCGAGTTCCTTCGTCGAACATTTGATGTTGCAGACTATGGTGAGTCTGTAGTCCTGCGTGGTTTTGATGGTGTTACAGACGTGTCAACGACGTTCTATCCTGCAGGGCATATCCTCGGCTCTGCTGGTATTGTTCTAGAAAGCAATGGTATGCGCATCGTTCATACTGGAGACGTCCAGTTTGCAGACCAAGCCGTACTTAAGGGTGCAGATCTACCGCGTACACATGCTGATGTTCTGATCATCGAAGCAACCAATGCTGCCTCAACCGTGCCCTCGCGAGCAGATGAAACAAAGCGTTTAGCAGCCTTTATTAATAACGTATCTGAACGCGGTGGGAGCGTACTCATTCCAACATTTGCCCTTGGCAAAGCACAGGAGGTTCTCACAACACTCTATTCTGCTATGCGAAGAGGTTCTATACCACATCTCCCCATTTGGACAGGTGGTATGATGCTTCCCGTTAATAAGATCTACGATGCGTTCTGTTATACGGAGCCGATGAAGGTTCCAGGTTTTGAGATTTCGGACATACCTCAGCGTCGTCTTACACGTGACGCCATTCGAACAGGCGAGCCTCTTCGGGAACCAAGTATTGTTCTTGTACCAAGCGGTATGATGAATCCTCAGACGATGAGCCATGAACTTGCACTACAGTGGTTCCAGAAAAAGTCATGCGGTATCGCCATTATCGGATATCAGGATCCGGCAACTCCCGGAGCAGCACTTATGGAATCGGTCGCTGGTAAGCCATTTACGTTTGGTAAGAACGAGGTTCGTAGGACATGTGATGTTGAGCGTTTTCGGTTCAGTGCTCATGCTTCACTCGATACACTCGTTGACTATGTTGATGATGTTCGCCCTTCTGTGCTGGTCATCGTGCACGGCGAGCCCGAAGCATGTGAGTGCCTTGCGCTCGCCGTGCTGGAACGACGACCAGGAATGCGAATCATCATTCCTCGTGCCGGTCAGAAGTATTCTCTTATCTCACGATCGGATAACGATCAGCTGCGTACGCCGAACTCCTCCAGCGGAGTGAACGGTCACGATGTAAACTCCGCCGAGCAGATCGGAACAGTCGATTGAGGCCCCTCGTGACTGAAGAGGAAGGTCAAGTGACTTCACCTGCCGTCCGTCAACGGTGTGCACTCCTATGCTCCTGAGTTCAACATCGGATTCAACGTCGAGTCGACTATGCAGATCGTGATATACAATGTCAGCACTGAAGCCGTGCTCAGTTTCATTTCTGACAACGTCTTTTGCTGACGAATGTGATATCGTTACCCACGAAGGACTGATGTCACGGATGACGTCGGACCCAGAGGCAACGATAGAGAACCGATAACGTTCGCCCGGAGGAACATCTGCCGGAATGGTCCACGCATAGTGTCGTGCCTCTGCAGGAACATTCTCGGCAATCACTCGCGTTGTTCGGCGTTCAGCATCGTACAGTCGAATGTCGACTGCAGCTACTCCAATAGGTGTCCAGCGAATCTCGACGTCCCTTCCTATTTCGAGCGGCTTGGATGTGCTACCTCCAGTAGGAACGAGGTCGGCGTGACTAGCTGAGGTTGTGAAGATGCTGAGGACGACAGGTACGACGAGGAATCGCACGCGGTTCCGTCCAGTGTCGCGCATCAAACGAGATGTTGCTTGAGGTTTCATGGCTTGAATGAGTGTTTGTGTTGAAGTTTAGTAGACAAGGAGTGTGGTTTGACCCTCCCGTCCACCTGGTTGAGTGTAGCGGACAATCCATGGTCCGCGAGGGGGACGAATGTTAACGACGTCTGAGACGCCGCAGTCAATCGTGTGAAACAGTCGTCCGTTGATGTCATAGATGTATACCAACTTCACGTCACCACGGACCCGCAGTACATCACTCGTTGCATCCCACAGGAACTGTACTGGTGATGCAGTCGGGTTTTCAGGCGCAGAGAGTGTTGTTTTGTCATACCATGCTGTGAGGACAACCGTATCACCAAGGGGCCAACATTTTGACGAGGCATTTACACGCGGCGATGTTGCGTCGTCGATGATGTGAGGATAGTTAGAGGTCCATTTGACAAATGTCCAGTTTCCTGCTTGTGTCGGCGCATATGCTTCGAACTCGCGTCCAACATCGCGTATCGTGTCGTGACCATACGGAAGGGCTATTTCAATATTCTGGAGTAGCGACTGGTCTTGTTCAGAGCGCACTTCTGTTCGGACCCTGTATACCGGATACATGGTGAATCTAGTATCCGTGGAGTCGCTCACATTGCCTTCCAATGCGGCACATCTCGTACGGAGCATAAAGCCCATCGTGGAACTGTTTACATATCGTACCAGACCACCATTCGTAACGAGGTTTGCCCATGGTTTTCCTTCAACGAGATCTATCTCGACATCCAGGGGCTCAAGCCCCTCGAATGTCCGACGATACAGTGTTGCCCACTGCGGACCATTCTTACGTTCCTGAGGGCGTCCGATGCCCGTAATGATTCTCAGTGTATCGAGACAACCCATAACGGCACCGTTAACGGCGCAGTCGATAGTGATCGATTGACAAGAGTACACAGTGAGCGTTCGTTCGGACGTGCAGTGGCTTCGTGGGTCGTTGTATGGCCATGACTGTGCCATTGCAGCATCGTAGATCACGAGAGAGATGATCGTATGAAGAAGTGCGTACCGTTTCATCGTATGGCCCCGAAGATGTACATGTGTTGTTCGTGTGCAGGCTACCGAATAACCGCTTTCCGCGGATAGAGTCTTGTTTTGAACTTATACGTCGCGTTATCGGATGATGCCGTGGTGTAGGGAGGTGTCTGTGTTCGTGCGCCCCACAGGGTGCCTCCACCAAGAACAACTGAACCCGCACCAAGGAAGTAGTCTTGATCTTCTATTGGAAGAAGCCCATCAATCAGCCGTGCTCCAAGCGAGATTACTTCAGGGAGTATGGTTTCCCAATCACGCAGTGATTCTGGCGTTTTGTCTTCTTCATCTGCCTCGTATGATTCGAGACGTTCGCGCACTTCCTTCAGAATTGCTGATACGTTGTTCACGAGGCAGTTATCGTCTGAACGACAGTCCTCGTCGTACGATGCAATTCGTGTCCAAAGAGCTGTATGGTCAGCTAACCAATACGGTTCAAAGAATAGCTCTTCACCACCAAAACGATATGCAGGATCGCTGTCATCCCATTCGACTGTGCAGTTATCAGGGACAGGTTTACGTTGTTCGTCACAGCGCGGTATTCTTCGAAAGGCACTGGTCATTGATACATCCGATGACTCGAGAGCAGCACCGTATACAACATGGTAGAGTTCACCATGGTTATCCCAGATAAAGTCCCAATCACCATCATATCCCCAATCACCTTCTTCTAGATTTACGGCCACGCCAGTTTTCTCGAGACTCTGGCACACGAATGTTGCCGCACTTTGTAAGGGTACTCCGCGGAGGGACTTGATTCCCGTGCCTACCCAAACATCAACACCGCCATAGTGCAGCGCTTGTTTGCGTGGACTTGTAGTTGGATCATTTGCAGCAAACTCGACAGTTGTGATCGGCGTCCCATCGAGTGGCTGATATGTGATGTTCGCCAGGTCTCCAGATGTCACATCGAAGTCGAGATCCTTTGTTGCGTAATCATTTACAAGCACGTTGGAGTAACTCCATAGCTTCATGCCTCCGGCAGAGACCGTTCGAATATCTAAGGGAGCAGTGAAACGAACCGATATCTTCGTTCCGTGATATGGTATGTACTCTATCTGCCGACCACCGTCAACTTCATCAGCTAGCTCATCGTGGTAAACAATTGGGTCGAGCCACTTTAACCGGAAAACATCATCTGCTTTCGACTCCGATTGTTGCAAACGCAACCTCATTCCTATGGCATCGATCCCAAATGTCTTACGCCAGCATGCACGCATACGAATCTCTTTTTCGCCCAATGGTGCGCCTAAACAGTCACCTGCATCAAAGAGGGCAAGGTCGTCATCAACGATAAACGTGTACTGACGTTCGCGTTCGTAGACGCGTTCGTCACCCGGTGCGACATAGTTTGTTGCATCCGACCAGAAGCGCCACTCTTCCCCTCGCATTTCACTACTCAGTATTCGTAGTCGAAGTTCATCACCACAACGTACGTCGTACGTTGTCCAACGTAACAGTGGATCTTGTGAACATGCCTTCCCGTTGAGTGCGACCCATCGCGACACGCCATGTCGATCGCGTTTCCGTACCTCAACGATTACTGTCGTTTCCGGATGAAGGCGATTAAGAGGGTCCGACTCATTGGGATCATCATCTTTCACGAGTGTTCGTTCAACTCGAAGTCGAACCGGACGACGTTGAACGTGAAACTGAACATCGTTAACAGGATTGAGCATCACATCTGTGATGCAGAGTTGTCGTGCCGGGTTTGGGAGATCTTCGAACGTTCCGCGCCGTGTGATAAATGTCGCAACGATATCCCAGCACTCATTCGTCCTGACGCATACCGTACGTTCTTCCGAAGCTCCATGCTCAAACTCACGTTCCGTCGTAAACATACCAGCGTCTTCTTCAACGAATCCAGGATCAGTATCCACGTTTACGATGTGGCCCTTGAGCTTGTATTCTTCTGACATACCGCCAAGTGGATTAAACACGGGAACGATTGGATTCCCGTAGCCAATAGAAGGACCTTGCGCAATTGCGAGTCTGACAGCACCTGCACCAAGCGATACCACGGCAGTTGCACTTCCGTGAAAGGTCTGTCCAACAGCATTCCAACTCGCCATCTGATATCCAGCCAGAGGAGTGGCGTGCAGATACACTTCAGGTTGTTCATCACTAATCACGATTGTATCCTCCTCGTCCTCTGCGAGTTCGACAAGGGATGTACCATCAGGCGCACGTACGATAAGAGTGCCCCCTTCCGCCCCTTTCACCACAACGGCAAGTGAGTCGATCCGTTCGACAATAGCAGTGATTTGAAAGACGGGAAGCATCAAATCGCACGAAAACGTTACATCCGTACTGGGTTTCTCTGGATGGGCAATTGTCACGTCTCGCGACTCCCATCTCACAAAGCGCCATGCGTCGTCAAACCACTCCGGGGATCGTAACGGCAGATCTACGCCAGAGACTGCCACGTAGGGTCCAATTGACAGGGCACTATCCACAAAATCAGGTACCGGACGTCCGTCTACACTCCGCGTTTGAATCTGCACACGTCCACCACGACGAACTGGAAGCGAAGCAACCTTGTCTTGTCGATCATCTCCTGTAATCGTGCCGAGCTGACATATACCGTGAATTGCTCCGCCAACGGGCCATGTCGTTACGGGCGTGATTTCCAGCGTGAGAGTATCACCGTTCAGGAAGACCCGTCGTTCAACAGGATATGTCGGATCTCCGCCGTTGTGGAGGTCTTCCGTCCGATCGATAATCCATGCCGAGTTCGACGCCATGGCAACGTCCTCTGGTCTTACATCACGGAATCGGAAATAGACCGGCCGTCGGCATGTGATAACACGTATACTGTCAAAGGTAGATGCAGCAAGAGAAACGACTGGAGCAACGGTTCGGAATGTTGATTCAAGATTCGGAACGATCGTTGTTTGACCCTGTATCATGACGCCAACATTCAGCACGAGCAGCCGATATGTCTTCCTTGGTTGTAGCGGAATCGAAGGGATGTATCGAAAGGTCCAGGGATCATCAAAGACAACATTTCCATGAATACAGTGATGTTTCCACCGAAAACGAGGAGTTGTTGACGCAACTGCATCGTCAATCAGAAGCACGGTTGGTTCTTCTGGTCGCCACGCCTGAGCATCGGCATCTGGCCAGTTCTGTGTTACTGAATAGCGAACAATTGGAGTAGTAGCACGAATAGTAATGTCCGTGTGTGTGGAAACATCAACGGCACCATTCGTTGGGCTGAGAATTGTAAGTCGTTGTTGCGACCTTGCGGCAAGGGTCGTCAACAGCGTCAGGAGGAATACAAGCACGATCGCCGGCACACGATCGCGAGCTCGCAATGGGGGAGAAGAGCTTCGCATAACAACCTCCGGAAAGCATGATGATGAACATCCGCCCATGGTGGGGCGCGTTCGTCATTGTGCATTCACGAAGGTGTTTCGTGACGCCGTCCGGACGATTATTTTGCGAAGACGTTTGGCTGTGTTGTAATGCTATACACCCAAGGCCAGTTCTTGCCTGTAACGTAGAGTTTTCGACTCACAGAATCCCAAGCAATACCGTTAAGGACGTCGGTATCGGGCCGACGTTCAGTAGATGGAAGTATTCCAGTCAAATCAATAATTTTTGATACTCTTCCAGTTTGAGGATTGATTGCAACGATGGCATCCTGCATCCATACGTTGGCCCAGATTTCTCCGTCGATCCATTCGAGTTCATTGAGCTTGTCGAGTGCAACACCATCAACGGTAACGGTAAAGATGCGCTCAACGCGGTACGTCGCTGGGTCGAGAACTGCTATTGAACTTGTTCCATTCGACATATAAAGTTTTGTACCATCGGTCGTAAGACCCCATCCCTCACCAGCATAGGTGAACTCACCAATCTTTTGTAAGCTCTTTACATCGAAAACAAATCCCTTCTGATTCATCCACGTCAGCATGTATGCTTTTGATCCTATCACCGTCATACCTTCACCAAAGTACTGCGCGTCGAGATCCGTGCGTTTCCGCACACGGCCTGTCTTGATATCGACGATACGAATGGAGGAAGCGCCATTCTGCCCAGTAGATTCAAGAAATGTTGATCCACGAACGACAAGGCCCTGTGTAAAGGCAGTTCGATCGTGGGGATATGCAGCCTCGACAGAAAATCGGGCGCGCAGAATGGCTGGGGATGCAGGCGACTCCGCAGGCAGTTGCGTCTGTCGGTTGTCACCCGGCACCCGTTCCTCCGACGTACATGAAAATGCCATAACGAGGCATACGACAACGGACAGAGCTATGTGATAAGAGAGGGCGGTCTTCATTCCATCAAGATACGGGATGTGATTGGCTGGGACTGCCGTATTCAGTCGTAATTTCGAATAACCATGTACGTAGTACCCAAGCCCCCTTTGCCCCTTTCCCTGAGCGTCAGCCTGCTCGTCTGCCTGCTAGTGGCCTGTTCACCCGACGAAGTTGTGGAGAACGTCGAACAGCGTCAAGCTGATTCTGTGAAGGCGGCCGTGGAGCAGCAGCGGAAGCTCCGCGCAGACTCGTTACTGAAGAGGTTTCCGCGTATTACGTATCAGCGTTTGATTGTTGAGAATACATCAGTCCTTGACAGCATTCGAAGGACGTTTGCCAAACAAGCGTCGACGATGCGTAATTATCGAGCACTGACTACGCTCAACCGTAAGGATATATACTTTGTTCGTCTTGGTGACACGCTGGTTGTTCCTGATACAATCATGGATGACCTTCGTGCCTACAGCGTGTTTCCTCAATACTATCGTGCTGCAGATACGATTCCCAAACTCGTTCTCATCAGTAATAAGTGGCAGAGTTATGCCTGTTACGAATACGGTGAACTTGTTCGATTTGCGGCTGCGAACACAGGCGAAGAACGAAAGCCGACATTTCCGGGACGATATGCCGTAAACTGGAAACAACGACTTCGTCTCTCATCACTCGACTCAACATGGCGGTTACCGTTTACGGTAAACTTTCACCAATATGCCGGTAGTGCCTTTCACCAGTTTGAGATGCCCGGACGTCCGGTTTCGCACAGCTGTGTCCGCCAGTTTATGGATGATGCAGAATGGCTGTTTAAGTGGGTAAAGACTGCGAAGATTGACACCGTTCAGCACAGGTTTGTACCGTTCACGGGAACACCAATCATTATCACGGACGTTTTTGACTTTACACGGAAACGCGGTGGACCCTGGTTAGAGCTCACATCGAATGCCGAAACACCAGCGGACCTTCCTGCAGACCCAATGGCAGTGGAAGAAGCCCTTATTCCCATATCACAGATACCGAAGGAAGCTCGTGGTGCTCTTCCAGATCGCAAACGATATGTTGAAGCTGAGAGTCTTTTACGCGATCGCGGACATATCCGCGAAGGCATCTCGTTAAAAGAGTCCATTAACTTCAACAAACTCCGTCAGGAAAAGCGCCGTCGTCAAGCGGAAGCACTTCGCAAGAAGCAACTGGAAACCAACGGCACAAACTGACGAATGATACGGGGCAAAGGGGGCAGAAATGACATCTGATCAGTTTTTGCGGCGAATCAACCCCTTGGTACTCCTACCAATTCTCGTCGTATCGTCACTTATGCTGTCGGCATGTCAGCCGTTTCAAAGTGTTTATCTGCAGAACTACGATTCCAGGGATGTCGTAGTAACACTTGCTCTTCGTGATAGTGTTCTTCTAGACCAGCTGACAACAGTGGACGAAAAACCACGGGTTCGTGCAGGCCTGCCTTCTCCCGGAGAGTTTTCACCCGGTGACTTCCTTCGTGTTGTCGTTTCACGTCGTTCCTACTCGGTAACCATCAAAAGACGCGGTTGGCGTGTTCTTTGATCAACGATGCCATAGAAGCCTAACGGTAAAACACGGGGTACCGTAATCGTGGAATCGTTTACGGTTATCTCATACTGCTGTCCATCGAGGGAAATGAGCTGAAGGGTTGAGGATGTTGTAGAATATCGAATCACCTCACCGCGACGTACGCAGATTGGTCCGCCCACTGTAGTCGGTTCGTCGATTACTGGCGTACTTGTTACGGTGAGCGGAACGTTGTGAAAGCTGAGCAAACCAATTCCTAGTTCGTCAGTGATCCATGGACCTTGAAAAAGGACATTCGTGAATGGATCATTTTTTGACGGTATATAACTCACCGTTGTCGGTTGTGTACCTTCTGGATACGAAAGAAACACAGATGAACCTGTGATCCACGCGCTATCAGGCCGCAACGTCTCGCTTCCATCAAAAAAGAACGCAGACTGTAGTCGCTCACTTGCAGTTTGTATAAGGCGAAGAGAATCAGCATTGCGTATACGAAGTACGACCAGTCTCTCGTTCTCAATGTCTTGCGCGGCTACAATTGTTGGGGCGAGTGCTGCAGACTCAGTGTCACCCGATTCAACGTCCTTATACAAGGCAAAGAGTTGATCTCCAAGTTGCCGATATCCTTCTTGTGTAAAGTGGCAGCCGTCATGTCCAGGAAGGGCACACGCCGTGTGTGTGATAACGTCTGTATAGATATCTTGAAGTCGACGTTGATCATCTCGAAGGCGTGCGTGATTGTCACCACCACAACCCGGTCGAATCTGTACCACAACGATATGCTCCAGATTCGAAAGATCTTCGTGCCACGCAGAATACAGTTGATGAAAGAGTTCGTCGTACCTATCGTCTCCACTATTCGACTCACCCTGATACCAGAAGAGCCACCGTATTTTTGAAGCGAGATTACTCTTCCTCATTCGATACAGCCACGATCCATAGATCGTACCGAGATTTATGCGATTATCGGTTGACGGGAAGTGCTGTTCAATACGCGTTCCACCAACACCGCCATTGATAATACACGAAGGCAAACCAAGTTCGTCAGCAATGTGATTCTGCAGACGAAGTCCCCAACCTCCAACATTTGGACCTCCACCACTCTCACGCGCCCTACTGCGAGCATAGAGGGTGTCTCTTGCCGATTGACTGAAGTTCGTACCAAAGGTTCGTGCGTATGGACTCGACTCAAGTGTAGGATCTGCGAAGATGCTATTGGACTGGCCTTGAATGGCAAGTGCAATTCCGCAGACCATACTATCGGCGGTTACGATGCGAAGGACGCGGCCGTCAGAAAGCTTTGCATCAACACGCACTGTATAGAAGTGAAGTCCTCCGTGAAGTAGTCGTCGTACCGAAACACTCTTCGATGTTTCCGTCTCTATCTTCCATCGTTGGATCTCCGTGTTCGAGCTATCGAGAGATACTTCTACCGTTACAACTGAGGGATCATTCACCGTACCATCGAGAACAAGTTCATCACCCACGTGAACAAAGTGATATGTACTCGGAACGGTGTTCCATAGCACTACAGGTCGAGCAGGGTCCGGTTGACGCTGAATACCGTATCGAGCATGCAAATCTTGTTCAAACTCATACTTTTCAAGTGAATCCAGAATGCGATCATAGATGACAACTTCTGCTATGTCTCCCCAAAAGAAGTTTGCCTGGGCGTACGAGCCGATAAGGATAGCAGGGTCTGTATTCGCAGGAATCACAACATCGTCACCAACAACATTGTTGTTACTAAGAATCAGACGACCAGTGTTATGCATGAACTCAACACGTACAACAGTTGGACCATTTGCTGCAATCGAACTCTGCGCAAGTCGTGAAAAGTCACCTGAATGCAGAACCTTTGCATATGGGCTGTTTGCGAGGAAGAGTGCTCGTGTTGTTCCTGAGACAAGATTGTTGGATGCGCTTTGTCCATCCCACCGATAGACCACGTATAGAGTATAATTCTTCTGCGTAGGAAACACTGAAGGGCCGCGTAGGTATCCGTCGTTTGCAAAGCGAATTGCAGGACGTCCGTTAATCGCACTTGCTATAAAGAGCGGTCGAACGTACGTCGTATCAGGTACGAACCTGGCATCACCAGTGACTGATTTCCATGCGGTCACACGACCGTCAGCTCGAACATCCAATAGACTGTCGGCGCGCATGTGAACGAGAGGCTCCTGACCGTTTACACCTCCTGCTCCTGCAAGAAGAGCTAGGGAAACCATCCAAAAGCGAAACAGGATCATCTCGAATTCTCTCCTCTTTACATCATGCACAACAATGATACATCTATTCCCCTCAACCGCGGTCGGTCGAAGAAGTTGGAACAAACGTGCCTTCTCTCGTACATGCTACCGTAGTAACAGCTATCTATCTAACCAAGCCTTAAACTGCGCCGTCCGTTCTTGGCTTACAACAACGGTTTCTTCAACAGGTGTATTGAGTGTGACGTAACATCGGCCCTTGGCATCTTGCCGGAATCTCTGGATAACGTCGATTCGCGCGATGACCTGTCGACTCAAACGAAAGTAGCGTGAGGGGTCAAGTTCTAGCTCAATCGTGGACAGTGGCATATCTATGATGTACTGTTCTCGATTGTCGGTTATGGCAAAGACGATCTTGTGAACACTTTTAAACACAGCAATTTCGGACACAGCCAGGTTGTGATGATCTCGTCCTTTTCGTAGGACAAGTCGCTCACGGAAACTTGGCACATCGTCGGGTTTTTTGACAAAGTGATGCTCGAGTGTGACGTACTTATCCCAAGCCTTACGCAGATCTTCACGGCGTATCGGTTTCAGCAAATAGGCAATACCTTGATGTTCAAACGCCTTCAGCACAAACTGGTCGTATGCTGTCGTAAATATCACCGGAAAGGTCGCATCAATTCGAGATAACACATCAAAACTTACTCCGTCCGAAAGCTGGACGTCCACAAGTGCAAGATCAATCTCTGCTCCACTCGTTAGTATCTCGTGGAACTCCGCAAGACTACCGATGGATGCGACGATGTGTACGTCAACAGCCATCTCCTTTACCAACCGCGTTAGCCTTGTCCGGGCGGGCGGTTCGTCCTCAACAACGAGAACGCGAATCATCATGTGCTCCCTGGAAGTGCAGTTTCCGAGGATGCCAGATACGATACGGGCGCACTTGTTACCGGAATCATCACACGAAAGCGCTTTTCTGTTCTGTCAACGATGACTCCTCGACCTAGTAGAAGACGTGATCGTTCATCCAGTGTCGTAATTCCTGTCCTGGTAGATGCATGTGCGAGTTCGCGCGGACGTATGGGATTGTCGACAACTATCCAAGCGCCATCCAAGCTAACGGCAACGACGAGCGGCTCGGCCACCGAACACACGTTGTGTTTTACGGCGTTCTCGATGACCGTCTGTAGGGCCATTGAAGGAATCAGAAAGCCCCTTTCCGCCCCCTTCATAACATCAAGTCGTACTGCTTCACCAAAACGCAAGACAAGCAGCCGAATATATCTACGTACCACAACGAACTCGTCCTCAACCGGTACAAGATCCCGACGTCCGTGGATAAGAAGGTCGCGATAGACATCGGCCAAGGTTTCGGCAAAGTCAACAGCTTTTGACGGATCCGTTTCAATGAGGGCAGTGAGTGTGTTGAGTGAATTGAACATCACATGAGGATCTACCTGACCTCGCAGTGCTGTCAATTCGGCCTGCACTCGAGCTCGTTCGTGACGTTCAACGCGTATGACATCCTCCTCCCGTTCTCGTATCAGAAACATTGTCTCATACACATGCGTGACAAACAGTACACAGATAACATTTACGAGAACGGTCGTAAGAATGGTATTCACCGGGAGAGGCTGCCAGTCAATCGCCATACACCAGATGCACGAGAAGAGCACCGTCATTGGTGCTGTGAAGAATACATTAGCGCCAACGAGAACAAGCAGCTTCTGGATAGGGCGATCTATCCAAGAGAATCGGCGACGATGCCGAAAGAGCAGCCAGCGGTTACCGTGATAAATAGTAAACGACGTGAGGAGAAACCATGCCTGCCCTATCCACCACGTTTGTGTTAAGGGGCGAATGGGGCCATAGAGATCTGTGACCAAGGGAATGGTAATTCCAAAGACGGGGATTAGCACCGTGCGAATCAGCCCATCCCGAACACTTGGTTGGCGTGTTGTTGGCGCGTCCACTGATACGTCGTTGGAAAAGGTGTTCGCCGGCAATATCCACCTTTACCGTGGATTTTCCACGAATCGGTGTGATGGTCGTGTACATCAAGTACATCGAGTGCAATTTATCTCGACATTGCAGAAACGATCTTCATTTTCCGGGACGGAGGGACACGTGGATAATGTATCGATTAACTGGCTTGCCGTTGGAGTGGCAACAATTTTGGCCTTTGTGCTTGGAGGCCTATGGTACTCACCGGCACTTTTTGGAAAGGTGTGGCAGACCGACACAGGTCTCACCGATGACGTCCTTAAGCAGCGATCAATGGCAAAGGTCTTCGGCGTATCGTTCCTTCTTGAATTGTTGATATTTATTAATATGGCCTACTTCTTAGGACCTGCCGCAGACCTAACATTTGGACTAACAGCAGGGTTTGCCACGGGCTTTGGATTTATCGCCATGGCACTTGGTGTTACCTATGTCTTTGAGGGCAAACCTCTCAGGCTCTTCCTCGTCGACGCTGGCTACCACGTTGTGGCGTGCACGATTGGTGGTGCTGTGATCGGCTGGATGTAATCCAGCTACAGCCTCAGCAGTCGTTATATAAAGGGCTCAAACAGTATAAGTGGAATCTGCGTTGGCGACGTTGGATGCAGATCATAGCCCGTTTGTTCAAACGGCGTTACGACCGTATCGGTCTGTATCGTCGTATCGTTAATCGCTGCCGAAAAGCCAGCTGGAAACCGTAGTAGATATGGTATCGGAACCGTGCCACCGACAGTGGAATCAGTGTCGTAAATAACGTTATGAAGCATGGCACCTCCGCGGAAACGATATGACAACGTAAAGTCTGTTTCCGAATAGATTGCTCCTGACGTTATCTCTGCTCCATCGACAAGAACAATTGAAGCCTGTCCAAAGATTTTTGTGCCTGCACCAGTAAACTCCATCCACGCACCGTCTGGCAACGGTCCGTGAACAGTGATAGACCAGGTAAGCTTGTCAATGTCAATAGTACCAACTCCATGTACGTACACGCTTCCGTCGTAACGGTGCCATAGAAGTACCGGACGTACAGCAGAATCCAATGGGTTCACCGGAAGCATCAGCGGCAGAATATCGCCGGAGATTGTGAACGTTTCCTTTGGCGCAGTTGCTGGGTCACCAGGAACAATCACGTCGTCACATGCGGCAATCAGCATGGACAACATGATGAGTGGCAAAAGTATGTGTCGTTTCATGGCTCTGTCGATTAAAAGTTACCAGCGAATACCAAGGTCGAGATACAGACCCGTTCGAGTAGCTGTACCGACCGTTCCGGCGTTTTGATACACAAGATTTGAAACGTCAACTCCGACACCAACGGAGGCAATACCAAACGAACGTTGTAAACCAACAGCTGGTACAATCATTGCCCCTTTCGAAGAGCCCCCTACCATGATCTGAGCAAAGGGTTGAACATCCAGAGGCAGGTTGATTGACGGCGCAAAGCGGTACTGGGCGGCAAACCACGTCATCGTTCGTTCATCGGTTTCGATACCATTACGAAGAACAACAACTGGAAACACATCGTGGCGCACGGCGATACCGACAGCGTGATCCTCGTTAAGGTGATACAACGCGGACAAGCCAGCGTTCTGCCATTGATCGGTGGGTTCAGCGTTATAGTCGTACGAAACCAGAGGGGAGCCTGACAGACGAACTTCGAACGAAGACTTGTCGGAAGCAGCACCGAACATCGATGGAAGTTCATCGTTCAGTGATGTTACGGCTGATGATTCTGTTTCATGGGACGGAGAACGGTGCAGGACGTTATGTGATGATCGGAGGGAAACCTGTTGAATCTCAAGTGAGGACTCCGTCTCATCATCGACTGATGAAGATGCGTCAGCAAATGTGCCGTCGTTATCTGTGATCCGAGTTGAACGAACTGTTGAACGGTTTCCTATTGTTTGTTTCGTACCTGCCGGAAATACTGCTTTATCTCCCCCGAACGATGATGTTACGTTGTTATCAATCTCGGGAGGATCTGGTGGAGCGGCATCGTGAATGATGATGGGGATAGGGGCAGAAGGAGCTACCGGCGTCGTTGAAAGTGCTGACTCTTCATTCATCGACGTATACGTCACAACACTCACGACGGCAACGGCAGCCGTAGCAATAACGCCCATGATGACGGAACCTGTTGTACCGATTGCTGCACCAACACCGGAGGCAGTTGCAGACACTGCGGAGGCAACACCGCTGGAAGTAGACGCAGCAACGCCTGCTGTAACGGCTGTTGAGACAGCGGCAGTTGGCAGCGCACCTGCAATGGTAGCTGCCTCGACGATGGACGAATACAAACCAGCAGGCAGCGGAGTGGCAGCTACATCAGAGGCGATGAGATCATGAATCGCTGAAGCTGCTTGAAACTCTTGGCGCACAGCGGGATCGGCTTCCATTGCAGCGAACAGCTCAGCAGACTCTTCAAGAGTAGCGGACTGATCGAGATGTCGATCGATAAGTTCTGAGATGTGGGAGTTCATGACTGTGCAAACAATGGAAGCAGCGCGGCACGCAGACGTTGTTTTGCCCGCGAGATGCGGTGCCGGATGACGGGAAGGGATTCGCCGGTTACTTCACAGATAGCGGCGTAGGAGAGACCGCCATACACCTGCATGGCAAGGGCATCGCGATATTGAGGAGGTAAGGACTCCATTGCCTTGGCTAGGTGGGCCTTAAGTTCATCTCGATCTGTTGAGTGCTCCACGGCTTGATCGGGGACAAGCTCGGGCTCCATGTAGACGGTTCGTGAATCGCGCTTGTGATTCAGGCAGAGATTTCGAGCAATCGTCATGAGGAACGCTGGTACGGAGTCAACATCAAGACCTTCACGAACCTTCAGAAGGAACTTCATGAACGTGTCCTGAACAATGTCACGTGCCGTTGCTTCCGTACCGACAACGCGGAGACAATACAAGTAAAGACGCCGTGCGTGTCGACCATAGAGCTCACGGAACGCCGTTTCGGCGTCTCCGTCGGAGCTTCGGATCACGCTAAGCAGATCCCGATCTGGATGTTGGGAGAACTCTTTCATTACCGGATGAACGCTACCCGAAGGGCTTTGATGGGCGTTTCTGAGGGGTAAGGACACGAAACGCGGTAAAACGTCCCACTAACGCACAACGGACCAGCCGGTTTCGATTCTCCGGGAGGATTCTCCCGGAGAATCGGAGGTGCCGGGCGGTGCCAGTCCTCCGATGGCGGTGAGCCAGGCCGGTACGACGCCGGGCCGGTG